>Ga0210407_10001200_pt1 | contig 25068 bp, 20 predicted proteins | sample IncBWC27MmetaG_FD_150860 | JGI IMG/M metagenome (GOLD analysis project Ga0210407, IMG submission 150860) | Forest soil microbial communities from Barre Woods Harvard Forest LTER site, Petersham, Massachusetts, United States - Inc-BW-C-27-M | ecosystem: Environmental > Terrestrial > Soil >... | reverse complement strand
CAATATGAAGCTTAAGGGCGTTTGTTTTCGAATCGTTCTCAGTCTCACGATTTTCATGCTTATGCTGGAGGTAATCCCGGCGTACGTTTGCGCGCAGACGACGAACGGGACGATTCTAGGCACCGTATATGACGCGAGTGGAGCAGGAGTCCCGGGCGTAAGGGTTGTGCTGAAGAGCATCGAAACGGGTATCCAGCGAAACGCGACCACCGACACCGACGGAGCTTATGAGTTCCTCAGCGTGCCGGCTGGAGCGTACGAAGTGGAGGCGAGCCTCGCGGGCTTTAAGACGCAGTTGCGGCAAGGTATCGTCTTAACCGTGGGCGCCACGTCCGCTGTGAATTTCTCTCTTGCAGTGGGCGAGGTACAGGAAAAGGTAGTGGTTACTGACGACACGCCGCAGGTGGATACCAGTACCTCCACGTTGAGCGGAGTTGTGGGCGAAGCCGCCATCCGGGAACTTCCTCTGAACGGGCGCGACTGGCTGCAACTGGCGACGCTACAAGCGGGGGTGATCGGAGGACTGGAGCAACAGTCCAATGCGAACTCCACAAACTCACGCGCAGCCCGCGGGAACGGAGAGAATCTTTATATTTCGGGAAACCGTCCCACCGAGAACCTGTATCAAGTCGACGGCCTCATCGTAAACGACTACGCGAATGGCAGCCCAGGGAGCGGCTTGAACGTCAACCTCGGCGTCGACGCGGTGCGCGAATTCGCGGTCCTCACCAGCGATTACGGCTCGCAATACGGATTGACCTCCGGCGGCGTAGTCAACGCCATTTTCAAATCGGGCGGGAATCAAATCCACGGCGACGCTTTCGGATTTTTCCGCAACAGCGCCTTGGACGCGCGAAACTTTTTTGACAATGCGAACCCTGCGAATGGCCCCGTCGGCACGCCTCCGTTCCACAGAAACCAGTACGGAGGATCAATCGGTGGCCCCATCGTGAAAGATAAGACCTTTTTCTTCGGGAGTTTCGAGGGACTCAACCAGGATCTCAGCATCTCGCAGAAGACGCTCACCCTTTCCAATGCCGCGCGCATGGGCATCCTTCCGAATGGCAATGGCGGCACCACCACCGTAAACATTGCTCCCAACATTGTGCCTTATCTGCAGCTTTTTCCGGTAAGCAATCTACCGGACAACGGCGACGGTACGGCCGACCTGATCTTCCCGGGAGCAGAAACGGGGCACGAATATTACGCGGTGGGAAAAATCGACCACAATTTCTCGGAATTGACCCGGCTATCGGCAAGTTTTCAATGGGATACCGGCGCGCTATTGCAGCCGGACCCCTACAATCAGAAGCTGCAGGGTTCTCCCTCGGGTCACGATAATTTCACCGTGTCCCTGCAACACAGCTTCACGCCGACGGTTCTGAACACCGCTCGCATCGGCGTCAGCCGCACGTTTGCCGCGGATTCCCAAGACGTTTCAGCCATCACGCCGTTGGATACGAACACCAAGCTTGGGTTCATCCCGAACCTTCCGGTGGGAATTCTTACTGCCGGCCCTCTTTCTACAGCTGGAGGCCTCGGCGCAGCCGGCGCTGATAACTTTCATTTTACTTCTTACCAGGCGTCAGATGACCTCAATATTATCCGTGGACGGCACACGCTGCAATTTGGCTTTCTCTTCGATCGGATCGACGACAATTTCGACTCCGCCAATATTCCCCTGGGAGAATGGGACTACGCTTCGGTCTCAGATTTATTGACAAACGCTCCGCAAGACTTTACCTCCGATTTGCCTGGAACCAGTGGCATCCGCGGATTGCGAAGTGATGTCTTCGGGCTGTACGCACAGGACTCTTTCCGCCTCCGGCACAATCTCACGCTGAACTACGGTGTGCGCTATGAAACCTCAACCCCGGTGTCCGAGCAGAACGGCAGGGTCGCTACTTTGGTGAACCTGACCGATCCAACGCCCAGAACCGGCGGCGCTTTTTTCAACAATCCAACGAAACGAAACTTTGCTCCGCGCGTGGGTCTTTCGTGGGATCCGACCGGTAGCGGCAAAACCTCGGTTCGCGCCTCTTTCGGCACGTACGACATACTCCCGCTGCCTTACCTTTTCATCAATCGGACCCACGGCGCTCCGTTCTTCTTGCAAGGAAACGCGAATTGTCCTTGCCTTGACCCAAATAATCAACCGCTTTTCCCCGATGGGCTGAGCTTGCTCCAGGGTCCGGGAGCAAAATCCCGCGTGGCTTTTGTCGAGGCCAATCCCCATCGCGCTTACAACAACCAATGGAACCTTTCCATTCAGCGCCAGTTGGCCCCCGACACCGCGCTGACGGTTAGTTATGTCGGCTCGCATGCCGTTCACGTTCCCCTGGGCATTGAGGATGCCGATCAGGTCCCCTTGGCTGACGTGACCACTGCGCCCGATGGCCATCTCCTGTTTCCCATCCCTCCGGGAGCTACGTTCAAACAGCAGGTCCAGAACATCCAGAGGATCAACCCTAACTTCAGCCGCATTGTCGCAACCCTCTGGCGAGACTACTCCAAATACAACGGCTTGCAGATTAACTTAAGCAAGCGCTTGAGCCACGGCTTCGCGATTCAGGGCGCTTATACCTATTCGAAGAGTCTCGACCAGGGTTCCGCGACGTTCAGCGACAACGAGTACCTCAACACGGCAGGCCCACCGTATGCCTTTATTCCGAGTCTCCAGAATGGGGTCTCCGATTTTAATATTACCCATAACTTCGTAGTCAACGGCACGTGGAATATCCCCGTCTCGCAATCCCTCCATGGCGCGCCGCGCGCGATTCTGGAAGGATGGGAGCTTGGGAATATTCTCACCTTGCACTCGGGCGTGCCCTTTACCGTGAAAGAGAATTCGGATATTGCCTTCACCGGAAACAGCCGCGTAAACACGACTGCCGGAGGGCAGCGGCCGAATTTCAACCCTGGACCGGGTTGTTCAACAGATGCTGTTAACCCCGGTCAGCCGTCGAACTACATCAAGCTGAACTGCTTCTCACTTCCATTGCCCGGAGAACTCGGAAATCTGGGGCGCAATACCTTGCGCGGCCCGGGTTTCGCAGACCTCGATTTCTCCCTATTCAGAAACATCGCGCTTTCCCAGGAAAAATACAGGATCCAATTCCGGGCGGAAGCTTTCAACCTTCTGAATCACACCAATTTTGGAGCGCAGACAACCGGCATTTTCAACAGCAACAACCCAAATCCCTTGCTATCAGCCGGACAATTGCAAGGGCCTACACTTACGACCTCCCGGCAACTTCAGTTGGGAGTGAAATTCGTCTTCTAATGACCGCACGGCCCATGATCAATCGGATCACCGCCGGGGCAATAGCCCTGGCGGTGATCTTGTCTTGTGCCGCGCTTTCTCGCTCCAACGCAGACGATCGCCGCTCGCAACCTTTTCCCGAGGACATTCCGGCGGCCCGCATGGTCGCCGATCCGTATCCAGCGTTGAACGGAATTGCCGTCGATGCCGAACACAATATCGTCGTAGCCAGTGACCCCAACCGCAAGAGTCTGCTGCTTTACGATCGGTCGCGCAGCACTGCCGAAAGCACGCAGACTGTTCCGATGCGCCACATCATCGGACCAGAAACCTACATTGGCATGGTCGCGGCAGTGGTCGTCGATCCGCAGCGGCAGGAAATTTTCACCGCCAACAACGATATCGAGGACACTGTCGTGGTGATGCCGTACACGGCCAACGGCAACGTCAAGCCTGCGCGCGTCCTTTCGGTACCCCATCAGGCTTGGGGCTTGGCACTTGGCAATTTGAGCGATGAGCTTGCGGTGACGGCGGAGATCTTCAATGCGGTTGTTTTCTATCGCCGCGAAGCGCAAGGCGTCGAAGCTCCCGTCCGCGTCATCCGCGGTCCAAAGACGCGGCTTGCCGATCCTCATGGAATTTATTGGGACGATGCGCATGGCGAAATTGTCGTTGCCAGCCACGGTAATTTCCGTGGAGTTCTCAAAAACACGGGAGGCGGATGCGCACCCGCTTCGAGTAACGGAGAAACAGCCAGCGAAAGTGGAGAGTTCCGGCCGCCCTCCATCGCCGTTTTTTCTTCGAAAGCAAAAGATGATCAGGCGCCGCTGCGCACCATCGAGGGAGTTTCCACCAAGCTCGATTGGCCTATGGGCATCGCTGCGGATCCCGTACACGACACAATTGCGGTGGCCAACAACGGCGACAATTCGATTCTGATCTTTGATCGTAAACGCGGGGGAGACGTCGCACCCCTGCGCGTCATTCGTGGAGACCAAACCGGGATCAACCGGCCGATGGGATTGGCGGTTGATGCCAAGAATGGCGAGATCTGGGTCTCGAATTATGGCGACCATTCTGCTCTTGCGTTCGACAGTGCCGCGGACGGAAACGTAACGCCAAAGCGCGTCCTCCGGAGCGCCCCAACTGGCACGCCGACCCCGGGATTTGGGAATCCCATGGCGCTTGCATATGACAGCAAGCGTGGAGAAATCCTGGTCCCCAATTGAGTAAGCCAGCCGCGTGTGGCGGCATTTGCCAGGCTGGCAAACGGAAACATGGCGCCGAAGAGAGTGATTACCGGACAAGGATCCAAACTAGGCCGAACGATTCACGGTCTGGCTTACGATCCGGTGCACGACGAAATTGTGGTCCCGAACGCGCTGGCCGACGCGATACTGGTTTTTCGCGGTAACGCCGAAGGCGCCGAACCGCCGATTCGAGTGATTCAAGGGCCATGTACGAAGCTCGTGACGCCGCATTCCGTAAGCCTCGATCTTGAACATGGTGAGATTTTGGTGGCCAGCCTGACGGGCAAAAGAATCAACGTATTTCGATGGGATGCAAATGGAGATGTCGCGCCCCTTCGTATGATTACGGGGTCGAAGACGGAACTTGGACATTTGGTCGGGATTGCTATCGACCCGCTTCAGAACTTGATGGCCGTGGCTAACTCGGAGGACATACTCGTGTTCAACCGAACCGATACCGGCGACGTTGCTCCTCGCGCCCGCATCGCCGGGCCCAAGACCGGTATCACGGATGAGCCCTGGCAAATGCAATTTTATAAAGGGAGAATTTTTCTGGCGGCATCGAATCATCTTCACGTTAATTTGTACTCGGGCGTTACATTGAAAGAATCCTCGAAAGCTGTTCCGGACGATCCCTGGCTCAATCCCACACTCGGGTTCGTCGGCGTCTGGAACATTACCGATAACGGCGACGTCCCGCCGCGCGCCATGATTCGCGGACCTTTTAGCGGACTCCTGCACCCGGTGGGGCTGGCCTTGAATCCAACGGACGGAGAAATTTATGTTTCCGACAGCGTCAGGAACGGCATTCTAAGTTTCCTGGTGCCCGATTTTTTTGAACAAAAGGATCACAAACTAAGCAGCGACCACAAGGAGTAGGACATGGAAAGCAGAGACTTACGAGGCTGGATTCGAGAAGCCCAGGCGCTCGGTGAACTAAAAAATATCGATGGCGCCGACTGGGATGTCGAGATCGGTGCAATAACGGAGCTCGGCCATCACCGCGGCGAGCAGAGCCACGCTCTGCTTTTCGATGACATCAAAGGCTATCCTACCGGTTATCGCGTACTCTCCAACACACTTAACACCACCAAACGCCTGGCGATGACTCTGCACATGGATACGAACTACACTCGGCTGCAGTTCGTGAAAGACATCAAGAAGCATATTACCGACCTCACGTACCTTAAGCCCGAAGTGGTCAAAGATGGGCCGGTGATGGAAAACGTGTTCGAGGGCAAAGACATTGATATGTTTAAGTTCCCCACTCCCAAGTGGCACGAACTTGATGGCGGACGCTACATTGGCACCGGCTCCGTGGACATCACGCGCGACCCCGATGAGGGCTGGGTCAACCTGGGCACGTATCGCGTTATGATCCATGATCGCGACACGCTGGGATTCTTCATTTCGCCGGGCAAACAGGGCCGCATCATGCGGGAGAAGTATTTTGCTCGAGGCCAATCCTGCAAACTGGCGGTTTCTTTCGGCCACGACCCCTTACTCTACCTCGCGGGAGGAATGGAGGTGCCGTATGGCGTTTCTGAGTACGAATGGGTTGGCGGCCTTCAGGGCCACCCCGTACAAGTAATCAAAGGCGACTACACCGGGCTGCCCATTCCGGCCTCCTCGGAGATCGTCATCGAGTGCGAAGCGATTCCCGGTGATGACCGCAACGAAGGTCCATTTGGCGAGTGGACCGGATATTACGCCAGCAACATGCGCCCCGAACCGACCATGAAAGTAAAGCGACTGTATCATCGTAACAATCCGATCATTCTCGGAGCGCCGCCAACCCGCCCGCCTTGTGAATTCAACTACATGCGTTGTTTCATGCGTTCCGCCCTTATTTGGCAGGAACTTGAGAAGGCTGGCGTCCCAGACGTAACCGGTGTTTGGTGCCACGAGGCCGGCGGAAGCCGTCTTTTGACCATCGTCTCCATCAAACAGCGGTACCCAGGCCACGCCCGCCAAGCCGGAATGATCGCCGCGTATTGCCACGCCGGCGCGTACCTTGGCCGCTACACCATCGTCGTGGATGATGACATCGACGTAACCAATACAAATGACGTTCTCTGGGCACTGACGACGAGATCCAATCCCGAGGCCGATATCGAAATTATCCGTCGCAGTTGGAGCGGCTCACTCGACCCTATCATTCCGATGGCAGAGCGAGGGCATAGCTCACGCGCTGTCATAGACGCATGCAGGCCGTACGAGTGGTTGAAGGATTTTCCTCCGGTTGCGGAATCTAGTCCCGAAGTCCGACGCGCCGCGGAAGCCAAGTGGGGCAAGTTCCTTGCGGAACCCACCTCCAATGGCCGCGGCTCTGCTTCTCCCGAACCTGTGGGCGCCCACAACGGTGCCATGGACCCGGTTGTGGAATCTGCGATAAAAGGAAAATACTAATGGCCGAGGCGGTGCATGCCGCCGCGCGGATTGGCGGAGCGGAGCAGCTTAAGTTTTCAACGCGAACGGTCATCGGTTCCATCTTGACTGTCGCCGTGCCAGCCTTGCTCTGGTTCGCTCCCCTTCATTTCGAGCCCACCGCCAAACATGCTCTGGCGGTGGCGGCCTTCATGATCGTTGCCTGGATTACCGAACCGATTCCTCACGCCCTCACCGGTCTCATCGGTTGCTACCTTTTTTGGGTTTTCAAGGTCGTTCACTTTGAGGTAGCTTTCAGCGGGTTCGCCGATCAAACCCCTTGGTTTCTCTTTGGGGCTGGCCTCTTCGGCATGATGGCCACCAAAACCGGATTGGCCCGCCGCTTGGCCTACCTGATCATCCATCGCGTCGGCGCCAGTTATTCGCGCCTGCTTCTCGGAATTATTCTCTCGTCCTTCCTATTGACCTTCCTAGTGCCTTCGGGAATTGCCTGCGTCGTAATCATGGCGGCGGTGGCTCTCGGTTTGATGCAAGTCTTTGGTCTCGGTCCTGGCAGCAATGTCGGCAAGGGCATTTTCATTACCTTGACCTACACCGCTGGGTGCTTCGACAAAATGGTTATCGCAGGCCCTTCCACTATTCTCGGGCGTGGTCTAATCGAGAACGGCGCAAATATTCATGTTTATTACAGCCTTTGGCTCCTGGCTTTCCTTCCCTGCGCCGTTGTCACCATCTTGGGCATCTGGCGGCTTGTCGTATGGCTTTACCCCCCGGAAGACGCGGCATTAGATCGCGGAGCGGAATTCCTCAGCAACGAACTAGAAAAGATGGGGCCATGGACTGCGATGGAGAAAAGAGCCCTCTTTTTGATGCTCCTCGCCATCGCCCTCTGGATGACCGACCTGATTCACCACATTTCTCCGGCGATAATCGGCCTCGGCATTGGCCTCCTTGCTTGCGTGCCTGCAGTAGGGATACTGGATCAGGAAGACATGAAGCGGCTCAACTATCTTCCCGTCTTTTTTGTGGCCACGGCCATCAGCATGGGTACGGTGCTGGTTCAAACCGGGGCGCTGCGCACTATGACTGCCATCATGTTCGACTGGATGCGCCCGTTGATTGCCACCAGCACTTACGCGTTGGCCGTCGTGCCGTACTGGACCGCTTTTGTCTACCATATCTTCCTTGGGAACGAAATTGGCATGTTAGCCACCTCCATGCCTGGACTGATGAACTTTGCGCACGCCAACGGCATTCACCCGCTCCCTTTGGGTTTAATTTGGGCCTTTGCCGCTGGCGGTAAGATATTTGTCTATCAGTCGGGAGTGCTGGTCGCTGGATACTCCTACGGGTATTTCAAAGCGCGAGATGTCTTCCGCGTCGGTCTGTGTGTCACCATTATCGAATCACTCGTGCTTCTCTTGATCGTACCCTTCTATTGGCCATTAATTGGAATTAGCTGATCCCGCCGTCCCTGGGCATCCGCTTCAGGCCGTCGTGGAGAAGTTTCGGGGCTGGCAAGGTCATGGGCAAACAAGCTTTCCGACTGATCGTCGGCATCACCGGAGCCACCGGGACTATTTTCGGGGTGCGCCTCTTGCAGGTTTTACAAGACATGAAAGTAGAGACGCATCTGGTGCTCAGCAATTGGGGCGTGCGCACGCTGATCCACGAGACGCCCTATTCCGTTCAGCAGGTCCACCAAATGGCGGCACATCACTATGCGTCTCAGGATCAGGGAGCGGCTATTTCCAGCGGCTCCTTTGTGACCCAGGGTATGGTGATATGTCCTTGCAGTGTCAGGTCGCTCGCCGCGATCGCGCAGGGCCACGGCGACACCCTCGTTCACCGCTCGGCCGACGTGGTGCTCAAAGAACGCCGCAAGTTGGTGCTGGTTGTCCGCGAGACGCCCTTGAGCGACATTCACCTCGAGAATATGTTGAAGCTTTCGCGCATGGGAGTCGTGATTTTCCCGCCCGTACCGGCATTCTATAATCACCCAAAGGTGATCGATGACCTTGTCGACCAAACCGTTCTGAGAATCCTGGACCAGTTCGGATTGCACATTTCTTCCCCCGTTCGCTGGACCGGCAAGATGGGCGTCAGTGCAGGGAAGCCTCAGCGCGAAGTGAAACGGGGCAAGCAAGAAAGCTAGCCATTCTGCCGCGCCAGCGTTTGGCGCTTCACCGTCTCCCGTGCTCGCGGTTCAGGCTTACATAGCCAGCGGTTCCCCGGCTATTATGCATTTGGCGCAAATTCTCGTGCGTTTGCCAGCAGCCAATTGATTGCGAGCAGATCCATGCGGGGATAACTTTGGGAGTAATTCCACTCTCCGTCTGCTTTTTGCCGAGGCCGTCGCCATTTGCCGACTGCGTAATACGCGCGGCGCACATTGGTCACTCGAAATCCGCTCCGCCTGTAACTATCCGGACTACGAATCTTCCTTCGAAATATGTCCCCGCCATTCTTTTTCTAGTTGTTGCCTTACCAACGTCAGCCGGGGAAACTCGACTCATTCGCGCATTCTTGGCGTTCGTACTCAGCGGCATGCAGTTACATGCCGAGAAGTGCGGCGAATGGTTCAGGACTGGATGGCCCCAGATTGAGGCGATGAAGAGTGACTTCTTTTCCAAAAAAGTCTGCTCGATGCAGCCAACAAGTCTTCGTGAAACAGTAAGGTTGGTTGCGAGGACAGACTTGAACTAAAGCTTTGAGTTACGAAAGCGCTCTAAAACCCACGGTCCTTTGATTCTGAGCGACTTTGCCAAAATCTCAGCTATGGACCTCTTTCGCAAGTCTTGCCCGGAGAAACTAAAACCAGGAAAAGGGTCCACTTGACCGGTTGAGCTGGCAACTGCTATCAGGGACTATTTGATTCAGAACTGTATCCAATGGGACCTCGCGTTGGGTTCGGGGAACTTGAGTATTGGTCGGAGAATTAGGGTTTCGACGCAGAGCTATATCGCAATATCGCAGATGAAATGCGAGACAAGGGTAGAACCTCGTCCACGGCGCCGCGAAGAATCGCCTCTCGCGGCATGCCGAACACCACACAACTCGCTTCATCCTGCGCAATTGTGAACCCCTCTGCTTGTTTCATTTCAAGCAGCCCCTCTGCACCATCGTCGCCCATTCCCGTCATCAAAATTCCCACAGCGCTCGCACCAGCGGCTTGTGCCACTGAGCGAAACAGAACATTAACACTGGGGCGGTGGCGCGACACCAGGGGACCTTCGCGTATCTCCAGAAAATATCCAGGCCCCATGCGCCGCACAATGGCGTGCCGGTTTCCCGGCGCAATATACGCGCGACCGGGAACAACTTTGTCGCCATCCGCAGCTTCTCTTATTTCGATTCGGCAAATGCTATTCAACCGCTTTGCGAATGCCGTAGTAAACCCTTCGGGCATATGCTGCACGGCCACAATTCCCGGGCAAGTCTCGGGCATTTGTTCAAGCACCTGCAACAACGCTTCCGTGCCGCCGGTGGACGCGCCAATGGCGATGATCTTTTCCCTCGGATGACCGCACGTGGGGATAACAAGTGGAGGAATCACAACATCGGCGGAATTGTATTTCGACGATTTTTCACGAAGCACGCGAAACTGGTTCAATCGGGCGTTGGCTGCCGCCCGCACCGTATCTTCCAGCAGAACTGAGGACTCTTCCAGGAAACCTCGGATGCCAACCTTCGGTTTGGTGATGAGATCCACAGCGCCAATTTCCAACGCGCGAATGGCTTCTTCCGTTCTCGGGCCGGTCAAGCCGGAACATACCACAACTGGAATCGGATCTTGCGACATGAGTTTTTCCAGAAATGTCATGCCGTCCATCCGCGGCATTTCCAAATCCAGGAGAATCACATCAGGACGAAACTTTTTCATTTTTTCCATTGCGATGAGCGGATCGCCCGCCACCCTCACTCGGAATCCGCGCTTCTCGGAAAGAACAGCCATGAGTACCTGGCGCACGATCGCCGAATCATCGACTACCAGGACGTTTAGCAAGCCAGCTTTATCCGCAACTACGGCGGAGTCAGGCCGAGGGCATTCAAACTGTTTGTCAACCGTCACGTCTTTTCCCATTTCCGAAACTCCCTCCGCTCCCTGAGGCTTCCATCAAGTCCTTCCATCGCGATCGGTATTCTCGCGGCGTTGCAGAACACACGGAGCCCCGCCGCGTGCCTTGGGACCTCCGGCAGAAGGAAAGATCTTCGGCGCGACGTTTTGTAATTTATCCGCCACTCCGTGCACACTTTCCGCGTGGCCCAGAAATAGATATCCACTGGGCGTCAAGAATTGTCCCAGCTGGTCAACCACTCTTATCTTTGTTTCCCATTCAAAATAGATGAGGACGTTACGACAGAAAATGAGATCAAAGGAGCCGGTCACCTGGTACGGTTGCTGCGTCAGATTGATGCGCTGAAAACGGACGACTCTCCGAAGCTCATCCGCTACCTTTATTTTCCCCTTCTCCGGACCAAATCCCTTCAGCAGAAATTTTCGTTGATACTCAACGGGCACATCCGAAATTCTCTCGATGGGCCAGATCCCCGCTGATGCGCGAGCCAATACCTTGGTCGAGAGATCCGTGCCGAGAACCTCGACGCTCCAACCAGCAGAGAAAGGAAACTCAGACACTAGCGCCATTGCCAAGGAAAAAGGTTCCTCACCAGTAGAGCATGCCGCGCTCCAGACTCGAATCGTTCTGCTTCGTTTGCCCGCTTCGGCCTCAGCCATCCATTCGGGGAAAACTCTACGACGCAGGCACTCGAATGCTGCAGGTTCCCGGAAGAAGTGGGTTTCGTTGGTGGAAACGCAATCCAGCATGCGCACCATTTCCAGTGGATCCGCCTTCACTCGCCGGTAGTACGCGGAAAACGAGTTGATTTCCAGCGTCCGCAATCGCTTCCACAATCGGCTCACCAGCATCGCGCGATTTTTTTCGCCCAGATGGATTCCAGATTCGCGCAGCACGAGCGCCTGGAAAAGAACAAATTCTCCAGGTGCGAGCTCCGGTATGGGTTTGGGCAACGAAAGCGGGGAGTGTGCTGAGGTCTCTCCGATCGACATTACGTTTCCAGTTGCTCCCCGGAGTTTCCCTCTTTACCGTTCAGCGCTGTCACCGCGGCTGCTTGAACATTAGAAATAGTCAACAGTTCCGCATTGCTCAAGACACTGTCGATGTTCAAGATAAGGGCAAATTTCTTGCCCAGCTTGCCCATACCGAAGAGATATTCCAACCGCACTCGCGTCCCGAATGCCGGTGGCTCTTCAATATCTTTGGGAGCGAGGTCGATCACTTGGTTTACGGCATCGGCGATCACTCCCATGATCGTACGTTCCGCGTCTTGCTCGACTTCCACGATGACGATACAGGTGGTCTTGGAGACCGGGCGTTCCTCGAGTCCGAATCGCACCGCGAGGTCCACTACCGGCACCACATTGCCGCGCAGGTTGATGACGCCGCGTATCCACTGCGGCACCTTCGGAACCCGCGTCACCGTCGTATACTCCATGATCTCTTTGACTCGGTGGATATTCACTGCGTACTCCTCATCCGTGAGGAAAAAGGTCAGGAATTTCTGCTGTGCTGTTTCTTCTTTTTCTTTGATTTCCATATAGGTCTCCTCGCTGGCTTACATCCGCGCAAATGACTCGGCGTAGTCGCCGTTTGGCTTTCCCGCGTGCTTCGAGGGGCCATGGTTGTCGTCGTCTTTGGTGTCCGGGAAATAAAGTTTCTCAGTCTTCTGCTTCTTGCCATGGCGGTGATTGCCGTGAGTGGTCACGCGGAAGAAGCTGATCATCTCTTGCAAAGCTTCTGCCTGTGACGCCAGTTCTTCCGCGGTGCTCGAGAGTTCTTCTGCGCCCGCGGCGTTGCGTTGCGTGACTATCCCAACCTGGCTGATCGCCCCGTTAATCTGGCTCACTCCAGCTGCTTGCTCTCTGGATGTCGCGGCCACTTCCTGCACCAGGTCCGCGGTCTTCTGAATGGCCGGAACCAATTCGCTCAACAGCCCGCCAGAGCGTTCCGCGATTTGCACGTTGGCCGTCGCCAGCCCGCCGATCTCCTGCGCCGCCGTGCGGCAGCGTTCCGCCAGATTGCGTACTTCGCCCGCGACCACCGCGAATCCGCGGCCATGCTCTCCTGCGCGCGCTGCTTCGATTGCCGCGTTCAACGCCAGCATATTGGTCTGATAAGCGATCTCTTCAATCACCGCGATTTTTTCTGAGATCAATTTCATCGCAGAAACCGATTCCTGCACTGCCTGGCCGCTCTGGCTCGCATCCTGTGCGCCTTTGCGCGCCGTCTGTTCCATCTTGCGGCTGTTTTCTGCGTTCTGAGTGATGGAAGCGCTCATCTCTTCCATGCTGCTGGTCACCTGCTCCACTGCAGCTGCCTGTTCGCTCGTACCCTGTGACACGATGCTCGCCGATGAAGCCACTTGCGTGGCCGCCGTGCTCACGGAACCCGCTCCCATGCGCACTTCGCCGATCATTTCGTTGAGCTTGCCGGTCATTTTGGCCATGGACCCAAGCAGTCGCCCAATCTCATCCCCGCGATTCGCGTTGATGTTCTTGGTTAGATCGCCAGCACTCACGTTCTCGACGACATCCACCACTTCCTGCAGGGGCTTGGTAATTCCGCGGGAAATCGTCAGAGTCACGAGAATACTTACGAAGATGGATAGCACGGAAAAAATTACCAGCGTGGTCGTCGTCGTCCGCGCGATTTCCGTCACCATGGGAACCAACACCTCGGCGTGCCGGTTCGTCAGCTCCGTCGCTAGATCTTCCAACCGGTGGATGGAATCCTTGTACTCATTAATCTTTAGATTGCACTCCTGCGGGGTGCGGAGTTTGCCTTCTTGAATCAATCCGACGACTTTCGTGTAGCCGCTTTCATAAGCATCCAAATCCTCGCGCATGGAGCGGATACCCGCCTTGTCGTCCGCTGAAAGCGGAAACTTATCGAGTTCGTTGAAGATGTCCCGGAGTTTTTGCCGTTGTGCGTCCCACTTCACCGCGTATTGATTCCTTATCTGCGCATCCTCGGCATTGAGGAACGTATCCTTTTCAAACCGGCGCAATTCCAGCGTGGTGGCTTTGGCTTTTGCAGCGATTGTCACTATGCGGGCATCACCGTTCAAGACTTTCAAGGTTTCCCTGGTGATGGCCTCCAGTCCCCAATAGCCGCTTAGGCCCATGGAGATCAGGAGTAAAACGATCAAGCCGAAACCGATCGCCAACCGCTTTCCAATAGATAGATTCTTCAACACAAAGCTCTCCTTCGAGCAAAAATTCTGAGTACGACCTCAGCCGCCTCACTACCTCTATATATGGCCCTACTGCGAAACCATCTCGTCGCTCCGTCGCATCGCTTCCCCGCAAAGAGCTGGCACATCCAGAATCAGCGCCACGCGGCCATTACCGAGAATCGTCGATCCGGAAACTCCTGGAATCCCTTGAAACAATCGCCCCAGCGGCTTGATCACTGCTTGCTGCTCGCCCAGCAACTCATCCGCTGCCAGACCCGCACGTCCGCCCTGGTACTCCACCACAATGATTTTTTCCCGTGATGAGGCTTTTCCGCGACTTCCGAAAAGATCGCGCAGCCGCACGAACGGCAGGGCTTCGCCACGCAAATTGATTACCCCGCCTTCCTCCGAACGGTGTTTCTCAAACGGCAATTCGAGGCACTCCTGAACCGATCCGAGGGGAATTACGTAGGTCTCCGTATCCACTTTCACTGCAAACCCATCAATGATGGCCAGTGTCAGCGGAAGCCGGATGGTAAACGTTGTTCCTTGGCCTTTTTGGCTTGCAACGTGAATAGAACCGTTAAGCGTGTTTACATTGCGGCGCACTACGTCCAGACCCACGCCCCGGCCGGAAAGCTCGGACACTTTGTCTGCTGTCGAAAAACCCGCTTGAAAAATCAGATTGTGAATTTCCGCCTCGTTTAGGCGCGCCCCTTCCGCAATGATTTTTTGCTTTCGAGCGTGCTGCACAATGTTTTCAAGATCGAGGCCCGCGCCATCGTCGCTAATTTCCACCACGATGCTGCCCGAATCGTGAAACGCCTTGAGCACAATCTTTCCGCTTGGATCTTTTCCGGCAGCGCGGCGTACTTCGGGTGTTTCCAAGCCATGGTCCACGGAATTTCGGATCATGTGCATTAGCGGGTCATGAATATGCTCCAGAATTGTGGTATCCACTTCAACGTCTTCACCTTGGATCAGCATCCGTGCCAGCTTGCCGCTCTTCCGCGCGGCGTCGCGTACGCTTCTTGCAAAATGGTGGAACGTCGGCCCCACAGGCACCATTCGAATCTTCATTACGAGCTCTTGCAAATCCAGGAATAGCGCCTCCATCTCGTGCTGTGTTTCCAGCAATTCACTCCCGCTAGCCGTTGCCATGTATTTCTCTTCGATCATCCGCCTCAGACGCCCTTGCCCGATCGCAAATTCCACCGTCAGATTCAACATGCGGTCCAGCTTGCCGACGTCCACGCGAAGATTTTGCACCGCCGCTTTGGATACTCCTGTCTCCCCGCTGGCAGCTGGAAAGAGTGATACGGCAGTCTCCGGTACCGCGGGCGTCTCCGTTTTCTTGAATTCGCCGGTTATCTCCGCAAGCCGCGAGCCCAACTCCACATGTTCTGGCAGAATGCTTTCTTCTCCCTTCATCGCTCGCTTGGCCATTTGTCGCAAAGCATCCACGGACTGCAGAAGAATGTTGATCACTTCATGCGACATCACCACGCCATGGCTGCGGCAAAGATCCAATAGATCTTCGACGCTGTGTAAGAATCGAGCAAGCCCGTTGAATTCCAATAACGACGCATTGCCTTTAACGGTGTGCGCCGCCCGGAAAAGAGAAGAGAGCAATTCGCGATCTTCAGGTTGCGTTTCAAGCGCCAGGAGAAGTCGCTCCATCTGCGCGAGGCATTCATCTGTCTCTACCCGAAACGACTGCACCAGCATTTCCCGATTGATTTCCATTTTTCCTCTACAGCGTCTTCATTAGTGTTTCGCCGTTATCCGTGCTAAAAACGATTCGTTGTCCGCGGTCCTTGCCTGCCTGCGTGGAAACGATTTCGATCCGTGCCTTGGTCAGCAATTGCAATGCAACCTCGATGTTTCGGCTTCCAAGGTGCTGCTCTCTATTTGCATGCGTCTCGCGCAGAGAATCGAATAAGCACCCTCCGCCGAAGACCTTCGCGCGAAGTTGTCCGCGATCGGCGCCCGCTTCGAGTAGCCTTAGCAAGAGTACGGAAACCGCCACATCGCCATAACGAGCTGACTGTGTCCCTCTACCATCCCAGCTGGGCAGCAAGAAATGCGTCGCGCCACCCACGCCGTTTGCGGGATCCCACATGCAGATTCCCACACAAGAACCCAGAATCATTACGACAGATTTCCCTTCTGTAGACACGAAGACCTGACCGGCATGAAGAAAGTGAGAACTTGATGCAGACGCGTCTCGATTCTCCACGGACAGCGGCCCTGCGGCGCAAGGCAACCCCAGTTTTGGTATCATGTGTGGCCTCACGGCGACACCTGTTTTCCCTGTAATCTTTGAAATTGCACCGCCACCGCCCCGTACGTCTCCAGAAATTTCAGCAATTCAAAATCCACCCATTCCAGGTTGCTCTTCTGTGGAAGCAGGCCAAATATTGCAATCACACCGACCACGCCCCCGCTCGATTTCAAAAGTATGCAAGCTGTTAAATTCTTTTCGCGCGGTAGCAACGATGCCACCGGCTGCCGCTCTCTAAATTGGCTCATGCCCTGCTCTACTGCGCGTCCGAACATTCCAGCTCCGGATACGAACGGGTGCAACGTGTTTTCTTCCACGCCCGATGACCAGGCAAGAGAGAATGTTTTGGTGCCGGGAATGTAATTGAATATCGCTATTTCTTCCGAGCCGATCAGGTTCGCGATGATCTCTGCGATGGCTTCAAATACGTCGCACTGTTCCAACGTTTGAATCAGGCGCACACTCGCAGCGGTCAGCCGTTCTAGGAGAAAGTGATGCCGCTCAAGTTGCTCGCGAAGTGACAACTGCTGCACTCGTAAGCGCAGCTGCTCTGTTCCGGGTGCAATCGACCCGTTTCCATTGGATAGCTTCATCTGGTTCCTCACCTGAACGGGCGGGAAGTTCTTATTCCCTGTGCCAATCATCTATGTCCCTCTTTATTTCCACGTGGGTGCTTCATCGTGTTAGCTCGCTTGGAATTTGTTCTCCAAACATCACTCACCGAGATACGCTTTCAGCAGATCGAGCAGCTCCGAATCATTGACGGGCTTCGTCAAATAGTCGCTGCATCCGCTGGCGTAGCCTTCCTGTACATACTTTTCCTCGCCGCGCGTCGTTAGCAGAATCACCGGAATCTTCTCTGTCTCCTTATCCCTCTTCAGCACTCGGCATGCTTCCAGTCCAGTCATTCGTGGCATTACTATGTCCATCAGGATCAGGTCTGGCTTTTCCTCTTTCGCGCGCTCCACGGCTTCCTTGCCGTCCACCGCGCTCACGAGCACGTAATTCGTTTTTTGGCTGAAAATCATTCTGTTTACCAGCCGCGCGGTACACGAATCGTCCACAAGCAGAATTTTCTTGGTTGCCATTACTTTTTCTCCGTTTTCCTTACCGTTGTCTCGCCCTTCATTCACTGCAGAGATTGTTTCCCGGGGAATAGCGTTCGAATTTCTTCCATCAGTTGTTCTGGCATCTGGCTTTTTTCGACGAAACCGTTGGCACCGCAACGCATGCACTCATCCCTCAGCGACAGCCCGTTTAATCCTGAGAAAATCAGGATGCGGAGTTCGGGAAACAATCTTCGCAGTTCTATCGTCGCTTCCAGCCCATTGATTCGCGGCATGCTTAAGTCGCTCAGCACTAGATCCGGGCGCAGGAGCTTCGTTCTTTCTAGCAAATCCGCGCCATCGGTTGCGGTCCCGATAAGGTCGAATTCGCCCGCGAAGTCCAGGTATCTGCACACGGACAGCAACGCTGTCGGCGAGTCATCGGCTACCAATACGCGAATGCGCTGATTGTTTGGTTCCACTACAGACTCCTACCGAACACGGAACGCCTAATTCATCTCGGTAAGTGTGCCTATTTGAAACGCAGGATGTAATTCGGCTGATTACCTAGGGGTTTTACTGTAGATTCGGGCAGGTGAGTTTTAGCTCTCTATGATCTTGTTCCGGACCGCATACCTCACAAGTTCCGTGATGGAATGAAAGTTTAGTTTGAGCATAATATTCGCCCGGTGCGTCTCTGTTGTTTTCACACTGATCCCCAGATATCCCGCAATGTCCTTGTTGCTTTTTCCTTCCGCCAGAAGTTGCATCACTTCGCGTTCGCGCGGAGTCAAGCGGCGAGAGGCTCCTTCGGAGCCCGAATCCCCGCCAAGTGGCCGCGTGGTCTGCGAGAAAGTCTCAGACACACGTGACGACAAGTACGGCTTGTGATTGCGCAGAGCGTCTACAGCAGCCAGCAGACTGCGGTCTGCGTCGTCCTTTAATATGTATCCGCGCGCTCCTGCTTCCAGGACGCTTTGGATCATCAATTCCGAATCGTGCATCGTCAGGATAAGTATTTCGGTCTTCGGAGACACTTTGCGTATTTGGCGTGTCGCTTCGATTCCGTTCAGCAACGGCATCCCGATGTCCAAGACCGCCACGTCCGGCTGGAATTCCCCGGCCTTTTGCACCGCTTCGCGACCGTTTTCGGCTTCCGCGCACACCTGCCACCCCTTCTGCGTTTCCAACAATGTGCGAAGTCCGGTGCGTACTACATGATGGTCATCTGCTACGAGGATGCGAATCGGCATTAGTGACCTCGACCCTCACAGGGATTGTAGCCCTCACCGTCGTTCCCGACGCGGTTGATTCAACCTCGAGTCTTCCTCCCAGTTGCGCCATCCTCTCGCGCATCCCAAGGATTCCGACTCCCAGGCGAGCCCCTCCGCCTCCGCCGTGCTCCACCCTCATTTGTTGCATTCCGCAGCCCTGATCGCGCACTTCCAGTTCCACACAGCCGGTCTCCACGCGCAAGGAAATTCTCCCCGTCTTGCTTCCAGAATGTTTCTGAATATTTGACAGACTCTCTTGCACGATCCGAAAAAGTGCTGTCTCCGCTTCCTGTGTCAGCCGCGCAAAGCCTGCTTGAAGTTCTAATACCAGGGCAATCCCGCTGCGGTCTCTGAATCCCTGGACATATTCTTGAACCGCCGATGCCAGCCCCAATTCGTCCAACACTGGAGGATGCAACAAATAAGACATCGTCCGAATCTCTCGCGACATCTCCCGCAGCACTCGCCGCGCTTCGGAAAGCGAGTGCATGGCTCGTTCATCCAGAGGCGCCTCAGAGCGCGCCACTTGAGCCAGCTCCAGGTTCACAGACAGCACGCTCTGCGCCAGGCTATCGTGAAGTTCCCGCCCAACCCGCCTCCGCTCTTCGTCTTGCAGTTGCAATAAACGCGTCGAAAGTTGGTGCAACGCCTCTTCAGCCTCTTTCCTTTTTGTGATATCGCTAAACGATGCGATCACCCTGTCTGGCTTTCCATCTGGACCTAGCAGCGGCACCGCTTCCCCCAATAGCCACAACACCTCTTCCGAGCCTTCCTTTCGCCATCCCATCACTTCATTGCGAATTATTTTCCCTGTCGACAGCGCTCGATTACCTGGACGCATCGCCGGCACCATTTCCGTTCCATTTTCACTCAGCGCGATGAGTCCGAGCTCGCTCACTTTCTTTCCCAGAACTTCCGCTTCATTCATCCCGAACATTTTTAGGCTCGCCTGATTTGCGAATTGAATTTCCTGTAGCGGCCCGAGCAGTACTATGGCGACGTGCAGATTTTCCACCAACGTGCGGAATCGCTCCTCGCTCGCCCGTAGCGCCTCTTCCGCTTGCTTCCGCGCCGACGCGTCACGAATTACCACCAGCGCATACATCCGCCCATCCAGCTCGATCAATGCTCCTGAAAAATGTCCGGTGCGGATCTCTCTCGACTTCGTCCGGCATTGAAATTCTTCATCTCGGACCTCTCCCTGTTCGCGTAGCCTGGCCATCACTTTCGCTCGATGTGCGCCGTCGACCCACAAATTCAGTTCGTCTCCGCTTCTCCCTAGAGTCTCTTCGCGCCGATATCCCGTAAAGCGTGTAAAGCTGTCGTTCACTTCCACAAAGCGGTTTTCCGGCACCAGACTTATGCCAACAGGATCGGGGCTCAACCGAAACGCGGTAGAAAACATCTGCTCCGAACGCAACCGCGCTTGCTGCGTTTCCAATAGTTCCCCCGTTATCCTCTGCTGCCTTTCATTGATTAGAATCAGCCGCGCCGCAGAAAGCAGAAACGATCCCGCAATCGCCACCCAGGCGAGACTTAACTGCTCCACCGCAATGCGCCGCCCCATAAACAAAACCAGCAGCGGAATCCCTATCGGCAACGCCTGAGATACTACTGTCATGCGGAATCGGGAACGCGACTCGCGGTCTACGGGTAGCTCCTGGCTCTTCCATCCGGCCGCAATGAAGACTGCAAAAATGAATGGCGAGCACCAGGTGATATCTGCCCAACTGGTCGTTCCCGGATAAGTACTTGGTCCAAGCAGATGGATGAAATCAGAACCAATCGATATAAAAAAAAGCGTCGCCATTCTCGCGAAGAATCCGCGAAGTGGCAGCGCCGATACCGTTGCCGCGCGAATCGCAAACGCCCCTCCCAGCGTGGCATCGCGGAACATTTGTAGCCGTATGATCTGCAGGACTACGCCTTGGCCCTCGGCTTCCCATTTCGCCGGCACGTAGAAAAAATAGAGATAGGCCGTAAGCGCGACCAGTCCAACTTGCGCAAAATCCAGGATCAGCGGCCAACTGATTACACCCGTCTCTTCGGGAGGTCGCGGAAACAGCATCAGGACTGTGGGCGTCACCCACAACACGAAAAGAATGTCGGAAGGCCAGGGCATCCCCACGGGCGCATGAATCACGCTTTGATAGAACGTCCCCAGCCACTGCGCGGCGGCACAAAGGCTTATCCCGACCGCCAGCAGCATCCACAGTTGCCGCAAATATCCAGACGATCGCAGCGTGACTTCAAAACAGCAGTAGCAGGCCCACGAAACGATCACTGCTTGCAGTACATTCGAAAATAGGTGACGCGCGGCCGGCGGGCTTTTTCCTTCGACGACAACCGCCAGTAGTACGATCAAGAGCCCTGTGACTCCCAGGGCGAATCGCGGGAATTTGCCGGCGGGTATTAAGTGCGGCATTGCGTCCTCACTTGTACTTTATCCCGCTCGGATTTCACAAACAACCGCGATGACAGACCAGTGACCACATCCTATGAATGACCAAGCTGGCGAAAATCGCCAATGTCATCGGCGCTTTGAAACGCCAGTTGAGCGAGCTACTTACAACGGTCAAATTCTTGAAGGCACCGGACGCAGCAAGCTGCTGGGTGTCCGCCGCCCGCAAGGAATGCTTATCAAAAAATGCTTCGCCAAATCACGAACCTGATCGTTAGGAAGAATTTCCCTCGACTCACGGCTTAGCAAATGCAGGCGAGCCGCCGCACCTTGTTTGTCGAGAACAGGTATCTCCTTATCCTGATGGAGGCGGTAAATCCTTGACAAAACGGTTCTTGAAGGGAAATCCCTGAAAAGGGAGAAATGAGAATCGCCTCACATTTACTGGTGATGTGAATGGTGCGCCTGGGCGAACTTGGATCACCGACCTCGCCCTTATCAGCAACTTTTGTTGTGCTATATGCATAGCATTATCTTCATGAGGACAGGTCGTTTGTGTCGGATGGTTTGGGAAAGAAGTTGGGTTTCCGGCCAGGAAAAGGAATGACGTATGAACCGCTATCTACTGCGAGTAGAGCGTATCGACAGCGTGAAGGCGCTAAGGTGACTGGCCTATCTCTTCGGTTCCTCTACTACGCGATTCGGCATAAAGACCTACCCACATTCCGAGTGGGCCGTTGCCGACTGATAACCGAGAAGGTTTTGCGTGAGTGGTTGGAGCGAAAGACTGAAGCAACCGTTGAAACCCATGACTGAACTGGCAAATCGCGTACCCGAGCCATCCTGCTACACTTTCGGAGGAACAGTTCCTGGCTTGATCATCAACGCGTAAGTCAATCCGGTCAGAGAAAGATTCCGACCGTCGCAGCTGTTCAATAATCGCGAACGGCAGACGCACCGAATGTAGGAAGATTGGACACATTCCAGCCCCCTCCCAATGCCTTGATGAGGAGCACATTCGCATCCAATCGCCGCCGCAGGATATCGATGGCGTTTCGCTCATTAACGAGCTCGATTGTTTGCGCATTGATGACCTGGAGATACGTGTCGACCCCGCCCTTATAACGATTCGTAAAAAGCTGAAGGGACTCCTGCGATGACGCAACGGCCTGCTGTTGCTGTCGCGTTTCGTCCTCGAGAATACGCAAGGCGGCGACGTTGTCTTCGACTTCTTGAAACGCTGTCAATGAGGTCTGACGATAGGCTGCGACCGCGGCATCATAGTTCGCGCGCGCCGATTCGGAAGTGGCGCGACGGCGCCCCGCGTCGAACAGGGTCTGCGCAAGGGCAGGACCGACGGCCCAGAAGCCGCTCGGCCAGGTAAACCAGTTCGAGCCCTGCGTGCCGGCGAATCCTGCCGTTCCCCCGAGGGTCACGGTGGGAAAATACGCCGCGCGGGCGATGCCGATCTGCTGATTGGCCTCGGCCACTCGGCGCTCCGCGGCGGCAATGTCCGGGCGTCGCTGCAGAAGTTCGGAAGGGAGGCCAACTGGCGTGCTGGGAGGTTGGTAGTTGAGCGGCTCTGGGCCGAGGCTGAATTTCGCGGGCGGCTTTCCGATCAGAATCGCAATAGCGTGTTCGAGTTGTGCTCGTTGCACGGAGACATCCGTGTCCTGAACGCGGGTGGTGTCCAACTGGGTTTGCGCCTGCGCTACGTCGGATTTCGGGGCTACACCTCCTTTGAAGCGATTGAGCGTGAGCTGCAGGTTGTCGGTATAGGCTTTTACCGTATCGTCGAGGAGCTGCTTCTGCGCGTCGGCGCTGCGCAATTCGAAATAGTCCATGGCAAGTTCCGCCTCAAGGCTGAGCTTTGCGGTCTGGTAGTCGGCAGCCGTGGCCTGCGCTTCTTCACGTGCGGCAGCGACGCTACGCCTTACGCGGCCCCAGAGATCCAGCTCATAGGAAAGATCAAAAGGCAGCTCGAAATCGCCCTTGCTGGACTGCTCGATCTTTGACGGAAAGTTCGGCGAAAAGTCTGAACTCTTGGCATAGCTAGCATTCGGGGCAGTGGAAATGGCTGGAAACTGCGGAGCCCGATTGAAGCGAATCGCTGCCCGAGCTTCGCGGAAGCGCGCTTCCGCTACTTTCAGGTTCTGGTTGGAGCCGGCGATTTGATCTTCCAACTTGTTGAGTTCCGGATCTCCGAAAATCTCCCACCAGTTTCCACGGCTTATCTGGTCGCCTGGCTGCGCGGGCTGCCACTGGTCTGACTCCTTGAATGAGCCTGGCGCTTCTTCCTTATAGGCCGCTGTTGTGGGGACGGCGGGCTTGATGTATTTGGGGCCGACTGTGCAACCTGCCAGCAGCAGCACTAAAATCAGTGCGACGATGCTGGTAAGAATGAAACGGGCCACCACCAACACGTAATTCATTGCCTCGACCCGCCTGCTGGATTGTTGCTCGGGCGCACGGGCATGCCGGCGACCAGAGAGTCCGAGGGATCGACGATGACGACGTCCGTTGGTTGTAGGCCGGAAACTATTTCTACACTATTGCCGTAGTCGCGACTGATTTTGACCGGAACTAGCTCGGTTTTGCCGTTGCGAACCAGGCCGACTTGCAAGCCCTCCTTGCGAAAGATCAACGTATTCGAAGGAATGGTTACCGAGCGAGTCTCGTCTGGCAGCTTGAGATGCACAAAAACGTAAGCGCCTGGCAGTAGTTGGCCGGTCGGATTGTCGACATCAACTTCGACAAGCAGCGTACGCGAAGAGATTTCGATAGAGTTGGCGTTGCGAACGAGAGTGCCATGGAAGGTTTGGCCCGGGAATTCATCGAGGGTCAAAGTGGCTAGCGCACCGGAGCGCGCGGCGCGGGAATACACCTCGGGAACCGAGACGTACAGGCGGAGCGTGCGAATAGCAGCGATGTGAAAGAGTTCCTTCGGCTGTGTGCTGGCCCCCGCGTCGATGAGCGCTCCGATGTCCGTATTGCGGGCGGTGACTATGCCGTCAAAAGGAGCGTAGACCTTCTCGAAAGCTTGCAACTGTTCGAGGCGTCGCACATTTGCGGCGCTGGATTCGGCCGCGGCTCTCACCGCGCTGAGATTGCTGACCGCCTGGTCGGTTTCCTGTTGTGATACGGAACCCGTGCTTACAAGGTCTTGCCACCGGACCGCGGTGATTTTGGCAATGTTCAGGTTGGCTTGCGCGGTATCCAGGTCCGCTTGAGCTTGCTGGAGCTGCTGGTCCACTTCGGGGGTTTCGATCTCCGCAAGCAACTGACCTTTCTGGACATGCGCGCCAATATCGCAATACCAGTGCTTGAGATAGCCGCTGGTTCGCGCATAGATCGGTGCGTCGCTGAATGCCTGCGTATTGCCGGGCAGGACAATTTCCTGTGTGAGGGCGCCTTCTTGCGGAAAGACTACGGCGACGGTGGGAATGGCCGCCTCTATCGTTCGTTGCTTCAGTCGCGATTCAGCTACTGCTCGCGAATGGATACCGGAGCAAATCAAGAGAGCGAGAACAGCTAGCGCAGCCGTCGAGATGAGAACTGACGTTCCACGACGGATTCCGGACCGGGATTCGAAACCATTTGGGCTCGGTTGCATGGTCTTTACTTCGATCGTTTCTGGTTTGGGAGTGGTCGTCACATTTTCCTCGTTCGGGGTCATCTCTAGGTCACGCTTGAATTGGTTCAGGTTGGCCCTTGGAATGTTCTTGGGCGACAGAGGGATCGCGCCGTCCGTGAAGCATGCTGAAGACTGCAGGGACAAAAACCAGGGTGGCCACCGTGGCGCACAACAGGCCGCCAATGACGGCGCGCCCGAGGGGAGCATTCTGCTCGCCGCCCTCGCCCAGCCCGAGCGCCATGGGAATCATGCCGATGATCATGGCCAGGGCG
>Ga0210407_10001199_pt1 | contig 25083 bp, 19 predicted proteins | sample IncBWC27MmetaG_FD_150860 | JGI IMG/M metagenome (GOLD analysis project Ga0210407, IMG submission 150860) | Forest soil microbial communities from Barre Woods Harvard Forest LTER site, Petersham, Massachusetts, United States - Inc-BW-C-27-M | ecosystem: Environmental > Terrestrial > Soil >... | reverse complement strand
TGAGGTTGATCGTGCTCGGAAACGGGCCGCGTCGCGCAAATGGGCTTGGGACCTTGGATACCGAAGCAACTGGAGACCTTTCGATGCCGCCGTGATGCGACCCCTTGACCAAGCTCTCGTCATGTGAGGCTTGCTGATCTTCACCTGCACGGGGGTCAGTTTCGCCCACGGCTCGAACGATGGACAGAAAGGGATGGGGCTGATCATGCTGATCCTGATCGGCACGGTGCCGACCGCCTACGCCCTCAACCGTGCACTGCCGGAAAGCCAAATCGTGCAGTTTTCGGCCAGCTCGGCGGCCGCGTCAAAAATCGTCGAGGAAAAAGCTGCGGGATATAACATCCTCGGCAATCCGCGCCCTGCGGTCATGGAGTATGTAGCGCACCATAAAATAAACGAGGGGACATATCCGTCGCTCGCCGTCCTGATCAAAGACATCGATAATCAAGTCAAACAGTACGGTTCGCTCGCGAAGATCCCGGCGGAAGCCGTCGGCAATACGCGCAACGACATGTATCTCGCCGACGAAGCCATTCGTAATCTTATGAAGGACAAGGATAACGAGCTGACGAAGGAGGAAGTCGGCACGCTCAACGCCTACAAGCAGTCGCTCGACGCGTCGACCAAATTCATTCCGACATGGGTCAAGGTGGCGGTCGCGATCGCGCTTGGTCTCGGCACGATGATCGGACGGAAGCGCATCGTCATTACGGTCGGTGAGAAAATCGGAAAAACCCATTTGACCTACGGCCAGGGCGCGGCCGCCGAACTCGTCGCAGCAAGCGCGATAGCCGTTGCCGACATGTATGGCCTCCCCGTGTCTACCACTCATGTTCTGTCCTCGGGTGTGGCGGGAACTATGGCCGCAAACGGGTCGGGACTTCAGCTTTCGACGATCCGCAACATCGCAATGGCTTGGATCCTGACCCTGCCGGCTGCGATGATGCTGTCGGGGTTCCTCTACATTCTGTTTCTCAACCTGTTCTAAGCGGGACGCGAAGGGGAACATGCGCACTATCGATGCGATGGTCCACGACGTGGTGACGGTTCATCCCGATACCGACGGCTGCGGCAGCAATCGTGGACCGATTTCGGAAGCCGCACCGTCACGGCCAGCACCGGCGTTGCTCGCGGAAAGCGTGCCTGGGGTGTCGCGCGTAGCCGATGAAATGATCCCGGCCTATTAAGAGGCTCGTCCGCGCTTACGGGAGAGCCGAGGTCGCTGCCCGGGTAACCGTTGTGCTGTGGTAAGGGATTACGAATGGCAGAATTGGCAATCGACCGGCTACACGCGGATGCATCATCAGCGGCGGCGCCGGTCCCGCCATCGCAGCGATATGTCAATCGCGAGCTGTCCTGGCTCGCTTTCAACGAGCGCGTCCTCGAAGAGGCGAGCAACGCGGCTCATCCGCTGCTCGAGCGGGTTCGGTTCCTGTCGATTTCCGACAGCAACCTCGACGAATTTTACATGGTGCGCGTCGCCGGCCTCAAAGAACTGGCGGCCAGCGGCGTTCCGGTGAAGAGCGACGACGGATTGACCCCGGAGCAGCAGCTGGCGGCGATCGCCGAAGTCGCCGCAGGGCTGGTTCAACGCCAGCAGCGCTGTTGGGCTGATCTGCAGAAACGCCTACGCGCCGAAAGCATCTCCATTCTCGACCATGAGGCGCTGACCGGCGATGATCTCACCTGGCTGCGGCAGCTGTTCATCGACCGGCTGCTGCCGGTGCTGACGCCGATCGCGATCGACCCGGCGCATCCGTTCCCGTTCATCCCCAATCGCGCGCTGGCCATGGTTGTCGAATTGCGGCGAGATGACGGGTCCCAAATAAATGCGCTGATTCTCGTCCCCGAGCGCGTCGAGAGGTTCATCCGGCTGCCGGGCGAGAAGGGGCGGTTCATCCTGGTCGAGGAGGCGCTGCTCGCTGTGGGATTGGCGGAGCTGTTTCCCGGCATGGCGCCGCTCGGGCATGGCCTATTCCGGGCATTGCGCGACAGCGACATCGAGATCGAGGAAAAGGCGCAAGACCTGGTTGTGATGTTCGAGTCGGCGCTGAAGCGGCGGCGACGGGGTCAGATCATCCGCCTGACATTCTCGGCCGGTACCCCGCAGCGTCTTCGGGATTTTGTGGTCGAGCAGACCGGCACCCAACCCCAAGATGTCGTCGTGCTGGACGGCGTTGTCGCGCTCTCCGATATCCGGCAGCTAATCACCTCTGACCGACCAGATCTACTGTATCCCCCCTACACGGCCCGCTTTCCGGAGCGAATAAAGGACTATGGCGGAGATTGTTTCGCCGCGATCCGCGCCAAGGACATCGTCGTCCATCATCCGTACGAATCTTTTGATGTCGTCGTGCAGTTCCTGCGGCAGGCTGCGGATGACCCGAACGTCATCGCGATCAAGCAGACGCTGTACCGGACTTCGGAAGACTCGCCGATCGTCGCAGCCCTGGTCGACGCAGCTGAATCTGGTAAATCCGTCACGGCGTTGGTCGAGTTGAAAGCGCGGTTTGACGAGGAACGCAACATCCGCTGGGCCCGGCGGCTAGAGCAAGCGGGCGCGCAAGTCATCTTTGGCTTTGTCGATCTGAAGACCCACGCCAAAGTCTCGCTGGTCGCGCGCCGCGAGGGCGAGATCTTGCGCTCCTACGTGCACTTTGGCACCGGAAACTACCATCCGGTCACCGCCAAGATCTACACCGACCTGTCCTACTTCACCTGCGATCCGCCGCTGTGCCGCGACGCGGCTCGCGTGTTCAACTTCATCACCGGATATGCTCGCCCCCGGCACCTCGAAAAACTGGCAATTTCGCCGGACGGCATCAGGGCGAAGCTGCTGCAACTGATTGAGGCCGAGATCGCACATGCCGAAGCCGGCCGGCCGGCGGCGATCTGGGCTAAGCTCAACGCGCTCGTCGATGCCGGCATGATTGACGCTCTTTATAGCGCCTCTCAGGCCGGCGTATCGATCTCGCTGGTGATACGCGGCATGTGTTCGCTTCGGCCGGGCGTGGCCGGCCTCTCCGAAAACATCACGGTCAAGAGCATCATCGGTCGGTTCCTCGAGCATGGCCGGGTCGTTTGCTTTGGCGCGGGACACGGTCTACCGTCACCGGATGCCGCGGTGTTCATATCGTCCGCCGATTGGATGCCGCGCAACCTTGACGGTCGGGTCGAAACGCTGGTGCCGATCGAGAACCCAACCGTGCACGAGCAAATCCTCGACCAGATCATGGAAGCAAACCTCCACGACGACGCTCAGAGCTGGATCCTTCGCTCCGACGGGTCATGGCAGCGACTCCTGCCGGGAGCACAACCACAGAGCGCGCACGTCTACTTTATGGTCAATCCGAGCCTCTCAGGGCGCGGCAGCGCGTTGCACGGCGACAGCGTCCATGGCCGCCGGCTCAGGGTTTCCGACTGATATGCTCGACCTCGTCGATATCGAAGCCACTGAGGTGCAGCGGGGCGTTGTCGCCTGTGCACTCTATCGGGACGGGCGGCGGGAATGTGATGTCGCAGTCGAGGAGATCGGCGCCCTGGCCGGCCGTGATGGCGGCATCATCTGGCTCGGTCTTAACGAGCCGGATCAGGCCTTGCTCAGCGTCCTCAAAGCCCAGTTCGGCCTTCACGAGCTGATGATCGAGGACGCAAATCAAGCGCACCAACGTCCCAAGCTGGATGTCTATGACAATGTGCTGTTCATCGTGCTGCGAACCGGCCAATTGACCGGCAAGGAAATCGAGTATGGCGAGACTGATCTGATCGTTGGCAAAGGCTTTGTCGTCTCTATCCGGCACGGCGCGTCGGCGTCCTACTCCGAGGTAAGGCAGCGTTGCGAGCGCAACCCGGAGCTGCTGCGGCTCGGCGAAAGCGCGATCATGTACGCGATCCTCGACTTTGTCGGTGACAACTATTTTCCAATCATCGACAAGATTAGCGAAGAGCTCGAAGGCATCGAGGGCGATAAATTTTCGGTCCTGCCGGCGAGGGAAAAGATCGAGCGGATTTATCGGTTGCGTGCCGGGCTTCTCAACATGCGCCATGCCGTAGCGCCAATGATCGAGATCTGTAACCAGCTGCGGTGCCACGACTTCCCTGCTAGAAGTGCCGCCATAAGACCATATCTTCGCGATGTCCACGATCACGTGCGGCTGGTGAACGAGGCGATCGGCGACCTGCGCGAGCGTCTGACGGCCGCTTTCGAGGCGAGCCTGCTTCTGTCGGCAGCCCGACAAAACGATATCGTCAAGAAGCTCGGCAGCTGGGCCGCGATCCTTGCTGTGCCGACAGCGATAGCCGGTATTTACGGCATGAACTTCAAAAATATGCCGGAGCTGGAGTGGTCTTTCGGTTATCCCGCATGCCTGTTGCTGATGTTGGCGATCTGCGGCACTCTCTACTACTGCTTTCGAAGAGCCGCTTGGCTCTAGCATTCCACTCGGCGAGCATGACTGATTCTTGCAATTCGCCCTGTCGGGGCTCTCTCCGCGGCACCGCCTTCGTCGTACAGTGGGCTTTGGCGGCCGCTCTTTCTCTGTTTGTACCAGCGAATGCCGCAGCGCCGCTGACATTGCAGGTCGCAACGTCTGATACCCTGCCCGGATTTCATCTCGGCGACTTGCCGCGGTATCTGGCGCTGCACATGATGGAGGCTCGGCTCGCGGATTGGCGCTTCGAGCCGGCGGCGGGCAAGGGTGCAGCGCCCGACCGTGTCGAGTGGAAATTCAAACTGAACCCGTATGCCGGAGGGGAGGTGCGCACGTTCACGCGCCCGCACATGGCCGAAAGGACCTTCGCCGCACACCGTCCAGTCACGATCGAGGCTCGGCTTTACCTGAACGGGCAGCATCAGGTCCTTGTCGAAAAGCAAGTGATCGTTCAGGGTGGCCCGGACGATCCCGATCTCGCCGCGGCGGTCGCCGACGTCACACAGAATCTTCTGGGACCCCGGGGCGCCTTTCGCGCCATCGATACCGGACAACGGCCGGCTCAAGAACCGCGATAGACCGAATGGAATTGCCTCACCCAGAACAGGTTTTCCGGGATAGCGCGTTCTGATTTTTCGTGCGCGCCTCTCCTCTGCGCTGGTGGTCCTCGGCGCCCTCATACTAGGACCCACCAGCCGACCTGTTGCGGCACAGCACGGGCTCTTCGAACGGGAGACGCTCACCGGGGATTGGGGCGGAGTGCGCAAGCAATGGCAAGATGCCGGTGTCGAGCTAGGTGCGAACGATATCGCGGAGACCCTGTCCAATCCCACCGGTGGTATAAGACAGTTGACGATCTATCAGGGTCTGGTGGCGATCTCTCTCAACCTCGACCTTGAAAAGATCGCAAATTGGCCGGGCGGGAGTTTTTACACTGACGCTTACCAGATCAGCGGACGCGGTTTGTCGAGAAACGCAATCGGCAATCTGCTCGCGGTCAGCACCATCGAGGCTCTGCCATCGACGCGGCTTCACGATTTGTGGCTGCAACAGCAGTTGCTCGACGGCAAGGCCTCATTCCGCCTCGGCCAGATCGCCCTCGACGACGAATTCTACATCAGTCAATACTCGGCCAACTTCGTCAACTCGACATTTGGCTGCCCGGATATCTTGTCTACCGACCTGCCGAGCGGAGGTCCATGCTACCCGTTTGCGGTACCGGGCGTCCGGCTGCGAGCCGCGCCGACAACCGGTCTGACGTTTTCCGCTGCGGCGTTCAACGGAAATCCGGCGCCCTCCGGACGGGGAGATCCGCAGGTTCGCAACCCAAACGGCACGAATTTCCTGATCGGCGAAGGCGGCTCTCTGGTAAGTGGAGAAGCGGCCTATGCATTCGATACCGAACCGATTTCTTCTCTCCTGCTGAGCGACGTCAAACTCGGCGGCTGGTACCACACGGCCGATTTTCCCGATTTGCGGCGCGACACCCTGGGGCGCTCGCTGGCGGACCCGGTCAGCAACGGCATTGCGGCCACCCATCGTGGCAATTTCGGCCTCTATCTGGTGCTGGACAAGATGTTGTGGCGGCGTCCCGACACGGCAACGCAGGGTCTCGCCGCCTTTCTCCGTGTCGGCGAGGTGCCGTCGAACCGCAATCTGATCAGCCTCGAGGTGGATGCCGGCCTGACTTACAAAGGTATCTTCCCGGGCCGCGAACTCGACCTCTTGGGAGTCGCGGCAAGCTATGGCCGAATAGGCAACGCCGCCCGACGTTTGGACCAGGACGAGATTCGGTTCACCGGCATCGGCGGCACGATACGCGATTACGAGGCCGTGCTCGAAATCACCTACCAGGCACGCGTTGCACCATGGTGGACCTTGCAGCCCGATTTTCAGCTGATCGCCCATCCCGGTGGTCACGTTGCGCCGCCCTTAGCGGCTTCCTCAGCACCGCCTATTCCAAATGCTCTGGTCCTCGGCTTACGATCGTCTATTTTGTTCTGAGGCGTTAGGAGGGCGCTACCGCGGGCGCGAAGGAGCGCGCCCTCTTAATGTCGCGAACGGCGGCTTGAGCGATCGGCAGAGTAAGCATTTGCCTTGGTTTCGGGCGTAGGCGTGGTCTGCTGGACGACGTCTCAACTTGCTGCTACTATTATCGTACGATCCTCCGCGCTGCCTGAGAATAGGGCTTCCGCTGTCGGGGCGTTAACCTTTCGCGTTCAAGATGCAACTCAGACTATTCCGACATTTTGTCCCGGTTTCAGTCGTGCTTCTCGCATCGTCCGACGCTCTGCTGATTACTGGCGCGTTTTATCAACTGTTGTCCACCTCGGAGATCAGTACCCCAATACTCCTTCGGGCTTCAACCTTTGGTGCTCAATTCTCCGCGGGTTTGGCGATCGCCGCAGTGACCGCGATGGTTTCGGTCGGGTTGTATGGACATCAGAGCTTCGTGGATTTTCGTCTCCTGTTGGGTAAGATAGCCGTCGCCACGATACTCGTGCTGATGCTTGTCTCTTTCTCCGCTGCATATTGGCGAGAGGGACTGGATTACCTGCCGGACCGCCACAACTTTCCCTGGAAGGCGACCCTGATTTGGCTTGTCTGCGTGTCGGTAACGCGCAGCACCTTTTCGGTGACTTTGGGCCGCGGGATGCTGAGGCGACGGGTCCTCGTGCTCGGCAACGGGGCCAAGGCCGCGCGCATCGCCGGGCTGGTCGAGGCCGCGGACAACGAGCACTTTTTGCCGATCTCCTATCTCGGGGTCCCCGGCGAGCGCCCGAGCGTCCGTGCCGACGCGATCGACTGGACAAATGCCGAGCCCGATGCTCTGGCGGAACTTGTCAATCGGCTGGGGGCGAGCGAGATCGTTGTCGCGGCTGATGACCGTCGTGGCCTGCCGGTACGGCAGCTTCTTCATTGCAAGCTCGCCGGCATCAAAGTGATCGACTTTCTTGACTTTTGGGAGAGGGAAACCCGGACGATCGATCTAGAGGCGCTCAGGCCGAGCTGGCTCTTCCTCTCCGACGGGTTCCGCTGCGGTCCGCTCGATGAGTTCCTGAAGCGGGCGTTCGATATAGTGGTCAGCGTGGGTCTGCTCATTCTGACGCTACCGCTCCTCGCCGTCACGGCGTGCGCGATCAAACTCGAGAGCCCGGGGCCGATTTTCTATCAACAGCAGAGAGTGGGATTGCGCGGCCGTTCTTTCACCATCCTGAAGTTCCGAAGCATGCGATCCGATGCCGAAACCGACGGGCCTCGTTGGGCTGTAGAACAGGATCCACGCGTCACCCGTGTCGGGATGATTATTCGTAAACTCCGGATCGACGAGTTGGCCCAGATCCTTAATGTGCTGCGCGGAGACATGAGCTTCGTTGGGCCTCGCCCCGAACGCCCGTTTTTTGTCTCTGAGTTGGCGCGCGCTATTCCGTATTACTCTGAGCGCCATTGGGTAAGACCGGGAATCACCGGCTGGGCGCAGGTAAATTATCCTTACGGCGCCTCGACAGAGGATGCATGGGTCAAGCTGACTTACGATCTTTATTATGTCAAAAATCGCAGTATTTTTTTGGATTGTGTGATACTTTTACAGACTGCCCGGGTGATCTTTTGGAATTACGGGGCAAGATAGGGCGGCGAACCTGGATATCGGCATAACAGAGACAGTTTATGCAGGGTGTGCGCTAGCGTTCATCCTGGTAATCGCACTGATGATTATACGCGGCCGGACGAGCAAGACCGGTCTCGCCATCTTGGGGTGCTGCCTCGCCTCGGTCGCTTGGGCGGGGGCAACTGCCGCGGCTCCGGAGGGGCCGGTCTCCGTTCTGGCGCCGTTTGATAGCGTGAGGCTTTCGGCATGGCTGCTATTCGGGGTTGCGCTGGTCACCAGACGCAACGACGACAGCTCCAGGCTCGGGCGGCTCTACTTCTTCGGAGCCCTCACATTCTGCGTCGCGGCTGTCGGCTATGACGGTTACCTGCTTGTCGTGAACCCCGCCGAGACGGCCTGGCACACCCCGCAGCTGCTGGTTCGCATCGGGTTTGGCGTCCTCGGGCTGCTGGCGGTCGAGAACTTGTGGCGCAATACCGAGCCGCACCAACACTGGCACGTCTGGCCGTTGTGTCTCGCCCTCGGTGGCCTCTTCTCCTATGAAATGTTCTTGTTCTCGGACGCGTTCATCACCCGCGGCCGAGTTGATCCCGGCCTCGGTCTCGGGCGGGCGATCGCGGCTGCGTTCATGACGCCGTTGCTTGCCTTGGCAATGGCGCGCAACCGGGAATGGCGCGTCGACATCCACGTATCGCGTCAGATGGTCCTGCACACTGCCACTCTGCTGGCGAGCGGCTGCTTTCTGCTGGCCGTAGCAGCCGTCGCGATGGTGCTGCATCGGGTCGGAGGCGAGTGGGGCCTCGTCCTGCAGCTTGCGATGTTGTTCGGCAGTATTTTGGTGCTCGCCACGGTACTCTCTTCGGGGAACCTGCGCCGGCGCGCCAAATTCCTGATCTCGCGAAACTTCTTTACCCATCGTTACGATTATCGCGTCGAATGGTTGAAATTTATCGACCTCATCTCCGATCCGAGGCAGACAGACGAACTACAGGTCAGGATAATTCGCGCTCTTGCCGAATTCGTCGACAGCCCGGCGGGCGTGCTGTGGTCGTTGCATCCCGGGATCGGCTACTGTCCGACCGCCGGGTGGAGGCTGGCCGTTCCGCAGGAAGCGAAGTTGCCGCCGGACGACCCGTTTATTCTCGCGTTCCGGGACGGGAGCTGGATTCAGGAGCATTCGGGGAATGCGACTGCGGTGGCATGGTCGTTCGCCTCGTCAAAGGGGTGGTTGGCGGTGCCGCTGTCGCATCGTGGCGAAATCGTCGGCTTCGTGCTCCTCAACCGCGCGAGCCGGACCGTCATCCTCGATTGGGAAGCGTTTGACTTGCTCCGAGCGGCCGGGAGTCAAGCGGCTAGCTATCTTGCCGAGGAGGGATCGACGAGAGTATTGCGCGAAAATGAACTATTGAACCAATACAGCAAACGCTTCGCCTTCGTCATCCATGACATCAAGAACCTGGCGAGCCAACTTGGACTGATAGTCTCCAACGCGAAGCGCTACATTGAAGATCCCGAATTCCAGCGTGATATGCTCCAGACCGTTGACGATGCAGTAGCGCGAATGAATCATCTGCTGAGCCAACTTAAGGCTGATGCCGCGCCGCTTGCGCCGCGCCTCGTTGCCCCCGATTCGATCGTCGAGACGGTCGCAGTCGAGTTCGCCGACGGTCCGGTGGTCGTCACGGCCCGGACCGGTGCGGAAGATTGTGCGGTGGCGATCGATCCCGAGCGCTTCCGGTCTGCTCTGATCCAACTCGCGCACAACGCCATCGAGGCTTCCCGGCCGGGGGATCGGGTCATCATTTCGACGCGCCGACACGACGCCCAGCTGATCATTGACATCATCGATCAAGGCCCGGGCATGGACGCCGGCTTTGTGCGCGACGAGTTGTTCCAGCCCTTCCGCTCGACGAAATCCGGCGGCTACGGCATCGGTGCCTTTCAGACGCGAGAGCTGATCCGGGCGGCGGGCGGGGACCTTGAGGTAATCTCCGAGAAAGGAGCTGGCACTACCATGCGGATACTTCTACCGCTTGTCATAGAACGAGAGCTGGCGGCATCCTCTGCCGCGATGTGAACCCAATGGCGCCGAACGAAACACCGTTGCTGATTGTCGATGACGATGCGGGGCTTCTGCGCCAGCTACGTTGGGCATTCTCAGACCACAAGGTGTACACCGCGAGCACGCGCCAGGAAGCCATTGCTGTCGTCGAAAAGGACCCTATCCCAGTGGCGATCGTGGATCTCGGGCTCCCTCCCGATCCGGACGGAGCTTCCGAGGGCTTGGCGATCCTGGCCGAGATCTTGGCGGTCGCGCCGGCAACAAAGGTCATCATCGCCACCGGCAACGAAACCCGCGAGCACGCGCTGCGGGCAATCTCCCTCGGCGCTTACGATTTTTATCAAAAACCGATCAATATCGATGTTCTCCAATTGATTGTTTCTCGCGCCGGCCAGATGTTCGAGTTGGAAGCCGAAAACCGCCGGCTCCTCGAAGCCGCGTTGGCATCGCCGATCGACGGTATAATCGCCAACAGCACAGGGATATTGAGGGTGCTCCGCACCATCGAGAAAATCGCGCCGACCGACGTGGCGGTACTGCTGCGAGGCGAGAGCGGAACCGGCAAGGAGCTGCTCGCTCAGGCGATCCATAAATTGAGCGCGCGAGCGCGCGAGCCGTTCGTCCCGATCAATTGTGCGGCAATCCCGGAGACGTTGCTCGAAAGCGAACTTTTCGGTCACGAAAAGGGCGCCTTCACCGGTGCGGTGAAGCAGACGATCGGCCGGATCGAGAGCGCGGATGGCGGGACCTTGTTCCTCGACGAAATTGGCGACGTGCCGCTGCCGATGCAGGTGAAGCTGCTGCGCTTCCTGCAAAATCAGGTGGTTGAGCGGATCGGCGGTCGCCAACCGGTTCAGGTCGATGTGCGGATTGTGTGCGCAACTAATCAGGATCTCGAACTGATGATGGCCGAGGGGCGGTTCCGGGAAGATCTGTATTACCGGTTGAATGAAGTCACGGTGGGGGTGCCGCCGTTGCGTGAGCGGGAATCGGACGCAGTCGTCCTCGCCAGTTTTTTCATGAGGCGTTTTGCCGCCGAATATGGACGCTCGGTGCGCGGCTTTGGCACCGCTGCCTTGGCTGCGATCAGCGAATACGCGTGGCCGGGTAATGTGCGCGAGCTCGAAAACCGCGTGAAGCGAGCCGTCGTCATGACCGACGGTCCGTTGCTGTCGGCGGCCGATCTCGGCCTTGCCACGTACGGAGAAAAGCCGCAATCGCTTGGCCTTCGTGAGGCGCGGGCTCGAGCCGAGCGCGAAGTGCTGCAATTGGCTCTTGCCCAGGCCGGCTCCAATCTGTCCAAGGCGGCAAAACTGCTGGGGATAAGTCGGCCCACCCTTTACGATCTGATGCAGCAGCATCAGATCGGCCTAGATGTGTGACGGTCGCTTACAGATGAGGGGATAGGCGATGCCTCAGGCTCAACGTCATTGTCTTTGGCTGTCATTCGCTCTTGCGGCCGCGGTTTTTACAGCCGCCTCGGCCAGCGCCGCTGCAAAGGAGTCATCTGCGTCGATCAAGGAGGCGGAACAATACATTACCAAAGGAGATCTGAAGGCCGCCGAGATCGAGTTGAAGAATGCCATTCGGCAATCGCCGCAGGATCCGATCCTTCGCGCGCGCCTCGCTCAGGTGTATCTCCAGCTCGGCGATGCCGGGCTGGCAGAACGCGAGGCCCGTGCGGCACGCGAACGCAACGGGGACGAGGCAGAATATTTGCCCGTCCTTGCCGAGGCCTTGCTCCAGCAACAGAAATTTGCGGACATCCCAGATCAGATCCGACCCGGCGATCGGCCCCCTGCGCTCGAAAGCAAAGTCCGGGCAGCGCTTGGCGCGGCGGCGGCCGGTCTCGGCGATCCGAAGCAAGCCGAAACCATGTGGCGCGAGGCGATCCGTTTGGATCCGTCCGCCGCCAAGCCAAAGGTTCAGCTCGCCCGGTTCCTGACGAAGACAAACCCGGGCGAAGCGGACAAGCTGATCGATGAGGCGATCGCGACAAACCCGCGCTCGGCGGAGGTTCTTCAGGTAAAGGGCGATATGCTGCAGTTGCGGGGCGATCCGAATGGAGCGCTGCGTCTCTACGACGAGGCGCTCAAGACCGATCCGAAAAACCTTCCGGCTCATCTGAGCCGTGCCAACGTCAATGTCGCGCTGGGTAATTTCCCAGCTGCCGACGAGGATCTCGATCCGATACTCAAGGCCATGCCAAATCATTTCATGGCAAATTACCTGAGAGCCGTCGAACTTGCTAAAAAACATCAATACGGTGATGCCGATCGAATACTCGATCGCATCAGTCCCGGTTTTTCGAAGGTCTGGGGAGCATATTATATACAGGGAGCGACGAAACTGGCGCTCGGGCAATTGGCCCAGGCGGAGAGCATCCTGGGCAAATACCTTGCCCGTGTTCCCAACGACCAGAGCGCAGCGCGGCTGATGGCGAGCGCCGCGCTGCAACAGCACGCGGCAAACCGGGCGATCGATTATCTCAAGCCGCACGTCGAAAAGCCGACAGTCGACGCGGCGACGCTGAGCATGCTCGGGAATGCCTATATGGCGGTGGGCAAGCCGGAGCTGGCCCTTCAGCAGTTCGAAAGGGCTGCAGCTCTAGATCCCGAAAACCCGTCCATCAAGGCGGGCGTTGCGGTCTCGGAGATGAACAGCGGCCAAGCTCGGGAGGGCCTCGCCCAGCTCGAGCGAGTATTCGAAAGCGAGGGCGGCGCGGCAATCGCCGGCCCCACCTTGGTGCTTAGCGAGCTGCGCGCCAAACGGGTAGACAAGGCGGCGGAGGTTGCCGCTTCCCTGATCAAACTCGATGCGGCGAATCCCCTCTATCAGACCCTGCTCGGCGTGGTCGATGTCGCTCAACGCGACTATGCCGGGGCGGAAAGCGCCTTCCGAGCCGCATTAGCGCGCAACCCGCAATTCGCGCCGGCGGTGCGCGACTTGGCCCAGCTCTACCTGGCGACGGGGCGGGCCGACGATGCCAAGAAGGTCTACCGCGAGCTTTTATCAAAGCAGGCTGGCGACGCCACCGCGCTCCTAGGTCTCGCCGACATCGAGATAGGGGACAAAAAGTGGTCCGAGGCGATTGATTATATCAACCGCGCACGCACCGCCGCGCCGAACGATCCGGCGCCCGGGACCAAGCTGGTCCATCTTTACGAGCTGCGCCAGGATTGGAATAACGCCCGGGCGGTGGCGGGGGAGCTCGCCGCCCAATTTCCGCAGGATGTAAACGTTCAGGTAGCGCAAGCCACAGCCCAATTAGGAGGAGGCGACACCAAAAGCGCACTATCGAGCTTCAGGCGCGCGTATCAGCTCGCCCCCGGCTCGATCCCGCTGCTAGCCCGCTATGTGGCCTTGTTGAATTCGGAGAAGGAATATGGCGAGGCGCGCTCGGTGTTGGCTGATGCTGTTGCCCGCGACCCGAAGAACGCGCCTCTAAAGGGCGACCTGATCCGGATGGAGGCGGCGATCGATGGTCTGGACGCGGCGCTATCCAAGGCGCGCGCGTTTGCGAAGGACGATCCGGACAACAGCCTCTACGATCTGATCTCGGCCGAGCTTTACGAAAAGGCTGGGCGCGCGAAGGATGGTCTTGGTGTACTCGAGAAGGCGGTCGCAGCGCGGCCCTCGGACGACCGCCTCACGGTAGCCCTCTCCCGTCTCTATACTGGAAGCGGGGACTTGAAGAAGGCCGAGGCCGTCTTGACTGGCCGCTTGGCAGCTGACCCGGACAATCCTACCGTACGCGCGGCTCTGGGACGTCTGTATCTGACCACGGGGCGCATCGACGACGCCAAGAAGACCTACGAGGCGCTGTTGGCGTCGAGGCCGACCGACGTCGCTGCCCTTCTCGGCCTCGGGGAAATCGCTGTCGCCGAAAAGAAGTGGACGGAGGCCACTGACTATATTGGGCGCGCTCGTGCCGTTGCGCCCAACGACCCGGCGGCCGGGCTCATGCTGGTCAATATGTACGGGCTGCAGCAGGACTGGAAGCACGCGGTACCGGCCGCAGCGGAGCTCGGCGCCCAGTTCCCGGCCAGCGTCGAGGTTCTCGACGCACAAGGCCGAGTGCAGATCGGAGCCGGCGATGCGGACGGTGCGCTTTCAACCTACCGGCACGCACATGAGCTGGCACCCGCTTCCAACCCGATCCTATCGCGTTACCTGGCGCTGTTGAGGGCGGCAAAGAAATTCACCGAGGCGCGTAGCACGTTGCAGGCTGCTCTCGATCGCGATCCGCGTAATGCATCTCTAAAGGGCGAAATGATCCGCGCGGAAGCCGAAATCGGCGGCCTGGAAGCTGGCCTCGCAACGGCTCGCAGATTTGCCAACGAGGACCCCGGCAACAGCCTTTACGATGTGGCGTCCGCAGAACTCTACGAGAATGCCGGGCGCAGGCGCGAAGCGATCGCTCTAGTCGATCAGGTCGCTGCGACCCAACCGTCGGACGATAATCTTACGCTTGCGCTCTTCCGCATCTACACTCGTGCGGATGATCTCGCGAAGGCCGAGGGGTTGCTGACAGCCCGATTGAAGGCCGATCCGAAGGATTACGTGATCCGCGCGGTTTTGGCGGGGTCCTATCTGGAGCAGAAGAAATACGAGGCAGCTATCGCCGAGTACGGACGACTAGTCACCGAACACCCGGCGGATCCGACGGCGTTAAATAATCTGGCTTGGCTTTATCAGCGAGAGGGCAACCTCGCAAAGGCTCGCGAACTCGCCGAGCGAGCCTTTGCTGCTTCACCGGCAACGGCGCAAATCGACGATACGCTGGGATGGATCCTGCTCGCTCAGGGCGAAGCCGACAAAGCCATGACCTATCTAAGTGCCGCCAACTCGGCCGCTCCACGAAACCCGGACATCCAATATCACCTCGCGGTGGCGCTCCACCGTGTCGGCCGCCCGGGTGACGCGCTGTCGATGCTCGAGAGCCTGCTCGAGTCAGGCGTCTCCTTTACGGACAAGGCCGAGGCTGAGAAGCTGCTGCAAAAATTGAAGCCGGGTTGAGCGATCAACTGGCTATCTCGATCTCTTGCAAGAGCTTGCGCAGCTCACGGGCAAGCTGCGGCTCCTGCGCGCGGAGCCGGGCGGCAAGATCAGCCCCGATAGGCGGTTGTTCGGCAATATCCGGCGGTGTCGTCAGGCCCTTGAGAACCGCAGTTAAACCCTCGACTGCACCTTGCAGCTCTGTGAATTTGTAGCTGTTGGCCTCGCCGTTGTCGGCTGTCGCCGGCAGCTGCGCCTGGCTCAAGCTCATCGCCTCACCAAGCGCATCCACCGACGATCGCATCGTGGCGCCAAGCGCGTCGGTGGTCGCCGACAAATGTCGGACGGCATCGAGCAGCGTGCGCTGGTTCTCCTCGAGAACTGCAGCGAGCCGATCGGGTGGCGGTAGGGTCGCTACAGGCCCGCGTGAATGGGCCGTCGCAGCGGCGGATTCGAGAATCTCAACGGCGCGGCGAAGGAGCCCGATTTCAACACCTTCGGCCGGCAGCTCAGAAATCGCTTCGATCAGTGGCTCGACCGCGACGTCGACGGCAATCCTGCTTAGGATAGCAAGAAGAATCAACCCGATCAGGATCAGCGTTGTCGACGTTGTGGGGATCGTCACCAATGCTAACCGAGCGCCCTCATGGTCTTGTGCGATACCCAATCCGACAAGCGCCGTGAGCACGATTAGCGCGCTGAAAAAATGCGCGCGCGCCAGCCCGATATAGTGCAGACGTGAGATCTCGCGTCGCGCTATGCCGGAATCAAAGCGACCGGGCAATTGCGTCATCGAATCTGCCGCCGCCCCTTCGATCGGCTCGGTCGCCGGCCTTGGGATCAGACGGCGCAGCCCATTCGTGCCGAGCGCCTCGATCCAGTCGCGCGGCGCCAGGGTATGGTATCCGCCAGCGCGGTCGAGACGATGGCGCGCGAGGAGAGTCTCGGTGAGAAGGGCCCCGGTGGCCAATAGCATTGCGCACAGCGCGTACACCGCGAGGACAGCGACGGCAAGCATCGACAACCCCGGTAGTATTGCCGTCGAGGAACCGGTGGGCGCGGCGCCCAACACCTCCGGCCCGGCTAAACCGGCGCCGACGAGAATCGCGCACGCCATACTCAACAAAACAATCATCCACGGCCGCATAGACGGTCCTCTATTGCTCGCACATCGCGCCCATCCATCGTTCGCGCACGACGCCGCCCATTAAGGCTGCTTTTGGGTGGTCGCCTCTGTGGAGGCTGCTTCAGATGGGTGCAGCTCACCCTCCATCTTGCGCTGACTGAATTCGCCCGGTCGGGACGACTCTCGTCAAATCGAACGTTCCACCTTTTCGGAGCGAATATTTAGGATCTTTCCTTAACAGACCCTATGTGCCGCCCCCCTTATCCTCGCCCAGGTGTCGCGCAGCCCGACCGTTCGGTTGAATACTAACCGCGCGGGCGTACTGTCCGGGTCAAGACAGAAATAGCCCTGCCTTTCGAATTGTACCGACTCACCGGGTGTTGCCGCAGCCAGTGTCGGCTCGACCTGCCCCTCAGTCATCGTTTCGAGCGACGTGGGATTGAGTTCGGCCATAAAATCGCCGATATCAGGTTCGGCACGGGTGAACAGGGGGTTGTAGAGGCGGATCTCGGCCGGCACGGCATGTGCTACTGCAACCCAATGTAGCGTCGCTTGGACCTTGCGTCCATCGGCTGCGTTACCGCCGCGTGTCTGCGGGTCATAGGTGCAAATCAGCTCGACCACCTCACCTGCGGCGTTTTTTTTCACCTCTCGGCACGTAACGAAGTAGGCGTAACGCAGGCGAACCTCCCGCCCCGGCGAGAGACGATAAAACTTTGGCGGCGGACGCTCCGCGAAGTCTTCGCGCTCGATATAAAGCTCGCGCCCGAACGGGATGCGGCGCGTGCCTGCCGCTGGGTCCTCGGGATTGTTGACGGCGTCGAGCGACTCGCCAGCCTCGGGATAGTTATCGATGACGAGCTTCAACGGGCGCAACACGGCCATCCTCCGCGGCGCGGTCTTGTTCAACAGCTCACGGATCGAATGTTCGAGCATTGCGATATCGACGACACTCTTCGCCCGAGCCACGCCGACGCGTTCGACAAAGGCGCGTATCGCCGCGGCGGGAACTCCACGGCGACGCAGCCCCGCCAATGTCGGCATGCGCGGGTCATCCCAGCCAGTGACATGGCCGTCTCGCACGAGCCGGGTCAGCACACGCTTTGACAGAACTGTGTAGCCGAGGTTGAGGCGCGCGAATTCGTATTGCCGTGGGCGCGACGGCACCGGCAAATTGTCGATCAGCCAGTCATAAAGCGGTCGGTGATCCTCGAACTCGAGCGAGCACAGCGAATGGGTGACCCCTTCGATTGCGTCCGACTGGCCGTGCGCGAAGTCATAGGTCGGATAGATGCACCATTTCGTGCCGGTGCGCGGGTGGTCGGCGTGCAGGATGCGATAGAGCACGGGGTCGCGCAGATTGATGTTGCCGGACGCCATGTCGATCTTGGCGCGCAGCACGCGCGCTCCGTTCGGGAATTCGCCCGAACGCATGCGACGGAACAGATCAAGACTTTCAGCTACGGGTCTGTCGCGGTAGGGACTGTTGCGCCCGGGCTCGGTCAAGCTCCCCCGCATCGCCCGCATCTCTTCGGGTGAAAGATCATCGACATAGGCCTTCCCGGTACGGATCAGGTGCTCGGCCCAGTCGTAGAGCTGGTCGAAATAGTCGGAAGCGTAATAAAGATGCTGGCCCCAGTCGAAGCCGAGCCAATGCACGTCGCGCTTGATGGCGTCAATATACTCTTGCTCTTCCTTGATCGGATTGGTGTCGTCGAAGCGCAGGTGGCAACGGCCACCGTATTCCTGCGCCACGCCGAAATTGAGAGCGATCGCCTTGGCGTGCCCGATGTGCAGATAGCCGTTGGGTTCGGGCGGGAAGCGGGTGACCACCTCCGCGCTGCGTCCTGCAGCGATATCGGCATCGATTATGTCGCGGATGAAGTCGCGACCGCCTTCCACCCCGGCTGTTTCGGCCACCATCGCCGCTCTCGCTTTGCTCGCCAGTCCGTCGTTTGCCAACTCAATGTGGCTAAATTACACCGGGTCCGCAAACCCGAGCGCCGGCTCAGACCTCCCGGACCCGCCCGTCGGATTTGGCTGCTTCGGCGATGGCTTCGAAAACGGCGACCGTGTCGAGCATATCGTCCGTCGAGATCGGGTAGGGTGCACCCCCGGCAACCGCATCGGCAAAGGCTTCGAGGTTGGCCCGTACCGAGTCGGCGGGTGGAAAACTCAATTGCTGCGGCTCGGCGCCGCTCCGCCGCAGCACCAGCTCGGTGCGTCCGAGCACTTCGGCCGAGGCATTGCGACCAAAGGCGTGGAGCCGGAAATAGGCCGGCGTCGAGCGCACCATCGCCAAGGTTCCGCTGACGCCCGAGGCGAATTCGAGCAGCGCCGACAAGCTGTCGAGCGGATCGGGCGGCGGTTTGTGGGACAACAGCAAGCTCTGCACCCGCCGGACCGGCCCGGCGAGAGCAACGAGCGCGTCGAGCATGTGGATGCCGGTCCCGGTCATGCCTCCGGCCGGCGACTCCTCGGACGAGTACCGCCATTCCGCAAAAGTGCCGGCAACCTCGTTGCTGAAATGAGCTTCGAGGTGCAAGATTTTGCCCAGCTCGCCGTTCTTGGCCAGCCGAAGCAGCTCGGCCACGGCCGGAAAGAAGCGCTTGTCGGTGCCGACGCCCAGCACCACGCCGGCCTCACGGCAGGCCCTGATCGCGCGCTGCGCATCGGCCTTCGTCAGGGTCAGCGGCTTCTCGCAGAAGACAGCCTTTCCGGCTGCGGCGGCGGCGATGATCTGTTGGCAGTGCAGCGAGTGCGGGCTCGCCAGCACGACGGCGTCGATGCCGGGATCAGCCAGCACCGCCTCGAGCCCGCCGACGAGCACTAGGCGATAACGGTCAGCTTCGTCGCGCAGCCTATCGGGGGTGCGGCTGACGGCGCGGGTGAAGCGCAGCCTGTGGCTCTTCCCCTGGACCGCCTCGACGAGGGTCTTACCCCACCGGCCGAGACCGACGATCGCGGCGTCGATCATCGGCCGGCCGGCGGCGGTTAAGTCCGCGGAGCGCCGAGATGCCGGTGAAAGAAATTAAAGACTTTATGCCAGCCGTCGACCGCCGGCTCGGGGCGGTAATTCGGACGATAATGCGCAAAGAACGCATGGCCGGCGCCGTCATACCGGTGGAACTCGTAGCTCTTGCCCAGGCGCTTCAGCTCGGCCTCGGTGCGGTTGACCTGATCGGCGGTGGGGTTGGGGTCCTCGTTGCCGAATAGACCGAGGAGCGGACAATTGATCCCTTCGGTCAGGTCGACCGGCGCCACAGGCTGGGCCTTGGTCAACCGCGATTTGTCATCGACGACGACATTGCCGCCCCAGCAATCGACCGCCGCCTGTACCAGGTGCGACAGCTTGCACGCCACCAGATAAGTCTGCCGTCCGCCGGAGCAGAAGCCGATCACCCCGACTTTGCCGCTGGCATGCGGCTGCGAGCGCAGGAAATCGATGGCACCGGTCACATCGCCGAGCATCTGCTCGTCCGGAACGCCCCCGGCTTCGCGCACCTTGGCGACGACCGCCTCGTCGGCGCCGTCGCCGACCCGGAAATAGAGGCTGGGTGCCACCGCGGCATAGCCGTGATGGGCGAATTTGCGGGCGACCTCGCAGGTCCACTCGTCCCAGCCCGGCATGTGGTGGATTACGACGACGCCGGGATGCGGCCCGGCGTTGGTCGGGTGCGCATAATACGCATCACCGCGGTCGCCGCCCTGCCCGCGATAGGTCGCCATGCCGGCCTGTATGTTACGAAACGCCATCTTTAACCTCCCTCCAGATGCCGCGGCTCTCTTGGCACCTAACCCCAGCAAAAGCAAGCCGGATGTCGGGAGCGGGTCGGATGGCGGCTTGACATTTGCGCCCCGGTCCGGAGGCTGCGGGGAGGCCCCAGATTGGGAGAGAGCGGATGAACAGCGCCTTGGACGGCCTTCGCGTGCTCGATTTCACCACCACGATCGCCGGCCCCCACTGCGCACGCATGCTCGCCGATCTCGGCGCCGAAGTGATCAAGATCGAAGCGCCCGAGGGTGATATGATGCGCACCCGGCCACCGTTGCGCAACGGCGCCAGCACCAGTTTCGGGCAGCTCAACGCCGGCAAGAAGAGCGTCGCGCTCGACCTCAAATCGCCCGATGCGGTCGAGGCGGTCCGCCGGCTCGTCGCCACTGCCGACGTCGTGGTCGAGAATTTCCGGCCCGGCGTCATGCGGCGCTTCGGGCTCGACTACGAAGCCCTCAGACCGATCAAGCCCGATTTGATCTACTGCGCGATCTCGGGCTATGGCCAGACCGGCCCCTCCGCCGCGTTGCCGGCCTATGCCCCGGTGATCCATGCCGCCTCGGGCTACGATCTGGCGCATATGGCCTACCAGGGCGGCGGAGCGCGGCGCCCGGATTATTGCGGGATTTACATCGCCGATGTGCTGACCGGAACCTATGCCTTCGGCGCGATCACCGCCGCCCTCTATCAGCGTGAGATGACCGGGCAGGGGCAGATGATCGACGTGTCTATGCTCGAAAGCATGCTGAGCTTGACCCTGAGCGAGATCCAGGCGGCGCAGTTTGCCGTGGCGCCCCCCGGCAGGCCTGTCTTTGGTCCCATCGCCACCAAGGACGGCTACATCAATCTGTCGATCGCCAGCGAGCGGACATTTCAGAACCTGGCGGCCGCGTCGGGCCATCCTCATTGGCTGACCGACCCGCGCTTTGCCGAGTACACCAACCGGCGCGCCAATTGGGGCGAACTCATCGACGAGCTCGAACTGTGGTCGAAGGAGCTGGCGACATCCGAGGTGCAGGCGGTCTTCGACCGGCATGGCGTGCCGTCCTCGCCCTATCGCACCGTCAAGGAAGCGATGGCCGATCCGCAAATCGCCCACCGCCGCTCGCTCGCCGAGGTGCGCGACGCCGGCGGCACGTTCCTGGCGCTCAACCCGCCCTTTCGCATGTCCGCGGCCGAGGTCGCGGCGAGGCCCTTCGTTGCCGCCCTCGGCGAGCATACCGAAGAGCTGCTCGCCGAAATCGGGTACATCCGGAGCGGCCGATGAAAGCTCATGCCTCGCGCAGCCGCTCGCGGGTCACGACGACCTCGCCGGCCGTGGTCAGCCGGATCAGATTGACGGTTCCGGCGAGGTCGGGCGAGCCCGAGTAATAGGCCGGAACAACGCCGTTGCCGACCCGCATCGGCCGGTCCCAATGGCCGAGCGCCAAATAGTCGGCGCCGGTGGCGGCGATCTCTTCGTCGCTGAAGATCCAGGACGGCCGCAGCGGGTTGGCGCGGGTCTCGGGCGGCTCGTAGTGGCCGTGCGCCATCGCTACCTGCCAGCGGGTCGAGCGGGGGCGCGGGCCGCGCAACGGCGCCATGCTGAAATAGTCGCGATGGGCGTGCCCCCAGATTTCGAGATCGTGTGCCGCGAACGGAACGGCTTCGTCATGGGTTATTCCGAGGATGCTGACGTTTGGGAGTCGCGCCAGCCCGCCGCGGACAAAAACCGAGTCGGCAAGTGCCGGGTCGTGATTGCCGGGAAGAACCACGACCGGCAGCCCCGCCTCGGCGAGCAGCTGTCCGGCGCGATCGAGCACGGCCGAGCCTAGCTGATTATTCTCGAAGGTGTCGCCGGCCAACAGAACGATATCCGCCCGCACCGCTCGCGCGGTCGCCAGCACCCTGCGCAGCCCCGCCGTGCCGTCCCCGCCGCCGGAGGCCAAATTGCAATCCTCGTCGACATGCAGATCCGAGCTGTGAACGAGGACAACTTCGCGCGCAGGGTTCGCCGGTCGGTCCATCGACAATCTATAGCGCCCGCGTTAGGCGACACGCAATCCAGGCACGGCGCGTTGCGCGCGGACGCCCCCCGCGCCTCCCTCAGAGCAGGGAGAAAATGCGGTTCAGCGACGAAAATTGCCGGCATAATCAGCCATAACGCCTGGTAGATCAGATAGTTGACCACCCGACGCAGCAATCGGGCAGCAGGGAGGCAGTGGCCGGTCCTGAGGGAGGGAGCAGGGAGACTTTGGATCGACATTTTGCACCGCTTGCTGATGGTATCGTAAATGTTAATATCGCGCTTATGTTTTGAGAAAATAGCACAACCTCGGTATAAATTCAACCTCCTTGTGCCGATGCGTTGGGCAGTTCGACCAACTCGCAGCTGTCGATCACACCCGCTCGTGGGGGGTCAATCCGTCGATCTCATCGAGATTGCTTCGTCGCTCCGCTCTCGCAATGACGGCCATTTGCGGTGTCATTGCGAGCGAAGCGAAGCAATCTCGGCGATCGCAGGCCCGGTACGACGGCACACCCAAATCGATATGTTGCGAATAATCTCATATATCTCCCAATTAGTCAAGAAAAAAAATCCTAAATTCGCAACGATACCTCGCCGGTCACCGGATCGACCAAGACACGGGGTGCGGGCGCCAACCGGCAGCCGCGGCCGTCGACGCTCATGCCGGTGCGCAGATCGAACCGATAGCCGTGCCATGGGCAGCGCAGCACGCCATTCTCCGGGGCAGCCTCGTCGAGCGGCCCGAGCCAATGCGGGCAGATTGTCGAGTGAGCGACGAGCTCTCCCCCCTCGAGCTCGAGGATGCGGAACGGCCCGCCGTCGAGCTCGACGAGGAGAGGCAGCCGCAGCTCCGACAACGGGCCGAGCCTCAGCGATGCCCCGATCCCCCGCTGCGCGTTCGCGATCGCGCTAACAAAGCCTCCCGGCGCACCATCATCGCTTCGTCCTGGTCCCAAAGGCGCGCATAGCTCGAGCGATATTTCTCGCCAAGTGCCGCGAGCCGTTCCGGCCGCTGTTCCGGCAAATAAAAGCACACCTCGATCGCCGTCCGTTGCGGCCCGAGCGGCTCGAGCAGCGTCCAAATCTCAGTCCCCGTACCCTCGCCCGCGAGGGTCCGCACGCGGTAGCGCGCCTTCGCCCGGTCGATCTGCAGCTCCAGGAGCATTCGACGATCTGCCGTGCCAGCTTTAGTCAGCTCGACCCGCCAGCCCCAGCCGCCGATCTCGATCAGCGCAACGTGATTGAAATAGATCTCGTGCAGCGCCGGCAGGTGCTCCCAGTCGAGCACATTCTCCCAAATCCGCTCGATCCCGGCACGAACCTCCCGAATGTAGGTCGCGGCGAGGGCGAGCTCGGAGGGAATATCGGCAGGGGTGCGCTCGCATGTCATGGGTCGAGGGTCCCCAGTCCTTGTCGTCAGTGGCCGGCGCCGGCACGTGTGACCTGGCTCACACCTGTAGCTTCATCGCCTCCTGTATATTATGGATGTGCAAGTTGGTGTCCTCTTTCGCGTGGTTCGCGATTACGCTAAAATTTAACCAAAATCATTGATGGGGGGACATGGAGTTGGAACTCTCTTTGCAGATCACCGCGGTCGGTGACACGACGGCGCGAGAGATTTCCGCCGCATCGCAGGAAGTGCGCGATGTCCTCGAACGGCTCGCTGGCGTGGAGCGGATAGAGCCGCAACGCGCCCCCGCCCCGGATCACGCCAAGGGCGGGCTGGTCGAAGCGCTCGGAGGGTTTGCGGTCTCGCTTGTTCCCGAGGTGCTGAAGGCGGTCTTCCAGGCGCTGCAAACCGTCCTTTCTCGCCAACCGGCGGCAACGAAAGTATCGATCAAGACCAAGGACGGCGAGTTCAGCTTCGAATTCGATCCAAAGAAGATCAGCCTTCGGGAATTGGTGAACGCGGCCGAGTGCTTGCGCGCGGCCCCGCCGCCCGCCTGATCGGTTGCGCCGTGGCCCGGCACGCCCTCCTGATCGGGGTGTCGGAATTCGCGGACGCGCGCTTGGCGCGGCTCAATGCGCCGACCAACGATGTGATCGCACTGCGCAGCATCCTTCAGGATAGCTCCCGCGGCAGCTTCGACACCGTCGAGTTTAGCGTGAACGAAGATTTTCTGGCAGTACGCGATCATTTGTCGCGCTTCTTTCACGATCGCGCCCCCGATGATCTGCTGCTGCTCTATTATTCGGGCCACGGCATCCTGGGCCGCGGCAATCGCCTGTTCCTGGCAACCGCCGGATCCAATCTCGATACACCACGTGATAGAAGCGTGTCGGCCAAGGAGATCCGCGATTTCATCGAGGATTGCCGTGCCGAACGCCAAATCGTCGTGCTGGACTGTTGCCACAGCGGGGCTTTTGCCGAACACGCAAAGGCCGCTATTCCTGCGCCCGCGGTGACGTCGGAGACGTTTTCGGGAAGCGATGCCGGCCTCTACGTCTTGACTGCTGCGGACGCACTGCAGTTCGCCTGGGACGGCGCGGAGCTACGCGCCGGCAACGAAGCGGCCACCGAATTCTCCCGATTTACATCTTGGCTGATCGATGGATTAGAAAAGGGCGAAGCTGCGCCGGAGGATGAGCAGATCACTATGGATGCTCTCTACCGGTATCTACACAGGCGAGCGCGTTCCGAAGGTGCGGCCTCGACTCCGCAGCGATTTGTCCAAGGCGGCGTCGGCGACCTGGTGATCAGCCAAAATCCGCTTGCGGGCTCTTCGCAGATTGATCCCGGGATCATGGCGGCGCTGGCCGCCGAGACATTTCGGATGCGCATGGGCGCTGTCGCCGAGCTCGCTCTACAGATGGAAGAGGGGCGCAGCAACGCAGCGCGCGCCGCCCGCCTAATCCTGCAACGTCACTTGCAGCGTGAGCGCGATTATCAGGTGCGGCGGGCGATCACCAAGGCCCTCGCAGAGGAGTTACAACATCCAGCTGAGGCGGGGCCCTCAGCCGCGGAGGAGAAGCAACGCGCCGAGGCGGTGCAGCTGGCGGAGGAGGAGAAGCAACGCGCCGAGGCGGTGCAGCTGGCGGAGGAAGAGACGCAACGCGCCGAGGCAGCACAGCGG
>Ga0210407_10001198_pt1 | contig 25098 bp, 35 predicted proteins | sample IncBWC27MmetaG_FD_150860 | JGI IMG/M metagenome (GOLD analysis project Ga0210407, IMG submission 150860) | Forest soil microbial communities from Barre Woods Harvard Forest LTER site, Petersham, Massachusetts, United States - Inc-BW-C-27-M | ecosystem: Environmental > Terrestrial > Soil >... | reverse complement strand
CCCGGCGCCAGCTCCCGCGCCGACGCCCGCCGCCTAAGCCTTGCGGTAGCGCCACTCCATCGCGTTGCCGCTCAATCGTTTGCGGTATTTGAGCATTCCCATGCGGCGCAGGATCGCTCCTGCCCGTATCTGCTCCGGCCGACCTACCCGCCCCGGCTCGATCTGCAGGAACTGGTTATCGACCAGCACCTCCATGATGCTGACGTCGAGCTTGTTCTTTTCCTGCAGGTATTTATCGATCGCAGCACTCCACTCGTCGCTTTCCAGCCGCTGATTCTGTTCCTCGGATGCCGCGTGCCATAACCGCTCCGGCAGGCCGATCGAATCGCCGCGCGCCTCGCACACGCTGGCCTCGGCCCATATTTGATCGCGGTCGCGACGCAGCCCGATTAGGTCAATACGGCTGACCGTCACCGGCCAGAACCTGCGGTTGCCGGTCTGGGACTTGAGGTATTCGTCGTCATTGGTAGTGGCGAAAAATACCGTACGGCGGGGGCGGTCGACCCTGAAACGGCCATAGGCCGGCCGCGCCCGGTCCCAAGTCCTGGAGGCAAACGCCTTGATATGCTCGATATCGGCCTTGCGCATGCCGGTCAGGTCCGCGATCTCGTACAGCCACACCCCGCACATTGCCTCCTGCTGTTCGCGTTCCTGCTTGTTGAGGATGGATTGGTCGGAGAAATTATCGGCGCCGGCCAGGATCTCGATCGCCGTCGACTTGCCAAAACCTTCCTTGGACTCTAGCACCACGATCTGGTCGAACTTGGTGCCTGGCCGGCGCTGGCGGCGAACCGCGGCGATCAGCACCAGCCGTCCGATGATGCGGTTGAGCTCGGTGTCGGGCGAACCCATGTAGCGCACCATCCAGCTATCCAGCCGCGGGGTGCCGTCCCATTTCAGCCCATCAAGGTAATCCAGCACTGGATCGAACTGATTTTCAAGGGCGAGCTGCACGCAGGCATCCCGGACGTTTTTCTCTCCGGGGTCGAAACCGAATCGGGCGCGGATGGTTTTTCGAAGCATTTGAATGACTTCGTCGGTCAAATCGCCAGCCCATTGCTCGATCATGTGGCCTCCGGTCAATAATTTCTCGTGAAACTGGTCCTTTTCGCAGACGATTTGCAGGTTCTGCACCGCAACCCCGGCATTGGTGCAGGTTGGCCGAGGCCGCTTGCGGTCGTCAAGGTCGGGGAAGAAGATAGGTTGCTGACCGCCAAAGGCGGCTGGCAGCGCGTGGACGCCGTTGGCGGTGCCGTTGAGGCCGGGACCATGGTCGCTTACCAGCGGGCTTCCTACGGGCGCCGGGGCCCCGCCGTTCCAGCCGTGCTGCTGTGCGAGATGGTAGACGGTGCCCAGTGTGACGCCGGAACGGCGGAACGAGGCCCACTTCGCCTCGCATGCCGCGTAACTAAATTTTGCCTCGCAGGTCTCGGACCAGTCGATCCACAGGTCGAGCCCGATGTCGGTGCCGTCGCTGCGCTCCCAGCCCAGATCCTTCAGCGCCATCCCGACTTGGGTCCATGGTTCGTAGCGGTCGGCGGGGATGGTAGATAGGGCCGACTTGAGTCTCATCTCCTCCGAAGCCGAGTAGACGGTTTTTAATGCTTCACTTGCTCGTTCGGTTACAGAGGCTTGATTTGTTTGCAGATATGGTGGAGCAGGACCGAGATGGTCAAAACCCTGCCGCCCGGCAGTTTTATTCGCAATGTCATAGCCTTGGCTCCATTGTCTCAACCAATCCGGAAGTAAAGCTACAGGATTTTTCTTTATCCATCGGTAATTATTACCAGAAATGTGGCTGGATGGCGCCACGATGATGTAGCCGCCTTCCCCCCGGACGTGAACATTTCCACGGGCCGAAGACCGTACCTCAGGCGAATCAGGGCGTGTTGAAAATACAAGGTGATAACCTCGTCCTGTCTGCGCGACCAGTGTCGGCAGCAGTGGCTGTTGCGACGCAACCAACGCTTCAAACTCATGGAGTCCCTCCTCTCCATCAATATCGAAAACTGCCAGTCCCGAGCCGGTCGCAAGCGCTATATTGGTGTCCGGCCACCTCGTCCACCACCGCCTGATCTGGATCCCGTCGTCGGTTGCTTCCTTGAACCCCGCGCGGGTACGGGGGTGCTTGCCAGGGCTAGAACAGTTCGCCCGGCCGCAACTACAATGCCCCTCAACAATCGAGTGGCACGGGAAAATTCGCCAGTGCATCCGGCCATATGCAAGGGCGGCTTCAAGCTTTTCATTCACATGGAAACTCCTTGACAGATCGGGCGAGGATTCGGTACAAGGGAGTTGTCGATCACCTCCCCTACGACACACCTTGAACCCCGCCCTTCCCCGGCGGGGTTTTTCTTTTGGGTTCTCAGCATCCCTCTCCGGTCATTGATCTGTCAAGAACTTTTTTACGGCAGGCTTGCTGTCTCAATTTATTTTTACATTTTCCTATTTACAAACCGGATTCATCTCACGTACATTGTGCGCATGATATCCCATCACGATCCCGAGACCCGCCAAATCCTTAACGCCCGCAAGGTCGAGCGTGACGCCGAATGGTGCCGCAAGCAAATCGGCGACGCCGCTTATCTGCGCTCGCTGATGATCCTTGGTTACGGCGACAAGGATGCCCAGACCGAGCTTAATCTATTAAAGTTGCTTCGCCGATGAGCCGCGCCCGGGTCAAATCCACTTCCAAGGGGACAGCCGCGCGCGCCTGGCGCGACAAGTGCGGGCTGACCGCGCAGGATCTGGCGGATTTTACCGGGTACAGCCTGGAAGCCATCTACCAGTTCGAGCGGGGCAAGCGGAGCGACGGTACCGAGCACTCGGAATGGGCCTGGCAGCGTTATCAGTTGTGCTGTGCGGCGATCGAGCAGCAGATGAAAACCGGGAAGGTGTTCGCATGGTGAAGGTATGCGAGTGTTGTGGGCACCCGCTGCCCAGTTATCACGCCTTACTCGGCCTCACCCGTGGCCAGCAACGGATATTCGAGATCGTGGAAAAGGCCGGGAAGGCAGGCATCACCGCGGACCGCGTGCGCGACAAGTTGTATGCCGATGATGCCAACGGTGGGCCCGACAGTCCGAACGTGATCAATGTACAACGCACCAAGATGAATCGAGCGCTGCAGGAGTACGACCTGAAGATACGTTCGACCGGCGGCCATCATTCGATCTGGAGGCTAGAGAAGTTATGACCGAAACCGTGGTAATGCAGTGGGCATTTAACCAGCGCAGTAAGTCGGTATGGTCGGCACCTGACGAATTTTCTTACGTGATTGATGTTCCCGAAGGAACCATATCAAGGGAACTGATCGGCAGGATCGATTCGTTTGTAGCAGTGTACGATCGTCCGGATCCGGAAGAAGATGAGATCTTCATTGCCGATCAGCCGTGCATTGTCAAAATGATGCGTATCGACGGTCGGCGAATCGAATTTCGATTTGATCCGCCGAATATCCGGTATGCATACCGTCGATGGAGCCAGGGCCGCGCTCAAATTATTGGTGATGCCGGGCTGTGGCTGGATACTTTCATACTCGAGGAAAATACATGAACCTGTCCGACGACGAACTCACCGTCCTGCTGATCGCCGCCCAGAACCAGCCGATGATCCCGATCGGGCGCTGGGAGGCGCCAACCAAATCCCTCATTGAAAAGGGCTATCTCAAGCCGCACTGCCACCCCGGTGACCCGACCGGGCATTTCAACAACTACATCACCGAAGCCGGCAAGGTCGCCGCAGAAGAATCCGAGAAGCAGCAGGATGACCTGCTTGGCCAAATGCTGACCTTGTCGACCTCGATCGGTCACCAGCAGAAGAAGGCCCGAGCGCACGCCGAGCAGATCGCGGTGCAGCTGATTGATCTGGCCGAGTTCTCGACCAAGGTGACAGGCGACGACAAGATCGAGTCGTTACGCCGATGGTCCGAGATCATCCTGACGCGGGCGCTGGAGAAGATGCGATAATGCGGCCGGTCGTCTTCGACTTCGAGACCTATTACGGCGACGACTACACGCTGTCGAAGATGACGACGGAATCCTACATCCGCGACCCTCGGTTCGAAGCCCATGGCGCCGCGATCAAATGGGACAAGAGCACGTCGGCGGTGTGGTACGACCAGCGCGAGCTCGCTTACATCTTGAAAGAGGAGGATTGGTCTGATGTGTTTCTTATCTGCCACCACCATCAATTCGATGGATTCATCCTCAACCACCATTACGGGGTACATCCGGCGATGCGGGGATGCACGCTGTCCATGGCACGGTTACTCCTTGGCAACCATCTTTCGGTCTCTCTCGACTCGGTCCGTAAGATTTTTGGACTTGCCCCCAAGTCCACTCCTTACAACCTGTTCAAAGGAAAGCACTGGGCGGAACTTACCCAACCCGTTCGCCAGCTTGTAGCCGACGGCGCCTGTGACGAAATCGAGTCGATCTGGAAAATCTTCGGCCTCTTGATGCAATCCGGTTTCCCGCCGGCCGAGCTCGACGTCATCGACTCGGTGGTGCGGATGTTCACCGACCCCGTGCTCGAACTCGACACTGCCATGCTGGCGCAACTCTGGGAGTCCGAGGCCACCCGCAAACTTAACGGCACCGACGCACTCGGCATCACCGCATCCGACCTGCAGTCCTCTCAGCGATTTTGTGAACTGCTGGAAGCCGAAGGCATCGAGATCGAATACAAGGACGGAAAAAATGCGCCAATCCCAGCCATTGCCAAGAACGACCCGTTCATGCGGGACTTCCTCTGTGAGCACGACAACCCTAGAGTTCGTGCGCTGGCGGAAGCGCGTCTCGCAGCGAAATCCACTTTGTTGCAGACGCGCGCCGAGACCCTGGGCTGGGTGGCGTCACGCGGACCTGCACCTGTTTATCTATTTTACTCTGGAGCTGGAACGCTACGACCGTCGGGGGGAGACGGATGCAACTGGCTCAATTTCAAACGTGGTTCCCCTATTCGTCGCGCGGTCAAGGCGCCGGCTGGGTTTTATCTAGCCCCGGTCGATTCCTCGCAGATTGAGTGCCGGGTGCTACATTATCTGGCGGGCGGTCCTAATGATCCGGTGATTCAAAAATTTAGGAATAACGATGATCCCTATGTCGACTTGGCCTCCCACTTCTATCAAGAGCAAATCTACAAACCCAAGCCTGACGATCCACGTAAAGCAGAAATGGAAGCTAAACGAGGCATGGGAAAGCAAGGTCGTCTTATGTGTGGTTACGGCGCGTCCGGCAAGCAATTCAAAGCCACGGCGGCGTCCGGGCAGTACGGTCCGCGGGTCGATATGACCATAGATGAAGCTGATTCTTTTGTTGCTTTGTATCGGCGAGAAAATCAGCCTGTGACTGCGCGCGGCACCGGCTATTGGGCACAATGCGAGCGGATGCTGGCACGACTGGCCGGCGGTGATCCGATCGACTATGGCCCATTGCACCTGGAAAATCACCGCATCTATATTCAGGGTGCGCCGATGATCTATGACACTATCGAGTATCACACGCCGCAGCCGGGGGACGAGAACGCCAAGCAAGGCTGGCGGGTGAAAAAGCGCGACGGCTGGCGGTTTATCTGGGGTTCGAAACTGACGCAGAATATCTGCGAAGGTGTCAGCCGCATGATCGTCAGCCAGGCGATGATCCGGATTAGCCAAAAATACCGCATCCGGACCTTGAACTGGCCTTACGATGAGTTACTGTTGCTGATCCCGCGCGACGGCCGCGAGGAAGAAATGTTACGACTGTGTCTGGCCGAGATGACGGTTGAGCCGTCGTGGTTGCCGGGCATTCCGCTAGCAGCCGAGGGACATCTGGGGGAAATTTATGAGAAATAATCTCGTCCTTCGCCACTCTCCTTCAAACCCCATGTGGTGGGGACTGCAACGCGCGCTTTACTGGTGGCATTCTCAAAACGGAGTGCGATATTGATGACCTACGAAGAAGAAATTCTTGCAAAGCATTCCACGCCATCACTTCGACGCAACGAACTGCCACGTTCGGCCAAGAAGCTGAACATGGAATTCGATGCCCAATTCAACAAAATGACCAAAGTCGAGCGCGACGAATTTCTCGATGCGCTTTATCCTGAAGAAATCGAATCAAAGGAAAATGATAATGGATGACATGCCCAATTTCGATTCTCCGCCGGCTGCGACCGAACCGAAGCCACCGAAAAAGCCGAAGCCAAAACCGGTCCGGCAAGCTCGCAAGGCAGTTGCAGCGATGCCAAAACGTCGTCGGAAGCGGCGAGTGGCACGAGTCAAGCAGGTTGAACAGCACGCCGGCGGCAAATTCACGCCCGAAATATACCGGTTGATTGGCGCATTGTTGAACCTGGAAACTCCCATGCTTAATTTCGTCATGGAAGTCACAAAGGGACTTTCCAAATGAACACTTTCATCGAGGAACTGCACGAGTTGATTGATAAATATCGAGATATGCCCGGCGTCGCGCTGGAAGAATTGATTGATGCGTTGGATGTGGTAACGGCGGAACTGGTTGAAGAAGTCGCAGCTACTATATCCAGGGCAATAACGGTGTTGACCGATGACAGGATTTGAAGATGCTGACCGCATCCGATCAATTATTCCGATCTAACCAAAATCGGAACCGTAAGCCTTGACGATAGCGACGATTGGCAACCATTGCCACCGCCCCGGTGATGAGCAGTAACCAATGATAACGATCGACACATCCATCCCCGATTTCTTGCGCAGGACAAAGGACAATCAGATGCCGTCTCCCGCGCTGAAGCCGATTGTGTATAGCTACACGCTGTTGAAGACCGCCGATACTTGTCTCTACAAATGCTTCCGGCAATACGTCAAGCGTGACCTGCCGTTCGACAAGACGCCGGAAATCGACTGGGGCAACAGGGTACACGAGGCGATGGAGTACCGCATCGGCGGCAAGCCGTTGCCGCAAGACATGATGCACTGGGAGCCGATCGTCTCGGCCTATGCCGATCGCGGCGCCAAGCCTGAGAAAAAGACCGGCATCACTAAGGATTGTAAGCCGACCGGATTTTTTGACAAGGATGTATGGTTAAGATCAAAAATAGATGTAACAATGCTGAACGGGCAAGCTGTTTTTATCGGGGATTGGAAAACGGGATCTAGTCGCTACGAAGATCCGTTCGAACTTGAAATACAAGCACTCACGCTGAAAGCGGCCGTTCCGGCCATCAATCGTATTGGGGGTCACTACGTCTATCTGAAAGAAAACAAAATCGGGCAGACGTACGATCTTTCAGACTTCAATGCGACGTGGTCCAAGATCAACAACAAGGTCGAGGTGATCGAGGATGCGTTGGTGTCGGGGGAGTGGCCCAAGACCAAGAATCCGCTCTGCGGTTGGTGCGCCGTGCTCGATTGCGAGAATAACCCCAAGAGGGCTGCATGAGAACGCCTGAATTCTACGAGAAGCGGGATATCTGCGAATTCCTGGATCGACTAGGTCCGGATCGATGCTGGTATTTCAAGCCGCTAATGGCCGGTTACGGTAAATCGGGTATTGGTGATATCATCGGCAGTTTACTAGGATCGTTCTTCTCGATCGAGGTGAAGCGGCCGGGCAAGGAGCCGACGGCGATACAGTCAAAGCGCATGAGCGAGATCGCACAGGCCAACGGCGTTCCGTTTGCGGGTACGGCGGATATGGTGATCCAGCAGATGACTGACTGGTTGGCTATCCGTGGAATTATAGTGTGACCTTCTGGCTGCATGCCGATCACGTCATTTATCCGGGCCAGCCTGGCGTGCTCGCGCAATACATCCCCGAACTGAAGCCGATCAACGGCAGCTATTTCGCTATTCCGAACAACCTTCCAAACCTGCAGGTTTTGCGCTACTATAATTACGAGGTGCCGGAAGTCATCAATGATACTAATTACGACTTCCCGATCGCCCCGCCGTTCACCCCTCTGCCACATCAGAAGGTGATGGCGAACTTCTCGGTGCTGCACCGCCGGATGTTCAATCTGTCCGACATGGGCACCATGAAGACGATCTCGACCTTGTGGGCCGCCGACTATTTGATGAGACAACATGACCCGGGAACATTCCGAGCACTTATTGTCGCCCCTCTCTCTACCTTGGACCGGGTATGGGGATCGGCCATTTTCAAGAATTTTCTCGGACGTCGCACGTTTGAAATCCTCCACGGCTCACCCGCCAAAAGGTCCGAACTACTCGAGCGCGAAGCGGATTTCTACATCATCAACTTTGACGGTGTCGGAACGGGGGCACATACTGGACGGCGATATGAACTTGCCGGTTTTAGCCGGGAACTTAGAGATCGGAAAGACATACGTCTTGCAGTTATCGACGAAGCATCCGCTTATAAAGACCCCTCCACTTTACGCCACCGAATCGCTCGCGAAGTTTTGGGAAATCGTGAATACCTCTGGCTTCTTACCGGCACCCCCACCCCGAACGCCCCGACCGATGCCTACGGCCTTGCGAAACTCGTGAACAACGCCTACGGAAAATCGAAAACCGGATGGAAACTGGAAACCATGTTTCAGGTTTCCAATTTCATCTGGAAGCCGAAGGCCGATGGCTACGAGAAGGCGGCAAAACTGCTGTCACCGTCGATTCGCTACGACCTGAAGGACATCTGGAACGGGCCGGAATGCGTGACCCAGCAGCGGTCGGTCGAGCTAACGGCTGACCAGAAAAAGATGATGGCGGATCTCAAGCGCGATCTGCAGATCACCATCAAATCTGCTACAGGGGCCGGACGGTCTATAGGGGCAATAAACGAAGCCGCGGCTCGGCAAAAATTCATGCAGGTGAGTCTCGGAGCTATCTATGATTCTGATCATCAGGTTCATCTGGCCGACGCCAAACCCCGCATCCGCCTGCTTAACGAGGTGCTCGACGAGGCGCCCGGCAAGTTCCTGGTATTCGCGCCGCTAACATCCGTGGTAAACCTGCTGGCGCGCGAGATGAAGTCGAGAAAGGTGGAGATCGTCAATGGCGATGTCAGTCAGAAAGAGCGGACGAAAATCTTCGCAGGCTTCCAAGAAGGTGATCTTCAAGGAATCATTGCTGACCCCGGGACTATGGCTCACGGTCTTGATTTATGGATGGCCCGCACCGTCATCTGGTACGGGACAACCGACAAGGCCGAGCTCTACGCCCAAGCTAATCGGCGTGCGCACCGACCGGGACAGAAGTACCCGGTGAATGTCGTCCAGATCGTGTCGAACCCGCTAGAGATCGAGATTTTCCGGCGACTGGAAAATAATTTGTCATTGCAGGGTGCGCTGTTGACAATGATAAAATAGAGTCGTAATAATTACGAACTTTAAGGGGAAATAAATGAAACTTCGAACCAAAAAATCGCGTTATAAAATTCCCCCGATATCCCAGATCATCGGGATGTACGTCGAAGGAAATCAAAAGCATAACCAGATGTGTTCCTACGCGCTTTATCGCGTTAGCCTTGAGGAATTTTTCAAAGCTAAAACAGGTGCGCTGGGATTTCCTACCCGCTACTGTATTGATCACGGTGGCAATATGATCGAATTCGATCCGATTCCGGACAAGCCATATATCGTAAAAATGCGGTATGTCCCGCCAGTACAGGAATTCTAATGCCCCCTCGCCGCAAACCAGTCGAACAATCTGCGCCCGCCATCGGCGACAACAGCGCCGTCACCGATCTTGCCTTGGTCGAGGAGAACCACAAGATCGAAGACTTGATCAAGGCTGCGCAAGCCAAGTTCAACGAGTGGGCCGAGCCGCACAAGACGCGCTTGAAGGAGATCGAGGACGAATTGTTCAAGCGGCTGTCCGACCGCGGCGCCGATTCGACCAAGACCGATGCCGGTACCGCTTACATTTCCAATCTCGCCTCGGTGAAGATCGAGCAGCCTGATTTGTTATTCGATTTCGCCGCCGACAATTGGGAGGCTTACGGTGCCGAGATCAAGCTGTCGATCGGCATCAAGGCGGTTCGGCAATATATGGATGACAATAACGGCCAGTTGCCGCCCGGCATCTCGCTCAGCAAATACGCCCGCTTGAACATCAACAGGAGTTAAAATGACCCAGCAGCTTCCCGCACATCTCCAGCAGTACCAAACCCCCGATATCGCAGGCGCGTTGTCGGCCAACCTCGGTAGTGCGATGCCGCCGCACGTCTCGATCGGCGGCGGCCGCTTCACCTTGATCGATGCCGGCAACAATGAAATCCCGGTGCCGACCTTCGATCCGGCGATCGGGGTATATTTGGATGCCGCCATCATCGACGTCAATCCGGTGATGAGCCGTATCTATTTTGCTGGTAATTACGATGCCAGCGCCGAGGGCGTCCGCCCGGACTGCTTCTCTGACAACGGCATTGGACCGTCGGTCAGCGCGAATTCGCCGCAGGCACCGACTTGTGCCATCTGTCCGCGCGCCGAGTGGACCAAGGTCAATGCCAACGGCAAGAAGGTGCCGTGGTGCTCGCAGAAGCAGAAAATTGCTTTATTGATTCCCGGCTTCCCGACTTTGTTCCTGCTGGCGGTGCCGCCTAACTCGCATTCGTATTTGCGGGAGTATGTTGAGAAGTGCAAGGGCAACGGCGTCAATATGGCCGACCTGATCACCCGCATTTTCTTCGTGCCGGGAGTACAGGGCACCCTGCAATTCCAGGCAACCCAGTATATCGACGCCCCGACCGCTCAGTTGCGGCAGGCGGCCTATCTTGAGAAGAAGACCGATGCCTTGGTTGGCCGGAACGACGTGGCGAGACCGGCGGGTGTCGGGCAAGGTCAATTGTCGATGCCTGCGGCGAATCCGAATATTGCTGGTACAGGGCAGCTTTCCGCGCCGCGGCCGGTTCAAGAGGTGCAACAGCCTGGCCCTTTCGCTCCTACCCCTGCGGCCAATGCGGGCAGCCCTGGGCCTTGGCCGCAGAATCCTGCCCCCACTGCGGCAACGACATCCCCTTCTGAACCCGCCCCCACAGGCCGCAGGCGGCGCCGTACAGCGGCGGAAATGGCGCAGGCTGCTCCGCAAGGGGCTAACGGCACAGCCCCTGCAGCAGCCCCACAGGCCCCGTTCCCGCACCCGCAAGGGACGACGGCTTTCGTCGCCAACGCCCCCAGCGAGCAGGCCAAGCAGGGTTCGTTCGGCATTGCACAAGGCCAGCCGGCGACCGCCAACCCGGAACTAACGGGCATGCTCGATAATTTCTTCAAACAGGGGTGAGTGATGACATTCCAGAAGCGTTTGAAGAAATGCATGCGGCGGCGCAATATGCGCGTCGCCGACATCGCCCGCTGGTTCGGAAGGCCCTATACGACGGTTAGGGAGTGGGTGCTTTTCGGGCGGGATCCGAATGACGGGAAGGTCGAGAAGCGGTTGATTGCGCTTGAAGGTAAGCCATGATTTCGTCGTCTCCTGAAACCCCAACCGCTTGGCGCGTCTGGTGGGTAAGCATGAATACGAGCCGCACTGAGCTATTTGAAAATGAAACCTCAGCCGATCAAAAGGCGCGCGATGTAGGGGGTTGCGTTATCCCGCTATATGCTCATCCCGGTCCTGCCCAACAACAGAGCCTCCCGATCGACGTTGACACCATCAATACGCTGACGAAACAGGTTCTCTGGCAACAGGAAAAAATCGAGGAACTTACTGCCCTCGCCCCCAGCGGCAATGTTGGCGCGCTAGACCCGGTGACGGTGGAGGCGTGTGCGAAGGTTGCTGACAAAGTAGCATCTGATTGGCAGGATGACTCATACCTTGCCGCAAAGCGTGACAGTTATCATCGCGCCAATGTTGCTTCGAACCATCGTAGCGGCGCAAAAGAAGTTGCGCGAGAAATCCGCGCCATGATCGGCCAGCCCGCCCCCGTCAGCAATGCAGGGCCGGTAGCGTGGACGAATGAAGCGCAGCTTGGTTTTCTAAAGACCCATCCTGTTGGAGTTCCAATGGCGATGTGGGCGGAAAAATCGACAAGCAGCGATATTGCGCTCTACGCCTCCCCGGCAGGCTGTGCGTCAAAAGCTGTGACATCGACCAACCCCGCCATGGTCATGCCAGAAAAGCTATCGCCGCAGGTTATCGCAGCGTGCGTTGGCGGCGGCATCACGTCGGATCAGATAACGCACATCTATTCGCTCATCCTAGCTGCCGTGTCGCTCACTCAGACAGACGGGGACGTAAAATGATGTCCGATCTAGAAATTGCCGATTTGCTCGACGGCATCAGCAGAGAGCAGATGGACGCTGCGATAGCCGCGATCAAGGGGTACGGATTCGACATCAGCGCGCCGTGGGAATGCGATCAAGACGACCGAGAATATGAGCAATTCTGCGGACTTCTTAACGCCATCAGGGCTGCCGTTGGGGTGACCTCTAATAACCCCGCCGGAGGCGAGTGATGGTCAAACGCATCAGTTGCGCGATCTGCGGACGCGCTTGCAAACTTGCTCCATCAACCGCGCTACGACCGGGCGAGAATTGGTATTGCGAACGCTGCGATGCCTTCACCGAAACAGACGTTGAAGTGGAGGACTAGCATGGTTTCTCTACAAGGACCGGCACGAATGACCTGCTCGCATTGCAATGACACGCAAAAGGCTCTGTATTTCTCTGAGCTATCGATGACGCACGAGGAGCGCACCTGCCATGTCTGTAGGGGTAAGGAGCGCGATCCGGACATCTTTAATATGGTCACTGGCCCCTATCATTATCCACATGATGTTCACGCCTGTTTCCGCGTTCAATATCACGGTCGGTTGGTCGCTTGCGTCTACGCCACAGATGGTGAGGATCAGGCCGAAGCTGACGCCCTGATGTTTGCGAAAGCTCTATGCGCGGTATCGCGCCCTCACCGAGATTGACGCACAAAAGGAGAATGAAATGAACGCAATGGCGCCCTGCCCCAAGGATTCCGCGATCATGCAGACTTGGGAAACCTACAAATCTTCCGAGGAATACAAGAACAGTCATAGCTGGGCTACGAGATATATTCCTGACGATGATCCGGCTGAGCTAGAGCGCATCAGGGCCAGCGGCGCGAACTCATGGACCAAGGAAATGAAGATCCAAGCCGTGGAAGGCTCGCTATGGGCCGCCTTCATGCACGGATGGCTAGAGGCCGGCGGGACCGATCCTCACAAACCGATGCCTACTCTGGAAGAATTAGAGCACCTGATCAACAGCGTGGACGATATCCCAATCGAGATCATGCCGAACGGCAGCATCCGCCGGCTCTGACGCGCTTTCTACATTATCAAGCTCGCGGCTGCACGATCACGTAACCTGAAATAGATCGAGCGTGGATTCGCGTGGCGTGCCGTCCGCTGTTGGCGTCGTAGGCAAGCCAGATGCTCCCGCCCAGATGCTGCTCAAGCACGAACACATGATGCCGTCGCACTGCTACGGTGCCAGGGGCCGGCGAGGTGCGGGGGAATCGATACCAGTTGGCGGCAAGCCATAATGATCGTACCGGTTGGCCAAACACCCGCACCGCAGCGCCGCAACCACAAAACGCCCGGGCCGGACAGCCGGCCGGGTGAGCAACGATCTGAGGAGCAGCCGATCCCATTCCGCCCATGGCTTTGACAATGCGCAAGCCTCGCGCCGATACCAGCGGGCAAGTCTGGAAGAATCCGCAATTCGGATCGGGAACGTAATGTTGCCGATGACGCGCTTCGGCTGGGACTAAAAACAAGACAACGAAAATCGCGGTGATGAGATATTTCATGTGATGCTCCTTAACGGGGATTGTCTTCGCCGTGTTTTACACCTTCTGCAAAACTGGCTTTTGCTGTAGAAGCCACTAACGCATCTTTCATTGAATTGGTGGCTTCGTGAATTGCGTCGATCTGCTTGCCGTTATTACGACTTTGAACAAAATTTAACAGGGCAATAAGCATATTGCCCACCAGGGATATGCCTACCAACAACTGTGCTAGTTCGCTGATATGCCCCATAGCGTTATCCTAGTGGATGCTGTTCTTGTCGAGGACAAAACCGTGATGCAACATGACGTCATTCAGGGTCTGCGACGATCGCACCAAATCCTCGGTGGCTTGGATCAGCCGGTTTTGCGCCTGTCGCAATTTTTCTTCTTGCACTGAGAAATCCTTGTCGTCCTTGCCGAAGTCCGCATAGATACGGCGAAATTGCTTGAGTACCGAATTCATCACCTGTTCCTTACCTCTGCGGCCAGGCTTTCCAGGGCCTTGGCGGCGTTGTTGGCGGCAACAGCACTGCCATGAATTGCTTCCCCAATCCGATCAGCTGCCGATATCCTCTCGTCATAACTTTCCAGCAACTGGTTTTCCAGCATCTGGATACGCTGGTCTTTCTTCTCCTCGCGGGCTTCCGACTTCTTCAGAAACACCCACATCAACACGGCGAGGAGGCCCGGAGGCCCCCACGCTTTCAGCAGCTCCTGCAGGATGTCCACGGGAGCATTTCCAATCCCAAAATGTCAGGTGCCGGCATCGGTCGAGGCCGCCGCGGCATCGAAGGCCGCATCCGCCTGCGTATCAAGCGCCTGCAAGGTGGCCAGCTGCGCGGCAGTGGTTGCGGGGTTCGCGGATAGGGCGGCGATGATGTTTTTCACGGGCTGATACAGCGACGAGATCTCGTCGACGATGAAAGGCAGGAATTGCTCGAGTGTCGAGATGATCGAACCGATCAGGTTGGCATTGGCCGATGACGTGAGCAACGGCAGCAAGTTGCTGATCAGCGAGAGCAACGTGGTGAGGGCAAGGGTCATTTTGCAACTCCTGTCGAGGGAATCTGGGCTTGCAAGTTGGTCACCACCGCAACCAGCGTATTATAAAGCGCCGCCGGGCCAGCAGTTCCGGAAACGACATAAGGCTCTAGCTGGTTGCGGGCAACCCGCCCGGCCCGCACTGCCTTGACCACGGCCTGGCGATTGCTCAGGGCGCAATAGGCGGGCGAAGGATTGGCGGATTTGCAGAACAGCAGGTACTGCGTCGCGCTGGCCTCGCCGGCATCGAAGGCGTTGGCGGCAACGATGATCTGGGTGGGCGAGACCTGAGCGCCGGTGATGATGGCCCAGTCGGCTTGCAATGAGGCGCAGGCGCCGAGTGATAGGACAAGCGGGATAAGCAGAAGGAATTTTTTCATTTCACGACCTCGGTTGCCGCGGCGACGATCGCGGTTTTGGCTTCGGGGGGAATGGGAGTGTTCGGATCCTTGACGGCAGCTTGTACTGCGGCAGCCTGGTTGGCGACGGTAGCGCTGTTACTGGCCATTCGCGCCATGAAAACACCGATGATGGGAAAGGCCACAATCAGGATTTGCCACAGAGATGTGGCGCCATGCACGACCTGGCTCAACCCGTTGAAAATCTCGTTGAGGGCATCGGTAAAGCCCTTCTGTTGGGAAGCCGACATCAACCCGATGCCGCCGATGAATCCCACGATCGTACTGGTGTAGTTGCGCCCTGAAGCTAGAAGCCTGCCAATCGTTTCAGTGGAAATGGCCATCGCAGTGATGCTTTCCTTTGAATGCGGGCGAAACCTGCCACAGTTACGAGCGGTAGTCTAGTGCTGAAGCATGCCTAGAGCGTTCTTCTCAACAAAGGCAACCCGGTTAAGCCAGCCCCGCAAGAACCTTGGCTGGTGTAAATTACGATAAAAAGCTCCACTGGCAGCCGATAACTTGATGATTGTCGCTGCCGAAGCGGCGCCTTGTATGGCTTGGCGGGTCACCGGCCCGATCCGGCCATCTGCCGTAATCCCGAGTGCTTGTTGTAGCAGGACTGTCGAACGATAAGGGCCATCCAAGACTGCGTTGTTGAAATAGATATAATCCACTCCGATCGGCATCAGATCACAATACGGCTCCCAATACTCGTCGTGGTAAATCGTACTGATATCAGCTTGCGGAGCGCCCCAGACATCGGTAGGCGGTAAACCTTTTTCAGCTCGCCACGCATCATATTCGCGCTGCGTGATGCCGCGTGATGTGCGCCCACCGTGATCGGCAGGATCGTCGTCATTGCCGCCTTCAGATTGCAGCACTAGCTTCAAAGAAGCTTGGAAATTGGAAGTTGTCATTAGGCAACCCGACCATAGATTTTCATCTTGCCGCTAGTGATATTGCCCGCAGAGGTTGTAATCTGAATGCCTGTGATAGCCCCTGATCCGCCATTGTAACATCCTCCTCCAAGACCAGTATTTATTGCTCCGCTAAGTACATACGAATCTGTTCCAAAAAGCATTTTACATGTCAATGTTTGTGCGGGTGATGAAAGTAAATATCGCCCATTAACTCCGGGCGCTGCATTAGGTACGTTGGTTGCTATAAGAACACCTGTTACGGATGTTGTAAGTCCGGAAGATGTTCCATTAAAGTTGGCTATTGAAGATAAATAATTAGTAGTTTGAAATGTTCCGCCAACTTGAAATTGAAATTGAAAATTAATATTATTTGTTGCAGGAATCATTTGCTCTATAACAATTTCATATTCTGTATATGCCGCTGTGATAGATGTTGTATCTGCTAAAGTTGGTGATGTGTTGTTTGCATTCAACGTATTCAACAACACCCAGCATCCACTGACATAAGCCGGATCTGCACTAGCACCTTGAGAGTTAAGACACTGTCCAGTTAAACCGGTTCCAGTGTTGTTTTGTGATCCGCTACCTTCGTTGATCGGGATCGTATGCGCGGCGGGAGAGGAATTTCCGCTGCCACCATTGGCTGACGATACAGGCGTGGTTAAAGCCACCGTTGCATTGGTGGTGCCGGTGATCGTTATGCCGGTGCCACCTGTCAGGAACGTCGCAATCCCCGCGTTCCCTAGGGTACCGGCATTGTTGTATAAGAGATCGTTAGCGGTGCCGCTAAGAACGGACGTGGTGCCAACTTGGATCGAGCTCGCCGCACCCGGGCATGACACCGTAATAGTTCGATTTGAAGAATCCAGTCCCACCCCATTGACACAACTTCCTGACCCCAAGCCGGATAAAGTCAGCACACCCGGGAACGTCGGGTTTACCGTGCCGGTCGGCACTTGCATGATGACCGATCCGGCGGCATTCAGAATCGTTATATCGAAATTTGACCCATCGCCTTGCAGGTTGGCGCCACTTGCCGCTGAATTGAACAACCATGCTTGTCCGGTATTCGCCAGTACCGGCGGGCTTACCGTGCCCATGACGATGGTTTGACCGCTAGCCGAAGCGGGAGAACTCGTTCCGTTGACAAGAAGATCGTTGCTGAAAGTTGCCGCGCCGGTCCAGGTCTGGTTGCCGGACCAACTCAGATTGCCGCCGATCGTACCGGCCAAGGTTGGCGAATTCTGAAGAACGATCGCGCCGGTGCCCGTGGTGCCGGAAAGCAGGACGGCGCAATTTTGCTGGCCTACGAGCGCAGCCGTGACGATCAGGCAGTTGCCGTTGGTACCGCCGATGACAGGCGTTGATCCGACGGTGATGCTGGCAAGCGAGGCCGGGAAGGGGAAGACGGTGCCGTTGATGACGAAGTTGATGCCTTGCGCCGCGGCGTTGCCGAAATTTTGCAAGGAGATCGTCGCCGGTCCCGCGGTCGCCGCGCCAAAGCAGAGCTGGTTGCGTCCGGCCGCTGTCTGCCGATCGGACGAGACACAAAAGCCAGCCCCGCCGTTATTGGTCACTCCCAGTGACGTAATCGGGCTGTCGGCTGAACTCCCGCCGTCAGCGATGACGCCTGACGTATTCCAGACCGGAACGTGGTTGCGGGTGACCGAGCCTGACTGCTGGACGCTTTGGGCGAATGCCGAGGTAGCAAGCAGCAAAGCCAGGCTTGAGGAAATCAGTAATTTCTTCAGCATTTTAGCCGCCTTTGGTGATGGATGATGTCACACTAGCATTGGAGGGGGTCCGATGTAAAACGGCTGCGACATGCTGGTGAAGTTGGGCGCCTGCAGGTAGCAGGTCCAGGTGCCGTGCTGATCGACCATCTGCCCGGTCAACACGCAGATCGTATAGGTTCGGGCGTCAAAGGTGCCTTGCCGGGTCGGCGCATCAACCCGGCCGACATAGGTGTTCGGGCTGTCGATGTGGAATTGGGTGCCGTCAGGCTTGGTGAACACCATGCGGTAGGATGCCGTGAGGTTTAGATCCCCGCCGACGCCGATGATCACGGCGATGGAATCACCAACAAACAGGTTGCTCGGCACGCGTGACAGGAAGACCCGAGTGACGTCGGCGCCGCCGAAGTCGGCATCCAGCCCGATCACCTTGGCGGCGGTTGCCAGCGGTGGTGTTGGCGGGATAGGCGGAATGAAGGGGAAGAACGGAAGTCCTAATCCGTCAAACAACAGAATAGCGCCGCGGCTGACGGCAGTCATTGGCCAGCGCAAGACAGGCACCACATCCAGCGGGGCCAGTGAAGAAAGCACGGGCGGGGTCACGAAGACGTATACAGCCTCGATACCCGGCTCGATCGGCATGATAGCGCCCGATCGTTCAGCCCGTGGATGCGGCGGTTGGGTATGCTGGATTGTCCAACCTGCCCGGATAAAATTGAATAGGGGGGCCTGAATGCCTTCGTCACCTCGCAGGAAAGTCCCGCGCTGTTCACGGAACTGATGTGGCGGCGGCGGTGGCTGGACTTCATATCCATTATTGAACCAGTTGATTTTTGCGGCTTCGATACCTTCATCGCCACGCAGGAACGCACCGCGTCGTTCTCGGAACTGATGTGGCGGGGGAGGCGGCTGAATTTCCCAGCCGGTGTTGAACCAACGTACCTCGGGCAGTTGAATTCCTTCATCCCCTCGAGCAATCGCACCAAATCGATTGAACGGAACTTGTTTGTAAGTTATTGGCGCATCGAAGCCCCAAGGGGTGAGCTGAATCGGGACAAAGACGAACGGCGCTTCGATGCCGGTTTCGATTGGCATGATGCCGCCGCGCTCCCGGGATCGAGGATGCGGCGGTTGCGGCGGGTAAGCCTCGAACGCCCACGAGACCAGCGGGTTTAGCGGATTGAAAATGAAGGCGGCTTCGATACCCGGTTCGATCGGCATGATGCTGCCAGCACGTTCGGGATGCGGATGAGGCGGCTGGACCGGCTGGACTTCGAAGCCGATATTGTACCAGTTCTGGAAAGGAATCTCGACGCTGGAAAACGGCGCGAACGCACCAAAGTTGGCTTTCCAGCGGTTATAGGGCAGTTCGAACGAAGGGACTTCCCAGCCGGTACTGACGAGATTGGAGCTGACAATCGGAATTTCGGGCGCGTTGGCGTATGGCGCGATGGCACCAAAGCGAAGCCGGGTCTGGTTATAAACCTGGAATGAAGGGATCTCCCAACCGTCGGCGAAGAAATTGATCAGCGGCAATTCGATGCCGTCGTCACCTCGGGCAATTGCACCTGCTCCCGGGACGTAGGCCGATCCACGCTGACTTCCTGCCCACGGTGGCTGCACCGACTGGATTTCAAAACCCCAGTATCCTAGGAAAGGAATTTCCTTGGCTTCGGTACCGTCAAGCCCTCGCACGATCGAACCGAATCGCTCTGGTTTCGGATGCGGCGGTTGCCACGATTGGATCTCGGTAAAAGGTCCAGTACTGGCTGCGGCGAATTCGCTGTTACCGAATGCGGCTTGTGCCCGCATCGGAATTGTTGGGCGATAGGACGGTTGAAACAGCTGCGGATCAAAACCCCAGTTGCTGGTAATAAATCCGGGCTGAATGAAGGTGTAAATATTTTCTATGCCATCTTCTTTCGGCATGACTGCAGCGGCACGTTTTTCCGGAGTTCGGTGCGGCGGCTGAACCGGCTGCACTTCAAACCCGAACGGATAAAAATTAGGAAAAATTGCGAATACAGATTTTCCTCTTGTGCCCGGATAGCGTTGGGCAATTTTAGGATTCTTTGAAAACAGCGGAAGGAACGGATCGAATCCCCAATTGACGATGGGCGTAGGCGGAACGAAGGCGGCTTCCGTTCCGATTTCTCCAAACATGAAAACCCCGCGTTTCTCACGGAACTGGTGCAGCGGCTGGACCGATTGAATTTCCCATCCGCCGTTGAACCAGTTCAACAAGGGGAATTCGATGCCGTCGTCACCATGTGCTATCGCGCCAGATGCGGGAACATAACCGGATGGACGAACTGCTCCCGGCCATGGCGGCTGCACCGACTGGATTTCAAAGCCCCAACTAGTTGTGAAAAATGCGGACAACAACTGATTTTCTGTTCCTTCATCTCCCCGTGTAATAGATCCCGAGCGTTCGGGCCGCAGATGTTGCGGCTGATAGGATTGGATTTCCCAGCCGAAATTGAACCATTTGGTCTCGGTGGTTTCCATCCCGTCATCACCGCGCATGGTGCCGGCAGCGCGACGCTCCGGGGCGGGATGTGGGGGCTGAACCGGTTGTACTTCCCACCCGGTATTAAACCAATTGATCTTCGGTAATTCGATCCCGTCTTCCCACGGCATGATGGCAGCCGCACGCTTCTCAGGCACCGGATGTGGCGGCTGCCAAGACTGAATGAATCCGCCAAAATTGAATTGCGCGGAATTTTCCGTGGTCTCAATGCCAGCCTCACCGAGCATGATGGCAGATGCGCGTCGCGGCCGATTAGGCTGTGGCGGCTGTGGTGGTTGCAGCATGAAATCAAGGTATTGGAAATTGTTCGAGAAAATCGCAAATTCCGATTTGCCCTTGGTCCCGGCATATCGCTTGCGAACCCCCGGGGTCATCAACGCAACCGAGTCACCGATCGAAGTATTGCTATCAAACCCCCAAGCAGTAGAACCGGTTATGCTGATGATGACGCCGATAAAATTGTCGGATGGAGAAAGTGAATAGGTGTGCGTCACACTGGTTGAATTAGCCAGTGTATCGGCACCTTTCTCGACACCGGTTGTGAGCACGTCCGGGCCGAATCGCGCGGTGCCGCCAGTTGGACCGCCGGGGGATGTCGTAAGCGTACCGATCGCTGAAAAAACATAGCATCCGGGCTGGGTAGAAATGGTAAATGCCGCTGAAGATTGTAAAGTGCCGGTACCGGCATTTACGCTATAATTGTTGAAATTCTGATCGGCGTTATAGAGTGAAACCGAAAACACATCGACATCTGCGGTTGAGCCGCTGGTGCGTTTGACTCCCAGCGTCTTGCTGCCGGAAGTGGGATTAATCAAAGCATAGAAAAATATATTGCCGATGCCCGCAACGGCATCAGACGCCACCTGCGTCATTAGCTGGTTTGTGCCGGCCGTATCCCAATTGACTTGAAAACTTGTGCCGCCGACGCCGTCATCACAGAGAGCTACAAACAATACCGAATTTGCCAGTCCGGGATTAACAGCCTGCTGATTAACGGAAAATGTCGACCCGTTCGCCAGACTGGTATGGGCGCTCGCTCCCGCATAGAGGTCGACAGACACACCCATTAAAACTCACCATTCGGCCGAAGCCATTCCTATGATTCCGGGTGCAGGCGGAGCGGCACCGCCGGATTGAGTTTCGATTTCAACTATTCCCCATAGTTCATTGTTTGAACCTGTGCCAGCGCCTACAGTGGCCACATTATAGGTTCCTCCGTTTGCCGTGATTGAAAATATTGTAGCGCCCGTGGCATCAACAACGCCCGCATCCGCATCCACATTTCCGCCGGATGCATTTATATCCACAATTACAATAATGGTGTCGGTGGAAAGGCAGGAAAAATTTATCCAGTCACTTACCGCTGATCCAGCCGCGGCTATAGTGACGCCATGCCCGCCACTGAATGTTATTTCGGTAGGCGTAGCCGTGGTATCATTGAAAGTTCCATTTCCTATGCCAATGCTGGCATGATCAAAAATGGTGCCGGTTGAAAAACCACCATGCAGAGTAATACGAATTTGCCCCAGACTTCCGGTCAACAACTTGAATGCGGAACGATGGCTTATACCATCTGCCCCGGGAGAAAAATCCGTGCCGGAAAATGTATGAGGTCCAAATAGTATTGCCATCTTGTTGCCCCTTAAAGTGGCGAAGTCGGCGCCCCGGAATAACTAAATCCGCTTGGAATCGGATCAGGACTTGTTACCTTGGCAATCAAGGATGATGTGCTCTGGGTTACATTAGCAAAAAATACCGTCTGAGTCTCTGATGATGGAGCCCGATAAATCCCATACTTCCACTCATAATTTAGCGTTGGCCCGGTAGCCGTGATAATGTTGGATTGATTAAATGCCTGCACGCCATTGCGCCAAAGCTGCCACTGTCCTGTAGCCCCGGTTTCTATAAGCACTCTCCAAACGAAGAAATTCCAGCATCCTCGTAGCCATGTGAAGCTGCCATAGTCGGCGGCGGCGGGATCGTTGGCGTATTGGAATCGCTCCGCTCCACTGACACCAAGCGCCAATGTAATAGCCTGGCCCGGGCCGCTATCGGTATGCGTTTGTCCGATCGAGAAGAAATCATGGGATAAAATAGGAGCGCCGGGGACGATTAACGCGGCATAAGATAACCATAAAGTTTGTCCGGCAGCGTAAACCTTTCCTGGTGGCTGGCCTCCGATTCCGCCCGTGTTGTTGTAACCGCCATTCAGTTCACGGCGTTCTTTTACCGTGTCACTGTCAACTCCGTATCCGACAGGATCTCCCGGCAGGATAACCACACGCTGCATCTTGGTGTCGTTGAAGTTACGAATGTAGGAATATGTGCCGCTAGGTGTCCCGCCGGGGGCGCCGAGCTGACCGGTTTCAACGCCGTAGGAGTCTCCTGCGTTGGTCGTGACCATCGGATATTCCTGCCCGATGGTGTAATTGGTCCAGAAATCAGTGCCGGTAACACCTTGATCAACAGGAATTGGCTGGGCTGGTCCGGAAGCAGCTCGAGATTGCACTGTTGCATTGGTCGGGCGTGACGAATAAGCAGTAATGCGTTGCAGATATCCGCCATAATTCAACGCTAGTAAAACCGACGCTGAAAAACTCGGTACCGTGCTGCTGGTGATAACGGTACCCCCGTTGAAAGAATAAGCGCATCCGGTAGCATCCCAGGCAAAAGCAAATTTCGATGCCGAATGCCAGCCGCCGTCTCCGATGGGAGAAGTGCGTCCTCCGTTGTCGTTGGCAAAACCCGGGTTATTGAAATCTTGCCCGATCGTATCGGCAGCCGAAAGTGCGGTCCCATTGAGAACAGCGCGCGTACTATACGGTGTTCCAGCGCTGAAAATAGCATTGTTGTTGGTGATGTCCCATAGCATTGCAATTGTACTTGCCGAATCTCCGCCGGATGGTGAATCGCTAGGACCACTGGGCGGGCCGTTATAGCTGTTGAGCGGGTTCGTCATTCCACCAACCGTGAACACGATGCAACCGCTTGCCCCCTGCAATAATGTTGCCAGGGCGCCCGCGGCGGTGATCTGGTCCTGGGTGCGTGTACCTCCAGCGGTCAGGACAGGGGTGGTGCCGCAGATGGCGTAAGTAGGAGCGAAGTTGCTTGGGGTCTGAAGGTCGAAAGAAGCGACCACCACGCTATCGCCAGAGTTGGCGATGGTCAGTTGGATGGTCGGATTGTTCGCCGTGCATGGCAGCTGCAGAACTTGGTAGCCGCCATCTAGCGCTCGCGTGCTACCCAGCAGCACGTAGCCGAGCAGCCCGATCGGGTACTGCGTAGTGCCGCCATCTACTGATAGAGAGATATTACCTGTGACCGTTCCTGCCTTGATGGCGATGCAAAGCGCAGAATTACCAGTCCTGGTGACGGCTTGCGAAATGGTCGCCCCAGCGCCCGTAGCCGTCAGCAACGTGGCAACATTTGGCGTTCCATCAAGCCCGGCTTGATTCTTGGCAGCGCTCATATTCGAGCGCGTCCATGATCCGGTCGTCAAATCATTGATTGAAGCGGCTAGACTGGTCGCAGCCCATTCTAAAAGTGCTCCCCGACTAGTCCGACGAATTGTGTTCGAAGAAAACAATGACCAAGTCAGATCGGCATTTTGCGCATAACCTCCCGAATTACTGACAGAAAAAAGATTGGTTAATGTTCCGCCCGATACCTGGTTGGTATCGAATTTGACGTCAATAGCAGCGCCCGCGGCTGGGAAATCAGATGCACTGGCAGATGCAGTGAGGGGACTAACTTTCCACATGCCACTTACCGATCCAAAAGCGTTGGTTGCCTGAAGTGTCAGACTATAAGTTGTAAGAGCTTTAAGTCCAGCAACCCCCGCTGCCGTAACCGTAAGCATCCCGTTTTTGTCGATTGAGAAAAATCCGCTCGTGTCGCCCGCTGTGATGGCCCAGGAAACAGGGGTGCCTCCGGAATGCCCACACGTTCCGATTACTTCGCCGACAGTGAGAGGCAATTGCGGAGTAAAAGTAGCTGGGATCAATGTGATGGCTTTTCCGACCGTGATGGTCACAGGCACCGCGGCACTCACGCCGGCAGCATTCGACGCATTGACCATCAGGTTGTAGATGCCGTCAGGCGGAATAACCGCCCCGGGGGGAGAGATATGATGTTGCCCGATCGCAAAATAGTGGTTGGGATCGCCGCTGACGATCTGAAACGATGTCGGTGAATTGGTCGCCGGTATGCTACCGATGCTCCCGGTTGTCGGCGGGTTGGTTGGAAGCGTGAAATTAACCGGCGTCAGTACCGGTACACCGACAGCATTGATCACTGGCGCGGGAAGGACAACTTGCGTTGTGGCACCATCAGCTGCCTTGATCGTAAGAGTGAGCGTCACGCGACCGCTGTTGCGGTCAACCCGGAAGCGCCAATCGTCCAGACCCGGCCGGTTGAATCAATAGCTCCGGTGATCTTGACCGACTCAGGCGTTGCTGTCGTCACAGCAATATTGACCGGCTGAAGCGGGATCGTAGTGACCGCACCGTCGGCTGCCGTGATCGTCAGCGACAACGTGCCGGATTGAATCTGGCTCGTTGTCGTCAATACGTCACCGCCAGAGATGGTGACGGTCATCGTGTCACCCTTGTTGTACGAAGCCTTGTCGTAGGCCGCTGTTACATTGAAGGTATCGGGCATTTGGCTGGTTCCTCTGCAAGAGCATTCACAACGTCATCAACCACGTCTTTCCAGTAGCCGGGTGTATTGAACTCGCGCTGCCGGAATAGCCGGACCGACGGGTACCACGGGCTAGTCTCGTTCCATGAAGCAC
>Ga0210407_10001197_pt1 | contig 25104 bp, 25 predicted proteins | sample IncBWC27MmetaG_FD_150860 | JGI IMG/M metagenome (GOLD analysis project Ga0210407, IMG submission 150860) | Forest soil microbial communities from Barre Woods Harvard Forest LTER site, Petersham, Massachusetts, United States - Inc-BW-C-27-M | ecosystem: Environmental > Terrestrial > Soil >... | reverse complement strand
TGTCGCCTTTGCACCAAATGGTGATTTCTATGTTGGCGATGGATACGGTTCGCATCACGTGCTGCGCTTTTCCCTGGGCGGCAAGTTTTTGGGCGAAATTGGCCGGCCGGGCCATGGAGACGGAGAGTTCGATACGCCGCACGGCTTGTGGGTTGATCCTCGAGGCAAAGAACCCGTGCTGCTAGTCGCCGACCGCGGGAACCGGCGCATTCAAGCGTTCACGCCCAGCGGTGCTCATATCCGCACCGTAAAGGATGAAGGCCATCTGCGGATGCCCTGCCACTTTCACGTTCAGGGCGAGTGGATGGTTTGCCCGGATCTTGACAGCCAGGTGTGCATCTTGGATCGGGAGTACAAGGTGATCGCCCAACTAGGCGATGGCCAAACCGCCAACGGAGCGGTTGGCTCTCGGCGAAATCAATCGAGACGCGAATTTACGCCAGGACAGTTCATCACGCCACATGCGGCCATTTTCCTGCGTGACGGAAACATACTGGTGGCCGAGTGGTTGCCAATCGGGCGAATTACGCTCTTGCGACGAGTCTGAGGCTGCTGAATGCCTTTGCGCACCCGGTTGGTACTGTTCGGAATCGGCGCTGCTTTCCTCCTAATTCTCCTCTGGCCCTTGCTTCATGCTGCTCCTGACGGCCTCGAACACGGCGAGCTAAGCCAATTTGTAGGGCGTTTCCATCCGCTGGCAGTTCACTTGCCGATCGCATTTTTGCTGCTGGTTCCGTTGCTGGAATGTGCGGGCTCGGTTCGAAGGTGGAGTCGTGTGCGAGAGTCGGCGGAATTTGTTCTGACCCTCGCGGCCATCACGGCCTCTTTGGCTGTGTTTCTGGGCTGGCTCTTGGCCTGGAGCGGAGGCTACGAAGGAAAACTGGTAACCAGTCACATGTGGGGCGGCTTTTCGTTGGCCGTTGCTGTGCTGCTCTGTTTCATCTTGCGTGCCTGGGACAGACGAGTTTACGGCACCGCGCTTCTTGCCACACTGGTTCTTCTGACCTGGACCAGCGATAAGGGCGGAAAACTGACGCACGGCGAAACGTTCATGACGCGGCACATGCCGAGCAAGCTGCGGACCTTGCTACTTGTGCGGGCTATGCCAAACAAAGTGCAGCCGATCAAGGCAGCGAGCGCAACATCGACAAGCGTAGATGCTACTCCGGCGCCGTCCGCCACGTTTTTCGCTGCGCGAGTGGCACCGATCTTTGAGAACAAATGCTCAAATTGCCACAACACGGAAAAGAGAAAAGGGAAACTCCGGTTGGATAGCTTTGACAACGTGATGCGTGGCGGAAAGGATGGCATAGTTGTAAAACCCGGTGACCCGAAGCACAGCGAGCTGTTCCGTCGCATCAACTTGTCGCCGGACGAAAAGGATTTCATGCCGACCGACGGCAAACCGCCGCTGACGGCGTCGGAAGTCAAAGTCATCGAGTTATGGATCGCCTCGGGCGCATCGAGCAGCCTGCCCGCAATTGAAGTGCGCGGAGCTCCGCCTCTTCTGGTCTCCGAGCCGCCTGTGCCCCTTACCAGAGACTATCGTCCGCAACTGCCGCTGATCACTTCACTCGAGCACGAGCTGAGCGTACGCCTGGTTCCCCGCTCGCGAAATCCTGAGGATGGATTGATATTGCGTACCGTAAGCGCGCCAGAGCGCTGCGATGATGTTGCAATCGCAAGGCTAAAAGTGATCGGGTTGCTGATCGTGGACGCTGAACTGGCGCGCACGAAGGTCACTGACGCTGGACTGAAAACGCTCGCGACGTTTTCCAACCTTCGTGCCGTTGATCTCGCGCACACGGCCGTCACTTCGGCAGGCGTGCCGGTTCTTGCCCGCCTGAGTCGCTTGGAATCGCTGAATTTGACCGCGACCGTCGTTGACGACGCGGGAGTTGCCGCACTTCGCCGCAAGCAAACGCTCAAGCGCTTATATCTTTTCGAGACAAAATGTACGGCTCAGTCTGAGCTGAAATCAAGCGACGAGAAGCCGTAGCCAACGTGCAACCTCCAAAGTGGACGATCGGTGTTAGTGCCCTATCGGAGGCGCGCCCTGCTTGTTGGGCAAGCGGATCAACCGTTTGTAGCTCTTCGGGATCTTCGGGAGTCGCGGTAGGGACGGACGGTCGGCAGAATATCGTGAGCAACGGAATGAGACATCAGCGTTATTCGCCCCTGCCATAGCGACCATTGAGCCTTTCAGAAGGTCTATTGCCTCCGCTTTTATGCGCTCCTTCTCAGCATTCATGGCGTCCTCTCCTTCAAACACTTTGTGAGCCCGGCAGGAGACCCAATCGTCAGCGAAAACGATAACGTCGACACTCCTCTCGGGCGTTACAGGCAAAGTACGAGCAATGGCTAAACGAATACAAGGCGCTGACAGACCCGAGGGCAACGCGGAATAGAGCATGGTGAAGACCGAGACGAACTTCAAATTGATCAATCGTGGCATGGTCATCACTTCTTGCTAATTGGCGGAGGGGACGGTGCAAGCTCCCTGCTTCGCTAGTAATCTTGGGCGGATCCCTTAAAGCTGGTGACACAGCACAAGCAGACATCGAGCGTGTAGTTCAGCGTCACGATGGAGAAAAGCAACACTACGGATACGCATCTGCATGTCCGTCAGCCGATGTCTTCTACGGTGTTCAGATATCGAACGAGCCGTTGATTAGAGTCGAAGTGGCACACCCTTGGCTGCGTACGTTCGGAGCACGCCCTTGGCGGGTCTCAGCGACGTTTTTCTTGAAGAAGGCAGGCTCTGCTACCTCATGTACACCGTCAGCGAATGGCTGCACAATAACGAGAACACAGAACTGAGCGCGCGGGCGGTCTTGGCGCCCTCAGCCGATGAGCTGTTTATTGTTATTGGCGACAAGGAAAACCACCGCTACGGAATATCCAACCGCCTGATACGAAACACCAGTCACAGGCTTGAGGTCGCTCTCGCCCCAAACGCTACGGAAACCGAACGTAATCACGCGTTCGGTTTCGACCTTTCGTGTCTCACCAGCCTGCGGGTATGCAAGCAAGTGTGTCAGTTCGTACCTCAGGTCTGGAGCGACTACCTCGGCAGACTCGCCAAAGAAGGACAGGTCATCACTCCTCAAGAGGAATGTAATCCCTAGACCTTCTATGACGGCGCAGGCTCCTTCAACCGAGTAAACTTGGCGGGTGGCCGCCCCGAAGGCGGCTCGTGGAGATCATCCATTGATCTCCTGATCTCCACGAAGCCCGTTTCTGGACGCCAGGGACCAAGCACTGACGGTGTCCGGATTACTCCCGCGTTGGCAACCCTGGTACGCGGTCCGTGTAAAACCCGGAGAATATCAAACTCAATGGGCTTGCGGGGTCGGCGCCTTCATCAATTCAACAAACATCCTGTTAAATCTTGCCAGATCCAAATCCATCTGGATTTCGACCAGCTGCGCGCCAAGTTTCGGATTGTCTTTGTCCGTCCACGTCAGGGTGTTTCCGTAGGCCGCACCGTGGTCGATGTCCACACTCATATAGCGGGTTTCCTTTCTGGTGATCAGCGTCGGGTCAATCCACGAGGCGGCCGCCAGTTCATCCCACATATAGGAACCGCCCTGATCTGCCATAAAAAACTTCACCACGTAACGCGCTGCGGCGCTGCTGCTCTTCTTGATTTCGGCAATCATTTCGTCCGTGATTCTGGTTTTGATGGAGATGTCAACCGGCGTGCAGACGATCTTCTTCCACGGCGCCTGTAACGCGCTTTTCCCGGCTTCTGGATCGAACCAGAAATTAAATTCGTGGCGCGGGCTGCTGATGAACTCCGGATCGTCAGTCCACGGGCTCAAGCTTCCGCCCATGAAGACCAAGCCTTCGGCCAGCTCGGCAAAATGTGGATCGATGGCGTCGGCGAGGGCAAGGTTCGTCATGGGGCCGCCCTCGTAGATCGTCACTTCATGAGGATATTTGTGGACCATGCGGATCAGGAAGTGAGCGGCGTCCTCATCCGCCGGCCGGGTAGCGGGCGGCCCTTCAGGCAGCGTCGGAATTACGTCATGTTCGTGCCACCAGCGATCATCCCAGGCGCCGGCAAAGGCGACCTTTCCATACCTTGCCTGCCACAAAAGGGCTTCCTTACGGCGATGCACGAGTGGAAATACGGCTCCGGGCACGACAGGAATATCGGTGCGGCCAATTAGTTCCAGCAGTCGCAGAGTATGCGCGACCTCTTCGTCGCGCCATTGGTTTCCGCTGACGACGGTTATGCCCAGTACTTCCACTTGGGGAGATTGAATCAAGGTCAACAGCGTTTGCATATTGCTTCCGCCCGGCCCCGAACAATCCTGATTGATGACGACTTTCCGATGTTGCTGCGCGAATCCCGGGCTGTTAGCAATCAGCGATAATAAAACTAATAACTGTAGTCGTAGATTCCTCATCACAAGCCTCTTCGGGTGCACGCCGTCCCCACAACCCATCTAGTTACTTCAAAGAGATTCGCTCTATCCCAACCCCTTCGACTGACGCGTTTGTTTTCTGGAGTTGTTCGTCACTTGGGACGGATTAGGATTCCGAATGTCTGATACTCGCCAGAGTATACGGGTGCCATTGATCAGGCGAAGGCAACAGGCGGTGCGAACCGGCCGCCACCGAATGAACCGCTCGCACGATCGGTCTCCAAAAGAACACCATTATGTCGTTTGGGTCGATGCCTGCTTCGCCAAGCTTTTCGACTAGGGCCGCAACAAGACCCTTTTTCCTATTGGCGTCAGTCCCTGAAGATACCAGCACTTCAGTCATCAACATCTGGACGGTGCGCGGCTTGGGCAGTGCAGGATAGTACAGATCAACCCGGAGGTCACTTGGTCCCAACGAAAGGAAACGTTGGAAAAGGTCGTCCTCTGGATGTCCAGTAGCAATGCTTGCAGTGTGGATGGCCCTGGAAAGGCGGTCTTTCTCGTTGGTCGACCCGTTGGACTTCAGCGTTACGGTAAACCAGCGCATTGAACCTCCTGATTGCTGGATATTTCTGCCTCGGACAGTGACCAGGTTCCTCCATGTGCGGGGAATCCGAGCTATTTTGAGACCGCACGTGCTGCACTCTCAACTATATCTGCGACTTCCTTGGGATGCGAGATGTAGATTCTGGCGCCTCTGCGAAACCTAAATGATTGCAATACCGCGTCTCCGGTCTTGATTTACATCATTCACAACGAGGAGGCCGGCAGTTCGAAGCCATCCACCAATCTCGTCCCCCCACTTGCGGCGCGAGGCCACCACAACGCAGTGGAGTTACTTTCCGGGGGCTCCAGCGGTGACTGTGTCGCTCAGGGACTGCTTGAAATCCAAAATCATGCGAACGACGTTCTGATCGCCGATAGCCGTATTGATCATGGCATGGTAAGCCGTGCGGTCAGGCCACTCCACGTGGAAATACTTCTGGATGAAATCGCCGCGCTCGTGGTCGACGGTATCCACCAGCTGCTGGGCTTCCTTTTCACCCTTGCCGCGGGCCAGCAGTCGACGCACCTTATCTTCCCGCGGGGCGTAGAGAAAAACTCGCAGCGTGTCTTGGCGGTTCCTGAGAAAATGCTGCGATCCCCTTCCCACGATGACCGTGTTTCCTGTTTTGGCCGCGTGCTGAACGACACGCTCCGTAATCTTCAAAATGCTTTCGCTGTCGACTACATTGAGTTTGTGCGCATTCAGGCTTCCTTCATAACTCCCGCGCAAAAAGGATTTGAAGAGCCGGTAGTAAAGCGGATCGGTACGCTCCTCACGAACTTCGACGACGGCTTTGGGACAATTGGCCAGCCTGGCGATCTCCTCCGTGAGCAGCTGATCCCACAGCTTCCAGCCCAGCTGTTTGGCAAGCAGTTGAGCGATTTCGCCGCCGCCGCTTCCATACTCCCGCTCGATCGTGAGTATTTTAATCATGCAGTTCCTTGGGCCCGCTCACAGCCATTTACGATCCTACTGCAAATGAATTCATTTCGCTCATTCCGCGATCACTCGTCCGCCACCACCGGGCTCATTCTTCTTCAGAACAAAAGCCAGGCAAAACATGATCGCCGAGCCCACACAAAGAACCATGAAGGTATCGATGTATGCCAGGCTGGCTGCCTGCGCTTGCAGGCCTTGGTAAATGGTGGCAACCGCCCGCGTGTACGCCTCGTGCGCGCCAATGCCGGAGTGGGCCAAGCGCTGGGCAAGGCCGTTTGCCGAATTCTGGAAATTGGGATTGTCGGGCCGGGCGTACTCGACCAGCCTCGCCTGATGCAATTGCGAGCGGCGCGCAATCAACGTGGTTACCATGGAGGTTCCCACGCTGCTTCCCATATTGCGCATAAAGTTGACGATCCCGGCGACCGCGTTGTTCTTCTCCGGCGAAACTCCGATGTAAGCGACTAGCGTAATGGGCACGAACAGGAACCCCAAGCCGATTACCTGAGTGATTCGTAACAAAGTGGCGGCCTTGAAGCTTATCTGTAAGTCAATTCGCTGCGTGGAATAGTACATGGCGATGGACAACGCCAACCAGCCGAAGGCAATCAGGTATCGCGCTTGGAACTTCGTTGTCAGTTTGCCCATGATGGGCATCTCCAGCAGCAAAACAAGGCCTCCCGCTGAAAGCGCAAAACCAGCCAGCTCCGAGGTGTACCCCACGAGCGTTTGGAGGAATTGCGGCATCAGCACCAGGCTGCTGAACAACATGATTCCCAGGGTGAACATCATCAAATTGGAGCTGGCGAAATTGAAACTCTTGAACATGCGGACATCGATGATGGGCGCCTTTTGAAACCATTCCCAAATGACCAGCGCGAGTAAGCAGACGGTGGCGACGACTATGAGAGTCGTGATGAAATGCGAGCCAAACCAATCATCTTCCTGACCCTTATCGAGCAAAATCTGCAACGCACCAATACCTAGAGTCAGAAGAGCGATGCCAACGTAGTCCAACTTGACGCCCGCCGATCTCAGGCGAGCTAAATAGGGCGGATCCTCGACGAAGCGCCGGACCAGAAACCAGGTCGCAAGTCCGACCGGAATGTTAATGAAGAAAATCCAGCGCCAGGAATAGTTGAAAGTGATCCACCCGCCGAGGGTTGGGCCGATCGTGGGCGCCATGATGGCCGTAATGCCATACAGCGCAAACGCCAAGCCTCGCTGTTGCGGCGGGAACGTGTCTGCGAGAATGGCCTGAGCCATCGGCTGCAGCCCCCCGCCGCCCGCGCCCTGCAGAACACGGAAGAGAAGAAGCAGCCCGAGACTCGGGGCGATCCCGCAAAGCAAGGAACTCACAGTAAATACACCCAAACAGGTCATAAAAAAACGCTTACGCCCGAAGGTGCCTGCGAGCCAGCCGCTGATCGGAAGGATGATGGCATTCGAGACCAGGTAGGAGGTCAGAACCCACGTGCTTTGATCGTTGCTCGCGCCGAGATTGCCGGCCATGTACGGCAGAGCTACGTTTGCGATGCTGGTGTCGAGGACCTCCATGAAGGCAGCCAGCGCCACAACGACGGCAATCAGCCAGGGGTTGTATTTGGGCCGCCAAACGTCCTGGTCGATTGTGAGTGCCGCAGTGCTCATCGGAGGTAAACGTCCGGCACGACGTTCATCCCGGGCCGAAGCTGACGATCGTGATTTTCTCCCGGCTCGAGAACGATTTTTACGGGAACTCTTTGGACGATTTTGACGTAGTTGCCGGTCGCATTTTCTGGCGGAAGTAGACTGAAAAGAGGGCCGGTCGCGCCAGCAATGCTGTCCACGTGCCCCTTCATAGCCCGGCCCGTGGAATCGACATGGATTTCGGCTTTCTGCCCGACGCGCATGTGCTTGAGCTGGGTCTCTTTGAAATTGGCGGTGATCCATACGTCGTCGAGAGGGACCACGGTGAGCAGTTGCTGCCCAGGTTGAACGTTCAGCCCGACGACAACCGTCTTATTCACTTCGCCGGAGACTGGGGCAATGACTTTGGTGTATTGGAGATTCAGCAACGCCTGCTCGAGTTGAGCGCGCTTTTGCTCAACATCAGCGACAGCCGCGCGCGCGCGAGCCTTGGTGGACGACACCTGTTGTGGCCCGGTTTCCGCATATTGGTGGTTTGCATCGGCCTGCACCTGGCGGCTGAGGGCCTGTTCAACGAACTGCTGCGCTGCCGATTCATTGGCGCGGGCCGCGGCAACCGCCGCGGTACTGGATTTCGCCGCAGCCAATGCTTGATCGTAAATCTGCTCTGCCACTTCCTTTTTGTCGACGAGAAGCTTGTAGCGGTGTAAATCATCCTGAGCCTTGACGTCGTTGGCTTCCGCCTCTTCCAATTGGGCGTGGGCGGCAGTGAGCTGCCTTTGGGAGGCAATCACTCCAGCCTTGGTGTTATCTATGTCTGACTCGGTGGACTTTAGTTGGCTCGAAGTGCTCACCGAAGTGATTGGCACGGTGATATTCAGCGATTGTGCGGTGGCTTCTGCGTTAGTGAGATTGGCTTGCGCCTGCGCGACGGCGACTTCGTAGTCTTTTGGATCGATCTCGACCAGAACAGTGCCCTTCTCCACCCATTGGTTGTCGTCCACGTTGACGTTCACCACATATCCGGAAATCCGCGCGCTCACCGGATAGAGGTGTACATCCGCTTGAGCGTCGTCCGTGGATTCATAACTGCTGAGGTAACGCCACAAAAACACGCCTCCAGCAAGAACTACCAGGACGACAATCAGAATCACGATGTTTCTGCGGCGCTTGGCGTTCTGGCGCACCGGGGGCGTATAGTTCCGGTCCGTCAATGGCGACGGATCGCTGATGCCTTCCTTGCCTGTGTCAGGCATCGAACGGGGTGGTTTCTCGTCCGCCATGTTCATTGTCCTTTGAAATATTCCTTGACGCCCAGTTCGGCAAGGCCAAGAGCGCGGGCGAGGGAAATTTTTGCAAAATTGTAGCTGTAGAGACTGGAGATGTACTGTTCATGAGCGCTGGCGACGGCCTCTTGCGATTGCACCACTTCGACCGTGTCGGTGACGCCGGCAGTGAAACGATCGCGCGATTGCCGCAGAGTTTCTTCTGCCAGATCGATGTTGCTTCGCGCCACGTTGACCAGTTCCGCCGACGACTGAAGGTTCAAGAGGGCGGTGCGAACGTCGGAGTCGATCTGTGCGCGCAGATTGTCCAGGCGTTCGCGACTTTGCTCGAGTCTCGCATCGGCCTGTAAAACATCACCGCGAACGCTGCCTCCCAGAAAAATGGGAATCGAGAGCGTTCCTCGCACGTCGAAGACTTGTGTTGCGGTGGACGCGTGCCCACCTGCGGCGCCGACGTCTGCGTTAAAGGCAAATGACGGGAGATAGCCGGCCACGGCGGCTTTGCGGGAGAATTCTGCTGCGCGCACGTCGGTCATAGCCGCCTGGTAATCGGAGCGCGAGGTGTAGGCGCGTTTCAAGGCTTCATCGACGGTCATGCCTTCGAACGGCTGATATGGCGACTTATCTGTGAATTCAAATTCCTGTCCGGGAGCCAAGCCGATCACGCGCGCCACGGTCAGCTTCTGGATGGCGAGATTGTTCTTCGCCTGAATCAACTGTTGCTGGCGGGTCTGGAGCTCGACCTTGGCGCGCAGCCCGTCGATGGCTGGCGAAGTTCCCGCATTCACCTGGTCCGTTGCTTGATCCAACAGCGCCTGCGCCGTCTCGACTTGCGCTTCTGACGTTTCGATGCGGGCTTCGTCGGCGATGGCCTGTAGATAGGTATAGCCTACGGCCAGCACAACGAGATCGCGCGCGTCTTTGTAGGAATATTCGGCGGACTTCAGGCTCTGGCTGGCCGCGCGCGTAGCGTTGATCGACTTCCAGTCAAACAGAGCCTGAGTCACCGTTGCCCGTGCGTCAAAGTAAGAAAAAGGGCCTACGGACGGCGGAACTTTGATTGCACCAAAACCGGAAAGGCCGAGCTCGGCGAGATTGAGCTCCGAGGCTGCCGCGTAAGGCGCAGCCGTCACCTGAGGCAGGAGAGCGCTCAATTGCACCCATCGCTGTCCGCGGGCCGAACGAATGTCTGCATTCGAGAGGAGCGCTCCGAGATTTTGCTTCAATCCGCGGTCGATGGCGTCTGATAAGGAGAGCGGCATAACTCCCGGAACGAGCTTTGCGGGCACGCTGCCAGCGAACGGACTCACCCCGGCAGTTCCGGGTATGGCTTGGCCGGGTGTGCTCGGACTCGAGCTTGCCCCGCTTTGTGCAAGGGACGTTGCTGCTCCGCAAAACATGAGTCCGGCGAGCAGGGCCGCGCGACCGGGTCCATAACTAAGCCTCAAGAGCGCCTCCCTGGCCTCGAACTTCTGCCAAGCTGTGGTGTCGGCGGGGATTATCCTAGTCCGGTCACGCAATTCGGGCAACCGTCATGTTTGCCGAGCCCCTGATAGATACTCGAGCAACGGCCGCGAGAGCCATCTTTTTTTGGAATCATTTGGTGTGCGCATCATAGGCAAACCACAAGCGCCTCCAGCAAGAATAAAGACCAGCGGAACATCTTTCGTCCGGAAGTCTTGGACTATTTCAAGGGGCTGGCGGAGGAGACCGAGCTTCTAATTCAGTCTTTTATCTTCTCGACGGTGCGAAGAAGCGCAAGAAAACCCCTCGATCCGGCGTCGCGCGAGTTGAGTTTGCTTCGCCGGAGATCGGCGTATTCCGGCCGTGAACCCCAAACACCTCGCTAAAGCCCGGTGTGATACTCCGTTCAAGAGACTAGAGTGATCATCTGCGGGCCGAGGCAGGGGGGCTCGAACGCATGCGCCGGTGTTCGAGAAACTCCAAATACTCGGCAATTCCTTCCCCGGTCTTGGCCGAGAGTTTGAAAACCTCCATGCCCGGCCGCACCGCTTGAACGTTGCGTCGCGCCGCAGCTTCGTCGAATTCCACAGCAGCGGCGAGATCCGATTTTGTAATGATAGCGACGTCGGCGCTGTTGAAGATCGTCGGATACTTGAGGGGCTTATCTTCGCCTTCGGTTACCGAGAGCAGCACGAAACGCAGGTCTTCGCCCAGATCATAAGAGGAAGGGCACACCAGGTTCCCGACATTTTCAATGAACAAAAAGTCCAGATCGTTCAAGTCCCATCCGTCCAAAGCATTCTGGACCATGGCAGCCTCCAGATGACATACCGTACCGGTGATGATTTGCTTCACTGGAGCCTGGCTGCGAGCGAGACGCGCCGCATCACTTTCCGTGGCAAGGTCGCCCACCAGCGCCGCAACCCTCGAGCGCGGATGAAGAAGAGTCAGCGTCTTCTCCAGAAAGGCCGTCTTGCCTGAACCGGGGCTGGAAACAAAACTGACGGCAAGCACGCCCGCTTGGCGAAAACGCTCACGCAGCGCGCGAGCGATCACATCGTTCTGTTTGAGGACATTTTTTCGCACTTCCACGAGGCGAGGTTCGGCGCTCATTCCGCGGTCTCCAGGGCCTTAAGGTCCAGCGCTACGACTTCCAACTCTTTCCCGCGCAGTACTGTGGGAGTGGGAGTGCCACATTCGGGGCAGCAAAACCATTGAATCGAGGTAACCAGCCGTGGGCCTTCGCATTTGGGACAGAAGACTTCGACGGGTATCTCCTCAATCAGGAGCCGCGAACCTTCCAGAGGCGTGGCGTGGCACGCCATCTCGTAGGAAGAAAGCAGGGCTTCCTTGACGACCCCAGACAGCCTCCCGAGGCGGAGATGAACGGCCTGCACTTGCACCGTTCCGCGGCTTTCCGCTTCCTCTTGCGCCATCTCGACGATGCTCATGGCAATCGAGAGTTCATGCATTTGCGATCCTGACCTCAGGTCAAACAGCCGGCACAGCAGGGTCAGACAACCGACCCTCTTATGTCACCTCGGGCATCCACGCAGAATCAGTCTCATTGAGTAAAACTCGTGATTCTGAATATGCGAACGCGGCAAGTGCGGCTTGCCCGAGGCTGATTCCGCCATCATTGGACGGAACGACGTGATTTGTCCAAGTCTCGAGGCGCTCCGGTTCCAAGAGACTCTTGAGGTCATGTAAAAGCAGCTCATTCTGAAAAACGCCGCCGGCAAGCACAACTGTGTCAACTCCGTACGCGCGACATAGAGCTGCGACGGCGTCGCGAAGGCCGCTGGCAATTCCGCGCTGAAACGCGCGTGCAATTCCACTTCTATCCCGGCCGCGGAGCCTGTCGCGAACCATGCTGTCGAGCAGCGGGCGAAAGTCCAATTCGTCGCCGGTGAAGGGAAAAGGATAGGCATCGATCGCAGTCGCATGACTGGCGAGGCGTTCAAGCCACATCGCGGCCTGCCCTTCGAAACTAGACTCGCGTGTGAAGCCGAGCAGCGCTGCCGCAGCGTCAAAGAGCCGTCCCATAGAGGTTGTACCGAAGGAACGCACCCCTGCATGGACGAGCCGCAAGGCGTGCAAATAGCGTATGGGGAACGAAAACGGGGCGGCCGTAACGTCGGGCAGACCCTTCAACTGGGCGAGAAAGCCTGCTGCTGTCTGGATTGGATACCAAGCGGCCGCATCGCCACCGGGCAGGGCGGCGCTCCGCAAATGCGCGACGCGCTCGAAGCCTTGGCGCGCACTTCCGACGAAAATCTCGCCACCCCAGATTGTGCCGTCATCCCCGTAGCCGGTGCCGTCGAAACTCACCCCGATGACGCGTTTGTCCCATGCACGCTGCTCGACGAGCACGGAAGCGATGTGGGCGCGATGATGCTGTACGGCGTGTTTTTCCGCTGCGGAAATTTCAGAAGCATGGATCGTCGAAACATACTGAGGATGTGCGTCATGAACGAGTAACAAATCGTTCGAATCAATTCCGTACATAGAAAGCAAATCCCGAATGGTTTCCCGGAAGGCGCAGAATGATTCGTAATGATCCAAGTCACCAATGTGCTGGCTGACGAAGGCTTGGCCGTCAACGACAAGAGTAATGGTGTTCTTGAGGTCCGCGCCTAGAGCGAGAATGGGGCGGTCGGTCGGAAGCGTGGCAGCGGCACCGGGGGCGTATCCGCGCGCCCGGCGGAGAATCGCCGGACCAAAAGCGCCCACGCGGGCTACTGAATCGTCTACGCGCCGGGCGATGGGGCGTTCGCCGATCAGAAAACCGTCCGCGATGCCAGAGAGTTGTTGCAACGCGTCTTTGTCCCGGTAAGCAATTGGATCACTGGAGCGATTCGCACTGGTCATGACTAGAATCTCGGGGGCGCCCGCGGCAAACAGCAGAAATTGCAAGGGGGTGTAGGGCAACATCACGCCAAGATCGTCATTGTCCGGCGCAACTCCGGGCAATTCGACTTTCGCCGGCGCCAGAACAATGGGCCGGGCGACGGCGTTCATCAAGGACGCCGCCTCAGAACTAAGGTCAAGCAAGCTGCGAGCGACTTCAATATTCTTCACCATCAAGGCGAACGGCTTTTCCTTGCGGTATTTCCTGGTTCGCAGAGCGCCAACGGCTTCCGCATTTTGGGCGTCGCAAGCTAAATGGTAGCCGCCGAGCCCCTTCACCGCCACAATCTTGCCGGATCGAAGGTAATGCACGGCTTTTCGAACGGCCTCTTCGTCACCGCGCACAATTTCATCGCCCGCTTGAAAGTGATAGTGCGGTCCGCAGACGGTGCATGCGACGGGTTGGGCATGAAAGCGCCGATTCACAGGATCGCCGTACTCTGCGGCGCAACGTTCATCGAGAGGCCAGCCGTCCATGGTGGTATTGGGACGATCGTACGGCAGACTTCGCATCACGCTGTAGCGAGGACCGCAGTTCGTGCAATTGATGTAGGGATAGTGATAGCGATGATCTGGCGGATCGAAAAGCTCTTCGAGGCAATCCTCACACACCGGCAAATCGGGAGAGATTCGCACGGTAGGCTGCCGCCGGCAAGTACTTTCCCGAATCGTGAACTCCGTGAAACCGGCCGCTGCCGCGGTTTCGGCGCACACTTCGGTAATCGCGGCCGCTTCGGGCGGATGAGTTCTCATCTCTTCGAGGAAGGATCGCAGTGGTCCGTCTTCCCCTTCGAGATGAATCTCCACGCCCTCTTCGGCGTTCAGCACCCAGCCCTTCAAGTTGTTCCGAGACGCGAGCCTGTAGACAAAAGGCCGGAAGCCGACACCCTGCACCACGCCGCGCACCTTGATAGAGTAAGCCTGGGGCATGGCTTCTATTTTGCCTTTACCACGCAACCTCTGCCTTGCCATCCAACTTGAACGACTTTTCCGTCCTGGACCAGCAACGGAACCGTAAAGGGCGCCTGCACCAACAAGCGCATCCGCGCTTGTGCCTGGCTATCGGTTTCGACGTCGAACTCCGTGAACTCGCTTCCCTTCCATTCGAGCCATTCACGCATCTCGCTGGTGTAAGGACAACTTGCCGTTCCGTAGAGCTCCAGATTAGGCATGGCCAAAGCTCCCCAGCGACTCGCGAATAAGGTGGTAAATCGATGCTTGAACTTCCTGGATGCGCGGGATGTAATCCGATCGAACGATGAGAGGAAAATCCGCGAGGCCGCGGCGCACGACTTCGCCCCCGTCATAGCCGAGCAGCGCCACCGTCAGCAAGTTTCTCTTTCGTGCTTCTTCCAGCGCCATCACGATGTTTTTCGAACCGCCACTGGTGGAGATTCCGATGACGACGTCGTTGGGCCGCGCCTGCGCGATCAACTGCCGCTGGAACATCAATTCGGTGCCCACGTCATTCGCAATTGCGGAAAGATTCGCAGGCTCCATCGACAGAGAAACTGCGGGAATGGGTTCGTATCCGGCTGGCGGCATGACGCAATCGATGGCCCAGTCATTTGCGTCCGTGGCCGATCCCCCGTTGCCAAAAAGAATCAGTTTGCCGCCTCGTTCGACCCGCCCGCGAATTGCCATAGCGGCATTGCCGATTTTTTCTGACTCTTCCTTCGCGACCTGCGCGCGCAGTAGGGCGTCATCATGCACTTTCATCTGGATGGAAGCGGCAACTTCCGCGACGACATCCAGCGTTTGCTGCTTTTCTTTGCCGAGAAACGGATAGAGAAAACCAGCTTCTCCGACGTCGTGGCCCAATTCGCGATGCTCGAAGAAGACGTGCACCGTCTCCCAGAGCGTGTGATAGAGAATTTCGATCAACTCCTGGTGAACGAAAGCATCTTGCGTTCGAGGGTTACAAAAGTAGGCGCCTTCCACGCCCGGCAACGCGAACGTCATCGCGTGGCGCTCGTGTGCGGCGTCCAATGCAGCCCAGACTTCGGGGTCACCGTCGGGCGGGCCAAAGCCCATGACCATGTCATCGGCTTGGACGAGGGTCTTCAGCCATGGCTCAAAGGCGATAGAAATATCGAGGGCTGGGAGCGCGCGTTTTCCGACAATAACCGGATGCACGAATTCCACGGAGACGTGCTGCGCGTCGGTGGCATACGGCCCGCGACCAAACGCCAGGAGCCGGCCGCCGCGAAGAAACCGTTCACACATTTCGCGGCAGGCTCCCGCCAGGCGCGAGGCTTCCAATGCAAAAAACGACTCCAGGACTTGATTGCGCGCAAGCAGTCGCTGTTCGATTTGTGCCGTCAGTGCCAGAACCGTCGCCATTGTGCTTCCTAACAAATCCGCGGCAGAGGGTCGCCCACAAGCATGTCCACCAGGCGGCTCCCACCATAGAGAGTCGTCACCAGCACCGCGCCAGCGGGTTGTTCGCGAACTTCGCCGATCATTTCTGCGTTTTCTCCCCCGGGCGTCGCGTGCAGCGCCTGCAGCCCAGATTCCGCACGCTCCGCCGAAACAACGGCGAGAAACTGTCCTTCATTCGCGATGTGCAGGGGATCAAGGCCGAGGAGTTCACAAGCGCCGCGCACGGAATCCCGGACGGGAAGCTTTTCTTCGAACAGAACTATTCCCTGGCCGCAGTCCCGCGCCAATTCGTTCAGGGACGTGGCGACCCCGCCGCGCGTGGGATCGCGCATCCAGCGAACGCCTGCGCCAGCTTTGCTGACGAGAGCCTCGACAAGGGGAAACACGGAGCGCGTATCCGAACGAAGATCGGCTTCCAGGTCGAGTTCTCCCCGGGCCAGCAATACCGTGATGCCGTGATCTCCAATCGGGCCAGAGAGCAAAACCTTGTCGCCCGGGCGCACCGACTGCGGAGAGATTTCGACTCCGGAAAGCAAACGTCCGATTCCAGTCGTAGTGATGTACATGCGGTCGGCTTTGCCGTGCTCCACAACCTTTGTGTCACCGCCGGCGATCATGACCCCGGCCTTTTCGGCAGTCCGACCCATTGCGCGAACTTCCGCTTCCAAAACATCCGTCGGCAAGCCGGCTTCAAGAACGTAGGTGCAAACGATCGCTTCTGCCCTCGCGCCCGATACCGCCAGATCGTTCACCGTGCCGTTGATGGCCAGCTCACCGATGGAACCACCGGGAAAGCGCAAGGGATTGATCACAAAACTGTCGGTGGTCATGGCGATTCGCGTCCCGTTGATTTGAATGTGCGCCGCATCTCCCAAGGGACCCGGGGAGGAACCAAACAGAATTGGAGCAAACAACCCTTCGACTAGTCTTCGGCTGGCCTTGCCGCCGGCGCCATGAGCCATTTCGATCTGCGGTTCGCGGAATCTGATCTTGGTGACAGGAGTGGCCATAGAGATCTCATTTGCTCAATTCGCTGCCGCGCCGGCGATGCTCACAGGTTTGCGATGCTCATAGTTGTAGTGCGCCGCGCAAGAGCCTTCCGAAGATACCATCAAGGCGCCGACCGGTTGCTCGGGCGTGCACTCGCGTCCGAAGAGCTTGCATTGCGCCGGTTTGAGCACCCCTTTCAGCACTTCGCCGCATTGTGCCGCTTTGGGGTCGGTAACCCGCAAGCCGGGAACGGAGAAGCGCTGCTCAGAGTCCCACTGCGCATAGCTCGCGCGAATTTTGAGCGCGGACTGCGAGATGAATCCCAGACCCCGCCATTCGAAATAAGGGCGAAGTTCAAACACTTCCGCCATGGCGCGAAGCGCCGCACGATTCCCTTCCCAGGGAACTACGCGTTTGTACTGATTCTCGACTTTCGCTTCGCCCTTCCGCAGCTGGCGCAGAAGCATCACGATGGATTGCAAAATGTCCAACGGTTCGAAACCGGACACCACCACGGGCTTTCCTTCGTCCTTGGCAATCCAGTCGTAGGGCCGGCAACCAATGACCGTGGAGACATGGCCCGGACCGACAAACCCATCCAAACGCATATCCGGTGAATCCAGGATCGCCCGGATGGCGGGAATGATCGTGACGTGATTACAAAACACCGAGAAATTGCGGAGACCTTCCGTTTTCGCGCGCATGAGCGTCAATGCAGTGGAAGGCGCTGTCGTTTCAAACCCTATGGCGAAGAACATGACGTGTTTGTCGGGATTGCCGCGCGCCAGTTTGAGGGCATCCGCCGGCGAGTAGACGATGCGAACGTCCATGCCCCGCGCTTTATATTCCAGCGGACTTCCATGGGTTCCCGGAACGCGCATCATGTCGCCAAATGCCGCAAAGATGAAATCGGGTTGCGCCGCCAACGACAATCCATCATCGATGCGCCCCATCGGAAGAACGCAGACGGGGCAGCCCGGCCCGTGAATTAACTCAACGTTGGATGGGAGCAAGTCCTTTAAACCAAAACGATAAATGGCGTGCGTATGTCCGCCGCACACTTCCATGATCCGGTAATGACGGTTCGGATCGGCAAGCCTGCGGATTTCCTTGCCGGCTTTGCCGATCAGTTCGGGCGCCCGAAATTCATCCACAAACCTCATTCCTTCCACCCGTACGCTAACCCGTCCTGCCCTTCGTTCTCTAAGCCATAGCCGCGCACTTCTTCCATGGCGGCTTCGGCCTCACCAAGCATCTTGAGCGTTTGCATTTGGTCTATGGCATCGGCTTCGCTGATCTTGCTCATCGCAAAACCCACGTGGATCAGTACCCAATCCCCTGAAACTGGCGGTTCATCCCGCAAAAGTCCCAAATCCACTTTCCGGCGCACCCCAACCACGTCAACCACCGCTAGATGGGCGTTTTCTGAAACGATCTTGACAATTTTCCCCGGTATCGCCAGGCACACGATGCGGCTCCCTCTGCCAAACTCCGGCTGCGGCTATTCGCCGGCACCCGGTTTTTCCTGAATTCGCGCGACGAGTTCAAAATTGAATCTAATCTCGTCCTTCAATCGCAATGCTCCCCCCGCAAACGAAACCGGCCTGATTCCGTAGTCCGATTGCCGCAGCGTGAACTCACCAGAAATGCGCAACATGGCTCCCATACGCGTCACGCGGGCGTCAAACGAATGGCTCTGTGTAACGCCATGAAACATGAGTTCACCACTTAAATGGGCAAGGAGCAGATCATCGCTTAATTTCTGGACCGTTAGTCGCTTACTCTCATACAAAGCCGTCGGGAAGCGCTGCACCTCGAGAACTTCTTCGTACATCGTTTGTTCAAGCTTCCTGCGATCGTCGCTCTTCATTTCGTCAAGAACTTCCATCGCCCCGGTCCCGACCGTCACTCGTACCGTAGCCTGGTCATAAGTTTCGGGTACAAACTGAATCTCGCCCTGGTAGTCGCGCATTCCGATCTTGGGATTGTGGCCAAGCGCGGAGAGAATCCCGGTCGCAAAGGCCTGCAACGTAAACCGGCTCGCATTTCTGTCAATCAGGTATTGCACCGTGGCAAGTGCCATTTGCGTTCCTGTCTGCATCGCCAAAATCCTCAGATCGCATGCGTCCGCGCACAGATGAAGCGCGCACTTCCGTTCATTTTTAGTTTCTGCCATGCGCTGGCACGATCGTTGCGCTGCGCAGTGCGCGGAATCGCAGTCAGTAAATCACAACTCACCCACGAATTCGAGTCGCTTCCCACTGCGATTAGGAGCCCCTACATGGAGCGCAGACGGAAATATCGTTCCAGATCCGGCAGGGCAGCCGAAGCAAGATTGCCGATGCCCACCTGTCCCAGATAGCGTCGCACCGTCGGATTGGAAAGCACCAGCCCGGCGCCAAAGATTACAAGCGCTACACCTCCGAGCATGTAGAGAGTTTCTTTATCCGTGCCATTCGATTCCTCGGTCCGATTCATTATTTCAACCGCCATGATTTTCTCCTTTGCGCGATGGTGATGCAGTCCATTTCTTTCGAGGCCATTCCCCCGCAAGAATTCGCGTCACGAGCGAATCGATGAGATCCACAGCGTCATCGACGGCGGCGACCACAGGCTCACTCAACCCCATCTGTCCTTCTTCTGGCCCGAGTGTGGCCGGTACGCAGCCAACCACAAGCACATGCTTAAGCTCTGCACCCATGCTTTTCGCCATGCGAAGCACACTTATGGGATTCATGGCATGGGGCTCAATAAATCCCGGTGAGGTTCCAACAGAATTCAATTCGTTCAAGTCTGGCTCGACAACGAGCAGCGTCCCTGGTCGACCTTCGCCCGGATAAGCATCCACGAGAATGGTGGTCTCGTAGCCCTCCATGAGGGCGTACGCCAGGTCGAATCCTCGAATCCCAAAATCGGTCACCCGGACTCCTGACGGGAACGATTGGTTTCGGAGGCGGGCCGCCATTTCGACTCCAAAGCCATCGTCCGCGAGAAAAATGTTGCCAATCCCCGCGATGAGTAGTCTTTTCCTTTCACCAGCCTTGGTCTCTTCGCCCTTGGCGACCGGTTCGACCTCGCTCGATGCGAAGAAAAACCGGTGGCCCGGCTGCCGCATCAGACCCATGTCCCTGCCGGGATCGTCGTCAAGAACCACCGAAACATGCAACTTCCCCTCGTAGTCTTGCTCAATCGATTCGATGGCAGCGATCTTTCCGTCTAGCGCAAGATCGAAGACATCACCCCCAGCGCGCGGGCGCAGCCTTACACGATCGCCGCGCCGCAATCGAACGCCCAGAATTTCCAGCGACTCGACAGGAGTCTTGTCTTCCAGGAGCTGCCATTCCCATTCATTCATGGCCTCTGCCTCTTAACGGCGCGGCACCCGCGCAACGCACCGTGAAGTTTCATGAATTGTTCATCCGGCAGAGCTTCTGTCCGCTCCAGAATCTGCCGTGCGCGATCGTCGGACTGCCGCATTTCTCTCTTCTCTTCTTCCGTCATGGTCATAATCCGCAGCGACAGAATCTCATCAATCTCCGCGCCGTCGAACAAATCACCCGGGCTTTCCGGAGCAATCTGCGGATAGTCGTAAAGTATGATCGGCGAAGAGAGCATGGTGTCCCGCTGGCCCGCTTCTCCTACCAGGACCGGCCAGGTCCCGACGTTTTGGCAGGCCCGAGAGAAATCCCGGAGCTCCTCCGGAGGATCCACCAGAGAAACGAATTCCCCGTCGCGAACTTCGAGGATGGTGTGCGCAGAAACGAGCGATCGTAGAAGAGCTTCGTCACGGCTAACAGAACTCCAACCTTCCATTCGCGAAGCGTTCGATATGCGCGCGGTAAGCTTGAACAAGCCGTGCTCTAGCCGCACGGCCGCGAGTTCGATCGTTCCTCGAATGCCGGCTTTGTCGCGCAGAATATTTGCAACAATTATTCCACGTTCATCCCGAACTGCTTCTCTCTCTTGCTCTGCGGATAACCCGAAAGGCCATTGCATATGCTGGAGCGTGAGAGCAGAAAGATTGAACTCGGTCACTTCGATCTCTTCTTCAACCGCCTCTTGCCACACCTGGAGAATCTTGCCGTTGACCTCCAACCGCTCGACCTTTTGGGCGCTCCCTTCCGCCGAGGGCATTTCGCTCGAAGGTGCCAGCAGTCTTTCAATCGAACGGGCCACCATGCGCAAGAATCTGACGCGTACCACGCACTGCGTCTTTTCATAACCCAGCGCCAGACATTCCGTCTGCATCGTCGAGGCATCCGTGCCGCCCTGCAACTCGCTGAAGTCTCGCGGGTAAACAACGCCAAAGTTGAATCTCTGCCGGTTCTTCACGGCGGAAGGTCGGTAGGGATAAAGCATGTACCCCTCGTAAAGGACGGCCTTCACAATCCCTTCCACCAGCGCCGCATTCACGACCGCACCTTTTCCGGGAGGGCATGCAACGCCCTTTCTAGGGCTTCCTCCCACGTAGGAATTCCCTCGCTCACCTTGAATTGGCAGAGCTTCTCGAAGGTGTCTCTCTGTAAGGCAAGCCAGGCGGTATTCGGGTAGTGCGCGTCCATGAGGTCCTTCCACACCTTCACGGGCAGCCGGTACTTCGCTTCCTTGTCCCAGGAAATGGGAGCGACTTGCAGCGGCCCATCCTCGGCTTGATAGAAAACCGTTCCACTGAATTGGAAGCAAAGCGGCAGATCTCCGCTCGTCACCCCGTGAAAATACTTTGTTGCTGCGACGTTGAAATCAAATGTGCATGGCACAGGAATTTCCGCCAGAATCTTGCCTGTGAAGCGCGGCACCACCACGCTCGCGTGGGTCCACAACATGTTTCGCAACGTTTGAGCCCACCGAACCGGTTCGCCGAAAAGGTCCTGAAGCCGTGTTTGTTCGTGAGCGTTGTACTTCCGGCGAGTCGCTTCGATCTGGATTTGGGCTCGCAGGGCAACGGTGTGAATAATCTCCTCGCTCGGGTTATTGGCGATTCCTACCTTGAACAGCAACAGCGGCGCGGCCGCATACCGAGGCACTTCCTCGCCTTCGATGGTGAATCGCAAATCAGGCATGTGCGCCCTCGTGACCGAAACCGGATCTCTTCTGGAGCGCGGTAAAAAACGTTCCTATCTCGCGCCAAACTTCCGTGCCCCCGGAAAGCCCGCGCCAGTGCGAGCGGATCAACCCAACCAGCTTGTAGCATTCATCGATGGGAACCAGGTAGTACTCGGCGGGAGCAGATCCCCGGGCATGCCCAACCCTGTTCACAAGCAGTGCGGTCACGTCGGCCTCCATCTCGCTCAAAGCGAGATTGGCCTGCTCGATATCCCGCCAGGTCTCCAGCGAAAGCAACGACTCCGTTGCTCCTGCGGGGCTCGGATATAGCGCGATCACTTTTCCATGCGGGCTGCTCTTGAAGAAGAAGGCCATCTCGATGGGAACCATCAATCCGTCCCATTGGCCGTCCGTCAGCTGAAAATCACGCAGAAAAATGACTCGGCGCGGAACGCGCTTGTACTTTGTGCCACTCTGTCCGTCAAAAAGAATAGCGCACGCGTCGCAGGAACATATCAGCTTCCGGCTCGCCGGCTCGACCAAGTGCTCGTGTTCGGTAGCGAGTTCGCGGCTACACATTTCGCAGCGCTCCGCTGCCGTCCGCTTGCGGGCAAACTGGCGAAGGGCGGCAAATGCGCTTTCCTGTTGCAGGGGAAGCCCCGGGGGCATGTCAATCTCCGCTCCGCTGAGCTCGTCGAGCGGACCAAGCAGCCATGGCCTCACCGCTCTCCAGTTGCGCCACGGATACAAATCCAGATTGCGCGAGCGCCGCATTCGACTCTTCCACGACAATGGCGGTTGCATCCGGCGCGACGTTTTGTATCGCTGCGGCGAGCGTGGATTTAACAGAAGCTAGAGAGGAGCCGCAGCCGTTGGATTTCAAGTGCAGTCGCAGTGTTACCGTGTCGTCTTCGCGGATAGAAACCAGCTCCGCATCGGCAGCATGGGATGCAAGATAGGCTCTCGATTTCTCCAACCCGCCTAGCACCCGAGAGCGCAAATCCTCGGGGTGCAAGCCATACAGCAGAAGCAAGCTGCTGACCAGTTCATCGCGGCCGCATTTCCGGATGATCGTTTCTCCGGCTGCGCCCGCCTCGGAAGCAAGCTCCAGGATTCGTTCCAAGGCAGCGCCGTGCAATGCCATTAGCGATTCGAGGAGCTCTTTGGCCGTTGCGCGCGCGTTTGGATCGGCGTTCGACTCAATCTGCTCGACTATCTCCCCGATCCGTTGAATGCGCTTCAGCAGTGCTGTGTCCTCGGCCATAGTCTCCCTCCAAAGACATAGGGAAGCGGGTGGTGCAGCGGGAGCTCGACCACCCGCTTCCGAACATCCACGGATTTCAAGCGTGCACGCCAAACATCGGCGAATGATGAGTTTCCAGCACCTTCCCCTTGCCGAGGTACATGTGTACGCCGCACGGCAGGCAGGGGTCAAAACTCCGCACCGCGCGCATGATGTCGATGCCCTTGAACTTGTCGGGGCCATTCTCTTCGAAGATTGGCGTGTTCTGCACCGCATCTTCGTAAGGCCCCGGTGTTCCGTAGATGTCCCGTGGATTGGCGTTCCAAGGCGTCGGCGGATAGGGATGATAATTCGCGATCTTGCCGTCGCGAATGACCACGTGATGCGACAACACGCCGCGCACCGCTTCGTGGAAGCCACAACCGATGGCATCCTGCGGCACGGTGAATTCCGACCACGTCCTGGTTCTTCCCGCATGCAATTCGGACAGTGCCTGTTCCACAAAGTAAAGGGCAGCCGACGCCGCGTATACCTGGAAGTACGTTCTTGCGCGGTCGCGTTCGATGGCATTGCTCCACTTCGGAATCTTCCATTCGAACTCGACTTCGGGCAGCGAGGTCGTTTTCGGCAAATACATCTTGACGCTTCGGCCAGTCGACTTGATGTAGCCGATGTCTACCATACCTGCCAGCGCGGTGGCCCAAAGCCGTGCTATGGGTCCGCCGCCGGTGTCGAGCGCCAAATGATCGCCGGTCCTCTTGTCGAGCCAGCGTGGCGACATGACCCAGGTGTACTTGCCCGCAAAGTCGCGTTTCTGAGGTCTGGGGATGGTCGTTTGGTTCCACGGATGATTCTGATCTACAGGATTGCCCAGGGGATCGTTTTTCACGAACTTTTCAGCGTGCTCCCAGCCGTCATAATAGGAGCTTCCAAGCAGGATGCGGATATTGAGGTTGATGTCGACAAGATCGGTGGTCACCAACTTGTCGTCGACCACGACCCCGGGCGTAACGTACATGGCGCGACCCCATTCCGTCATCTTTTTATACGAGTAATCGCATACAGCCGGATTGTTGAACGATCCCCAGCATCCCAGCAGCACGCGCCGCCGACCTACCTCTTCATATCCGGGAAGAGCGTCATAGAAGAAATCAAAAAGGTCGTCGTGCAGCGGAACCACTTTCTTCATGAACTCCACGTACTTCATCAACCGCACCAGATAGTCCGTGAAAAGCTGAATCGTCGGGACCGTTCCCACTCCGCCCGGGTAGAGCGTGGACGGATGCACGTGCCTCCCTTCCATCAGGCAGAACATCTCCCGGGTCATCCGGCTCATCTGCAAAGCTTCTCGATAGAACGATCCCGTAAAGGGATTGAGCGCCTTCATAATGTCTGCAATGGTTCGAAAACCATGAAGACTCGAATGCGGCGCGGCCGTTTTTTCCGCCTTTGCATACACCGAAGGATTGGTCTCCTTCACCATCTGCTCGCAGAAATCCACGCCGACCAGGTTATCCTGAAAAATGTTGTGGTCGAACATGTACTCGGCCGCTTCGCCGAGATTGACGATCCATTCGCCAAGCGCCGGCGGCCGGACGCCAAACGCCATATTCTGCGCGTAGGTGGCGCAGGTCGCATGGTTGTCGCCGCAGATCCCGCAGATGCGGCTGGTAATGAAGTGCGCGTCTCGCGGGTCCTTGCCCTTCATGAAGATGCTGTAGCCCCGGAAGATCGACGACGTGCTGTGGCATTCGGCTACCCGGCGGTTATCAAAATCGATCTTCGTGAAAATTCCCAGGCTGCCAACGATCCGGGTAATCGGATCCCAGTTCATCTCCACCAGTTTTCTCGAACCGGCCGGCGTTCCTTTTGTCGCAGACGTAATTGTCGCCATGGTTTCCTCTCCTTTTCTCTTAGTACGCCCCGGGTCTATAGCCAGTGGTCAGTTCCGCGCGCGCATGCCGCCACTTAGGTTCCTTGTTCACCGTGGCGTTGGTGAACGCACGTAGAGTTCGGATGGTCTTGCCGTAGATGGTGATGCTGGCGGCGGAAACTTTTGCTCCCGGCGGTTCATCCATGAACGGCATGAACTTGTCCGGAAAGCCCGGCATGGTGCACCCGATGCAGATACCTCCGACGTTTGGGCACCCGCCGATTCCGGCCATCCAGCCGCGCTTTGGCACGTTGCAATTGACAACAGGTCCCCAGCAGCCCAGTTTCACGATGCACTTCGGGGAG
>Ga0210407_10001196_pt1 | contig 25110 bp, 25 predicted proteins | sample IncBWC27MmetaG_FD_150860 | JGI IMG/M metagenome (GOLD analysis project Ga0210407, IMG submission 150860) | Forest soil microbial communities from Barre Woods Harvard Forest LTER site, Petersham, Massachusetts, United States - Inc-BW-C-27-M | ecosystem: Environmental > Terrestrial > Soil >... | reverse complement strand
TGGTTTCCTTGTTGATCATCAGCGCGGTGCCCACGCCGCAGTTCGGGTGGCAGCCGCAGGAGAGCGAACCCCACTGGGATTCGTTGCCCTTGACCATGTCGGCAAAGCCGGCAAAGGTGCTGATGAACGAGATGGGGAACCAGTCACGCGTCGGTTGGATCTTGCCGACCTGATTGCTGACATCCTTCGCAAGATGCGAAAGGGTGTAGCGCTGGCGGAGGCGGCGCTCCGGGGTGATGTCTTCGTCGCGGCCGGTGAAGGAAACCGGCTGGAAGCTGACGAACGAAATTTTCTTGGGGTTTTCCATCGCGAATTTCACGACGGAGCCAACCTGATCGTTGTTGACGTTGTTGACGATGGTGACGACCAGCACGATTTCGATGCCCGCTTCGTGCAGGTTTTCGATGGCGCGCAGCTTCACGTCAAACAGGTTGCCGATCTGGCGGTGGCTGTTGGCGTCGTTGCCGATGCCGTCGAACTGCAGGTAGGCGTAGCGCAAACCGGCTTCGAACGCCTTCTTCGCGAATTCCTTGCTCTTGGCGAACTCGATGCCGTTGGTGGCCGCCTGCACAGAGTTGTATCCGACCTTGCGCGCGTAGCGGATGGCGTCGAAGAAATACGGGCTCATGGTCGGCTCGCCGCCGGAGAACTGCACCGACATCTGGCGGCGCGGTTTGATCTTCACCGCGTTGTCCAGAATTTCCACGATTTCGTCCCAGCTCAGTTCGTGGACGTAGCCAACCTGGTTGGCGTCCATGAAGCAGGGATCGCACATCATGTTGCAGCGGTTGGTGAGGTCGACGGTGAGCACGGAGCCACGGCCGTAGCGAACGTTCGAAGAGCCGTGCTTGTGCAGGCCTTCATCGTTGTGCGCGGGGATATCGCGGCCGGGGAACTGCTTTTCAATCCACTTCAGGAAGTCGGAATCAATGGCCATCATGTCTTCATAGTGGCCGTGCAGCGGGCAGTCTTTCACCATCCAGACCTGGCCGTCGCGCTCGATGATTTGCGCCTTGATTTCGCCGATCTTTTCGCTCATCAGGTCGCGCCAGTCTTTTTCACCCTTGATGATGGATTCTCGGGCTTCTTTCACGCAGGCCGGGCAGAGCGAGTCGGTCTGGCGCGGAAAGCCAAGCGTCGGACGGGTCTTTTCCCAGGACTTCAGCAGCGGCTTATCGGACCACTGCGGGGTGACCGACGGATTTGGATTCTTCTTGTTGAAATGTTGAATGGTATCGAAGGTGATAGCTGCGGTCTTGCAAAGCACCCAGTCAAGCGAGCGGAAAATCTGCGTGCTAATCGTATTGGACATACAGCTGTAGCCTCTCTTTCAGAGTCGTACGAACAAAACTTGGGATTCGGTTGAAAGCCCCAAACCAGCCTAATTGGAACTGCCCCCCATAGGCATTTCCAGACTACCACGCGTTGCAGCGTGGGCTCTAAGTGCTTGAGCAAGGATAGTTTGAATGGGGAACGGGGGAGATGCCAGAGGGATGCGGTGAACGGCAAAAAAGGGGGGTTGAATGGCACGGGAGGCCACTGAACGGGCCTAACTGATGGGAAGAAAAGGGGGTTACTCCTAGGAAGCAAGTACTGAAAGTTTTGCGGGTTCAGATTTGCAGCGAGGCGCCGCTATTCGTTCAGGCTGGGGTGCAGCACGGCGATCAGGAAATGGGCGAAGTAGGAGGCGCCCTCATCCATCTGCAGCCAGCGGACAACGCAATGATCCGCCAGATACTTGGAGACGCGGCTCTCGGCAATCCCCAGGTGCTCGGCAAGTTTCGGCTTGATGGATTCGCCGCCACGCCGGGCAGTGCCCCCGCGCGCCATATTGGGGATGGCGACGCGCAAGGTCTGGCAGGCCTCGACGTAATAATACGTGGTCATGTCAGAGTCGGTGAGTACCCACACGCCCGGCCCGGCCGGAGCACGATCGGCATCGTCCAATTTTGTGGGAGCACACGCAAGAAGCCGGCGAAAATTCATTTCGAGCTGCGATAGACGCGAAGCCAGCCCGGGATCGCCATACCGCCCGCGAAGGCTCGGCGCCGATATTTCTGCGGAATCTTCGAAAGACGCCCGCGACGAGCGTTCAACGGCAACGGGAGCTTCCTCTTCGGGCGGCGGTGGCGTGTACCCACGTGTGGGCCCGAGCGGCCGTGATTCGCGCTGCCCCGTGGAATGGTCTGCCCTCCGGGGAGAGCGGTGCGAGTCGTGGCCGCGCCGTCCACGCCGATGCCGGGAACCTGGCCCAGAGGGAGCGGGACTCCGTCCCACGGCCACATTCGGTTCCGCAGCCGATTCTCCTTCCGGCTGCTCTTTCTCCGGCTCAGCCTCTGGCGCTTGATTCTCTTCGCTGGCCGCCGGTGCCTCCTCCGACTTCGAAACGGGAGCCGGGATTTCCGCGGGCTCCGTGGCGCCAAGCCGAGTGGCGCTTTCCTGTGCCTTGGTCTTCCAATCGGAGCGGCGGAATCGTTCTGCCGCGGTGAGATACCACCTGCCGGCTTCGGCGGAATTCCCAATGGATTCCAGATAGCGCGCGAGCTCGAACGCGACCATGGCGTCACGGGTTTTCGTGAAGAGATTCGTCAATTGTGCCGCGGGGTCTTTTCCGGTGCGTGCTCTGCGGATTCGCGCGGTGATCTGCTTCCAGTCGGCCATACAGTGAAGGCATTCTAGCAGCGAATGTGGCCTTGTGCCAACGAAACGGCATTTTTCTCCGAGGGAACATTGCCATTGGGAGACTTCTCATCGGTTTACTGATTGACGGGCACTCTGAAGGGGAAGTATGCTTTGGTTGCACGGCCCTGGGAGGACTCTATGCGAGGTTTGCGCGCACCGCTCGCGACCTTGATGACTATCGGACTGACTGTCGCACCCACATGGGCCGGCCCGAAGACGGCGAGTTCGTTGGGCACGGTTGTTACCGCGGAAAAAGCTCGCGTGGGCGATTCCTCCGCCGAAGTCGGCACAACGATTTTCAGCGGCGACCGCCTGTCAACCGACCGGGAAGGCAGCGTGCAGATTCGCGCGGGCGCGGCCAGATTGCTGCTCCAGAGCGCGAGCATGGCCACGCTGAACGATTCCGAGGGCGCACCCTCCGCAAAACTTATCCTTGGCACAGCGACATTTTCAACCGGCAATTCCAGGGCATTCACACTGTCCGCTTCCAGAGCCCTCATCCGCGCGCAATCCGACGCGCCGACAATCGGCCAGGTAACCTACCTGAACGAGAAGGAACTTCTGGTGGTCAGCAAGCGCGGTCCGCTGACGATTACCGTTGACGGCGAAACGGAACTTATTGCCGACGGAACCGCATACCACGTGTTCTTCGACCCGCCGCCCACCATGGCGCAGGGTCCCGAAGGCGCCGGCGCCCATAAAGAGGATCGGAGGCGGGGCATGAGCGGCCCGCCGCTCCACGCGGGACGCAACTACTTCCTGATTACCGCGGTGGGAGTCACGGCGGTCGTTACCGGATTGGCCATTTCGGAGGCCCTGGAAAGTCCGAACCGCCCGTAACGCTTAAGAGCAACACCGACAGAGCTCGAAAAGGCCATCACTTCAGTGGTGGCCTTTTTCATTGGAACGTCAACTCTGCTCCATCCCGCGGGTTCAGCGGGATGAATTTCCCGATTTGCCATTTGAATGCGGACAGGGACGCCATTCGGGAAAATGGCGTTCCCGGGATTGTGGCCACGAAATTCGGCTCAGAGAACGGCGACTACGTCGATTTCCACCAGGGCGTCCTTCGGCAACCGAGCGGCCTGCACCGTGGAGCGGGCGGGCGGGGCAACCGTGAAATAGCGCGCGTAAATCTCGTTCATCGCCGTGAATTCGTTCATGTCCTTCAGGTACACGGTGGTTTTTACCACATGCCCGAGCGACACGCCGCCGGCCTCCAGGATCGCTTTCAGATTGTCCATGACGCGCTCGGTCTGCTGGCGCACGTCAGCGCCTGCAAATTCTCCGGTCTGCGGGTCCAGCGCAATCTGGCCGGAGACGAAGAGGAATCCGTTTGCCTTGATCGCCTGCGAATACGGGCCAATGGGTTTTGGGCCGCGCGGGGTGAGTACGACGTCTTTCATTGATTCTCTCCTGAAATACGGAAAGCAGAATAACAGACGGAAGGAACGAACGGGAAAACTAGCGGGGACGCCGGCCGCGCGTGCGCACAAAATCCGTATGCGCATGGTTGCGGGCGGACTCAAGCCGGGCGATCTGGGCCTCGGCCTGTTTATCCGAAAGGCCCTGGTAGATCAGTTCGAGAATCTGTTTTTCGGACTCGCCGATATTTTTCAGCCGGCCGATCTGCGCACTGGTAAGAGTCGGCAGGCCCTGCTCGCGGCGCTGGATGACGACCTGAACCGTGGAATTCGAAAGACCGACAAGCTTCAGCATCACCGCATCGCTGCTGAGAGCATCGAGCTTGTCGGCCTGGGCCATTTCCAGGATTTGCGTGTCGGTGTAGCCCGCGCTGGACAACTCTACGACCGAATCGCCGCTCGAGAATTCGTGATTGTGGTCGCGCGCGGCTTTCAACAACGAGAGGCACAATGCGTCGCTGGCGCCGGCCCGCTTCAGCTTGGTGAGTTCGCCGACTTCCGCGCCAGAAACATTCATCTTCTTGATCTGCGCAAGATTCGTGGACCACATCCCCGATTGATCGAGAGCGGTGTAGTCAATTTTCGGCTGTGTCTTGCATCCGGCAAGACCGAAGACCAGCAGCGTAATGGGCAGGAGCGATTTCCTCATGATTCCAGTGTATGCGTAACAAGAAGGCATAGGCGGACCTGTGCTCTGGACCATACTGGACGGTTGAACAGGTGAAGAAGAAGCGGATCAGACCTGGTAGATGCGCTCGACGCCGTAGACGCCGTTGATGCGCCGGATATTGGAGAGGATGGTCTCGAGTTGCCGCTTGTCGACAATTTCCAGGCTGGCCTCGACACGCGCGTTCTGGTGGTCTGGCCGGCTTTCCAGCATGCGGATATTGGAGCCGGCATCGCTGATCACCGCGGTGATTTCGGCAAGCAGGCCGGCGCGGTCCTTGGCACGCACCAGAAGTTCGACCGGGAAGGTGGCGGAACTTTCGCCGCCCCACGCCACGGCGATGCGGCGCTCCGTCTGGTAGAGAAGATTCTGCACGTTGGGACACGTACGCGTGTGCACGGCCACGCCGCGCCCGCGCGTGACATAGCCGATGATGTCGTCGCCGGGGATGGGATTGCAGCACTTCGCGCGGAAAACCAGCAGGTCGTCGTGGCCTTTCACAATCAGCGGCGCCTCGCCCATGCCCAGCATGCGCTTGACGGTTTTCACCAGCGTGGGCTTGGCGTCTTCCGTTGCTTTTTCCGGCTCGCGCGTCGCTTCGCCAAAATAGCGCGACAACACCTGGCGCGCGGAATATTTTCCAAACCCAACGGCCGCGAACAGGTCCTCCACTCTCGACAACCCGTATTCCGAGGACAGTTTCTGCAGATCCTCGTGGGAAATTTTCTTCAAGCCCCGGGGGAAATTGCGCGACTCGTTTTCCAGCAGCCGCTTGCCCATCTCCGTGGCTTCCTCGCGCTCCTGGGTATTGATGAAGTGCCGGATTTTGCTTTTGGCGTGGGACGATTTGACGAAGCTCAGCCAGTCGCGGCTCGGCTTGTGGCCTTTCTGCGTCAGGATCTCGACCACATCTCCGCTGACGATTTCGTGGCGCAGCGAAACCATCTGGCCGTTCACTTTCGCGCCCACGCACTGGTGGCCCACCTCGGTGTGCACGGAATACGCGAAATCCACCGGCGTCGCGCCGCGCGGCAACTCCAGCACGCGCCCCTTTGGCGTGAACGCGTAAACTTCGACCGGAGCGAGATCGACCTTCAACGTCGAGAGGAATTCGCCCGGCTCCTGCAATTCCTGAGACCACTCGATCAACTGGCGCATCCACGCGATCCGCTGGTCGTCGCCCGACGACATCGGCTTGCCATCTTTATATTTCCAGTGAGCGGCGACGCCTTCTTCAGCGATGCGATGCATTTCCTGCGTGCGGATCTGAATTTCGAACGGCTGCCCGGAATGAATCACCGTGGTGTGCAGGGACTGGTAAAGATTCGGCCGCGGCATGGCGATGTAATCCTTGAAACGTCCGGGAACCGGCCGCCAGATGTGGTGGACGACGCCCAACGCGGCGTAACAGTTGCGGTCGGAATCGGAGATAACGCGGATGGCGAGCAGATCGTAAATCTGATCGAGGCTGCGTTCCTGGCGGACAATTTTGCGGTGCAGCGAATAGAGCCCTTTGACGCGCGCTTCGAGTTCCGCCGGAATGCCGTTTTCCACGAGCTTGGTGCGGATGGTGTTCTGGACGTCATCCAGAAATCTCTGGTGAAAGGGAGCTTTGTCGCTAAGCTGCTTCTGCAGCGAGAAGTAGGCGTCCGGCTCCAGGTAGCGGAAGGAAAGATCTTCAAGTTCGCCCTTGATGACAGACATGCCGAGGCGGTGCGCGATGGGCGCGTAGATGTCCATCGTCTCGCGGGCGATCCGATGTTGCTTGGCCGGCTCCAGGAACTCGAGCGTCCGCATGTTGTGCAGGCGGTCGGCAAGTTTCACCATGACGACGCGGACGTCCTGCACCATGGCCAGGAGCATCTTGCGGACGTTTTCCGCCTGGCGCGCTTCCGGCGCCATCATGTTCAACCGGCTGATCTTGGTGACGCCTTCCACCAATTGGGCAACCTCGCCGCCAAAGCGTTCCTCGAGCCGCGAAACAGGAAACTCGGTGTCTTCGATAACGTCGTGCAGCAGGGCCGCCGCGAGCGTGGTGGCGTCCATGCGGATGTCGGCCAGGATGTGCGCCACTTCCAAGAGATGGGAGACGTAGGGATCGCCGGAGGCACGGAACTGATCATGGTGGCGCTCGGAGGCGATTTCGAACGCACGACGCACCGGCCAGGGGTCTTCCGAAGGCCGGTTGGTGCGCAGCTTTTCGAGGAGTTCTTCCAGGCGGGCGTTGAGCTGCCGTTCAGTCCGGTCCCGGTTAAAATTTAGAGGGATATTGGCAGGCGACGGCATGCTCCAGTATACCAAAAGCCCGCATTAAACCGGTTTTCCGCCCTCTCGAGGAGTGGGTCGATATCCGATCAAGGCGTTTAGTTCGCTCACGTCAGTTAAGGACCACAGGTTCCCTCCCCGCCGCGCCCATCACTTCGATTCTTTCCGCCACCTCTGCTGGTGTTGGGTGATTGAGGCGTAGCATTCGCAGGCAGCGGCCTCCAGTCCCAAGCGATCTTCAATCCTGACCACACCGCGAACGTAGGCAATGTGCCCTGCTTTTTGCAGGAAACCCAAGGCGACGGTCACGCTCGCTCGGCGCATCCCCAGCATGTGCGCGAGGAATTCCTGGGTGAGCCGGACCTGGTTGCCACCCAATCTGTCCTGGCTCATCAACAGCCATCTTGCCAGTCGTTGGTTGGCGTTATGCAGCCGGTTGCACGCTGCAATTTGCGCCGACTGCACCGCGACCTCTTGCCCAAATTGCCCCAAACTCTTCCGCAGGGCGGGACAATCGCCCAAGGCGGCGATCATGTCCCTGGCTCTTATTCGAAACGCACTCCCCGCGACCTGGACGATCACCCGGCTGGCGCTGCTCTTGAGTCCGGCCACTAACGGTAAACCGACAAATCCCTCAGCGCCGGTCAGCCCAACTTCCACGATTTTGCCGCTCGCCAGGACTGTGAGGATTGACGCCAGCCCGCTGCGCATGAAGTAGCAATAGGCGATCGGCTTCACAGTCTCGTTCAAGACCGAATGCAGCGGTAGCGGCACCAGTTCCAATTTGGAGAATATGGCTTTGAATTCCTTGCGGGGTAATCTTCGCAGAATTCCGTTATTGAGCGAAGCTCGCTTGGTCACCTGGCTCCTTGGCGAAATTCATCAAGGTTCGCGCGGAAAGTTGAGTCGAACTGGACGTATAGATACTCAAACCCACAGTCTTACAGTACGCTGTTTTAACGTGCGCGGCTAGTTGTAGGCGTTAACAGGCGCGAGCCCTCACTAGTTGCACCGAATCGTACGCTAGCGTACAGTTCTCTCTGGAAAAGAGATTCGCTATGCTCCGGAAACCACCCTCCTCCGGCAGGCCTCCTTGGGCGAAAGCCATCCGTGCCTTGCGCGTCAACCTCAATCTGAACCAGGAAGAGTTTGGCTCCAGGCTCGGCTTTTCCGCGATGGCCGTTTCACGCTGGGAACGCGGCGCTCAGGAGCCGCCCTCCCACGCCTATATCGGGCTTGGGAATCTTGCCCACGACTCTTCCTGCTGGTATTTCTGGGAACGCGCCGGCCTCCGCAGCGAGCATGTGCTGCGCGTCTTGCCGACCCTGGAACGAAACACCAGGTTTTCCAAATTACAGAATTTTGAAATTGTAAGCGCCGGCACCGGACCGAAGCAGCAGCGGGACAAAATCCAGCTGGTTGCCTTGCCCCTGTTAAAGGTGGCGGCCGCTTCCCACGGAGAGAAGGGCGACGACTTGCATTTGCTCAGCGATGCGCCGATTGAGAATATGTTGGCTGCGCCAAAGGACTGGTGCCCTAATCCCGCCTATACGAGCTGCTTGCGAGTGCGTGGCAATTCCATGGCCCCAATGATCCAGGACGGATTTGTGGTTGCCGTTGACTCGTCACAAATCGACATGAACAGCCTGGACGGGAAAATTGTCATCGCCTGGCACAAGGACGTGGGTTTGACCATCTCTCGCTTGCGGCTTTACGATCACACCGCGGTCCTGGTTCCGGAGAATTCCGAATATGGGGCCGTTGCCATCAGCGCCAAGCAGCCATGGAAGATTGTAGCCACCGTGCTGTGGTGGATTGGCAGAGCGCCATAACCATCGACGTCGAAAGGTATGCGGCTAGTTTTATTGTTGCCGTCGCTCGGGAACGGCGCGTGTCGCAACCGGCTCAAAACGAATCGCACAGCGGCAAGCCCGGATGTCGCTTGTTCCATTCCGCGCGCGCCTCGTTCAGTTGCGCCACTGTGTCTTCCGTTTCGGGATCATTCTGGCTTGAACCCTGGGAACACCTGAATTTTGCCCTCACACCAAACCGCAGAAGTTCTGAATTTGACATGCTGGAAATGGAGGCGCGCGCATTTTCCTTTTCCGGAGCGTACGCCCCGGCGTTACGAACCGTGAATTCAATTTTGTCGCCAACTTCCATTGTCAAGCTCCTCCCTGCGGATTAGCGGCTATCAAGATCTGCTAGCCGCTGCCGTTAGACCATTCTACCGTTGTCATTTATGTGAAGACAAGAGAAAGATAATGCTGTAGGCTTCCGTACCACAATGCACCTGTGTCTCACGGGATCGCCCGGTCGTCTGGGTGGGCCACGGCATTGGTATGTATGCACCGAAGCAATTGCGCGAAACCACCCGGGCCCCCGTTCCCAGCCCTACGGTGATGCTTAGGAGGACAGTTTGAACCACTCGGCCCCCCCAGACACAGCAGCAGGTTCCGTTCATAGGGATTGGATTGGCTGGCTCCCTGAATGCAAGCAGCGGGCATTCGATATGTACGCAAAGGAATTGGAAGCCCGTTATTTGATGTTAAGCCTGACGTTGGACGAAGCCATCACCCTGCACAACCAGGGTTCTCAGCGGAAAGCCATTCTGAATATCGCCATTGTTCCTGAGTTGTGCGGGCGCCTAACCTGCTATCTGCGAAGCATGCTCTGTTCGCTCGAACTGCATGTGAAGTGCAATGCTTTAGTTCCGAATGTCGCCTCGCTCGATCCAGTGCACTTCCTCAGGCACCGCGATAAGTATTTGGCGCGAAAAAGTGCCTTATTGGGCCGCGTGCTACTCACAAGGCAATCAGCGTTCCTGTTCAAAATCAGTATGTTGCGAGAGATGGTCTACCGCCTGGGGGACGATTTATGCGATTTGGCAAAAGGTTTGTTGTCCGATGACGCAACGGCCGCGTATTCGGGAAGGTGGGCCGCCATGGACACCGGCCACTTCGACTTGAACACCTGCTTAAGGGAATTGTTGGTGATGCTGCGGTGTTTCCTGCGGGTACTTCCAGAGAATCAGGTTTCAGGCTTCGAGGAAACTGTGGCGCAACAAATGGCCGCACCCGAGGCACCAAGGGCCGCGGCCCGCGTTGGTTCTGCCGTACTGGAAAATACAGGCAGGGCGTGAGCAGGTTGTCTTCTGAGAGGGTGGGCTCGTAATTTCCGATGAGCCCGTACGCGCGACGGGCGCGGCATGCGAAGACCAGCGTCGATCCACGGCCAGCTTCCCTTACGCATCTCCACACAAAATCGAAGGGCACTCGTTCCAGCAGCGACATTCGCCGGGCTCCGCTCCACAAGCGGTTGCCGCAAATAAAAAAGCCCCGGCTGTAATGCCGGGGCTTTTGATTTATTCGTTTAGCGTGCGTCGTCAGGAGGCCGGCTTTTGTTCCGGCTGTTCGGCGCGTTTCTGCTTGATTTCCTTGACGTGGTCAAGCAAATCATCGGCTTGCTTCGTAAGGGTATCGCGTTCCGCGGTCGATTCGACCATGTCCGCCTTGCGCCGGTAAAGCAGGTTGAGATAGGTCATGGCGTCGTCATACTCAGGATTAATTTGAATGGCCTTCTTCAGGCTGGCGATGCCATCGTCCACCAGTGCGCCATACTTTTGCGTGTAGGTGGTTCGAACGTCCGGAGGCAGCGGGTCGGTGTCCCTCACCTGCTTGTTGATGTGCGCTTTGTTGTAGTCCTGGCGCATTTCGGTGTTGCCGCGATAGGCAATCGCCCAGTCAATTACTCCAATCGAGTAATACGGCTGCGGATCCTGCGGCTTCAAGGCGATATGCTTTTGATGGAAAGACTTCGATTCTTCAAACTTCTTTTCGTCGAACGGCTGTCCGGCCATCTGGTAGAGGATGGACGCAAGCCCGTCGATGGCGCTCAGGTTGTTGGGATCCTTTTCGAGCACGCTCTTGTACTCGGCGATGGCTTCATCCCCATGGCGCTTGTTCTCGTCCGACGGCGCGCCGGGAATGTACTGGCTGGCATACGCCGTGGCCAGATACAGGCGGGCGTTCATCAGATCGGGATCAAGTTCCTTGGCTTCCTTGAAGAATTCGACCGCCTTGTCAAATTGCGCTTCCTTGAAAGCGGCAACGCCCTTGTTCAGAAGGTCGCGCGCGTGCAATTTGTTGCAGCCCGAAACGCCGGCCGCAAGAATTAACAACGCCGCCACGGCAAACGCCTGGCTGGCTGTGCGGGAAAACCGCGAGCGGGTTTCCCGTGACACTATTGCATCATTCATTGAAGCAACCATCCCTGATAAGCGCGGCCGGCTTTCCCGCCGCGGCTAGGATTCACATCCGCCCACTTGGGCCATTCCATCACGTTCAGCGTTTTTTTTCCAGTTCAGAACTCAACAACCCGATGGGTGTGGCGCCCGCCGAATGCATGAGGTCCAGAACCTGGGCAACCGCTTGAAACTCCAGTGAACGATCTGCTTGAAAAAACACAACTCGATCGGGACGCCGGGCGAAAATGTCCTGCAAACGAGCGCTCAACTCCCCGAACGGCACTCCCGACTGGTTGATCCGGACCGAACCATCCGACGCAACCTGAACAATGATTGTTTCGGGTGTCTCATATGGGACCGGGCAGTCTGTCTGCTGCGGTATGGCCGCCTCTAGCCCCTTCTGGCGATGCGGGATGATCATGAAGATGACCAGCAGCACCAGCAGAATATCGATCAGCGGGACCACATTCATATCGGAAACGATCCCGCGCTTGCCCACAACAACGCCCATGCCCATGAGTCACCTCGCGAAGTGAAATTCCCCTGCGAGGAGGACTCCCCCATCCCGGCGCGAAACCTGAGCGCGAGCTACTGCCCTGCTTCCAGCTTGGCGGTAATCAAACCCACTTTGTCGATGCCCGCTCCGCGCATGACGTCGATCGCGCGCGCGACTTGCATGAAGAGCACATCGTTGTCGCCCTTGACGAATGCGACTTTCTCGGCGCGGTCCTTGAAGATCTGCTCGATGCGCGGCCCGAGGGCATCCCAAGTGGTGTCTTCGTTGTTGATCTTGAGCTTGTCGCCTTTGAGCACCTGAACCACCACCGTCTTGTTCTCGAGTTCCTGGTTCTGTTGCTGGTTCGGCGAAGGCTGCGGCACAAGGGTATCCATACCCTTGGGCGTAAGCGGCGTGATAACCATGAAAATGATGATAAGCACCAGCAGAATGTCGATCAGAGGAACGATATTCGGCGTTGCCATTGCTCCTGAGCTATTACCTACATCCATCCCCATTGCGAGATCTCCTGTTGAGCCGCCGCTCACCACCGCTTTTGCAGTTTGGCTGCCGCGCCGGGTGGGAGCCGGCGCGGAGCCTGATACTCAGCAAACGAATGAGCGTACAGCAAATCGCTACTACGTCCTCAGTCGCCGGGATTCGCCTGCGGCTGAGGGGGTTTTGGTGTACTTCCGGGGGCCATTGTTTTTTCCGTCAGCAGACCGAGCTGGTCGACGCCCGCGGATCGGATTTCATCCACGATCGCAACCACGTCTCCGTACTTGGCGCGCGCATCGCTCTTCACATAGACGGTTTTGTCCAGTTTGTTGGCGAGGCGGTCCTTGATCTGCCCGGTGATTTCTTCCTTGGCGATCTTGGTGTTGCCCATGTACAGGCTGCCGTCGCGGGTGACCGCGACCACAATCGCGTCATCCTTGTCGGCGTCCTTCATATCCCGGGCATTCTTGGCCGAAGCCAAGTCTACCTGGTGGGTCTTCTGCAACATGGGGGTGACCACCATGAAGATGATGAGCAGCACGAGCATGATGTCCGCCATCGGAATCACGTTCGGTGCTGCCATCTGGGGGCCGGCTTGCGGCTTGTAAGCCATAGTATGCCTTCTTCCGGGTTACTTCTTGGTCGCGCCGCGGCGCAGGATGAAATAGTTGATCAACTCCATGGAGGAGTTGTCCATCTCGACGTCAAATGCTTCGACCTTGTTCGTGAAGTAGTTGTAAGCCCACACCGCAGGCACTGCAACGAGGAGACCGAACGCCGTGGTGACCAACGCTTCAGCGATACCGCCGGCTACCGCGGAGAGACCCGTCGCCTTCTGACTTTCAATGCCCTTAAACGCGTTCAAAATGCCGACGACCGTGCCGAACAGTCCGACGAACGGCGCCGTCGAACCGATGGTGGCCAGGGCCGAGAGTCCGCGCTTCATTTCCGCGTGCACGATGGCAACGGAACGCTCCAGGCCGCGCTTCGCGGCTTCGATCACTTCCGCGTCGGAAACCTGTTGCGAAGCCGACTGGAATTCCGAAAGCCCCGTGGCGACAACCTTGGCGATGTGGCTCTTCTTGTTGCGCTCGGCGATGGCGATTGCTTCGTCGAGTTTCCCGTCCTTCAACGCGCCGGCAACCTGCTGCACAAACAGGCGCGACTGCTTGCGCGCGTTGTTGTACATCAGGAAGCGGTCAATCATGACGCCGAACGAATACACAGAGAGGATAAAGAGAATGACGACTACGATTTTTGCAAGCAGACCCATCGAAATCCACATGGAACGCAGGTCCCATGAAGTGGTGGGCTCCTGCAGCCACGCGGCGTAAACCAACAAAGTTGCTAACATTCGTTTGCTCCTTAATTTCCGAGGGGCGCCGGGCGAGCCGGATCCCACAAGTGAGTTAATTCGACTGCGGACTCAGACCGGCGCGCACGTCCCACGACACCCGCGCCGCCCCGTTGAACAACTTACTGTGCCAGAGAGAAAACCACGTCAATTTCGGTGTCCACTTCGACCGGGTCGCCGTTCAGCAGCGTTGGCTGATAGCGCCACTGCCGGACAGCGTCCAGTGCGGATTGCACAAGGAGTGGATGTCCCCCAACCACCTGCAACTGTTCCACGGCGCCGTTCTTCCCGATGATGGCGTGGAGCCTTACCGTGCCGCTTATGCGCGTCTGGCGCGCAAGGGGCGGATAGAGAGGCGTAACTTTGTTGACCAGGCGCGCGGCTTGCACGTTACCGCCAACGGTCACGCGCTTCGGCGAGGCCTTGGGCGGCGGGGGCGGTGCGTTTCCTGCGCCGCCAATTACGCCTCCAAGCGCGCCGCCAGCGGAGCCGCCGGCAACGCCGCCGGGAACGCCGCCAGCCATTCCCATGTCGGGCGGCTCGGCTTCTTCCTTAATAATCTTGATGTCCTTCGGGATGGCCTTCGGAGTCACCAGCTTGCCAGCATCCATTAAATGCTGAACCGGCTTGCGAATCACCTGCACGGTGGCCGGCGGTGGTGGAGGCGGTGGTGGAGGAGGCGGCGCCAGCAGAATCGAAGACATCAGCGTCTTCGGCAGCGCTTCCGTGTAAATCAGAGGAATCAGGATCAGGATCGCGAGGAACACGACCTGAAAGATCATGGAAAGTGCAACTGTCCATGGCTTGTTGGTCTTCTGGTTCGTCGAAGTTGATACGACCATTTCTTCAAACATGGTGACGACTACCTCCTCCCAGAAGTCGCGAGGCGTGGTTGCCCACCCTCGTTGCCTCGGGGTCTGCTGCCGGCTGCGGTTCCGGTGCTTGCGACTCCGCCGTGTCCCCGCCAGTTATTCCAGGCGACGACGAGCGGAGCGGCGATACCAAAACTGGAGTACGTTCCTACCACAATCCCCACCACCAGGGCAAAGGCGAACGCCCGAAGCACCTGGCCGCCCATCAGGAACAGGACGAGCACGGTGAGAAAGGTTAATCCGCTGGTCAGAATCGTTCGCGACAATGTCTGGTTGATCGACTTGTTGACAATGTCCGCGAATGGCTCCTTGCGCAGCAGGCGGCTGTTTTCCCGGATGCGGTCAAAGATGACGATAGTATCGTTCATCGAATAACCGACCAGGGTCAGCAAAGCCGCGATGACCGTAAGCGAAATTTCGAATCCAAAAATCTTGAATAGACCCAGTGTAATCAGGACATCGTGGAATACCGCCAGAACTGCGGCGGCTCCGTAAACCCACTCGAACCGGAAGGCAATATATACCAGCATGCCTGCCAAAGCATAGAGGGTAACTCGGATGGCCTGATTGCGTAACTCGCCACCCACCTTGGCGCTAACGATTTCGGCGTTGCGAATGGCAAAGGGCGCCGGGGAAAAACCGTCTTTGAGCGCGGAGATCACGGCTGATGTGACGCCGTTCACCTTGGCGAGGTCATCGAGACTCGTGAGGACACCGTTGTTGTCCTTGTCGCGATAGCCGAGAATTGCTTTTGCCAACTGCTGATACTTGTCGCCCGCGGCCACCGAAAGCCCGAGTGGATCTTTCGCTGATAAAAAATTCGCTAACTGCGTAGGTGTGGCGGCATTGAAATCCTGCTTGCCGGTGCTGGAAACACCATAGGTGGCATTGAGAGCGCTGAGCACCTTGGCCTTGGCTTCGTTGAGTGCCTGATCGCCCTCCCCAACCTGCGCCACGAAGATCAACACCTCGTTGGAATTCGGATTGGCAATATCACTGATGCTTTGAATCTCGCTGTTGCCCAAGCCCTGGCTACGCAGGCTGTTTCGTAGCTGTTCGACATCAGGCGCTTTGGCAAAACGTACGTCCACGTCGGTGCCGCCCCGGAAATCGATCCCGTACTTGATGCCGCCCTTCAGAAAAATTGCCGCCCAGCCGATGAGCAGCAATGTACCGCTCAAGGCAAAGAAATACTTAGCCTTACCCATCCAGTCGAGATTGGGCTGTTTAAAGAGCTCGATCATGCCGTTTCGCGCTTCCCTTCTTTAGACTCCACCATGTTCCTGTTTGTTCCCAGCCCCCAACAGATGGAGTAGTACCGGAACCATTGGACTGTACCTAGATGCTGAGTTCCGCCTGGCGATCCATCTTGCCCAGGTGGTATTGGAAAATCGTCTTGGAAACGTAGATCGCGGTGAAAACGTTGGCGATCAAACCGATGGTCAGGGTGATGGCAAAACCCTTGATGGGGCCCGTTCCGAAAATAAAAAGGAAAAAAGCAGAGACCACCGTGGTTACGTGCGTGTCGATGATGGTCAGAAACGCCTTGGAGAAGCCCGCATCCACCGCGGCAGCCGCTGACTTGCCATTGCGCAGCTCCTCACGGATGCGTTCAAAGACCAGAACGTTCGAGTCCACACCCATACCGATGGTCAAAATCACTCCCGCGATGCCTGGCAGGGTCAAAACAGCGCCAAACATGGCCAGCGCCGCCAACAAAATCACCAGGTTGATGATCAACGCGAGCACGGCGTTCCCGCCCGACGAGCGGTAGTAGAACACCATGAAGACCATCACCACCAGCAAGCTCAGGATGGACGCTTGCACACCGTGGCGGATGGAGTCGGCGCCAAGCGACGGTCCGACGGTGCGCTCTTCCAGATATTTGATCGAGGCGGGCAACGCACCGGCCCGCAACACCAGCGCCAGATCGTGCGCCGCATCCTGGCTGAAGTTGCCATCAATGCGGCCCTGATCCTCAATGCGGCTTTGAATCGTGGGCGCCGAGTAAACCTGATGCTCGAGGACGATGGCCATCTGCCGGCCGCGGTTCTGCTCGGTGAATGGACCGAAGCGCTTTGCCGCTTCATTCGAAAGCACAAAGTTAATCTGCCACTGCCCGGGCATTTCCGTGTTGCGGTTTTCCGTGGCGCTGCGCAGGTCGCGCCCGGTAACTGCAGGTGGACGCTGCACCAGATACCAGTTCTCCGAGGTATCGTTCGGATTCTGGCGAATGTGAGATTCCGGCCGTTCCTTCAGCAGTTCGGTTCCCGGCGGCAAAATACCACCATGCCGGGCCAGCCCTTCCGCTTGGGAGGGATACGGCGTGGGGTCCACCAACAACATCAATTCCAGTTGGCCGCCAGCCTGAATAACCGCCTTGGCGCGCTCCGGATCGCCTTCGCCGGGGAGTTGCACCAGAATTTCGTTGTCTTTGCGGCCATGCAACTGAATGGTAGGTTCCGTCAGTCCCAGGGCATTGATGCGGCGCTCGATGGTTTCGAGCGACTGGTTCATCGTCGTTTCCTGGACGCGCGCAATCTCGCTCGGGCGTATCGTAAGCATGTAAGACGCCGGTTCTCCCGGCGCGGGAGCAAGTTCCCACACGCCTTCATACTGCTCATGAATCAGGTCGCGAAACGCCGAAAGCTGGTCGGACGGAACATTGCGCACGATGATGTGCGTGTCGTCGGCCCGGCGCACTTCGTCGTAGCGGATATTCTTGGCCCGCATCGCCGTGGTCAGGCGATCCACTGTCTGGTCGGTCTCCTGCGCGATGGCTTCCTGCACCTGAACCTGGAGGATCAGGTGCGTGCCCCCTTGCAGGTCCAGGCCGAGCTTGATCTGGTGCTCGAAATTATCCTTGAGCGCCGTGAGCGACGTCGGGAAGTTCGGCAAGCCGAGCACGAAATAGATGCACAACAGAATGACTACGAGGATGAACAGAGCTTTCCACTTCAGATTTGGGTTCATGGTTAAGAGATCAAGCGCGAATTTGAGCGGCTCATGGAGTTATTTCGCATCGTCGGATGCCTCCACTTGAGCAATCGCTGCCCGCGCAACGCGGATTTTTACATTATCGGCGATCTTCAGAATGACCGTATCGCCGTCCATGCCATTGATCGTGCCGTAGATGCCCGCGGTGGTGATCACCTTGTCGCCGTTTTTCACGGCCGCCAGCATCTCCTGCACCTTCTTGCGCTGCCGCTGCTGCGGCAGAATCACCAGGAAATACATGATTCCGAACATGAGACCCAGTGGAATCAAAAAACCGCCGAGCCCCGCGACTCCGCCGCCTTGCCAGAAAATCAGTGCTGCCAGATTCATGTTCTGAATTCTTCCGTGCCTTTCCGAGTTTTTCTGAATCGACCAGCTGGCGCAGCCTGCGCGCCGCATCCCGAACCGGAAGGAGAGAATACCATTCTCCAGCGGGTGAGTTCCCGCTTCCCTTCCCGCTCGATTCTCCTGCTGAGACTCGACTTGTGCGGGTTGCCCGCGCCCTCCAACGCCTTACGCGCGTCCCGGGCGGCTCGCTTCAGGCTGGGCCCGCCGCATAGCGCGCGCACAACTCTGTTGCGAAATTTACAAGTTGTCCAAAACTGATAGCCTCTCGGATTTGCCGCATTATGTCAAGGTAAAAGTGGACATTGTGGTGGGTGGCGAGAATCGCGGCGGTGATTTCTCCGGCGGCGAAGAGATGCCGAAGGTAAGCGCGCGTGTAGCGGCAGCAGACCGCGCAAGTGCAACGCGGATCGATCGGGCGCTGGTCTTCGATGTACCGCGCGTTCTTGATGAGCACGCGGCCTTCGCTGGTGTAGAGGCACGCGTGGCGCGCCGCGCGCGTGGGCAGCACGCAATCCATCATGTCAATGCCGCGCGCGACGTAATCGGGAATCTGCTCCGGCCGGCCCACGCCCATCAGGTAGCGGGGCCGCTCTTTCGGCAGCAGCGCGGTCACTTCCGCGGTCATCTCGCAAGTGGTTTCATGCGGCTCGCCAACCGCCAGGCCGCCGACCGCATAGCCAGGAAATTCAAGTTCCAGAAGTTGCCGCGCGCTTTCCCGCCGCAAATCCGGAAACGTTGCGCCCTGCACGATGCCGAACTGCCACTGCGCGGGTTCGCCGTTTTGCTGCGCTTGTTGCAGAAAATATTGCCGCGCGCGCCTCGCCCAGTCGGTCGTGCGCTTCAGCGCCGCTTCGGCGATGTTTCGCGGTGCAGGCGTCTCGATACATTCGTCGAGGACCATGGCAATGTCGGATCCAAGCGCAAGCTGGATTTCCGTCGCTTTTTCAGGTGTAAGCAGATGCTCCGAACCATCGAAGTGCGAGCGAAAGCGCACGCCTTCATCGGTAATCTTCCGCAATTCCGCCAGGCTGAACACCTGGTAGCCGCCTGAATCGGTGAGAATCGCCCCGTTCCAAGACATGAATTGGTGCAGCCCGCCCAGTTTTCGGATCAGCGCGTGCCCCGGCCGCAGATATAAATGATAGGTGTTGGCAAGGATGATCTTCGCGCCCAGCGTTTCCAGCACTTCCTGCGTCAGGCCCTTCACCGTCGCGGCTGTACCCACCGGCATGAACACCGGTGTTTCGATCAGCCCGTGCGGCGTTTTCAACTGCCCGCGGCGCGCGCCTGTCGGATCTTTTTCCAAAACTTCGAACGAAAAATTCACCCGGTTAGTGTATCAGGAGAATGCGAACGCGATTCCCACGCGGAGAACAAGGTAAACCAGGAACACTCCGAGAACGATGCTGAAGGATTTGCCACCCTTGAGTTTTTTGGGGTATACGGCAGCAAAACCGATCGAGAGCAGGATTAGTTTCCAGAGTTCGAGCAGATCAATGTTCTTCCCGAGAGCCATGAGCCATTTGGAGGCATCGTCGGGAAGCAGCGCCGCGACGTTGGTGGCGATTGGATTGTCCAAATCGAACATTCCGACTGGCTTGAGGAACAAGACGGTGACAAAGAGAATTGTGCCAACAATGGAAGCAGGGATAACGGCATGCGAAACGATGGCCAAGGAGGTCTTAAAGTTTGCTCCCGCGCCGACCATCATATTGAAGGCGCCCCATAGCACCAGCGCGATGACGAGCAGCCCACAGATGGGGAGCACCAGGCCAAAAACGTAGGCGAATGCAGGCGAATACTTTGCGCTCATCTCAACTCGTTGTTCTTTTTGTTCGGCGGAGAGTTGAGCAGCTTGCGGGCTCTTCTCTATCTGCTGGGAGATGTAGTCGCGCCAATTGAAATGACTGTTCAGAGCGATGATGGCCACAAGACTGAACAATAGAATCAGGGTTGTGGGAAGAATCCAACTAGGCTTGCGAACAATATCCTCAAACGTTGCCTTGGGAGAAAAGAAAACACCGATGATCCGGCCGAACGGGGAGATTGCGACCTGCGGCTCTGCCACAGGAGCAGGAATGGTAGCCATCGAGGACTCCTCCACCACAGAGATGTCGCGAATTGCTGCTGAGAGTGCTACGCGGGACTCGCACGAAAAATATCACACCTGGCCAAAGCGCGGTATCTCCGGCACTGCCGTCGTCGGTAACTCCACCGTCAATCCTCGAATTTTCAAAAGATTCGCTACGCCATGGTGATAGATGCAATTTCGCAAAATTCTCAAAAGCTTCTCGGAGCAGGCGCTATACTCGTCAGCATGCTGACGATTTTTCAGCAATCGCAGGGACCAATTGAGCCCAGGCCGGACACCACCGCGCTAGATCCCAAACTACTACTGCGGAGCCCCATTCCCCGCGCTGTCAAGATGGGATGGCCGATTAAGATGGAAATCGCTGTGTACGCAATCTTTGCCGCTGGAAACCTTGCCTGGTGGACAAGTGGTCCAGCAAAGCTGGACAAATCTGTGGACTCTGCCGAGAGACTTGTCCCGGTCTTGGCTTTTTTCATTCTGATCACGGTTGTATCCGCGCGAGCAATTCAAGAAATGCGAAACCGCCGGCTCCTGCAATGCGGAAATTGTGTCCAAGGACGTGTTGTCGATCGAATTCGGGTGAGAGGGGGCAAACGAAGCAGGACCATGATCGTATATAAATTTGCGGTTGGCCCAGGAAAGCCAATGACTGTGAAAGTAGCGGGATACAGCGGGTCCTGCTCGGTGAACTCTCCCGTACTGGTCTTCTACGATCCCGATCGTTTGGAACGAAATGTAACGTTTTGCAGTACGGGTTGGAGAGTATGCGACGAAGACGGCCGCGTGATTGAACCGTAAAATGAAATAAACACTTCAAAAAAGACACACTCCCGCCTCTTCCTTCACGAACAAGCAACTCGCCAATAGTAAACTGATAGGCTCGATGGCCACCGCCGTCACACACCGGGTTGACTGGTCGCTGCTCTGGCAGCAGCGCGGGTTCCGCTATTTTTTCACGGCGATGTTCGTTTCGCTGTTCGGCAGCGGGATGAATTTCATCGGCGTGAGCTGGTACATCATGTCGGCCACGCACTCGACGGTCGCGGTGAGCTGGCAAGTCATCGTCGTCACGCTTCCCGGCCTCGTCGTGCCGTTTCTTGGCGGCGTGCTGATTGACCGCCTCGACCGCCGGTACCTCGGCGTGTTGCTCGATCTTTCGCGCGGCTTCGCGGTTCTTGCCATCGCCTACATCGCCTGGCGCGGCCACCTGCACATCTGGCACCTCTACTTCATGACGTTGATCACCGGCACGGGCTCCGCGATGTACTGGTCCAATGTCAACGCCCTGGTGCAGGAAGTCGTGCCGCCCAGCCAGTTCACCGGCGCGAACGCGTCCGTGCTCGTCGGGGTGCAAAGCGGCATGTTGCTCGCCGGCACATTCGTCGGCTTCTTCTACGACAACATGGGCATCGCGGGCATTCTGCTGATCGACGGCCTCACCTACTTCGTCTCCGCCTATTGCCTGTACCGCCTGCGCAGCGGTTACGTTTCGCCGCGCGATCACCGCCAGTATCCGCGCGAATACTCCGAATCCACGGACACGGCGTCGCAAGCGCTCGGCAGCGGCGAAAATCCCGAAATCGCGGAAGCCGGAACTTCGCTGGCGATTTACGCCGCCGACATGAAAGAAGGCTTCGCTTACCTGCGCAGCCAGCCGGTGGTGCTTGCGCTGGGAGTGACGCACGCAATCCTGATGGCCAGCGTGGTCAGTGGTAATGTTGTGGTGGTTGCTCTCGCAAACGATGTATTGCACTCCGGCTCGCGTGGATTCGGCTTCATCGAAGCGGGCTGGGCCATCGGCGCGATCGCCGGCGGCCTGATCACCAGCCAATTGCCGCAGAAGGTGCGCCTGCCGCTCTATGTGGCGGTGATGGCCGGCCTAGCGCTGGGCCACGTCGCCGTGCCATTCGTCACATTCCTTTTGGGCGCGGCGATTCTACAGGGCTGCTTCGGCTTTTTCCGCGCGCTCGGCGGCATCGTCGCGCAATCCTCTTTAATGTCCATCGTGCCGCGCCACTTCATGGGCCGCACGCAATCCGCGTTCGCGATCATCGCCACCATCCTGCAACTCGCGATGAGCTTTTCGCTCGGCTGGCTTGCGCAGCGCTTCAGCATTGCCACGGGCTTTTTTCTCCTCGCTCTAATGTACGCCGGCGCGACTCTCTCCGCCTCGCGCGCCCGCGCCCTCCTGCGCTGATCGCCATTTTCCCCGGCGTGTCATCCTTCGGCTATCCGATGAGGATAGCCGAAGGACCTCAACTGCAAAATTTTGCATAGCGTTAGGTTGAGGTCCTTCGCCCATCCTTGTCGGATGGGCTCAGGATGACAACACTTCTTAAGCTTTGAGAGCTGAGAAAATCGTTCAATGCAAGAAAACAGGACTAAAATTTTCTTGCATCGCTCATAAGAGCAGAATCCGATGCGAGGCCTTCATGGAAATTCAAACCATCAAACCGTTTCTCCACTATTTCGGCAACGTCCGCGAGCGCACCATGCGCGTGGCGCACTGCATCCCGCCCGACAAGCTGGACTGGACCTACGCTCCGGGAAAGTTCACGTTCGGCGATTTGCTGCGGCACATTGCGGTCACTGAGCGCTACATGTGGGGAGAAAACTTGCAGGGAAAGCCCAGCCAGTACAAAAGCCACGGCAAGGAATTGGCCGACGGCTACGAAAGCGTCCTGGCGCTGATGGAGCGCCTACACAAGGAGTCTCTGGAAATTTTCTCAAGGCTCAGCGACGCCGACCTGCAGACCAAATGCAAAACGCCGGGCGACGCCGAAATCACCAAGTGGAAATGGCTGCGGCTGATGGTCGAGCACGAAATCCACCATCGCGGACAGATCTACTTGTATCTCTCGATGCTCGGCGTGCCGACGCCGCCGTTATACGGGTTGACCAGCGAGGAAGTACGCCGCCAGGGTGGGTCCGAATAAATCTCGGCCTATTTCGGCGCCGGCACCGGCCAACTCTCTTCTTTTCCGCCCAATAGCTGCACGGCCTCCTGGTTCAATTTCGACCGCAGCGCAAATCGCTCGTTGGCCTTGGCGATGTAGCGCACCGTCACTTCCACGCCGCCCAGCACCGGCTTCACGCTGATCGCCGGCACCGCCGAAAATCCGCTCATATCCCGCGAACTCGCCGCGCGCCGCCACTCCTCCTCTGCTTGCTTTCCGCTTTCGCGCGTTTCTTCCTCCACTTTCTTGCGAATCGCTTCCACAATCGGGAAGGGATCCTTGCCGCTGGGCAATACCACTTGCAGTTCATCCCACAACCACTGCCCGGTGGTGGAAAAATTGAAGTAATGCCCTTCGATCGCGAAGCTGTTGGTGAAGGTCACACGCCGCCCGGTTGGATGCCCGGAGTCGGTCCAGTTTCCGGTCTCCAGAAGCACGGTGTGAAACGGCCCGATCTCCACCACTTCGCCGGTCACTCCGTTGATCTCCACCCAATCGCCCAGCCGAATACCGTGTTTGCCCATCAGCACGAACCACCCGATGAAACCCACGATGAAATCCTTCAGCGCCACCGTCAGCCCGGCGCCGGCCAGGCCGAGAAACGTTCCCAATTGGCTCGGCGGCCCGAAAATCACCAGCAGAATAAAAAGCACCGCGCAGATCTGCATCGAAACGCGCGTCACCGTGCGCATCGTTTCCATCTGCCGGCGATCCAGCGACGTCTTGCCCAGGAGCCGTTCGAGCCAGCTATCGAAAAAAATTCCAATCAGCGGTATCGCCAGTATGAATGCCAGCCCGATCAGGGCGCTATGAACCACCGCTCTCTGTTTCGCGGCGACCGCTTCGATCCATTTTCCATAATTCTCCGCAAGCTGTTTCTGGTCGCCGATGCGCTTGTCCAGGGACGCCAGTGCTTTCGCAGCTGCGGAGCGCTGCTTTGTTGCTTTAATCAGCGCCACAGACTCTTCGCCGCTAAGCCTTGCGATCGGCACGCTGCTTGCCGTTGCTTTCGCAGGGTTTGCCTCCGATTCAGCGGGTCGAGCGCTCGTTTTTTTCTCCGCGATTTGCGCTTCGCGTACTTTATGCCTTGCCGAAAAGAATGCAGCGGCGGACTCCGCTTCTTGTTTAGCCTGCCACAACAGCATCTGCTTCCGGTGGAGCGTCGTCCACTGCACGAACCGGTGAATTAGTCCGCGCTCTTCGACGGTGTTGCTGACCGCAACATGCAAGCTGTCCGCGGCCTTCGAAGCGGCTTCATGCTCCTCAATCATCCCCTGGATCCGGCCTTTGGGATCGCCGCCGGCTCGGATTAGATCCTGCTTCGCTGCATCCATTTCGTCCTGGTCCAGCTCCTGTTGCGCCTTGGCAACATCCAACTGGTCTTCCAGCGAATCCTTCCGGTTTCCCTCGGCCTTTTCATAGGCGGCCGTAAGTTGCGCCACCCGCGCCTTGTCCTCTTCCAGCGCTTTTCCCGCCTCTTGCAAACGCGCTTCAATCTCCTTGGTTTGGGCGCTGAAGACGGGCGGGTTCTCCTCCGCGTCGCGTACCGCCGCGGCAAACGCAAGATCCATTTCGTGGTCCGCGAGCCTCAGGGCTTCCTCCGCGAAGGGCTTCTCCTCCACGCTGGTGGGCATCTGCACCAGCCGCCGTGCCGTCAGTAGCGGCGTTTGATCGACTATCGGCGCCTGCGCCGCCGTTCCCGGCGCGGGCGTGGTGCCTCTCGCCGGCTGACCCGTCCGGAACAATCCATACGCCACCGCACCCAGCAGACCAACCAGCAATATCGCGGCAATTTTTTGCTTCCTCTTCATTGTGGGTACATATCCGCACTTTATTCTATATGCTCGCCCGGAATCCTGGTGTCTCGTTTTTTGCGTCCGTGCAACCCGTTACCTACTCCCCAACAAAAGCTACTGGCTCGCGCCTGAACGCCGCGCGGATGCACTGCACTTCCTGGGAACGATGAGGGCGTGGTTCAGTTGCGGCCAGCTCCTCGTTCTGATTTCCGGGACGATTCTCGCCGTGCGCACCAACCTCGCCATCGGCTCCCGCTTTGAATTCCCAAGCCATGCTCGCGGCCTGAGCACATTCCTCTCTTCGTGGCTCTCTGGCTCGTCCGGGTGCTCCGCCACTTCAGGCAAGCGCCCCAGCCACTCTGGACCGCCGAACTACTTCAGTGACGCCTTGGCGGACATTTCCCACCCGGCTTTGA
>Ga0210407_10001195_pt1 | contig 25153 bp, 21 predicted proteins | sample IncBWC27MmetaG_FD_150860 | JGI IMG/M metagenome (GOLD analysis project Ga0210407, IMG submission 150860) | Forest soil microbial communities from Barre Woods Harvard Forest LTER site, Petersham, Massachusetts, United States - Inc-BW-C-27-M | ecosystem: Environmental > Terrestrial > Soil >... | reverse complement strand
CGCAATCCGCCGAGTTTTTTCATCCGCCCCATAGCACTAAGATTCTACTACCTCCGCCCCCGCCGTATTTCTCTGTGCTCTCCGCGTCTCTGCGGTAAATTTCTCCCGAAAAACAAAAACGCGCCGGAGAGCCATCAAGCTCTCCGGCGCGTCCAATCCCAGCAAGAAATAAATCTACTGCGCCGCTTCCACCTTCTTCAAAGCGGGCTTCGGGATCTGCCAGATAATCCCCGAGTCATCCGCGTTGTTCGGGTAGAACTGCGCGGACTTCTTCCCGGACGGCAGCAAAATGATATCCGCGCGCCGGTTGTAAGCGTACCAGGTTCCTTGAGTGTTCCGCGCCCGCGCCTTGGGAGCCGGGTTCGGGTTGGTGCTTTCCAGAGTATTCACTTCGGGCTTTCCCAGCGGCCGTTCCTTGCCGTAGGCGGCCGTCTGTATTTTGTCCGCCGAAATTCCCTGGTCCACCAGATATTGCTTGATGCGCTCCACGCGCCGTTCGCTCAAATCCTGGTTATGTGGTTTCGAGCCGCGTATGTCCGCATAAGCTTCCACCGAAAGCTTCGCGTCCCCGTCGTATTCCAGATACTTCTTGAACCCGCCTGCCAAGGTGGCGAGCTCCAGTTCCTGGCTCTTCACGAGTCCCACCTGCGGATTCCTCTTATCTGGATAATCAGTCGGGTAGAACACGCTCTGCAGCACCACTTCCGGGATCGGTTCAATCGATCCCGTCACATGGAACGCTGCAGTCTGTGTCGAAGATCCGCCGCAGACGTTCGTCGCCGTCAGCGTGTAGCTTTTTTGCTCGTCCACGCTTCCGATGTCCGTCTTCGCCGGGTCGGCCTTCACGGATTGGCTGCCGTTCAAGTCCACTTTGCCGATCGGTGCGATTTCCGCGGAATCCGCATTCGAAGTGGTCCAAGTCAACGTGCCAGAATCATCCGTGATCACCTTCTCGCCGATTTTGCGGTAGTGCAATTCCGCCGGCGCGGCATTCAGCGTAGCCACCACTGTCGTGTTGACGTTTACAGTCTCGGTGTTCGTAACCACGCCGCCGGGTCCAGCTGCGGTCAGCGTGTAAGTCGTCGTCGCGTGCGGCGACACCGGCTGCGATCCGCTGTTCGCTACTTTCCCGACTCCGTTGTCATAGCTGACATCCACCGCGTCCGCCGTCGTCCATTCCAGGTTGGTGCTCTGGCCGCAGTTGATGTTCGCCGTGGAATTGGTCACGCTAGCCTTCACCGCCGCAACCACCACCGTCGCACTTGCTACGCCCGCGTGAAAACGCGGCAGCGGAGCCTTCTTGGTCAAATCCGCGTCGCGCTTCGACCAATCCGTCGTCACCTGCGAATTCTTTCCGACGTTGATTGAAACTTTCTTGCCCGCCTCCACCTTCACATCTCCCGACCACAATTCCTTGCCCGCTCGATTGATCGTCAGGTGATGCGTGCCCGGAGGCAGCAGCAATTCCTGCTTCCAGAGCCAGAAATCGTTGTCGAATTCATCCACATGGCCCACAAAGTAGCCCGGGGTCTTTCCGTTCGACAGCACTGCGGCGCTGGTATCCGTTCCACTGATATACACACGGCCCCACGGGCCGCCCACTTTATCACCGTACGCTTCCAGCGCTACATTGAGGTCCGTCGTCTTACCCGCATCGATGTTCACATCCTGCGAGGAAATCTTGTAACCGTAGTTCACCACCACCACGGTGTGCTTGCCCGCGCCCAGTTTGATCGCGTGGCTACCGTGGTTTATGGCATTCCCATCTACGAATACGTAAGCCTGAGACGGCGTTACCTTAATCTTGAGCTTCCCGTCTTGCGCGAAGCTGGCGCTCGCACACATCGCGAAGGCCACCGCAAGGATGATGACATATCCAATTCGTCGCATCTTTCTATCTCCTGACGATTCCTGTAGGCGAAGTGAGAGGCCGCTTTCCGCGCCCTGTTCGGATAAGCGCTGGCTGGGACTGCTAAGTTATATTCCTAAGCCCACTTGTGTCAACAAGATTGAAAGAAAAAAAGCGAAACCTTGGCAAACCCGCTTGACTGTCGCTCTATCAACTATCCAATCTCTCGCGCACGGCATTATACTTAACACTGCCCGCGCGTCACCCACAATTGTCAATTCTTACAAGGGGGTTGGTGCTTCGCGACAACACCAGGCGCTCTGTTCAACGAAATTATCCTCGATCACTTCCGCGCCCCGCACAACGCCGGCGACCTGCCCGACGCCAGCGCGACCGTCGAAGTCACCAATCCAGTCTGCGGAGACGTCCTGCGTCTAGCTGTGCGCCTCGAAGTCGGCCGCATCACCGCGGCTCGCTTCAAGACTCACGGCTGCGTCGCCGCGATCGCCTGCAGCTCGGCGCTAACCGACGTGCTCATCGGCAAATCCGCCTCCGACCTTCGCGCCATCACCCCCCAGCAAATCTCGACCATACTCGGCAATCTGCCCCACGCAACCTTCCACGCCGCCCAACTCTGCACCGACGCCGTCGCCGCCCTCCTCAAAAAAATCACCTGACGCGTCTTTTGATGCGGTCTCTGCATCGTGGCATAGGCGATCTCGCCTGTGCTCGTCGGTTTTCTGACGATGCGACCAGCATCTTCATCCTGAGTCCGGTGCCTTTTCATGGCGGGCGAAGGATCGCTCTCCAGGTTTTCTCTCCGCACTCTGCGGTAGAAGTTCGCGATTGCTTTTAACTCGTAACAGTCAACTTTCAACTCTTGTTTGCGCCGTTCTCCGTTTCTGTGTGTCAAATCTTTCATCGCTCGACGCCAACACTCGATCCGCTAATGCCCGATCGACTTCCTTACAGTCTCAGGATCATTCAAATTTAAAAGCACTCCCTCCTCCTCCGTCTCCACCTCGATCACCTCCGCCGCATGATTCCACACCACCTGCCTCGCTCCCACCGCAACGGGAGCCGCCAGCAACTCCTCATACGCTCCAGCCCCAAACAACACCGGATGCCCGCGCCGCCCATTATGCTTCGGGAGAACGATCATTTTCCCGCCAGCATCAAACGCCGCAATCAACGCCGCCACCAAGTGCGCCGAAACCAGCGGATGATCCACGGGACATACTAAAATCCCTTCCGTCGCGCCTGCTGGCAAACTCCGTATCGCCGCATGAATCGAAGAAAGCTGCCCCGTCGGCCAATCCGCGTTCACCACAATCCACGCCGGCTCCACTTTTAGACTCCCGCGAATTGCTTCCGCTCCCGCTCCGAGCACCACACGAGTAATCCCCACACGCGGATGCCGCGTAGCAGCAATCAAATGCTCAACGAAGGTAGATCCTTGGAAGGGAACCAGCGCCTTGGGCTGGCCCATCCGCTTGGATTCTCCGGCTGCGAGGATCGCGGCGGCAAGCATGGCAGTTCAATCGCCCAGCAGATGCGCGGCTTCGGAAATCTTGATGGATTTGTTCGGCAGCCCCGGCGCGTTGCGCCGCACCGCGATCAGCTCCGCCGTAATGCTCACCGCAATCTCTTCGGGCGTCAGCGCCCCGATATCCAGTCCCACCGGCGCGTGCACGCGCTCGAATTGCGCCGCCGAAAATCCTTCCTTCTCCAGCGCCTTGTACACCGCAATCACTTTGCGTTTGCTGCCCATCATCCCGATATAGCGCGGCGTGAACCCGCGCGCTTCCGTCCCCAACGCCCAGGCCAGCACGCGCATGTCGCCGCTGTGCCCCCGCGTCACGATCAAAAAATAAGCGGAAGAATTCGGCTGGATTTTTTCAAACGCCTCTTCGTACGAAGCATAAATCTCCGTCGCCATCGGAAATCGCTCGGCATTCGCAAAGGCCTCGCGATCTTCCACGATCACAATCTTAAATCCCGCCTGATGCGCCAGCGGCGCCACCGCCGTCGAAACGTGCCCGCCGCCAAAAATATAAAGCGTGGGTTGCGGCAGAACGGGCTCAACAAAAATCTCGAGCGTGCCGCCGCAAATCAGCCCCGTGTCGTACTTCGCGTCGTGGTTCAGGTTAAACGTCATCTTCCGCGGCTGCTCCGCCACAATTACTTCTTTCGCCGCCGCCCACACCTCCGCTTCGACGCACCCTCCGCCCACTGTCCCCACAATCGAACCGTCATCGCGCACCAGCATCCGCGAACTCTCGTAGCTCGGGATCGATCCGTTCGTATGCACAATCGTAGCCAGCGCCCCGCGCTCGCCCGCCCGCCGCATCCTCACCACTTCTTCAAATATGTCCATTAGTCTCCCGCAAACTACCCGCGTCAGCCATGGTAAGCGCGCTGCTTGTGAATCGCCCTACAGGGCGATTCATCCTGAAATTCGGCGGGGCCGAATCGAAGGGCTGCACCCCAGCTTGCCCTGGCGTCAACATTTTCGAACTCCGCCGTTGCACTTGCATTTGAATTTGTAGCGGCCGGTTCAGTTCTATCGACCTTGGCAGTTATTGACGTCGGGACTGAACTGGCGGGGGCAGGCCTGCTCGTCGCTGCGTCCTCGGGCGCGCCGCCAAACAATAAGATACCGCACACACCAATCAGCAGGGTATTCAAAATTTGCGGTCATTGGGATTCGCGCGAGCGTAGGACGTTCTACCCGGCGAAAACTTCCATACGAAAAATTCGACCTTAGCCGCCGCCCGTAGCGACAATCCCCGCGCGGCAGACTGATTCGCCGGGCGCCCCGCCTCAAGCCGTTTTCGCCACCAGGCTCTCGCTGGTGGTCGTCGTCGCCGGTTGCTCCGTGGACGATTCATACACCGCCGGCTGCGCGCACAGCGTCACGACTTCGGAAATCCGCAACACCTCGTGCTGCATCGCCGTCTGCCACTTTTGAAATGCGTCTTTCTCCTGCTGCACTTCCGTCAAATTGCGATTCATGCGCTCCACATACTGCCGCGTCACGCGCTCCATCTCGCTCTGCAGAAAAGTATTTTCCTCCGCGCGGCGGGTCCAGTATTCCTCAAACTTCTTGCGCTGCTCCACTTCGTAAGCCGCCACAGCCGCTTGTCGTTGCGCGGCGTCTTCCAAAATATCGCCCAACGGAATTCCCGCGGCGCTCAGCGCCATCAGCACCGACGCGCGCTTCACCTCGTCTCCCAGTCCCCGCAGGTGATCGTTGCTCAGCATCTCCACCACTTTCGTGATGCTGTAGCCCATCCTCGGTTCGATGATCCCCGCCGTTCGGTAAATATCTTCCAGAAGCAGCAGATCTCCCCTTGGCGCCGCCATCGTCATATCGCCAGCCATTCCCGGTGAAAGGTGCGCCGTATTGGTCCCTCCTGGTGCGCCGTTGCGCGCCCCGTTCGCAGCATCATTTTCCTGACCCTTGGATCCCAGATTGAGCCATTTGTTCGGCATTTCAGTCCTCTCTTCAAAGATCAACCTTGTTCGCTTCTGATACTGCTCTTCAAAAAACGACGTCGTGCGCTTCTGATACTGCCAGCTTGAATCTGTCGGCTCGCCAGTCGTCGCCTCGTCCCGCGCGTAATCGAGGGCAATTTGGTAGGCAATCACGGGGTTTTGAATCGCCGCCGCCGGAAAGGTAATCCGTCTCAACGCCAGAGGCGCCGGCTTCGGAATCGGAACCAACGTTCCCCTGCGAATCAGTTGACGTTCCGCCGGCGGATTGCTCTGGATCATTGCTGCAACGGGCGGCGGGGCACTGGGCGCATCTCGTTGCACCTCTTCCTGCTCTTCCTGCTGCATTTCGAGCCCGCTCGGCCTCTCTACCTCGCGCACGCTGAGCCTTTCTGCCTCGCGGACCTTCGGATGTTCCACTTCGCGCACCCTCGATGATTCCCTCTTCGCACAGGAGGAACGTCCAACGGAAGCGCGCTGGGCGTCGGCGCCTTCGGTACGATTCGAGCCACAGCCTTGCTTGTAATCCCGTCTCGTTGCATCCCGACTAGGTATTCCCCTTGGTCCGCACGGCACCATTTTGTCATCCCGGAAAAATCGTCCCGGCACCAACTCACCTCGACCCTGCTACCGGCCCTAATTGGGATTCTCAGCCGAAAACATGCACAGGAAGGGGAAGTATCCTCAATCGTCGCGGGCGCCGTGTGGACCGTCTCGTCTTCGTCCTCCCACGTCACCTTCGCGACAGCCATCATCGCCTTCCTCGGCTCCTGCGGCCCTCGGGTCGTGCTCTCCATGCCAATCATATCGGCCGTAAAAGAAACGGGTTCAACCCTCTCGCCTTTCCAACCCCGCCGCGCAAAAAGCCTGTAACGATTCACCCACCCGCATCACTACTAAACCAGCCAACGAAACCAGGAGGCCCAGTGTTTTGGATCATCCCAGTCATAGTCGTAGTAGCGGCCGTAGCCTACGAAGCATCCCAAGCCCTGAACCGCTTAGCCGCCCTGACTCGCGACGACATCGCCAACGCCGGGAAGCGATCGCAGGAAAGGCAAGCCCGCCTCACCTCGCCACTGCTTCTGTAACGGTGCTGCGGATTGCCCGCGACGAATTCCCTCACAGAGAAGTCTGCTCACTCCCCGCCGTGCTCCCGGTCACCGTACCTAAGCAATCCAAACGCCCCATTTCGAACGTAATATACTTAGCGCGGCGGTGCCGCGTCGTTCGATTGCCGTCCAAGCCGCAGAGAGCCGCAAAAGCTCTTCGCCGCATCGAACAACAATCACCCCCGGCCCTAACGGCCCAGAGGTAACAAGAAAATGAATCGCTCACTGAAAATTGCTTTGGCCGTCTGCGCCGCGCTGCTAATTCTCTTCGCCGTGCTCCGCCACGACGTCGCCAGTGCCGCCACAGCCCTCCCCGATCCCACCGTGGACGAATCTCTGGCTGCGCAAAAAGGCCAAGCCACACTTGTGGTCGCAGGAGGATGTTTCTGGGGCGTGCAAGCCGTCTTCCAACACGTCAAAGGCGTCACCCGCGCCACGTCCGGCTATGCCGGTGGCACGGTAAAGAATCCCGGTTACGAAGACGTCAGCAGCGGCGACACCGGCCACGCCGAATCCGTCGAAATCGTTTACGATCCTTCCCAAATCACTCTAGGCCAGCTCCTGAAAGTTTTTTTCTCGGTCGCGCATGACCCCACCGAACTAAATCGCCAAGGCCCCGACAGCGGCACCCAATACCGCTCCGCAATTTTCTTCGCCGCTCCAGACCAACAGCGCATCGCCCAGGCGTATGTGGACCAGCTCAATCAGGCCAAAGTGTTTTCCAGTCCGATCGTCACGCAAATCGCCCCGCTAAGAGCCTTCTACCGCGCCGAAGACTACCACCAGGACTTCGCCACCAATCATCCCGACAATCCTTACATCGCCACCTTCGACCTCCCCAAACTAAATCATCTCCAACAACAATTTCCCAACCTCTATCACTGAACTTTCGCCCGCCATTCCTGGGAACGCCAATCTCCCGATTGGCGTTTTTCGCAACGTCGCGCCAGCTTGCCAAAATGCCGGCCCGATCGTGGCCTCGCGCATGGCTTTCTCAGCGCCCTCTGCGCCGCTACGGCAACCGCACTTCGTGTTTCTCTGATTTTCTCCGCAGTTCCTCTGTGCCGACTGCGTTAAAGCTTTCGCCATGCTGGCACCGCACGCCACCGTCCTCACTGCGATAATTTACACCGCCTCATCTCCACGCTTGACTCAACTCCATCACCGCTGTTAATTGTGGGCTTCGACGGAATCCAGGAGCACCAATGAAAGCCATCGTTTACGCCGCGCACGGCGGCCCGGAAGTTCTGCAGTATAAGGACGTTCCGGAACCGCAGATCGGTCCTTACGAAGTTTCGGTCCGCGTGCGCGCCTGCGCCCTCAATCACCTCGACATTTGGCTCCGCATGGGCCTACCCGGAACGCATGTCCCGCTGCCGCACATCCCCGGCAGCGATATCGCCGGAGAAGTCGCGCGCATCGGCGACAAAGTCACCAACGTAAAAGTCGGCGAGCGCGTCCTGCTGCAGCCTGGAATTTCCTGCAGTCAGTGCGACAAGTGCCTCTGCGGTCAAGACAGTATGTGCGCTGCCTACACTCTTTTCGGCGAGGGTGTGGACGGCGGCTGCGCCGAGTTCGTCAAATCTCCAGCAGTAAATTGCGTCCCGATTCCAGAAAAACTTTCCTTCGAAGAAGCCGCCGCGTTTCCGCTCGTTTCTCTCACCGCCTGGCACATGCTCATCGGCCGCGCGAGATTGCAGCCCGCCGAAACCGTGCTCGTGCTCGGCGCTGGCAGCGGCGTCGGCAGCGCTGCAATTCAAATCGCCAAGGCCGCGGGCGCGCGCGTGATTGCCACCGCCGGTTCCGACGCAAAACTGGAAAAGGCCAGGGAACTCGGCGCTGACGCCGTCATCAATCACAGCAGCCAGAAAATTGCCGACGAGGTAAAACGCCTGACCAATCGCCGCGGCGTCGAAGTCGTCTTCGAGCACGTCGGCCAAGCCACATGGGAGAACAGCATCCGCAGCCTAGCCGTCGGCGGCCGCCTGATCACCTGCGGCGCCACCACCGGCTTCAACGGCGCGATCAACATCGCCTATCTTTTCACGCGCCAGCTCTCGATCCTCGGCTCCTTCATGGGCAGCAAAGCCGAATTGTTCTCCGCCCTGGAACTTCTGCGCCGTGGCTTGCTCAAGCCCGTGATTGACGTAGTCCTCCCACTCGAAGAATGCGCCGAGGCCCACAAACGCATGGAAAGCCGCGAAATCTTCGGCAAGATCGTTTTAAGGGTGGACTGACGATGTGGATTCGCTCCGCGCTACTGGTGGCTGTTTCGCTTTTCCAAGCCAGCGCGCCGCCTGGATCCATTGCTCAACACGAAAAAGTTGACTTGATCGTGGTCGAAAAAGCAGCACACACCATGACGCTGATGAGTAAGGGAAACGCGCTGAAGACTTACCGCGTCGCATTAAGTACCGTGCCGGTGGGAGCCAAAGAACGCGCAGGGGATCACAAAGTGCCGGAAGGAAAGTATACGATTGATGAAAAGAAACCGCAGAGCCGGCTTCATCTTGCTCTACATGTGTCATATCCGAATGCGGCGGATCGCGCCCGCGCCAAGAAATTGGGGGTTGAGCCCGGCGGTGAGATTGAAATCCATGGCCTGGAAAAGAAATATGCGTGGCTCGGGAGCTTGCATCGCGAACACGATTGGACGGATGGATGCATCGCAGTGACCGACACGAAAATTGAGGAGATTTATCCTATCGTGGCAGTTGGGACGGCGGTTGAAATTCGGCAGTGAGGCTCGCCACAGGAAAAGCAGAGATGCTCGAGCGCCCGGAACAAAAAACTCCGCGCACGTTGCGGAACATGTGGCTGGGATTCGGCGTGCTCGCAGCCATTATCCTTGCCTATTCGGCGTTCACGTTTTGGTCGCGCTGGCAGGAAAACCAAGATATTGCTGCGAAAGAAAAAACCGCGCGAGCCGCCGCGCAGCGCGACGCGGCCGAAAAATCCGTCGAAGTTCTCGGCGGGAGCGATTTCAAAATCATAAGCTTCTACGCGATGCCCGGGAAGATTCGACGCGGCGACACAGTGGACATGTGTTACGGAGTTTCCAACGCGAAGTCGGTGAAGGTGGATCCGCCGGTCGCAAACGTGTGGCCGTCCGTGAATCGCTGCATGCAGGTCACGCCAAAGAAAACCACGACCTACACGTTCACCGCCGACGACGGCAAAGGCAACACCAAAACCGCGCAGCTGACCATCGAAGTGCGCTGATGGACGTCCGCGAGGTGAAGCGATCTGAGCAAATGGCACAGTCGACGCTGCACGGCAGCGAGATGCTAGCGATTGCCACAAGAACAACGCGGACGCGTTGCGTTGCAAAGCGCAGCGCAAACAGGCAAAATGGCTACAGTCGGCGCCGGATGTTGCGCCGCTACGGAGTCACATAGTTCATGGCCGTCGAACTAGCAAAGGGCGTCACGCTGGAAGCGCCGGGGCAAGATGCGAATTTCCTGAAGGACGAAGGAATTCTGTTCGCGTCGCTGGACAAAGTTGTGAACTGGGCGCGGCGCAGCTCCATCTGGCCGATGTCATTTGGCCTCGCTTGCTGCGCGATCGAGATGATGTCCATGGCCTCGTCGCGTTACGACATCGCCCGCTTCGGCGCGGAAGTTTTTCGCGGTTCCCCGCGGCAATCGGATTTGATGATCATCGCCGGGCGCGTCTCGGTGAAGATGGCGCCGGTAATCAAGCAGCTCTACGAACAAATGCCCGAACCCAAGTGGGCCATCTCCATGGGCGCCTGCGCCACCTCCGGCGGCGTGTTCAACAATTACGCGGTGGTGCAAGGAGTCAATCAAGTGATCCCGATTGACGTGTACGTCCCAGGCTGCCCCCCGCGCCCCGAAGCTCTCCTCTACGCCATTTTCCAACTGCAAAAGAAAATCGACAACGACCGCGGCAGCTTCATGCGCTCGATGAATTTCAGCAAAAGTTAAAGATCAGCTCACAATCGACAATCGAATGTTAAGAGTTAAGAGTTAAGAGTTGAAGGTTGTTTTCCGCTCGGGCGCACAGAAAATCTTTGGCAACGCGTCAAGCTGTTGAGAGAACTTCCGCGGTGCCGCCGGTGAAATCGAGGATGGTGCCTCCGGAATTGTGTTCGCGACGTACGTAGGCCATTCCGATCGCGGCGTTCGCGGCCGGTGAAAACGCGGAGCTGGTGATGATGCCGACTTCTTTTGGTTCTGCGGTTTTGTCTTCGCTGTCTCGTGCGCGGAGGCGCGTTAGTGGAGCAGGGGGTTCGGCGGTCGAGAATCTCACTTGCACGCAGCGGCGGTTGACTTGGCCGCGCGAACGGACGCGCTCCACGATTTCCTGTCCGGTGTAGCAGCCTTTGGTGAAGCTAATGTGTGTCGCTTCCAGCGCGGCTTCGTGCGGAATCACCGTGTCGTTGAAATCGTCAGGGAACCAAGGGACGCCGGCTTCGAGCCGCAAGGAATTCAGCGCGCGCATGCCGATGGCAGCGCCGTGCTGTGTGAGAACGCTGGCGCGTAAATTCTTCCACAGAAGCCCGAGATGCTCACGCGGTGCGATAATTTCCGCACCCGGCAATCCAAAGTGTGAGTGGCGGATCAAATGGCACGCGACGCCGTCAATTTGCACTTCCGCGATGGCGTGTTCGGAAAAACCTTCGAGCGACAAGCCACAAGCTTCCGCGACCACTGTGCCGGCGCGCGGGCCTTCGATGGCGAAACTGCCGAATCGCTCAGTGACGTCGTCCAACGTGACGTCGTCCATGATGATGAATTTATCGAGTGTGGCGATAGTGCGTTCGCGCACCGAAGCGTGAGAAAGCACCAGCAGCTTTTCCGGCAGCGCGTAAATCTCCAGCTCGGCCAATATGTGCCCTTGCGGTGTAAGCAGCAACGCCAGTGTGCCGCGTCCTTCGCCCAGACTTTTCACCTCGCCCGAAACGATGGCGTTCAAATAGCGCACGCGATCGGGACCGCTAAGTTCGACAATCGTGTGCCAGTTGGTGTCGAAAATCGCCACAGCTTCCCGTGCGACGCGGTATTCGTCCGCGAAGGTAGTGAAGGATTCCGGCAACGTGCAACCATGATAAGACGCGAGGGTCGCGCCAGCAGCCCGATGCTCGTGGAGTAGCGGTGTATCCATAATTTGTCGATCGCGCAGGCGAATCACGCGCGGCGCGATCCACATTCATACTATCAGATGACGTCGCGCGGCGAACGGACAGCGACAAGTGATGATTGTAGGTCTCGCGTCCGCGTTCGCCTGGCGGATCCCAGCTTTTCAATTCAGTAGTGATCTTGACGACGACGCAAATCGGGTACAGACTATCGCGCGCGGGTGGATTGATCTAATTCCTGGCAATTCTGACTCGCCGATTTCGACCCGGGCGCACTTCACGTCCAGCAGTCCCTGCTCATTTCGCTCCCGACCTGGATTTCGATGGACATTCTCGCATGCAAAACCTCTAGCAATCATGGAAGTCGGAATGCATTCGAACAATCCACGCACTGCGCGACCGCACGCCAATGACGATGCGCAGACGTACCCCTCAACTATTGAAAGATTCCGTGAATTCGAAGCGGTGATCGAGAACCTGGAAAAAATGATCGTGGTGGTGGATCGCGACTACCGTTGCCTGATGGCGAACCGCGCGTACCTGAAGTTTCGCGGAGCGGCGCGCGAAGAATTTATCGGCCGCCACGCGCGCGAAGTAGTGGACCCGAAGGTATTCGAGAACGTTGTGCAGCCAAAGCTCGATGAATGTTTCCAGAATCACATCGTCAAATTCGAGCTGACGTATTCGTATCCCCATCTGGGAGAGAGAAACCTCTTCATATCGTACTTTCCCATCAGCGGACCCACGGGAGTCGATCGAGTCGCCTCCGTGTTGCAAGACATCACCGAACAAAGGCGAGCGCAGCAGTCCATTCACCAGGAGCGCGATCGCGCGCAACGCTATCTGAATATTGCCGACGTGATCCTGCTGGCACTCGACCTCGAGGGGCGCATCACACTGATCAACCGTAAAGGCTGCGCGACGCCGGGAAGGGAAGAGCGCGAGTTGGTCGGCCGCGACTGGATTGATACCTGCTCGCCGGCCAGGACAAGGAACGAATTGAGGGAGTGTTTCCGCAGCCTTTTGGGTGGAGATCTGACCTATATCGAAAGCCCGATCCTCACGAGTAGCGGTGAAGAACGTATGATCGGCTGGCGCAATTCACTGTTGCGAGACGGCGAAGAGCGAGTTATCGGGACGCTAAGCTCTGGCGAGGACATCACCGAGCGCAAGAAGTTCGAGTCCGCGCTGCGGAAGCTGTCGGGACACCTTCTCCAGGCGCAAGACGATGAACGGCGAAAAGTCGCCAGGGACCTCCATGATGGAGTCGGCATGTACGTCAGCGCATTGAGCCTGGCATTGGGCAAGTTACGGACCTATCTGGATGAAAGGAATCCCGAGCAACAAAAAATTGTCGCGGAATGCCGGGACATGATCCAAGCGGCCGCCGGCGAGATCCGGTCAATTTCCTACCTTCTCCATCCGCCCACGATCGAGGAGATGGGCCTGGCATCCGCGTTGGAATGGCTGGTGCGCGGCTTCTCCAGTCGCAGCGGAATTATCGTCTCGTTACAACTGGCGACCGATGTAGACCGCTTGAAAGCGGAAACCGAATTGGCGTTATTTCGTGCTACCCAGGAAGCCCTCAATAATGTGTATCGCCATTCCGGCAGCGGCACGGCCGCGGTCCGGTTGTTCCGAGAATCCGAAAGCGTCGTGTTGGAAATCACCGACGCGGGGCAAGGCATGCTACCTATTTCGATTGGATCCACGCCAGAGTTGACGCTGGGGATTTCGGGCATGCGAGAGCGCGTGGAGGACTTGGGCGGCAAGTTCAGCATCGAAAGCGTCGCCGGCGACGGGTGCATAGTTCGCGCCACTCTGCCGCTGACCAGCCGGTCGTGACGCGCCAGCGTCAAAGAAATTTGCTGTGATCTGTTGCGACGATTAATTCTTCCCACTTTTCAGCAGAATGATGTCGCTGGACACCGAACCGCGCGTGAGGAACAGGATTTTGCCGTCGGGCGACCAATTGAATGAGCGGATGATGCCGCTGGGAAAATTTGTGATTTGCTTTAGTGTGCCGCTGGGAACGGGTTGCCGCCAAACATTGGTGGCGCCCCCGCGCGTCAGAACGAAGTCCACGCCGTGACTATCCGGCGACCATTGGGGCAGGCCTTGTGCAGCACCGAGAGGCACTTCAAAAGAAAAAGCGGGCGGTCCGCCTTCCACCGGCACCGCGACCAATTGATCGCGTGTTTGCGGTGCATCAGGATGGCCGAGGCGGTACAGCACCAGGGCGTTGTCCTTCGACAAAAAAGCGAATGGGCTGGTTTGATTATGCAAACCCAGCGATGTCGGATTCGCACCATCAATTCCCATCCGCCAACTACTCAACAGATCCTCGTAGTCGAAAAATACCATTGAACCATCCAACGAGCATATCGGCAGCAGCGCGGACCTGTCATGCGTCAACTGAATTAGGTTAGCGCCGTCCGCATCCATCCGCCAGATATCTGAACCGTTACCACGCGCGACGGAGTAAACAATGTGTTTCCCGTCACCGCAACCGCTCGCGAAAAGGATGTTACGTTCGCTGCCCGCCACCAGAGTCCGATTGTTGCCGTCGAAGTCCGCGGAGAAGAGTTCCCGATTCCGGTTGGCGAACAGAATCCGGTCCTTGCTCAAAATCGAGACGCCCAATACTGCAGGGCCGCCCGAGGTGATCGGTGTTGCGCGCGTGGAATCGCCGCCGGGCGCGGCCCAGAGGTCCATTGAAACCGTAGCCTCGACGGTGACCACAGCGGAGCCATCGGCCGTCAAGTCTAGCCAAGGCAAACTGTAATCCGTGAGGTCATTCGTAAGGCGCTGCGCTTCGCCCGACGGATAAGACACTTTCCAAAGCTGGCCTTGCGCTCCCGCGCCCTCTTCGCGCATGGGGACTAATAGTGCATCTCCCTCCGGCAACCAACGTGGGCGGCCGAGAGTGCCGTGCGTCGCGTAGAGAGTGCGAACCGCTCCGCTGGCCAGGGTAAATTCATTGAGTTGGCCACCCACTGACGGCAGCAAAGACGCAAATATGATCGTTTTCCCGTCCGGAGACCACGCCGGACCTAGAAGACCGCTCGTGGAAATGTTGCCACTCTTAGAGGTCAGAATTCGCTCGCCCGAGCCATCGGAATTTGCGACGAGCAGATTGAAAATGCCTTTATCCGGAATTCCTCGGATGAATGCGAATTGCTTTCCATCGGGAGAGAAGCTGATGGAAGTGTCTATATCGCGGAGGACCTGCAGCGGGTTTCCGCCGAGCACGGGCATTTTGTAGAGCGAGCTGAAGAGCTGATTTTCCTTGGAGGCTTCGGTGTAATAGATGTAGTTGCCGTCGGGAGAAAACGTGAGGCCGTAGAAAATGCTGACGGCGGGCGCCAGGATTTGCACGTCGCTCCCGGTAGCGACCTGGCGGACCATGAGGCTCTGCATTTCGCCGTTGCGCAAGACGTAAACGACGTATTGTCCGTTGGGAGAAATAGCGACGCCGGCTGCTTTGCCGGTTTCTGTGAGCTTTTCGATGCGCATGCTTTGCGCATTGAACGTGCTCTGGTGGCCGTGCGATTTGAAGACGGCGAAAGCGATGGCTGCGGCGGCGATCAGTGCGATTAGGGCGGCTGCGCCGATTAATTTACCTTTGTGCTTTTTTGCTTCGCCGAGGACGATGGCGGCGCTGCCAGAGCCGCTGGCGGAATTCCTCGCCGAGGAGCCCGAGCCTGGCGGGGGCTGCGGCGGCGGAACTGCGGTGGAATTTGTGCCGGACGATCCGGTGACCGCCGTTGCGATGCCGGTGGAACTGAAATTTTCAGCGCTGCCGACCTGCGTCTTGCCGGAACCAGAATCGCGTTGTAGGCGCTTTAGATCGGTGCGCAGGTCCGCGGCCGTCTGGTAACGCATGGTGCGATCTTTTTCCAGCGATTTATTAATTATCCGCTCGAGTTCCTGCGGGACGTCAGGATTGATGCGCACGGGCGCGACTGGTGCGCGATTCAGGATCGCATCAAAAACAGCAGCGGAAGTGGAGCCTGAGAAAGCCTGGCGGCCAGTCGCCATCTCATACAACACCACACCGAGCGAAAAAATATCCGTGCGGGAGTCGAGATCCTTCCCCAGCGTTTGTTCCGGCGACATGTAGGCCACGGTGCCGACGGCGACTCCGGGACTCGTGAGATTGGCATCATCCAGAGTGACGTTACCCGAAGCCGTGCGGCCGTCGCTGCCCGGCACCGCCATCATCTTGGCGAGACCGAAATCCAGAATTTTTGTTTGGCCGCGATCGGTGAGAAAAATATTTGCGGGCTTGATGTCGCGGTGAATGATATTTTCGGAATGCGCGGCATCGAGCGCGTCGGCGGATTGGATGCCGGAATCGAGAAGCGCATCGAAGGCCATGGGGCCACCGGTGATGCGATGCTTCAGCGTCGCACCCTTCAGCAATTCCATGGCGATGTAACTTCGGCCCTGGAATTCGCCGATTTCAAAGATGGTGCAAATATTAGGATGGCTGAGCGCGGCAGCGGCGCGCGCTTCGCGCAGGAAGCGGTCGAGCGCCAACTTATCCTGCGAAACTTCGTCCGGCAGAAATTTCAGCGCGACCATGCGGCCGAGCTTGGTGTCTTCGGCCTTATACACCACGCCCATACCGCCGCCACCGAGCCGTTCTATTACGCGATATTGCGAGATGATTTGGCCGATAAGAGGCTGGGAGTCTGTCATTCCGTGCACATAGTAGATTCCGCGCACAGACAAGTCAACGCGAGTGTGAGCGTGAGAGCAGATCAGTTTCCGAATCTGCGACCTGACGCCCGCGGTCGACTGTAGCGTTCGAAACTCGCGCAATTTGGCATTCGAGCAAGTGTGGGGCAATCGACCATGGAAGGAGCGCGAACTATGAACGTATGGGTAGAAAACCTAACGTTGCGCGAATTTTGCAGCTCTGCGAGGTAGTCATGCGACGCTGTGCCGCGAAATCGGACCGTCTTCTTTCGCCGCGGGTTTCTGCGCCGGGAATATAGCGGTAATCGTTGTACCCAAAGCATTAGAATCCACATTCAATTCGCCATGGGCCTGCCGCACGCGCTCTCTCATTCCCCTGATCCCAACGCCCGCCCCGGGACCCTGAGCTTGAATCTCTGCGAATCGTTCCGGCGACATCCCCTTCCCATGGTCCCGAACCTCGGCACGAATCTTGTCGGGCTCACGAGTGATACGAATCACCGCGGTTTTGCTTCCTGAATGGCGATGGATATTTGTCAGACTTTCCTGCACGAGGCGAAATATGGCGAGTTCCACGTCCGGGGCAAGCCTTCCGAAGTCAGCAGAAATATTCAGCTCTGTACTAAGTCCGCTGCGCTGCTGCAGTCCCTCCAGATACAAGCCAAGTGCGGACGAAAGTCCGAATTCGTCTAGCATCGGTGGGTGCAGCAGATAAGAAGTAGTGCGTATCTCTTGTGACAGAACCTCAATCAAATCCCGGGCATCTTTGACGGCTTGGGACAGCCGCTCCGGGTCGCGCTTCGCCTCATCCTCGATTCGTGCCAGAGTCATCGCCAGCGCAGCCAGATTCTGGCCGGCGCTGTCGTGCAAGTCACGGGCAATCCGCCGCCGTTCCTCGTCCTGAGTGGCCATCAATCTTCCTGAAAGATCTCGAAGCTGATCCGACTGCTGAAGAATTTCGGCGTTCCGGCGCTGCAACTCTTGCGTTCGAAATTGCACTTGAGTATCGAGCGCATCAGCAAGCATGCGAAAACGTTTTTCGCTCTCATGCAATTCGCGCTCCACGCGCTTGCGCGCGCTGATATCGCGCGCTATTTTCGAAGCGCCGATGATTTTTCCTGCGGCGTCTATCAGTGGGGAAATTGTCAGGGATATCTCAACTTTAGTACCGTCTTTTCGCAGGCGAACCGTGTCGAAATGCTCGATGCGCTCGCCGCGGCTGAGTCGCGCAAGGATTGTTATTTCCTCGTCGCGGCGATCGAAGGGAATGATCATCGAAATAGACTGCCCGATGGCTTCTTCGGCTGTGAACCCAAAGAGTCGCTCGGCACCCGCGTTCCAGCTGGTAATGATGCCCGCTAAAGTCTTGCTGACAATCGCATCGTCGGAAGAATCTATGATCGAAGCGAGCAAGCCGATCGCCTTGTCGGCTTTCAGGCGCAATGCGGGAAGCTCGTCCAAAATCGATTCGGTGATCTTGTCTGTGCTGACCTCTGGATCGTCAAGAATGCAGCTAGCGAGTGCTTCATGCGCCGCAAGCAGCTGCTTGATATCATCCTCAAACTCGATTTCAGGATGCACCTTGGTCCAATAATGCGCCGCGCGAACGAAAGCCAGGAAAAGGAGCAGGTACTGAATTCGAACGCTGCCCAACAATCGCTCCAGTGCATCAAGGCATTCCGGAGCATCCGCCGTCTGCAAGAACACATGACCGGCAAGCGAAAAAATGGCATCTTCCATCTGCGTGTCGGCCGCCGGCATTTCAACCAGAGGCGCCGGACATTGCGAACAGAACAGAAGGCGTGACTTCAATTCAGGCCCGCGTGCAAGCGGCCGCCGCAGCAATTTAACTACGTCCACAACGCTTGCAGCCTGAGCATGCTTATCTCCAGCCGGTCGTCCAAGTCCGATCAAGAAACCCGTGTGGCGGGCAATGCAGTACCGGACCGCACAAAAGCGGGAAAGATGGACGAAAAGTCGTTCCTTAAAGACAGACGGTAGGGGGTTATCGAGGTAGGCTGCCTGGGCTAATCCCCACAGTTTTTCGGTGATCTCCGGAGTCTCGGGCGAGAGCCGGAAGAAGTTCGGAAGCACGCCAAACCGCTCATTGACGCGCCGCTGTAGCTCCTGTGCAGCAGTACGCTCCGATTGAGGATTGTTGGAATTCATAAGCCCGCTCTGTCGGTCACGATACGCTAAGCTAAGCGAGTATACGCTCCACTTTCTAATAGGTGTCGAGAACTGGAAGTATCACCGGCGAACTCGCACCTGCAGCGGTAATCGGAACCTGGCTCACCGCCGAGAGAGTTGCTGTACTTTCGGTGTCGGCGAAAAACTGATCCACGAGATTACTCCGGTGCGGATGCTCAACTGCAACTGCTCGATCCCGGGCGATCCGGAGACGCGCGAAGCGATCGTGGCGGATCCGGGCGATGAACTCGAACGCGCCCTGGAGATTTTGCGCGCGCCGCAGCTAAACACGCGCACCATTGTTAGCACTCATACGCACATCGATCACCTGGGAGGCCTGTCGCGGCTGTTCGCTGTGCCTAGCAGAGCCGTCCAAGCGCTGATGGACGGTGCGGGCCCGACTGGGCACTTGGTTTACTTCGCGCGGTCCGTCACCAGAATCGGCGGCAGGTTCCGCTCCAGGCTTCCGGGCGTCTGATTGCGGATGTTCCATATCGCTTCCCGCCTACGGATTCACATGCGCCAATGGAATCTGCCCAAACAATTGCAGATCAATGATCATGTTCAGCCGCCGGTCCAACTGAAAAAACGTGGCCGCCTTTCTCCCCGGCAACACCTGGTTCACCGTCGGCACATACTTCAAGCGCAGCGCCTGCACCTGCGCGTCCACCTCCAGCCAGTGCCGCACATAAATCATTGCATCCTGGTCTGACATCGTTGCCCACATCTCCGCATACTGCTTCAGCAGCGCATACTTCTGGTCGTTCACTACTTGCAAGTCCTTCACGTAATGATTGTAGATCGGCCAGAACTTCTGCCCCTCGTCTTCCGACAGCGACATGTTCTGCCCAATCACCTGCATTTTCGCGGCACGTAGGTCTTTCCGCAGCAAAGCAATGTCCTCGTCCGTCACCGTCGGGGTGATGATCCTCTCTACCTTCACTTGCTGCCCGTGCACCGTCGCCCCCGCTCCAGCCATCCCCCAACCAAACGCCGTCGCCACCAGCATGCCCGCAATAAACGCCCCGACCAATCCCGCCGCTCCCGTGATTTTGCGCTTCATGATCTTTCTCCTTATTTCTGTCGCCCTGGCACAAAGAGCCTGTGAGAACAGCAAATCTGCGTGCATGTTAATACAATTGGGCCGACAGTGGGTTACTTGCATCACCAAGCGAGAGTCAACGCCTGATTTACAGCGGGTCTCAACACCTGATGAACGCATTGCTCAGAGTCTGACCTCTCGCCGAAAGAGTTGCTATACTTTCAGCGTGAGCGAAAAACTAATTCACGAAATCATTCCGGTGGGGATGCTGCAGTGCAATTGCTCGATCCTGGGCGATCCCGAAACGCACGAAGCGATCGTAGTGGATCCGGGCGACGAGGTCGAGCGCATCCTGGAGATTTTGCGCGCGCAGCAGCTGAATTTGCGGGCGATTGTCAGCACGCACACGCACATTGATCATGTGGGAGGCCTTGCGCGTTTGCATGCGGCGACGCAAGCGCCGGTGCTGATCCACGAGGCCGATCTGGAGTTGTACCGGCACTTGGACATGCAGGCGCAATTTTTGGGGATGCGCACGCCGGAGAGCATGCTCATCGAGGATTTTGTGAAGGAAGGCGACAGTGTGCGTTGGGGCGGCTATTCGGCACGCGTGATTCATACGCCGGGGCACACGCCGGGAAGCATCAGCCTGCTGGTGGAGAAGGAGCGGGAGTCGGAGCAGAGGTACGTGGATCGCTTGAAACCGCAATCGGCGAAGGCCTCAGCGGAGGCCCATTTGCGCGCGCACTTGCAGGAAAATGCGGCAGTCGTCGCGCCGTCTCGCAAAGGCGAGCTTGCGCCTGGGAGGCTGGTTTCCGGCGACACTTTATTTCAGGGCAGCATTGGCCGCACCGACCTGTGGGGCGGCTCGATGAAAGATATTTTGAGTTCGATCCGCGAAAAGTTGCTGGCGCTCCCCGACGAAACGCTAGTGATCCCCGGCCACGGCGAAAACACCAGCATCGGCGCGGAACGCGCTCAAAATCCCTACCTGCGTTAACCGCACTCCCAACTAAAACTTCACGTCCTTGATGTGCGTGGCAAGAGACCACAGATTCCCGAAGGGATCTTGCACTGTGGCAGTGCGGTCTCCATACGGCGCGTCCTCGAGCCCGCGAATTGTGGTCGCGCCGGCGCGGACGGCTGCCGTGTACACGTCGTCCGTATTCGGCACGTACATGTGCAGCAGGAATGGAGCGGACTCCGATTCTCCGCGCGCTTCACCGCCCGCCAGGATGGAATCGCCCATGCGCAGTCGGACATGCCGCGCGATCCCTTGCGGATCCTTGGCCGTAAATACTTCGCGCGCGCCGAAGGCCTGCTCCAGGAATTCCACATATTTCCCGGCGTCGCGGACTTGGAACATCGGAACGATTGCAGGCGTGTTCGGAACGATGTGCTTTCCGCTGCCCTTCGTGGTGATGTGCCAGGAATTGCCGCCGGGGTCCTTCACGGTTCCCTGGCGGTCGCCGTAGGGCTGATCCATGGGCACGGAGAGAGACGTGGCGCCCGCGTCCAAGGCGCGCTGGAACGCGGCATCCACGTCCGGCACGTACAAAATATTCGTCGAGGCGCGCGGCTTGAACTCGGCACTTGCGTCCGCGAGTTCCACCATCGCGCCGGCAATACGAACTTCGGCGTGCATTATCAGGTCCGAGCCCGGACGCGCTACGCGGAAAATTTCCTCGGCGCCGAACGCCTGCTTAAAGAAATTGATCAGCCTCGCTGCGCCCGGAACCAGCAGGTACGGCGTAAGCGTGCGGAATCCTTTGCGGATGTAGGGGACAGGCAGAGTCCACTTTGGTTCTTCGGCGGGCGGCGCAGCGACGTTCTGCGTGAGTTTCTCGAAGCGCCGCTGTATCTCCTCGCTAGTGAGCGTCTCCTTGTGAGTTGTGATGACCCATGTGAGTCCGAAGGGATCGGCGAATTGGCCGGAGCGCTCGCCGTAGAACTGATCTTGCACCGGGCGGACCACTTTGGCACCGGCGGCTATGGCGCGGGCGGCCATCGCGTCCACGTCATCCACCTGGAGATGAATTTTTACCGGCGAGCCGCCGAGCGTTTCGGCACTGACGGCGCCATAGTCCGGGAATTCATCGGCGAGCATGATTGCGGAATTACCGATACGGATTTCCGCGTGGCCGATTCTGTCACCGGGGCCAGTCAGGCGCATGGTTTCTACGGCGCCGAAAGCCTGTTTGTAAAATTCAAGAGCGCGGGCCGCGCCGTTCACGATCAAATATGCGGTCGCGGTCTGTTGCGGTTCTGGCGCTGCTGCTGGTTTGCTGGCCATCGGATTTCTCCCTTCGAGCTTTGCTCGTAGTGATGCTTTGAAATCTTCACGCGGCAGGCCGCGCAGTTCTCTTGCGACGCGCGCCAGTGCAGCGACGGGCGCTTTGGGCGCGGCGCCATCACGGCGGTGCGACGCCGAGCCGGGCGCGAGCAGCGCCTGGATGGCGCGATCGAGTTGTTCGCTCAGGTTTGGTTTAGGCATTGGCTGCACCCGATCGATTCTTCTTCTGTGATGCTTTACCGGCTGTGTACTTGCCGGAAACTTTTGCGACTTCCTCGCGCAATGTCTGTATGCCGCGGAACTGCAGTTGTTTTACTGCGCCCTCGGTCCGTCCGAGAACTTGCGCGATTTCACGGATACTTTTTTCTTCGGCGAAGCGCATCTGCACGACCTTCCGCTGTTCGACGGGAAGCTCCCGCACCAGTCGGAACAGCTGCGCGCGAATTTCGATTTCTTCCGGGCTCGGCTCGGCGCTGGCGGGATCGTTCGCGAGCGCGTCGGTTTGTTCGCGCGAGCCGCGCCGCCAGCGGTCGGCGATAGCATTGGAAGCGATGCGCATGAGCCACGCGCCGAAAGGAGCGCCGCGCCACTCGAAGCGCGGCAGGTTCGCCAAGGCATGGTGAAATACCTCGGACGTTATGTCCTCGGCCGCTTCGCGATGGCCCACCCGTCGCCAGACGTAGGCGTACACGCGCTCGAAGTGAATTTCGTAGAGCGCGGCAAAACGGCGGGGGTCCTGCTGCGCCGCTTCGATCAGCCGCCGCTCGCCGGCTTCCTGTAACGTCTTCAACGAGTTCTCCGGAGTTGCTGCTGCCACAGTATAGAACTGTTGAGCGGGGCAAAGGTTACGGTGGGGCGCAGAAGAAATACAACCGTTGATCCCTGCGTGGCGTTAGCCCTTCTTGTCGCGCTCGGCGCGCATCGCTTCCATCACGCTTTGAATCAATTCTTTGGCTTTGCCGATTTCCGCTTGGATGATGCGGATGTCCATTACGGGGACGTCTGGGTCGCGATTGGTGTGGCAGTAGACGCCGTGTTGGCCCACTAGGATGAGGGCGTTAGTGAGGAGGTCGAGAGAGACGGCCAGCCGTCCGCGATGCGGGCCCATCATGGTTTCGTAATGTTCTAGTTCGTCTTTGTGTTCGTCGAAGGCGGGCATGGGAGGCTCTCCAAAAGTGGCGACAATTCAAGGTAGCGTGTCATGGGTGGATTCGCAACATGGCGACATGGATCGGTTGGCGCTGGACATTTGGATGGCGGTCCCGCTTCGCCTGCCCCATCCGCGCCGGCGTCCCGCCGGACCCGTCGGTCTGTTTTTGCCCTTGTAGCAGTGGTTCTACAACCGACTGTTGCGGGCTACGGAACACGTTCGGCCAGTATCCTTTACTATGCTGGAATGAGATTAGATAATCTGGGCCGTTGCGTTGAGCGTGCCGCAGTTGTAGGGGATGGCGTGGTTTGTTCGAGTGGCTGTTCCATATCGGGGCGGCTTTCGCTGGGGCTGCAAACGACGCTATACTAACGGGAACGAATGTGATGATTCGCGCTGCGCAAGCCTGTTTCCTGGAATGCTAATCGGCCCGTTGCCAACGACGACAGCAAAATTTGAAATTGTGCGGAGCTGCTTCTGGGGATCAATCCGGTTCTTGAGATCCGCGGGGTGAACAAACGATGAGACGTTCAGACTTGGTACGCAATCCTGGGAAAACCAAAGCGGTGCGGACTTCGCAGATCGTTTTCGGCGAGCGGCAGCATCTTTTGCGCGTGCTGGATTCGGTGGAGCGCAGCGCTTTGCCGGCGGCGCGCCTGGAGCAGGAGCGTCGCGTGATCGAGCAATTGATTCACTCGCGGACGCAGGAACTGAATCGCATCAATCCTGGCTGGGATGAGAAGGTGGGAGTGGTGCTCAGCGCGGAAGTGAAACCGGAAACTTTGGACGGGCTTTCGCGGCAGGCTCCCAAGGAAGATTTCTATTTGCTGCGGCTGATCAGCGAGCATCCGAAAGTTTCGGCGAAGACATTGGGTCGTTTGTCGCATCATCCGTATTCGGCGATTCGCGAGAATATTGCGCGGCATCCGAACAGCGATGCGGCGACCTTGTCCAGGCTGAGCAAGGATCGCACGCAACCATTGTGGTATTTGGTGGCGTTCAATCCGAACGCGCCGATGACTCTGCGCAAGAAATTGCAGGAGCGGATGCGCAGGCTGGGCGAGAAGTCCGCGACGCAGTAAGAAGTGACGAGTGTTCAGTGATTCCCGGTTTGCAATTGAACAGGTTGCGGAAGGTGTCGGGAGGAGAGCGGTCTTAGTGGCACAGGCAATCTTGCCTGTGCTGAAAAGGCTGTGCTTGTCGGTGCCATGTCGCCAGAAACGGTAACGGTTTCGACTTTATCCGCCAGCTGTCGAGCTGCGACGAGGGCTGAATTTATGACGTTTCTCGGGCGCTGGCTTAGCGCCCCTCTTTTATTTGGCCTTCACTTTTTCGCTGTGGTTCAAGATGTCGTAACATCTTGCTGGGCGTTTTTTCTAGAGTAGAATCCTCGCATGACGGACGCTTCTCACGTTCCCGCTTCTGCGCCTTCCGCTTCGCCAGGCAGTTCACAACACCCCAGTTGCAATATCGCAGATGAATTTGTTTCGCGGCCGGCGCGCGAGCATCCGGAGAAACTGGCGATTCTGGGAACTGGACGGGCGCGGACGTACGGCGAACTGAAGACATTGGTGGATCGTGTGGCGCAGGCCTTGCGCGATGCGAATTGCCAGCCAGGCGAACGGGTGCTGCTTGCCTTGCCGGATTCGGCGGAGCTGGTTGGCGCGTTTTTTGGCGCGGCGAAAATTGGTGCGATTGCCGTGCCGGTGAATCCGATGGCGCGCGCTGCGGATTACCAGCATTGGCTGGAAAATTGCGGCGCGCGCATTGCGATCGTGCATGCGCCGATTTTGGGCGAGTTCTGCGCTGGCATCGCGGGTGATGCGGCGCTCGACCTTCTTGTGGTTTACGAAGGCACGCCGGGAACTGAGAAGCCGGAGCCAGTGGCGCGGCGGATTCTTGCGTGGGACGACTGGCTGCCCTCGCATGTTGGCATGGTCGCGACGCATCCGACGGTTGCGACAGACCCGGCATTCTTCTTGTTTACATCAGGCGGCGGCGGCACGCCGAAAGCAGTCGTGCATCGGCATCAGGATATGGCTGTTGCCGCGCGGAATTATGCGCAGGGAGTGCTGGGTTTGCGCGCGGACGACCGGCTGTTCTCGGTTTCGAAATTGTTTTTCGCTTACGGCCTGGGCAATGGGATGTACTTTCCGCTGCATTCTGGGGCTTCCACGATTTTGTATCCCGAGCGGCCTCGCGTGGATGAAATAGCGGCGG
>Ga0210407_10001194_pt1 | contig 25153 bp, 25 predicted proteins | sample IncBWC27MmetaG_FD_150860 | JGI IMG/M metagenome (GOLD analysis project Ga0210407, IMG submission 150860) | Forest soil microbial communities from Barre Woods Harvard Forest LTER site, Petersham, Massachusetts, United States - Inc-BW-C-27-M | ecosystem: Environmental > Terrestrial > Soil >... | reverse complement strand
GTGGGTTGAAAGAAAATGCGCTGGTGCTGTCGGGCGGCGTCTCGATGGGGAAGTACGATCTGGTTGAAAGTGCCCTCAAAGCTATGGGCGCGGAATTTTTTTTCGATGCGGTGGCGATTCGGCCTGGAAAGCCGGCGGTGTTTGGAATGTGCCAGGGCAAGCCAGTGTTCGGTCTACCGGGGAATCCGGTCTCCACGATGGTGACGTTCGAATTGTTTGTAGCACCGGCGATTGATTTGTTGAGCGGCGCGGCGGCGCGTGCATTGCCCTTGGTTGAGGCGCGACTGGCGGAAGCGTTGAAGGAAAAATCCGGGCTGACGCACTTCTTGCCCGCGCGCGTGGAGTGGCGCGGCACCGTAGCAGAAGTGAAAGCGCTGAAGTGGCTAGGCTCGGGCGATATCGCGGCGCTGGCGAAGGCGAATTGCTTCCTGGTGATTCCGGCCGACCGAGAGAAGATCGAGGCCGGCGAGAATATTTCGGTTTTACTCAGGAAGGACGTAGTCTAAACGAGACGAGATGGCCAAGCTGTCGCACTACGGAAATAAGGGTGAGGTGCGGATGGTCGACGTGTCCGAGAAGGCCGTGACGACACGAACCGCCGCAGCCCGCGGTTTTGTGAAGATGAAGCCGGCTGTCGTAAGTGCTGTCCGGCGGCTGAAAAACCCTAAGGGCAATCCGTTGGAAGTGGCGCGGATCGCGGGAATTGCGGCGGCGAAGAGGACCGCGGAGTGGATACCTCTTTGTCATCCATTGCCCTTGACGCACATTGATGTGACCGCGCGGCTGTGCCAGAATGGCGTGGAAGTGCAATCCACAGTGACCACGGCCGCCCAGACGGGCGTGGAAATGGAAGCCCTGGTCGCCGTTACCGCAGCGGCCCTCACGGTCTACGACATGTGCAAAGCCCTCGATAAAGCGATGGAAATCACGGACATTGTTCTCGTCGAAAAGACCGGCGGCAAGAGCGGGGACTTCCATCGGCGGAAGGCCGCGCAGGGGCGCGCGCGATGACCACGGCAGGGCACAAGACCATCAAATTGCTGCTGGCGGAGGATAATCCGCTTGTTCGCGAGTTGATCGTGAAGGGGCTTGAGACGTTCTGCGAAGTGGAAGCCTCCACGGACGGCGCCGACGCGCTGCTGAAGGTGGTCGACGCACCGCCCGACGTGATTCTCTGCGATTACAAGATGCCCGGCCTGGACGGCAGACAACTCTTCGAGAAACTGCGCGCGCGTGAATCGACCAGGCACATTCCGTTCCTGTTTATGGCCAGCCGCCCGGACATCGAGGAGCGCTTAAGACCGCTGGTGGATGGCGTCGAGGATTTCATACCCAAGCCGTTTTTGATTAAAGATCTGGTCCGGATCACAAAAAAAGTTGTCGATCGCCTGCATCTCGAAAAGCTGCAGAAGAAAGCGAAACGGCCGGGCGTGATTCAAGGGCGGCTGGAAGAAATGAGCATGATCGACCTGATGCAGTCGCTGGAGATGGGTCAGAAGTCGTGCCGGTTGATCGTGCAGCACGACGGGGCGCAAGGCGAACTTTATTTTGCGGGCGGGCAATGCCGCGACGCGAAAATCGGCAAACTCGAGGGCGACGACGCGGTTTACAAAGTGGTGCTGTGGACAGCGGGAGAGTTCGAGATCGATTTCAACGCCGCGAACGCCTCGACAAGGACCACTACCACGCGCAACACGACCGGCCTGTTGATGGAAGCGATGCGGCTGATGGATGAAGCCAATCGCGACACGGTCGAGACGCCGTGAATCTCCCTAAGAAACCTTCCTGATGCGTGTTGCCGTCCTCACCATCAGCGACTCCGTGACGAAGGGCGAGCGCGAAGATTTGTCTGGCCCTGCGGTTGTTGCATTTTGCCGCGGGCTGGGCTGGGAAATTACCTCGATGCTGCATGTCTCGGACGATCCGGCAAATATCCGCGAGCAGTTGCGCGTAGTGGCTGATTCCGGCCGCGTGGATATTCTTTTGACCACGGGCGGGACGGGGATTGGGCCGCGGGACAACACGCCGGAAGCGACGCAAGCCGTGGCTGACCGCATTGTGCCCGGACTTTCCGAAGAAATGCGGCGCAAAGGCCTCGAGAAAACTCCGACGGCTGTGCTCTCGCGCGGCACCGCCGCCGTGCGAACGAAGACGCTAATCGTCAATTTGCCCGGAAGCCCCAAAGGCGCCGTTGAATCATTGGAAGCCGTAGCCCATCTTCTGCCGCACGCGGTGAAAGTACTCCACGGAGCACGGCACGACTAGGTTGCCTTCGGAGATCGCAGCGGAATGAGAGCGCGGAGCCGGGGTTCCCGCAAGTGGAGACCACCCCAGAGCAGCACACCTAAATACGTCGGAAACAAAACATGGCTGAATAATGGATCGCCGACGCGTAAGTGCGTAGCGACGGCGCCGCCAAGATAACCAGTCAGCAAGATCGCGCCGAGAACGGAGGTAAGCGGGATGACGTAGAGGGCTGTAGACACCAATAAGATGATCCCGAGAACCGGCGCGAGGCTGAGGGACCATCCCAAGCGAGCGAATGTCTCCACGACAGGTGCGGGAGCAGGCGTAACGAATTTAAAGATTACATCAATCGCGAGAAATGCTACGACCAATCCGCTCATGATGCGTCCGGCCCAAAGGGCTTTCTTCGAGACGGGAGCGGTCTGCGTGTCTGATGGCATGAATTTTCCTCCCAATATGTCACCGATTGAAGCCTACGGATTGTAAGCTCGTTTGCGGTGATAAAGAAATTCAGGAGCAGAGCCGCTAAACCCCAAACTGCCGGAGATGATGATCTAGATGCTTGTACATCAATATCGCCCACTGCTCCGGTGTTAGCCGCCCAAAGAAGCTATGCGGATGCGTGGTGCACCCCGCCGGCCCGGCCGCGGCAAACCGGTCGATCAATCCGCGCAAGCGCTCTCGTTCCGTTCCCAGGTCCCGTTCATCCTGCACCACAAGATCCTTCGCCGTCGGCGAATTCCGCCGCATCGGTTCGTCGTTTCCAAGCACCATCGGCTTCACGATCCGCCCCGTGATCCGCCCCAGAAACATCCGTGGCGGAATCCTGTCCCCTACCGCCCACTCTACCGCCGCGGAGCAATGGGCTAGCGTCTGCGGTGCATTCATCTTGCCCCACAGCCGTTCGCTATCTGGCCGCAGCTGCGCCATCCGCTCCTTCACTTCTTCCACCCTAGCCGCTTCAAAGAGATTTTTCATGCGGAAAGACCTCCCCGGTCAACTCCTCCCTACCAAATGCATCTGAGGATGTTGTGCGCAGGCCCTTACCCGCCGGCGATGGCGCCAATGATGAGAAGCGGTTCTGCACCGGAGGCGATTGCGTCAGGCAGCGGGGTATCCGGCGGCTCAAGGGAATAGTCCTCGGCGCAGGCGAAGAAGCGCAGAAAGGGACGACGCTCCTGCGTGACGTGATCGCGAATCGTGCCTCGCAGCATTGGATATTGTGCTTCAAGAGCGTCGAGCACCGAGCGCTGCGTAACCGGACCCTCGACGTGGAGCTGAATCTCTGGTCCGGCGTGCGCCAGCGCTCGAAGGTGTCCTGGTAGAACGACGCGAATCATGACAGCGTCTGAACCTCCACAGAAAGCACGGCGGGGAGATGTTCCACGATGTGAGCCCAACTGTCGCCGGCGTCGGACGACCCGTACACTTGCCCGCCGGTGGTGCCGAAATAGACACCGCATTTATCGAGGGAGTCGACAGCCATGGCGTCACGCAAAACATTCACGTAGCAGTCTTTTTGTGGCAAGCCTTTGGTTAGAGCTTCCCACTCATTGCCGCCGGACTTGCTGCGGTAGACGCGCAGCTTCCCTTCGAGAGGGAAGTGCTCACCATCGCTCTTGATCGGCACGACGTAGATGGTTTCGGGATCGTGCGCGTGAACGTCAATCACGAAGCCGAAGTCGGTTGGCAAGTTGCCGCTGACTTCCTTCCAGGAATCGCCGGCATTGTCACTGCGCATCACGTCCCAATGTTTTTGCATGAAGAGGACGCTTGGGCGCGCGGGGTTCATCGCAACGTGATGAACGCAGTGGCCCACCTCTGCAGTCGGCTCGGGAATGTATTGCGAGTAGAGGCCCTTGTTGATTGGCTTCCAGGTCTTGCCGCCGTCGTCCGTGCGGAACGCGCCCGCGGCCGATATGGCGATGTAAATTCTTTTGGGATCGCTCTTATCCAGAATGATGGTGTGCAGGCACATCCCGCCGGCGCCGGGTTGCCAACGCGGGCCAGTGCCGTGGCCGCGGAGTCCGGCGAGTTCCTTCCAGTTCTTTCCGCCGTCGGTCGAACGGAATATGCCGGCGTCTTCCACTCCCGCGTAGACCGTGTCCGCATCGGTGAGCGACGGTTCGATATGCCAGACACGCTTGAACTCCCAGGGATGCTGGCTGCCGTCGTACCACATGTGAGTGGTGAGCGGCTTGCCGGTTTCCGCGGAGGTGTCGTACACGAACTTGTTGCTTTCGCCTTTGGGCGGTCCTGGCGTGGCGTCCTTTTCGCCCGGCGGCGTTCCTGGCTGGATCCAAGTTTTACCGCCGTCGTCGGAGCGTTGAATGATCTGTCCGAACCAGCCGCTGGTCTGCGACGCATAGATCCGATCCGGGTTCACGGGCGATCCCTTGAGGTGATACATTTCCCAGCCGGCAAAATGAGGGCCGCTCACGTCCCAGTTTTTGCGCTTGCCGTCGGATGTCAGGATAAAGGCGCCTTTGCGGGTTCCCACCAGCACTCTTACTTTGCTCATCGCTCACTCCTTCTCGTGTGTGGTAAGGCCGTTGCAAAAGCCTACCTTTGTGTTACGCAAACGCAAAAAATTTCTTTCGGCGCGTCACGATTGGATTGGTACCCAAACCTCCATGCCGCCCATTCCGGTCTGCGGATTGAATTCCTCGGAGTAACGCTCGAAAAAGCTCGGCGCTGCGGGAATCCCGCGCGGAACCTCTAGGCCGGAACCTGGGAGCCACTTGTCGATGGCATCTAGCGTTTCGTAGAGCTTCGAAACATGCTCAAGGTGGGGAAAAACGGCATACTTTTGCGGCGGGATGGTCGCGAAGCTAAATTCGTCCGGAAGGCCTGAAGCACTGGAGATCTCGATGCCCGCGAGGTAGTCAATTCCATCCGGGCCATTGAAGCACAGGCCATACGCGACTCGGCCCACCTGTCCGGGGATATTTCCGATGTGAGGCGCAAAGCGCTGCCAAAGCTCAGGCATGTTCTTCATTGTTTCCGAAGTGTAGTGCTCGCTCAGCCCGGCAATTAGCAAGGCTTTGCTGTTCTCAAACCGCGGTCCTTCCAGTTGTACTGCGGGCGATTTCTTCATCGTTGCCTGGCTCATTCGGTCCTCCGATTCTAACTTGCGTCCGAAGATCGCTGGCCGGGAAAACAGTCTGCAACAAGTCACTTGCAAAATGCAAGTGAAAATATGTTAAACTCGAAAAATGTCAAAGCAGAGGGCGAATCCTAAGCGCCGCTCCGGGTGCCCGCTGAATGCTTCGGTGGAGATCCTCGGTGACCGCTGGTCGTTGTTGATCATCCGCGACATGATGCTGCAAGGATTCCGAACATATAAAGAGTTCCTGGGCTCGTACGAGAGAATCGCGACGAACATTTTGGCGGATCGCCTGCAAAAGCTGATCGCTCATGGAATCATCACCACGGGGCGGGACTCCTCGGACGGACGCAAGCTGATTTACTCGCTCACGCCGAAGGGCATTGATCTCGCTCCGGTCCTCACGGAAATGGTGCTATGGGCGGCCGCACACGAGGATACGGCCAATCAAGCGCTTGTCCGGGAAATGCGAAAGGACAAGGAGCAATTCATATCTGTCATTCGGCAGCGCTGGGCCGAAACGGCCCGAGCGGGCGATCGCAAAACTACGAGAAAACCCAGGCCTTCGCCAGACATTCGAGAAACTAATCGCGCGCTCCGGCGAAGCCCTTCACTCCGATCGCAGCGCCTCCGTGACGTCGACGCGCGCGGCGCGCGCCGCGGGCACCACTGACGCCACTACTGCGGCGGTTATCAGCACGACCACTGATGCGACCACAGGCAGGCTGCCGGGCATCTGCACGTCCTCGAAAGAGCTCCGCGCCAGACGCACCAGCACGTACCCGCATGCCGCGCCAACGACGACTCCCGCCGCTGCCATCACTGCGCCTTCGGTGATGACGCTCGCCAGGAGTTGCCGCGGCTGCGCTCCAATCGCCAGCCGGACGCCGAACTCGCGCGTCCGCGCACTGACAGAAAATGCGAGCACGCCGGCGACACCGACCAACGCAATCGCCAGGGCGACGGTCGCAAAGACGCCGAACACTACTGTGTTGAGACGATCCGGAGTGAGGACTTCGGCGCGGATGTCTTCGAGAGTTGCGGCCCGCTCGACCGGCTGCTCGGCAGACATGTCGCGGATGATGCGAGTGACGGGCGTGACTAGCGAATAAGGATTTGCGCCGGTGTGGATGAAGAGCCGGCCGCCAAACATCGGGCCCTCTTCAAAAGGGTTGTAGACGGTGAGCATGGGCCCCGGGACGATGTGTTCATCGTCAATATCGGCCGTGACACCAATAATGCGGTGCGGCTCGGTGCTAATCCCGGGGATGAATTTCATCACGGGATCCGTCCAATAGACATGGCGATTGAGGGCATCCCGATTGGGGAACATGCGTTGCGCAAGAGTTTGACTGACGATAACGACCGGGTCTTTGCTCTGGCCGTCCAGCTGATTGAAGTCGCGGCCCTCGATGATGGGAACACCGAGCGCGGCAAAGAATCCGGGAGAGATGGTGCGCAAGTTCGCGCGAGGATCCTCTTCGCCGGGGGCATGAACATGGCCGTCCGCGGAGAATTGGAAGCCAGGACCAAAGCTGCCGGCGTCGCGCCAGGGAACAACAATGCCGAAAGCGGTCTTCGTCACACCCGGTAGCGCTTCAATACGGCGTATCGATTCCTTGTAGAAATCGACCACTTGTTCGGGCGTCTTTCCGTGAGACATTGTGGGAACGTTGATGGCCAGCACGTGGCGCGTATCGAAGCCGGTCTGCGCCGACTGCAGCGAGATCAATGTTTTGACCAACGCGCTGGCGCCCGCCAATAGCACGAAAGACGCGGCAATCTGCGTCACGGCGAAGATGCGCAGCCGGCGATTCGTACTGCCGGTGATCCGTACGCTGCCGCTCGAGAGACCCATTCCTTGTGAGGCGTCAGCTGACGGCAGGCGCGGGACAAACGCCAAAAGCACGGCCGCTACGACCGCCAGCCCTGCCCCAACCCAGAGCATGCTCGAGTCCACGGTCAGCTCGAGCGCGCGGACCGAAAAGCGTGAGGCGTACCGCGCCAGAATGTCCACCAAAGGCCGTGCGCTAAGCACGCCGAGCGTCGCGCCGGCTCCGCAGAGCAGGAGGCTCTCCGCCAGCAGGACTCGCCGAAGCGCGCCCGTGGTTGCGCCGAGCGCCGCGCGGATCGCCAGTTCGCCTTCCCGCCGAACTGTCCGCGACAGAATCAGGTTGGCGACGTTCGAGCACGCGATGACAAAGACGAGCGCTGAAGCCGCCAGCAGCACCAGCAGGACAGTCCTGGCGCCCGAAGTGATCTGGTCGCGCAATAGTTTCGCTTCGATCTGAAAGTTTGCTTGCGCCGGATACTCTTTGGGATACGCTTTGACCATCGCTCCATACACGGCGCGCAGCTCAGCGCGCGCTTGCTCGAGATCCTCGCCCGGCGCGAGACGCCCGAAGAGTTCTGTCATTCGATGGACGCGCCCGTTCTGCATGGTCGCGGAGAGATGATGCGGGCTGGTGACAATGTTGGCGATGATTTCTGTACTGGTGGGGTATTGGATAGATGGCTCGAGGACGCCGATGATGGTAGCGGATCTGTCGCCGAACCCGCTGCCAAGTCGAAGGACTTTGCCGAGAACGGAAGGATCACTCTTAACGGCAGTCGACCAGTACCGGTAGGTCAGGACGACCACGCCAGCAGCCTTAGGGCCGTCGTCTTGCGGGCCGATCAGACGACCGAGGACGGGATGCAGGCCCACCACGTCAAAATAGGAGCCGTCAACGACGGCGGCGCTAACTTCCCGGGGCTCGCCGAGGCCGATCATGGTGAAACCGACGGTGGAGAACTCGCCAAAGGAGCTGAGGGTTTTAACGCTTGCGCGCAGGTCTTGAATTTCCGGCACGGAGAATGGGACGCCCCCGGGGCCAATGCCTGGCGCTCTTTGTTCGATGTAGATCAGCCGGTTTTCGTCGCGGTTGACAAGCGGCCGCAGCAGCACACCGCGAACCAGGCTGAAGATCGCCGCGTTCGCCCCGATACCCAGCGCCAGCGTGAGCACCACAGTGAACGCCAGCCCCTTGGTGCGCCCCAGCGAGCGAACCGCGAACTTGACGTCACGCAAGAACGTCATGACGGGCTCGATGAGTCGCGAATCTTCCGGTTGGCTCTTGCTCATGAGCTACTCCTTTGATTTCGTTGACACGTAGGCTGCGAGACGCTCAAGGCTCTGCGTCCAGCCCGCTTCCATCCCCGCGAGGTACGGGGCGGCTTGGGCCGTCTTCTTGATGACGCGCGCCCGCAAAATTTGTTTCGTTTTACTAGTTGCCTCGTCGAAGGTCACGGTGGTTAGCACCTTAAAACATTGGGCTCGATTGCTGTCTAAGGCCGCGCATGCGAATCAGAATAGCTCCGCCCGGCCGTAAGTCCAACTCGGACAATGGCTTAGCGAATTCGAGTGGAGGCCCCTCCCTCGCCACCTGTCTTGGACAAGTCTAAACCTGACGGGACAGCAGCGTTCGTGGCCGTATTGGCCACGATGGAGAGGGAGGAGTCGGGGTCCGTGGCTGGCTCTATCTTCTCATTGGTGAACTCACGTGGCGCGATGGAGGGGTTAATGCAGGCCGGAGTAGCCGTTCGAGGCAGATCCCTCTGGGATTCTCAGGTTGACCGATTGCTAATTCAAGTCAAGAATGCTTGCCATGGCATACAAACTATCGGACAAGAAACTGGCGGTTCTGGGCGCAGGAAAACTCGGCGGAATCTTGCTGCGCGCTTACCTGAAGCAGGAGCTTTTTTCGCCGAAGCGCGTTACTGCGACGGTGAAGCACAGCGAAAAAGCCTCGGTCCTGGCAAAAGAGCTGGGCGTGTCCGTGACCACTGAAAACCGCAAGGCTGTGCACGGCGCGGACATCGTGCTCCTCGGCGTGAAGCCGCAAGTCGTTGGCGATGTTTTGAAGGAAATTGCTCCCGAGCTGAACGAGAAAACTCTGGTCATATCTGTCGCCGCGTCTGTGCCCACGAGCTACATCGAGCAGCGTCTTGGCGAAAAAGTCCCCGTTGTGCGCGCGATGCCCAACACGCCTTCGGCCGTGGGATGCGGAATGACGGGGATTTGCCGCGGTGCGCACGCCGGAGCGGAGCACCTGGAGACGGCGCGTGCGATGTTCAACGCCGTCGGGCGCACCGTAGTGGTCGACGAGAAAAATATGGATGCGGTAACCGGGCTTTCGGCGAGCGGACCGGCGTTTGCCTATATCATTCTCGAGTCGCTTGCGGAAGCCGGTGTCAAAGTAGGTCTCCCGCGCGATGTGGCGACCCTGCTCGCGGCGCAGACCATGAAGGGTGCGGCGAGCGTCGTTCTGGAAACGGGAGATCATCCCGCGTTGCTGAAGGACGCCGTGACGACTCCCGCAGGATGCACCATCGACGGAATCATGGAACTGGAAGAAGGCAAACTCCGCGTCACATTGATCAAGGCAGTCGTGAAGGCCACTAGCCGTGCCGGAGAGCTGCTCTTCGAGAAGTAAGCCGTCCTCAGGATTGACAGCGGTGGTAGGATGCTGCGAGTGAGGAAGCGATGCAGAGCGCGTACATTCCTGTCTTGATTTACGCGGTGCTGGTAATTGCCTTTCCCGCGGTGACTCTGATCCTGGCAAAATTTATTCGTCCGGCCTCCACCTCCGTCGGCGCGAAGCTCAAACCCTATGAGTGCGGAATCCCTCCGGAGAGCGATGCGCGCGGACGGTATTCGGTGCGGTTTTACATTGTGGCCATGTTGTTCGTCATTTTCGACGTGGAGACGATGTTCCTCATTCCGTGGGCGATTCTATACAGAGGGTGGGTCGCACTTCATCAAGGGCTATTCGCTCTGGTTTCGATGGTACTGTTCCTCGGAATCCTGCTCGTCGGCTATTTATGGCTTTATAAAAAGGGCGCACTCGAGTGGGTGTAAGCCGTAATTTTCTTCCTCTCCCTAAACTCCGCCATCTTGTTTGCAAGTTGTTAAGATTGACTCGGTTGGCGGCGTGTGTTAGAAACGCGACGATTGAATTTTCGGCTGCTTCTCTAATGTAGTTTGTGAACGGCAGGCGGGTCGCTGCGGCCTGTCGCACCTCGGGTCCATGGCTGACGAGCCCAAGGAACCTAAACCGCCTCAAGTCCCCACGGGCGAAGAGCCCGCAAGCAGTACACCCCCTGTGTCGGCTCCTCCCGCCAAGGCCACCGATGCGAGCGCGCCTGCTCCTCCTCCTAAAGCGGCGGCTCCCGCTCCTCCCAAACCGCCTGTGGTGCTGCAAACTCCTCTCGACAACGAATTGGTCAAGCGATTTCGCGCCAAGTTCGGCGCCGCGCTTCTGGATGCCACTGAGGACCGCAAACAGGCTATCTTGACTGTGGACCGCGCCCAGCTCTTGGAAATTTCGCTGTCCCTGCGCGACGAAGAAAAATTCGACATGCTTTCGAGCTTGACGGCCGTCGATTGGCCGAAGCGCGAGAAGCGCTTTGACGTCGTTCTCGAACTGTACTCCTTTCCGAAAAACGAGCGGCTGCGCCTTAAGATTCATGCCGCGGACGCGGAAGAAGTGCCGAGCGTCGTGAGCGTGTGGCCCTCGGCGAATTGGCAGGAACGCGAAGCGTTTGACATGTTTGGAATTGTGTTTTCAGGGCATCCGGAACTGAGGCGCATTCTTCTGCCGGACGAATGGCAAGGTTATCCGCTGCGCAAAGACTATGACATCTTGCAGCAGGACACCGCGTGGGTACGGGAAAATCTTGGGATTGAGAGCGGGCAGTGAAGCGATTCCAGCGTTAGAGAGAAGACGACTCTGAGCATCGATACCACAAACGATCACAAGACGGTGTTGGGCGCGGATGAACTAGTCATCAACATGGGACCGCAGCATCCGTCCACGCATGGCGTCCTACGCGTCAAGTTGAAGCTCGATGGCGAACGCGTGATTGGTTCGGAGTGCATCATCGGGTATTTGCACCGGGGCGTCGAGAAAATCGCCGAGAACCGGACGTATCAGCAGTTTGCTCCTTATGTCGACCGCATGGATTATGTCGCGGCTGTCAGCAGCGGCCTCGGTTATTGCGAGGCGATTGAAAAATTGCTCATCGTGGAAGCTCCGCCGCGGGCCCGTGTGATTCGAACCATCCTGACGGAGCTGCAAAGAATCGCCAGCCATCTCTTGTGGCTCGGCACACATGCTTTGGATATTGGCGCGCTCACGCCGCTCTTCTACTGCTTCCGCGAGCGCGAAGAAATTCTGAAGATCTTTGAAAAGTATTGCGGGGCGCGGCTGACCACTCATGCTTTCCGCATCGGCGGACTGCAATACGAGGCTCACGACACTTTCGAGAAAGACGTCGAACGTTTCTGCAAGGATTTTGAATCGCGCATCGTGGAATACGAAACTCTGCTCACGCAAAACCGCATCTGGATTGGGCGGACGAAGGGCGTGGGGATTCTGACCGCGGCGGACGCCATCGCTTTTGGCGTGACCGGGCCCGTTCTGCGCGCCAGCGGAGTGAAATGGGACATTCGCAAGGCCATGCCTTACGCGGCGTACGATCAATACAAATTCGAGATTCCTGTCGGGACGACCGGAGACACTTACGATCGCTACCTGGTTCGCATGGAAGAGATGCGGCAATCGCGGCTGATTTGCCTGCAAGCCATCGAGAATATTCCCACTGGCCCGATTATGGCGAAAGTCGGCAAAGTCCTGAAGCCGCCGCCGGGCGAGGTCTATCACGCGATTGAAGCGCCAAAAGGAGAAATCGGCTATTACGTCGTGAGCGACGGAACCGTCATGCCGTATCGCGTGCACATTCGGCCGCCTTCCTTCATTAATTTGCAGGCGTTCGACCGTATGGTGCGTGGGCATCTGGTGGCCGATGTGGTAGCCATCATCGGAACGATAGATATCGTCTTGGGGGAAGTCGACCGGTAAGGTCGCGGAGAAAAAGATCGATGATGCAGGCCCTTTTCCAGGCAACCATCGAGTTCTTGAAAGCTTTCTGGGCGCCACTTCTGTGTGGCGTGGCAATCGTCGCGATTCTGCCGTTGATCGTCGGCTACATCGTGCTGGTGGAGCGCAAGCTCATGGCGGACATGCAAGCGCGGCTCGGGCCAATGCGCGTGGGACCGCACGGGCTGCTTCAGCCCATTGCTGATGCCGTGAAGCTGCTCATCAAGGAAGACATCATCCCGGACGATGCGGACAAGCTCGTCTTCTGGCTCGCGCCAGTGCTCTCTGTCAGTGCTGCGCTGCTTGCGCTGGCGGGCCTCGCCATCGGGCCGGCCTTCCAGATCGCGCAGGACATCAACATCGGCATTCTTTTCGTCGTGGGCGTCAGCGCGCTGGGAATTTTCGGCATCGTTCTGGGCGGCTGGGCCTCGAATAGCCATTATTCGTTGATGGGCGCGCTGCGCAGTTCGGCGCAGTTGGTGAGCTACGAGACCGCCGCGGGTATGGCGCTGGTCAGCGCGCTCTTATTTACGGGCACCTTGAACATCAAAGCAATCGTTGAGGCGCAGAGCAAAGAGGGCATCTGGTTCGTGCTGCTCGCGCCGGTGGCTTTCTTTTGTTATCTCGTCGCCTCCATTGCGGAGACCAACCGTGCGCCCTTCGATTTGCCCGAAGCGGAATCCGAGCTCGTCGCGGGATACATGACGGAGTTCAGCGGATTCCGCTGGTCGCTCTATTTTCTCGCGGAGTACGCCAACATGATCGTGGTAGCCTCCGTGGCAACAACTTTGTTTCTCGGAGGCTGGCTCAGACCCTTCGCCCACGTGTCGTGGCTCAATGTTCTGGATTTTGTTCCGACTCTTTTGATGGTCATTGTCGCCGCCTATTGCCTGCAGCGCACACCAAAGCAGCCGACGCGCGTTCAGCAGATGTTCATGCTGGCCGTAGCGGGATTGTGTTTTGTCCTTGGCATCGTGCTGCTCGCGCCTGTGGTTGTGCCCATCGCTAAGCCGTTTTATGCAGGAATTCACGGCGGCTTCTGGTTCATTTTCAAGGTGAGCCTCTACATTTATTTTTTCATGTGGCTGCGATTCACGATTCCGCGGTATCGCTTTGACCAGTTGATGCGACTGGGCTGGCATTTCCTGATTCCCTTGTCCATCATCAACGTTTTGCTGGTTGGTGTGGCCTTGATCGCCGGAGCGTACTTTAACTTGAAGGGATGGGGACTGCTTTTGGTCACGACTCCTGCGGCCGTCATTGCGCTTGTCGTTGCGTTGCTGATTCTGGCCGCTGAGAAAAGCCGCGGCGCGCGGCCGGATCAAACTGCCGCTTCGGATTTTTATGCTGGATAGAGTCCTATTTTATTTCTTTGCAGGCATCGCCGTGGCAAGCGCGGTGCTCATGGTGACGCGGCGAAATGTCGTGCACAGCGCCATCTTTCTGATTACCGCGCTGCTCGCGACCGCGGGAATTTTCTTGCAGCTACGCGCGGAATTCTTGTTTATCGTCCAGATCATTCTCTACGTCGGCGGCATCATGGTGCTGTTCGTTTTTGTGATCATGCTCGTCAATCTGGACGTCGCGCTTCAACAGATTCAGTTCGCGCGGCAGAAGTGGGTAGCGCTTCTCGTTACTCTGGCGCTCGCTGGCCAGGTTGGCCTCCTGTTCTGGTCTTCCGGGAAGATGCCCGGGCAGGGCTTGCCGGTGCTGACGGCGACGGCCGCGGAGCGCCTGCCCCTCAATTCCGAAACCGTAGCGCACAGCTTGTTCGAATCGTATCTGTTGCCGTTTGAAATTGCGTCGGTTCTGTTGCTGGTGGCCATGATTGGAGCTGTCGTCATGGCCAAGAAAAGGACCTAAACAGCGATGCTTCCGGTCGGACATTACTTGTTCCTGAGTCTCGCGCTCTTCATCATCGGAGTGATCGGAGTCGTCACTCGGCGCAACGTAATCGTCGTTCTCATGTCCATCGAGCTGATTCTGAACGCCGTGAATATTAACTTGGTTGCATTCTCCCGCTTGTACGGCGACGTGGCGGGGCAGGTCTTCGCGCTTTTCATCATTGCGGATGCGGCTGCGGAAGCCGCCGTGGGACTCGGAATCATCATCGCCTTTTTCCGGAACCGCGAAACAGTGCTGGCGGACGAAATGGATTTGTTGAAGTGGTAGCGTGACGACATGAAAGTAGAAATGAAACCGGCATGACGCCCACGGGCTACTTTCTCGATCATCTCTGGCTGATCCCGCTGTTCCCGCTCGCGACGGCGGCGCTGATGCTTTTCTTCGGCAAGCGGCTGCCCAATGTTGGCGTCAGCGTGCTGTGCGTCGGAAGCGTGGGCTTGTCTTTCCTCTGCGCGGTCGGCGCGGTTTTTCAATTGCTCGCTGCGGAGCCGGAACATCGCATCTCCCAGCAAATCCTGTTCGAATGGCTGACGCCTGGGCCCATGCAGATGACCGGCGGCCACACCATTCCCTTTGTTGCCGACTGGGGATACCTTCTCGATCCGCTCTCTTGCGTCATGGTTCTGGTCGTCACCGGAGTCGGCTTTCTGATCCACGTTTATTCCATCGGGTACATGGGCCACGAAAGCGGTTACTACCGCTTCTTCGGCTACATGAATCTCTTCATGTTCGCCATGCTGACTCTAATCCTGGCGAACAACATGCTCCTCATGTTTGTGGGCTGGGAAGGCGTCGGCCTCTGCAGCTACTTGTTGATCGGTTTTTATTTCCTGAAAAAGTCGGCCTCCAACGCGGGAAAGAAAGCCTTCATCGTGAACCGCATCGGTGACGCCGGCTTTATCCTCGGGATTCTCCTGACCGCGGTCACCTTGGGCACTATTCGGTTTACCTCGCATGGTTTGCCGGATGCCGCTGGCACCTCAGGAATTCTTCAGGCGCTGAAGTCCTCTGTGGACGCACACGCATTGGCTTTTGGCGCGCCTGTTTTGACCGCGATCGCGCTCTTGCTTTTCATCGGAGCAATGGGCAAATCAGCTCAGATTCCGCTGTACGTTTGGCTGCCGGACGCCATGGAAGGTCCTACGCCGGTAAGCGCGTTGATCCACGCCGCCACCATGGTCACCGCTGGTGTCTACATGGTTGCGCGCATGAACGCGATCTACCAGCTCGCGCCTTTGGCGATGGATGTCGTGGCGGTGGTGGGAGCCACAACCGCCATTTTTGCGGCCTCCATGGCGCTCGTGCAGAACGACATTAAGAAAGTACTGGCTTATTCGACGATCAGCCAACTCGGATATATGTTTCTCGCCCTCGGCGTCGGCGCCTTCGCAGCGGGAATTTTTCACCTGATGACCCATGCCTTCTTCAAAGCGCTGCTCTTCCTCGGCGCTGGCAGCGTGATCCACGCGATGTCTGGGGAACAGGACATACGGAAAATGGGCGGTTTGTGGCAAAAGATTCCGATTACCGCGAGAACGTTTGGAGTCGCGACGTTGGCCATCGCGGGGATTTTTCCGTTCGCCGGATTTTTCAGCAAAGATGAAATTCTTGGTCAGGCCTTCGATCGCTTTTTCCTGCTTTGGATTGTCGGGTTCATCACCGCGGGCATGACGGCCTTTTACATGTTCCGGCTGTTCTTTCTTACATTCATTGGCTATTGCCGCGCCGACGAGCATGTCGAGAAACATATCCACGAATCGCCTCTGGCGATGGTCCTTCCGCTCATGATTCTCGCCGGATTTTCGGTCATTGGCGGTTGGATTGGGTGGCCGGAGGTCTTCGGAGGAGAAAATCGTTTTGAGCGGTTCCTTGATCCCGTCCTGGTTGGCGTAATGCCAGAGACGGGAGCCGTAAAAATCGCGCACCATGCGTTCGCCAAAGAGATTCTGTTGATGGTGGCGTCGCTCGCAATCGTCGGTGCAGGATTTTGGCTCGCGTACGAATTCTATTGCAGCAAGCGCATCGCGCCGGAGCTGGTCGCCGGCAGGCGGCCGGTATTGTACCGGTTGCTCCTCCACAAGTATTACGTCGACGAAATCTATGACGCCGCTGTCGTCGAGCGCACCAAAGACCTCGGCACTCTCCTGGGCCGCTTCGACGCCAACGTGATCGACGGCGTGGGCGTGGACGGCGCAGGCTGGCTCGCGCGCTTCGGCTCAACTCTTTCGATGTGGTGGGACAAGTGGATCATCGATGGGCTGCTGAATTTCAGCGCCAAGCTGATGCAGCTTTTCAGTTATCCGGTGCGCCTGCTGCAAACCGGAATGTTTTCCAGTTACGCGATGTTCATCTTAGTCGGGCTCGTCATTCTTCTGGCGTATTACGGGCGCCATGTGCAGGTAATGCTGCGCAGCGTGCGCTGAGAGGCGATAAGAATGGACTTTCTTGCATATCACATCTTGAGCGTGGTTCTGTTTACGCCGCTCGTGGGGGCGTTGCTCTTGCTGTTCATTCCACGCGAGAACGAGCAGGCCCACAAGATCGCTGGCAACCTCTTCGGCGTGCTTGGCTTCCTGGTCTCGCTTCCGCTGCTTCGCTGGTTCAAGCCGGGATGGGGCGGCTTCGCCTTCGAGGAAACCGCCGATTGGATTCCCTCCATCGGCGCGAAATACCATCTTGGCATCGACGGCATCAGCCTCTTGCTCATCATGCTCACCACCTTCCTCGGAATGATCGCCATCCTCTCGTCCTGGAGCGCGATTCATCAGCGCACCAAGGAATATTACATTCTGCTCCTGCTCCTCCAGACCGGCATGATCGGCGTTTTCGTTTCCCTCGATTTCTTTCTCTTTTACGTTTTCTGGGAAGTGATGCTCGTTCCCATGTACTTCCTCATCGGCGTTTGGGGCAGCGACCGCCGCCTGTACGCCGCCATCAAGTTTTTCCTGTACACCCTTGCCGGTTCCGTGGTCATGCTGCTGGCGATTCTTGCGCTCTACTTCTATGCGCCCGTGGCCCCCGGTGGCACACGCACCTTCGACGTTCCAACGCTGCTCGCCGCCGCGCAGCACTTCACCGACCCATTGAAAGTCTGGCTCTTCTGGGGATTCTTCTTCGCCTTCGCCATCAAAGTGCCCATGTTCCCGTTCCACACCTGGCTCCCGGATGCCCACACCGAGGCGCCCACGGCAGGCTCCGTCATCCTGGCCGGTGTTCTCCTGAAAATGGGCACATACGGGTTCATCCGCTTCTCTCTCCCGCTACTCCCCACGGACGCCGCACTGCGCCACAAGATCATCCAAGTCGTCATCGTGCTCTCTATAATCGGCATCATTTATGGCGCGCTTGTCTGCCTCATGCAGAAAGATATGAAGCGCCTCATTGCCTACAGCTCAGTCAGCCATCTCGGTTTTTGCACGCTGGGAATCTTCGCCCTCACGCCGAACGGCCTCTCCGGCAGCGTGCTCCAGCAGATCAACCACGGCATTTCCACCGGCGCGCTCTTTTTAATTGTCGGCGTGCTCTACGAACGCCGTCACACGCGCCTGATTTCCGAATTTGGCGGCCTCGCCACGCCCATGCCCAATTTCGCCGCCATCTATCTGATCATCAGCCTCAGCTCGCTGGGCATGCCGCTGCTCAACGGCTTCATCGGAGAGTTCACGATTCTGCAAGGCGCCTTCCAAGTGAGCAAGGCCTGGGCCGCCTGGGGCTCGCTCGGCGTGGTGCTCGGCGCGGCGTACCTGCTGTGGCTTTACCAGCGCGTAATGTTCGGCTCGGTCACCAACTCTGCCAACGAACACTTGCCCGACTTGAATCTGCGCGAGTATGCCACGCTCGTGCCCCTCGTCATTCTGGCTTTCTGGATTGGCATCTATCCCAAGCCCTTCTTCGCCCTCATCGAAAAGCCCGTCGAAACTATCGTCAGGCAGGTGAATCCCAATTTCTATAAGGCCGAGCAAGCAAAATTGCCTCCGGCGGATCTCCACGCCGCCCCGGCGGAGACGAAATAACCGGCCCGCATGAACATCCCGCTCATCAATTCGATTCTCAGCTATCTGCGTGGCGACGGCGCCACCATCCTTCCGGAAATCGAGCTCCTCCTCTTTGGATTAGGGATCCTGGTGATTGATTTCTGGATCGAGCAAAAAGAAAAATACTTAAATGCCGGTATGGCGCTGGCCGGGACGTTCTTCAGCGCCTTCACGCTTTGGAGGCTCCGCGGACCGGTCACAGTAAGGAACGAAATCGCCGGTTTCCATGACTCGGTCGTGGTTGATCCGTTCTTCCTTTTCTTCGCAACTCTCTTCCTGGCTGCCACCGTCCTCGTGATTCTGCTATCCGTGAAATACCTGGAGATCGAAGACGAGCAGGAAGGCGAATACTACGCTCTTCTCTTATTCGCATGCATCGGCATGATGCTAATGGCTTCCGGGACCGACCTGATCGTGCTCTTCCTCGGCCTCGAGACCATGGCTCTCAGCTTCTACGTTCTCACCGGTTTTCTGCGCCGCGAAAAACGTTCCAACGAAGCCGCTCTCAAATACGTCCTGCTCGGTGCCTTCAGCTCTGGAATCCTCGCGTATGGTTTCTCGATGCTCTATGGTTTGACTGGAACGACCAATATCCGAAATATTCAGGCAGCCTTCGAGCCGCGAAGCATGCTTGCAAAAGTGATTGAGTTTAGCCATCAACGTGGCCCAACGGGTGATCAAGCGCAGCAGATTCTCGCGGAGCGCTATCCCGCCGCACTTCACATGGATCCGTCGTTGCTCCACCAGGCGCCCCTGTTTCTTGCTGCGGCCTTCGTGCTGGTCGCCGTGGGACTGTTCTTCAAGATCGCCGCCGTGCCTTTTCATCAATGGGCGCCGGACGTCTACGAAGGCGCGCCTACGCCCATCACTGCCTATGTCAGCGTGGCGTCCAAGACGGCAAGTTTTGCGCTGCTGCTGCGTTTGTTCACGACAGTTTTCGCGCCATCTCATGAGACGTGGATATATCTCATTGCCGGCATAGCGGTAGCCTCGCTAACCTGGGGCAATCTCGCTGCGTTGACGCAAACCAACGTGAAACGCCTGCTCGCGTACTCTTCAATTTCGCATGTCGGCTACATCCTGCTCGGCCTCGTCGCATGGAACACTACCGCTTTCACCGGAATTGCTTTTTATCTCTTCGCCTATGTTTTTATGACTGCCGGTGCGTTCGCGGTGATCATCGTCCTTCGCCAGAAAGGACTCATTGGCGAGGAACTCGACGACCTGAACGGCCTCTACTACCGCAGCCCCGCCGCCGCGATTCTTCTGCTGATCTTCATGCTCTCGCTTGCGGGCATCCCTCCCACCGCCGGCTTCATGGGCAAGTACTTTATTTTCCTTTCGCTAATTGAGTCGCACCATCCCGTCCTCGCCGTTTTCGCCGTTCTCTACATTGTCCCCGCGCTTTACTATTACTTCCGCATCGTTGTCCACGCCTGGCTCAAGCAACCCGGCGAAGCCCCGCGCCCGGTTATGACGAGCGCGCAGGCCGTGGCCCTCGGCATCGCCGTGTTTGTCACCCTCGCCGCTGGGTTGTATCCTGAGCCGTTCACGCGGCTGGCCCAATATGCCTTCGGACAATAAGCCGGAAAACTCTGAATCACCTTCTCCTGTGCGTGAGAAAGCGAAAGATGCCTCCAATCAGGCGGCCATCGCCATGGAGCTGCCTTTCGTCCTCGTCTCGGCCGTCGTTGTGGGCGGATTCCTTGGCTTTCTTCTTGATCGCTGGCTTCACACCAAGCCGGTCTTCCTGCTCATCTTTGGCGGAATCGGATTCGTTGCCGGCGTGCGCGATGTTCTCCGCCGGCTAGGATGAATCGGCTTATGACCTCGAGCGTAGCTGATTCTCCGCCCGCTGCGGTCACCGAGCAGCGCATCGCCTGGCTGACCCTCTTGATCGGCTTTCTCGCTGCTCTCTTGGTCGCCGTGCTTCGAAACCGCCTCTGGGGCGCAGGCCTCGCCGTCGGGGCCGCTTTGGCCTGGCTCAATTTCCGCTGGCTCCGCCGCGGCTTGGACGCTCTGGTCACCGCTTCCACCGCCCAAGCCGGCAAGGAAAAGCCTGTCCTTCCCGTCCTCACCTATTTCGCCGTGCTCTTTCGCTACGGGTTGATAGCCCTCGCCGTGTATGTTATTTTTGAATATCTAAGAGTTCCCCTTGTTAGCATGGTCGTAGGTTTGTGTGCTTTAGGAGCCGCTACAATCGCGGCGAGTGTGTACGAAATCTTGCATCCTGCGGATTAGCGCCTACGGATTAGAGAATGACCGAACACGTTACCGGACTGACGCAGCTGCTGAACCACTACCTCGGGCCATTTGCTATGGCCTTGCTTTCGTGGCTTCATATCACGCCCGAAAATCCCGAGACTCCCATCCCGGAACACGTTGTGATGGGCGTCGTGGTTCTGATTCTTGCCACGCTCCTGGCTCTCCTTCTTCGTTCGCGCCTTTCCGTGGACAAGCCGGGAGCCATGCAGCAGATTGCAGAGCTCTTGCTCACCAACCCGCTCGGTTTCGGCATCAAGGATCTTCTGGAAGAAAATGTCCACCACGGCGCCCTCAAGCTGATTCCGTTCGTCGGCTCCATTTCCGTTTTCGTGCTCTTGTCCAACTTGCTCAGCGTCATCCCGGTTTTTGCCGCTCCGACGGCCAATAAATCGGTTCCGCTGGCATGCGCCATCTTGACGTTTTTGTATTTCAACTGGCAGGGTATCCGCCACCACGGCGTTGGCCGCTACCTTCTCACGTTTGCGGGTTCGCCGAAGCAGTTTGGCGACTGGCTGTTGTCCATCCTCCTCTTCCCCGTTGAAATCGTCAGCACGTCGGCCCGCATTCTCTCCCTCACCGTCCGTCTCTGGGCCAACATTGTCGCCAGCGACCTTCTATATTCGATTTTCCTGAGCCTCTTCTCCATGGCCACTGTCGCAGCCTGGTCGAAGTCCCCGATCTTCGGCGTTGTCATCGCCGTGCTGCCGGCAACGATTCCCATCGCTTTCATCGGCCTGCACATTTTTGTGGCTATCATTCAGGCCTACATCTTTACGGTGCTGCCCTCCGTTTACCTGGGCATGGCTACGGCCGACGAGCATTAATCGAGCTTTGCCGGTGCATTGCTTCCGGCAATTGGCTGCTTCAGTGTGAGCCCGGCTGCACGGTGTCCGGGAACCACCTCCTGGCGGCGATTCATCGGGTTTCAGGGTTTGTACTTGCAAACCCTGACTCGACAAGGAGGAAGTGATGAAGAAGTGGATGATGGTGTTGATGGCGTTCGCGGCGGTGATGTTGATTGCTCCGTCCGCGTTTGCGCAAGAAACAGGAGCCGCGGCTGCCGGAGGCAAAGGCCTCTTGGCCATCGCCGCGGGCTTCGGCATGGCTCTGGCGGCCTTTGGCGGCGCGCTCGGGCAGGGTCGTATCGCTTCAGCGGCTTGCGAAGGCATGGCTCGCAATCCCGGAGCGGCGGCGGCAATCCGGGCGGCGATGATTCTCGGCTTGGTGTTCGTCGAAACCCTCGCGCTCTTCACCCTGGTGATCATCTTCGTGAAGATCTAAGGGATCCTCAGTCCCGGTGGGACAGGCATTCTTGCCTGTCCTCTTGACAGTCTGAGGCACAGTTTTTTCAAGAACGGCCCGGCGGCGCAACCCTCCGGGCCGTTTCATTTTCTTTCGCGCCGCGCCCTCGCCGTAGTCCCTCGAATCCGTTCACAAATTTTTCTGGACTTTCCTTGCCAAATCGGGTACACTCTTTCTTAGGAATTACTCCGAAATTAAGAAAGGCGGCAGGAACCACTGCCGCCTTTTTCATTTTTCCAAAACGGCAGAAGCCTAGTAACAACCTCGACCGCCGCCTTTTAGAATCAATAACTTACGAAATGCAATTTTCGTAAGTCCCTTGTTTTGATATTCATGCGAAATGACCGGGGGTGGGGGTACCGCATTGCTTTCATCCAGCGGATTGTTTCAAAACGCTAGACTATCGTCCGAGAAGTGTCGGTTGGAGAATGAAGTTGAGCACTTGGTTGGGGAAAAGTCCGAAGTACAGCGTGCCCGCAACCGTGAAAGCCAAGACAAAACTAACCGTCAGCGGGAATCCCACTGGAGCCGCCGACGCCGCTTCCGCGCTGGACTCGCGCATGTACATCACCACGATTACCCGCAAGTAGTAATAAGACCCGATGATGCTGTTAATCGCCATCATCACCGCGAGCCAAAGCAAGTGCGAATTTACTGCCGCCTTGAAAATGTAGAACTTCCCGAAGAATCCCGCCGTAACTGGCAGCCCCAGCAGCGAGAGCAAGTAAACGCTCAACGCGGCAGCCACCCACGGCTGCCGCTGCGAAAGCCCGGCATAGTCGTCCAGCGAAAGATTCTTTTCGCCCGCGCCGCCCAGTTGCGAGACGATCGTAAACGCCCCCAGCTTCACCAGCGCGTAGCTGAGCAGATAAAACAGCACTGCGGCATAAGCCGGCCCCGCGTTCGCCGAGCCGCCCTCGCCTTGCGCCATGGAAGTGACCGCCGCAAACGCTACCAAAATATATCCCGCGTGCGCGATCGAGCTGTACGCCAGCAGCCGCTTGACGTTCGTCTGCACCAGCGCGCCCAGATTCCCCGCGAACATCGTGAGCGCCGCAAGCGCCCAGAAAGCCCAGAACCAATAATGCGTGGCCGCTGGCACCGTCGCAAAAATGCGCAGCAATAAAGCAAACGCCGCGGCCTTCGGTCCTGCCGAAAATAGCGCCGTGACCGGCGTCGGCGCGCCTTCGTAAACGTCCGGCGTCCACACCTGGAACGGCGCTGCAGCTACTTTGAAGCCGAGTCCAATCAGAATCATCGCCAGCCCGAGCTCGAAATACGTGCTGTGCAGCAATTCTTCCGAGCCCATCTTGGTCAGCATCGTCGTGCCGCTCGAGCCGTAAACCAGGGCAATCCCATAAAGAAAAAACGCCGTGGCAAACGATCCCAGCAGGAAATACTTCATCGCCGATTCCGAGGATTTCAGTGAGTCGCGCCGGTAACCCGCCAGGATGTAGCTGGAGATCGAGCTCATCTCTAGCCCGATAAACGCGGTCAGCAGTTCCTGCGCCGAAGCCAGTACGCCCATTCCGGCCGTGGCAAACAGCAGCAGCGCGAAAAATTCCGCGAAGGGAAGCCGCTCCCGCTCCAGGTACGGTTCCGCCGCCAGCACCACCAGAAACGCCACTGTACCCACTAACAGCCGGAAGAAAAAACTGAACGAATCGGATTGCACCAGTCCGCCGAAGCCCGGCCCCGCGTGCATCGCGGCACTAACGGACGCCGCCGTTCCCGCCAGCGTGCCGATCAGCGCAAGAAACGTAAAAAAATGCCGGCTGCGCACAAACGGTTGCATCAGCATCACCAGCACGCCGAATCCGCACCACACCAGTTCCGGAAGCACTCGATAAGCGTCAATGGCGCGGGGAAACATTTAGCGCAGGCCTGGCCTTTCCGTTGAAGCGACTTTCGCCGCCGCGTTTGCCGAATCACGCTTGGCCTGCACCGGAATCTGGCTCAGTGTGATTACGTCTGGAGTGGTCGCGCTCGGTGCCGCAGCCTCGTACGGCCGCTGCGGTTCGACTTGATCAATCACGTCCTGCGCTGCAGCAGCAGTCCGCGCCGTGATAAACGTCGAACCAATCCCCATCCACAAAGTAACAACAGCCATGGTCGCCAGAATCCACTTCTCGCGCGCCGATGCATCCGGCAAAGTGCGGTTTTTCTCCCGTGTGATCTCCCCGAAAAACACTCGCTGGTACGACCACAGCAGGTAGCACGCGGACAGAATCACGCCCAGCGCGGCCCATGTAGCCCAACCCCAGTGCCGCTGGTACGTGCCGAGCAGAACCAGGTATTCGCCGACAAAACCATTCAGCATTGGCAAGCCCAGCGATGAGAGCGCCACAAAAAGAAAGAACGCCGCCAGCTTTGGCATCGGCGTCGCCAGCCCGCCGTACTCGCTGATTTCAAACGTATGCCGCCGGTCGTACAGCATGCCCACGAGCAGGAAGAGCGCGCCCGTCGAAATTCCGTGCGCCAGCATCTGGTAAACCGCGCCCTGCATGGAAATGTTATGGAACGCGAAAATGCCCAGCACCACGAAGCCGAGGTGGCTGACCGACGAATACGCGACCAATTTCTTCAGGTTCGGCTGAACCATCGCCACGAGCGCGCCGTAAATAATCCCGATGATCGCCAGTACGGCTACCCAGCGTGCCGCGCGGCGCGAAGCCTCCGGGAAGAGCGGCAGGCAGAACCGAATCATGCCGTACGTGCCCATCTTCAGCAGCACGCCCGCCAGCATCACCGAGCCGGCAGTGGGCGCTTCCACGTGCGCGTCCGGCAGCCAAGTGTGCAGCGGGAAGAGCGGCACCTTGATCGCAAACGCGACAAAGAACGCCAGGAAAAGAAGCATCTCGGTTCTTGGCGCGAGTTCCAAGCCGCCTTGCGAAGCCGGCGTATGTAGCAGCACTTGAATCGCGGGAAGGTCAAATGTGCCCGTGGCGTTGTACAGCCAGATGATTCCGACCAGCATCAGGATCGAGCCCGCCATGGTGTACAGCACAAATTTCACGGCGGCGTACACGCGGCGGTCGTGTCCCCAAATGCCAATCAGCAGCGCCATGGGAATCAGCATCACTTCCCAGAAAAGAAAGAAGAGGAAAAGATCCAGCGAGAGAAACACCCCTACAACGCCGACTTCCAGCATCAGCAGCATCACGAAAAATTCTTTGACGCGGCTCTCGATGTTCTTCCACGACGCCAGAATCGAAATCGGCGTCAGAAAGGTCGTCAGAATCACCAGGAACAAACTGATTCCGTCAACGCCCAGGTGATAAAGGATCGGCGGCTGGTTGATCCACTGGAGCTTTTCCTCGAGGTGATACCCAGCAGCGCCAATCGGCACCGTACGAATCATCAAGAGCGAAAAC
>Ga0210407_10001192_pt1 | contig 25183 bp, 20 predicted proteins | sample IncBWC27MmetaG_FD_150860 | JGI IMG/M metagenome (GOLD analysis project Ga0210407, IMG submission 150860) | Forest soil microbial communities from Barre Woods Harvard Forest LTER site, Petersham, Massachusetts, United States - Inc-BW-C-27-M | ecosystem: Environmental > Terrestrial > Soil >... | reverse complement strand
AATTCTTGGGAAGCCGCGAAATTCGAGGTTCCCGCGCTGCGCTGGGCCGATTTGGGGGATTCGGCGCACGGGTTCAGCCTGATTAATGATTCGAAGTACGGCTACGATGCCAAGGGCAACGTGCTGCGGATTTCGCTGCTGCGTTCGCCCACCTGGCCGGATGCGGATGCCGATCGTGGGCAGCAACATTTTAGGTACGCGCTTTATCCGCACGCCGGGGATTGGAGGCAGGCGCTCACGGTGCGGCGCGGCTATGAGTTCAATTCGCAGTTGAGGGCCTTGCCGGTGAGTTCGCATACGGGGGCGTGGAGCGCCGAGCGATCTTTTGTGAGTGTGGCGCAGGACAACGTGGTGTTGACGGCACTGAAGAAAACGGAAGACGGCGATGCGCTGCTTTTCCGTCTTTATGAATGGGCGGGGAAGAATTCCGAAGTGGAGCTGGCCGTTCCGGCAGGGGCGGCGTCCGCCACGCTGACGAATTTGATGGAGCAGGCGGAAGGCGCGCCGCTGGCGATTTCGCGCGACGGGAAAGTTACCGTACCGGTTCATCCGTTTGAAATCGTTTCGGTGCGCGTGAATTATCCGCGCGGTGGCGCGGGTGCGACGGGTTCTCCGACAAAATAAGCAAGTCGCGCAGGTTGACGGAGCTGTGTACAGTCGCAACTATTTCATAAATGCTCAGCCGCGTTCGAAAACGACGGCTTCAGGGGCTAAAGCCCTTCTCGCTTTCCGAGCTTGTCGGCGGGGCTGAAGCCCCGCCCTTCCGTGATTAGGTGAGGGGCCGAAATTCGAGACCTCGGCGACAGGAAGAGCTGTGTCGCACCTACGGCGCTGAGATGTGGCGCGGCGCGCGCAGCGCGGATCGTTAGGTGCGAGGGAAAGACAAAGGCACTGCCCAGAACAATTGGGCGGCGGATAATTGTTCACTAAAGTGCGCCGCTTGCTAGCCGCGGGCCAGGTTCTTGATCTGCCTGGCTAGCTTTTCGACTTGTTCGGCCTTTCCGACCATCGCCAGGGAAAGCACGTTGGCGGAGTCGGTTTTTTCGACTTCGTCCTTGAGCTCGCTGGCGAGGACATAGAGCTTCTCGACGTCGTCGTGGATCTGATCTTTATTTTGTTTCAAGATCTGTTTGGGGTCGGGCTTGGCGGCAGCGCTGCCAAACGGATCGTTGTGACCGTCGTACACCGGCGGAGTGCTCTGGGGCGCCTTGGGGCTGGGATTCTGCGCGAAGGCGCGGACGGCCAGCAGCGCGAGCGGAGTAGCGACCGCCCAGGAAAATAGTTGGGTGATGAAATTACGCTTTTTCGGGTCCATAATGCGTGCTCCCGTTTGCGGAATGTGTTTCAGGCTTTCGGCGGGCCGCGCCGTATCGGGCAGCTTGCCGGGTGGTATAATTCCGCGCCCCCTATCTTATGACTGATTCGTTCTCACGGTGGCTGGAAATTGCAGGGAAGACCGGCTTGCGCTTGCTGGTCATCCTGCTGTTTGCGATCCTGCTGACCCGCGCGCTGAAGGCCGTGACGTCGCGGCTGGTGCAGTTGGCCAAAGCGCAGTCGCGCGCCGGCCAGATGCGCGAACAGCAGACGCGCACGATGGCGGGCCTGCTCTACAGCATCGGCGCCGCGATTATCGGGCTGATTGCCGTGCTGATGGGGTTCGAAGTATTGGGGTTCGACATCGCTCCGGCGATGGCGACGGCGGGCGTGGCGAGCATTGCGATCGCGTTTGGTGCGCAGAGCCTGCTGAAGGATTTCATCAATGGTTTTTTTATTGTGTTCGAGGATCAGTATGTAGTGGGCGATCTGATTCAGATGAATGGCGAGACGGGGCGCGTGGAGCACCTGACTTTGCGGCGCACGGTGATACGCAATCCGGCGGGAGCGATGGTCACGGTGCCGAACAGTTTGGTGGGGCAGGTGGCGAACCTGAGCCGCGATTGGTCGCAGGCGTTTGTGGATGTGACGGTTCCGGCGGCAGAGATGGTAGGACGCGCGCTGGCGACGCTGGAGAAAATCGCGGGAGATTTTCGCAATGATGCGGATTGGTCCGCGGCGTTGATTGATGGGCCGCGTGTGCTGGGGGTCGAAGCGCTGTCCTTGGATGGCACGGTGATTCGCCTGCAAGCGCGCACGATTTTGAACCGCAAGGACGATGTGGCGCGCGAGTTGCGCCGCCGAATCAAGCTGGGGTTCGAGCAAGCGAAAATTCCGCTGAGCCATACGCATCAGATCATGGTGCAGGGCGAAGTGCCGCAGACCGACGAGTAGCTTCAGGCGAACGACTTCAGCCGAGTAGCTTTGATTGCATAAGTTTGATCGAATAACTTCGATTGAGTAACTTCAATCGGCAACAGAGGAGAATTCGATGGGACAAGTGACACACGAGCAGATAAACCTGATGTTGCGGCTCTACGATATCCGGCGCGAACCACGCTTGCGCGAGGCGCGGGATTGGTACGTCCGGAATTTCAAGCCGACATCGCTGGAAGACGTGATGAATGTGGCGCCGCCGAATTCGCAGGAAAACGCGTTTATGCGCATGGTGTTGAGCTATTGGGATATGGTAGCGAATATCGTGAACCGCGGACTGATTGACGAGGAATTTTTCTTCGAAAGCACGGGCGAGCAATGGATGGTGTGGGAGCGCGTGAAACCGATCATCGAGGGATGGCGCGCGATGTTCAAGAACCCGCACGCTTTCGCGCGACTCGAAGAACACGCGAAGCGCATGGAGGCGTGGCGCGAGAAGAACGCGCCGGGCAGCACCGAAGCGATGCGCGCGATGATGGCGTCGATCGCGGCGCGTGAGCGGAAACCCTGATAAAAACGAGGTTTTAGTTGTTATGGGGCGTCACGGCGGCGTCGAGCATGGCGCGCGCGTGACGCCCTGGGCGCCGCGCAGAAAATTGCTATGCGGTATAGGCGAGTTATGGTAATTTCCTGCCCGACCCCCGCGATTGGTATTTTCCCTAAGGATTTTCATGCACCGGGAAGCTCTGGCCTGAGACTCAGGACCAGAAAAATGCCCGGGAAGGAATGGGAAACATGAACGCCCGCCATCCATTTACCTGTCTGACCGCGCTGCTGATCTGTTTGCTGTTGCTGATTCCGGCGGACGTGGTGGGACAACCGACACAGGCGACACAGGCGACGCAGCCGCAACATGCGGGGAAGCTCACCGCGGTTTTGCCGGTGGTGAACGTGGTTCGCGGACCGCAACAGACGCCCGCTTCCACTTCCGAGGCGGTTTACTGGGGCGACGTGATCAACACCGGCCACCTGGCGCGCGCGCGGGTGGCGTTGGATGACGGCTCGGTGCTCAGCGTGGGTTCGGATTCGAATTTGACGGTGACGAAACATGACGGCGGAGCGCAGCAGACGGAACTTGACCTGAATTACGGGCGCGTGCGCGCGAATGCCGTGAAGCAGGTGAAGCCTAACGCCAGCTTTCAGATTCGCACGCCGACCGGAGTTGCGGGCGTCGTGGGAACCGATTTCGCGCTGGATTCGCAGGGCGACACCACGCGGATCGTGGTGTATGAGGGGAAGGTAAATTTCTGCTCGTACAAAGCGACGAAGAAAGAAGAACAGGAAGGCGCACAGGGCGCCGAGGACCAGAAGAAAGAAAAGAATGGGCGAATGCTCGGGCCGTGCGTGATTGTGGGCGCGGGCGAGACGTCGAGCGTGCAATTTAACGCGGCTCCGACGCCGCCGGTGCCGGCGACTCCTGTGACGGTGACGGAAATGAGCAGCACGACAAGTGTGGGCGGGGGAGCTGGGGCCGCCGCTGGCGGACTGGGAGTTGCGGGCGCGACGGCGGTGGGAGTTGGCGCGGCTGTAGCGGTGACGGTGGCGGCTGTGGTGATTCGCTCGGTGAGTAAGACGCAGACGTGTTCGTCGCCGGCGGCTGCGGCGCACGTTGCGCCGGCGGCGAATTGCACGGCGATTGCCAATGCCACTACCGGGAAGGCGCCGGGGCAGCGGCCCTAATGTTTTTGCAGTCGCGGCTTGGCTTGGCCACAGACAATTTCTCTTGCTGAGCAATTATGCGCGAGTGTGTTGGCTTCCCTCCGGAAGTTCGCGAGTCCTCGGGTCGATTGCAAAATCGGTACTTCAGCGGCTGAAGTCGCACGGCTTCGGCTTGGTTATTGTCCTGGCTAAAGCCGCGGCCTACAAAGACACTCAAGTTCCTACGCGAAATCTCGACCCCCACAACGATTGGAAACTGCGTGACGCCGCAGAATCGGTTCAGCTGTGCGTGTGGTGCGCGCGATTTTGCTGGGCCGCTAGAAATTCTGTGATGATGCGAATTGCTACACCGGGCTGGTCGGTTTCGAAAATATGGCTGGCGCGCGGGATGAGGGTGAGTTTTGCGCCGGGAATGCGATCGGCGATTAATCGAGCGTTCGCGACGGGAATGAGCCGGTCTGTTTCGCCGTGAATGATGAGCGTCGGCGCCGCGATCTGTGCGATGCGGCTGTAGGCTTCCCACTGGATAATCCCTTGCAGTTGGCCCATGTATCCTTGCGGAGTGGGATACCACTTCATGCGGATCGCCATATCTTCGTCAATGCGCTCGCGTGGGGTGGCGGCGTCGTAAATGAAGGGGATCATGGCTTCCTTCGATTCCTCCGGGGTCATGCCCTGGCGCGTGAGGATTTCCAGGACTTGTGGTTCGGCGCGCACCGCGTGTGGCCCGCCTGCATTCGTACAGCCCAAAATCAGCGAGCGCATGCGCTGGGGATATTGCAGCGCGAATTCCTGCGCGATCATGCCGCCCATGGAGACACCATATACGTGCGCGCTCGCGACGCCCGCGGCGTCCAGAACAGAGGCGGCATCGGAAGCCATCAGCGCGATGGAGTAGGCGCCCGCGGGTACATCACTTTGGCCGATGCCGCGATTATCGAAAGCGATAGTGCGAAAACTTTGCGCGAGAAAGGGGCGCGTGCGATTCCACATATACGAGGGATAACTGAGACCCTCGATGAGCAGGAGAGGCTCGCCCGAACCTTGTTCATCCCAATAGATTTTGGCGCTTTGATTTTCAACGAAGGGCATGGGGCCTCCTGGCGCGAGACGTGCTCACGGTGTGGTGAGTGGGGAAGAGCATGAAATGAGATAGTCACACACAGATGAATGTTACTAACACGGCCGCCATTGTATATAATCCGGCTCACCATGCCAAATCAAGAAACGCTGTACGAGGTGGCCAAACGGGTGGCCACGATTACGCTGAACCGGCCCGACAAACTAAACGCTTGGACCGCGGTGATGGAGCAAGAGGTGCGCGCGGCGATGGCCGAAGCGGAGCGCGATGAAAATGTGCGCGTGATCGTGCTGACGGGCGCAGGCCGGGGATTCTGCGCGGGCGCGGACATGTCGTTGCTGAGCACGGTGGCGACGAAGGGACTCGACGCGGCGCAGCGGGCGCAGGCCGTGCAAGCTGGAGCGGGTGCCGGCTCCGGTTCGGGCGATAGCAGCGCACGAGCGGATTTCCAGAAAAAATATTCGTACTTTCCGGCGCTGAGCAAGCCGGTGATTGCGGCGATCAACGGTCCAGCGGTCGGTTTGGGATTGGTGATTGCTTTGTATTGCGATTTGCGTTTTGCTTCGGATGCGGCGCGATTCAGCACGGCGTTTGCGCGGCGTGGGTTGATTGCGGAATACGGCATGGCGTGGATGTTGCCGCGTCTGGTGGGGCATGCGAACGCAGTGGATTTGCTGTTTTCGGCGCGATTAATTGACGCGGCGGAGGCGTTTCGAATGGGGCTGGCGAATCAGGTGTATCCGCAAGACGTGTTTCAGGAGAAGGTACGGGAGTATGCCGTGGAGCTCGCGTCGAGTGTGAGCCCGCGATCCTTGCGTGTGATCAAGCGGCAAGTGCATGACGCGATGTTTCAGACGCTGGGAGAAGCGTTCGATATTTCCGAACGGGAAATGCTGGCGAGCCTGCAGTGCGAGGACTTCAAAGAAGGCGTGGCGCATTTTGTGGAAAAGCGCGCTCCGGTTTTCACCGGAAAATAACTGAGATCTATGAACTTTGAGCCCAGCGCGAAGACCAAGGAACTGCAGCAGCGGTTGCAGAGCTTCATGGATGCGCACGTATATCCGAACGAATCGCGGTTCGAGGAAGAAACGGCGCGCGAACCGTGGATGCCGACGCGGATCGTCGAAGAATTGAAGGTGAAGGCGCGCGGCGAGGGACTGTGGAATTTATTTCTGCCGGATGATCCCAGCGGGGCTGGCCTGAGCAACCTGGAGTACGCGCCGCTGTGCGAAATCATGGGACGCAGCCACATGGCGCCGGAGATTTTCAATTGTTCGGCGCCGGATACGGGGAACATGGAGGTGCTGGCGCGTTATGGCACGGCGGAGCAGAAGGAAAAATGGCTGAAACCGCTGTTGGCGGGCGAAATTCGCTCGTGCTTTGCGATGACCGAGCCGGATGTGGCGTCTTCGGATGCGACTAACATCGCGGCGAGCATCGTGCGGCGCGGAGATGAGTACATTATTAACGGACGGAAGTGGTGGTCATCGGGAGCGGGCGATCCACGCTGCAAAATCGCGATATTTATGGGCAAGAGCGATCCCGCAGCTGCGGCGCACAAACAGCAGTCCATGATTCTGGTGCCGCTGAATGCGCCGGGAGTGAAAATCGTGCGGCTGCTGAAAGTGTTTGGCTACGACCATGCGCCGCACGGGCACGCCGAGATACATTTCGAAAATGTGCGCGTGCCGACGGCGAACATGCTGCTTGGTGAAGGGCGCGGATTCGAGATTGCACAGGGGCGTTTGGGGCCGGGGCGAATCCATCATTGCATGCGATGCATTGGAATTGCCGAGCGTGCGCTGGAAGCGATGTGCAAGCGCGTGCAGACGAGAGTCGCGTTCGGGAAGCCGCTGGCTGAGCAGGGAACCATTCGCGCGGGGATTGCGGAATCGCGCATGGAGATTGAACAGGCGCGGCTGCTCACGTTGAAAGCAGCGCACATGATGGATACGGTGGGGAACAAGGCGGCGCGCGCGGAGATTGCGATGATCAAAGTGGTGGCGCCGGCCGCGACGCTGCGCGTGCTGGATCGCGCGATACAGGCGCATGGAGGCGCGGGGGTTTCGCAGGACACCTTCCTCGCTAGTGCTTGGGCCATGGTGCGGACGTTGCGATTGGCGGACGGGCCCGATGAAGTGCATATCGAGTCAATCGCGAAGTGGGAGCTGGCGAGGGGCGGTAAGCCAGCCGGGCCTTCTGCCGGCCGCTAGATTTTGGTGAAAGGTTCCGCGTGACGTAATGGGCGCGAATCGGGGCAGGAAGATCTTCGATGCCGCTTGTTTTGAAAACTCCGCAGTCGCTGAAAGAATTTGTGGGCACGGAAATTGGCGTGACGGAGTGGTTTCGTCTCACGCAAGAGCGCATTGACGAATTCGCGCTTGCCACCGAAGACCGGCAGTGGATTCATCTGGACCGCGCGCGGGCGAGCAAGGAATCGCCTTACGGCGGGACGATCGCACATGGATTTCTGACGCTTTCGTTGCTGTCGCGCTTTGTGCATGAGGTGATGCGGATTGACAGTGGTGTGCGGCTGGCGGTGAATTATGGTTTGAACCGCGTGCGCTTTCCCGCGGCGGTGCCGGCGGAATCACGGATTCGCGCGCGCGTGGGATTGCTTGCGCTCAAGGAAAATACGGATTCGGTGGAAGCGATCTATAACGTTGCGGTGGAAATCGAGGGGGCTGAGAAACCTGGTTGCGTGGCAGAGTGGATTGTTCGATATTACCTTTGATTGGGCGGCGTTTCGGCGAAAAGCAGCTCCAGCGTCTGCTTTCGCTGGCCAGGTTGGCAACCTCGACATTTTTTCGCACCAACGCCCCACACAGCAACGGCTGCCCGGTCCCGCAAGGCAGGACCGGCCGCTACAAATTCACAAGCAACTTCAACGACGCCTATCCGTCCTTCGTTCCGTCAGAGTGAACGGGATGGCTCTTCAGTTCTTAGATGCGGCCTGATTGGGCGGTGTGCAGCGAGGCGCGCAGCAGCGTTTGGATTGTTGCGGGCATGGTGGCGAAGCGGGCGTCTTGGGTCAGGCCCTGATGGTAGCGATAATAAATTTGCTGGACGATCACAGCTAATTTGAAACGCGCGAAAGATAAGTAGAAGGCGATTTGGGTGACATCGCTGTTCGTTTTTTGCGCGTAGTGGTGCACGATTTCCGCGCGCGTGAAACTTCCTTGCTCTGTTGTTGGCCCCCAACGATTTTGCTGAATTTCCTCTGGGTCCGTTCTGTCCACCCAATACGCCACGGTCGTACCGAGATCGGTGAGCGGGTCGCCGATGGTGCACATTTCCCAGTCGAGGACGCCGACGATCTTGGTAATGTCGTTGGGATCGAGGACGACGTTGTCGTATTTGTAGTCATTGTGGATGAGTGAGACGGTTGTGGTGACCGGCAGGTGCCCCAGCATCCACGCGGAAAGTTTTTCAACCTCCGGATAATCGTGAGTCTTCGAGCCGTAGTAACGCTCGGTCCAGCCGCGGACTTGGCGTTCGAGATATCCTTCCGGCTTGCCGAGATCGGCGAGACCCGCGGCGGCGTAATCCACACGATGCAGGCGGACGAGGTTATCTATGAAGGATTCGCTGAGTCGGCGCGCTTTTTCCGCGGAGAAATCCAATCCTGGCGGGAGCTTTCTGCGAAGGATGATGCCGTGCACCGGTTGCAGCACGTAGAAGGGCGCGCCGATTACGGAATTGTCTTCGCAGTAAAGAAGCACTTCGGGAGCAGGGGAGTAAACGGAGTGGAGTTTCGAGAGAACGCGAAACTCGCGGCTCATGTCATGAGCGGATTTGACTTTGCTGCCGAATGGCGGCCGCCGGAGAACTAATTCTCGAGCGCCGAGTTGCAGGGAGTACGTGAGGTTAGAGTGGCCGGCGGGAAATTGACGAACTTCGAAGGCGCCTGCTTCGCCGGGAAAGTGATTGCGCAGATAGGGCTCCAGCGCGGCTACATTGAGCTCTTCGCCTGAGCGGATGCTAGTGGGGTGGTCGAGGAAATCGTTCATCGAGAAATCTCCCTAGCGATACGTGAGCATGGCGGGATCGCCGATGTGTTCGTGGATGTTGAAACTGCTTAGCGTAAAGCGCCCGGCGCTGTAGAGAAATTCGCTCCAGGATGAGTTGCGCGACATCCAGGTCATTTGCAGCGTGTTTTCCGGCGAGAGGTGCAAGGCGCGTTGCGTGGCTACCGCGATGGGGCCGCCGGACGTGAAAATTGTTACCTTTTCACCGCGTGTTCCGCCGGAGAGAAATTTCACCAGGCCAGAATTCACTCTGGCGCAGAATTCCGGCCAGGTTTCCACGCCTTCCACGTGGATTACGCCACGGACCCAATCGCCGATGACGGCTTCGAATAATTTTTGAAACGTCGCGCGTTTAGCGGACGTGCTAGTGGCGGACTGGAACGTGGCGTGGAGGTTACGGATTCTTTGATCTTTTTCAAGCAACTCGGGGAGACTGGCGCGGAGTACTTCTTCCGCATGATATTCGTCGAACCCTGGAAGCGTTTGCGGTTCCGGGAAATTCAGGCCGGCTTTTTGGAAGGCGGCACTCACGAGTTTCACCGTGTCTTTTTGTCGTGCGCATGGACCGACGCCGACGCGGTCGAAAATGATTTTGCGTTGCGCCCAGTGTTCGCCGAGGAGGCGCGACTGGGTTTCGCCGAGCGGGGACAATTTGTCGTAGTTGGGCTCGAGGAAGGACGCTTGCGCGTGGCGAACGAGATAGAGAATGCCCATGGTCAGGTTGGCACCGCAATCAAGATTGGACCACCGACGGTATTGTGATGGTGAAATGCGCGCAGGTCCAGACGCTGGTGGTACGTAATGGTTTCGGCGGCGGCGAAGCGAAAAAGCAGATCCCGCTCTGCGTCCCGCGCCCGCCAAACTGCGGCGGGAAAGAAAAAGGGCGGGACTCCGTTCGGGATGACACGAGGTGTTTTTTTCTGTGCGAACTAGACAGCGGCGCCTTCTTCTTTTCCGAATTGGGCGAAAGTCTTGCCTTGCTCGGCAAGGCGCGCCAGGAGCGGGGCTGGCTGCCAGAGTTCGCCATGCTGACGATGGAATTCGGAGATGCACGCGTAAACTTTTTTAAGGCCGACCGTGTCCGCATACCACATGGGGCCACCGCGATACGCGGGGAAGCCGTAGCCATTGAGGTAAATGATGTCTATGTCTGAAGCGCGTAAGGCGTAGCCTTCTTCGAGGATGCGGGCGCCTTCGTTGACGAGGGCGTAGAGGCAGCGGTCCACGATTTCCGCGGCGGAAATTTCGCGCTGCGGGATTCCTGCTTCGGTCACCCACTTGTGAATCAGTTCATCCACGACGGGATCGGGCATGGCGCGACGCTGTTCATCGTATTTGTACCAGCCAGCTTTTACCTTCTGGCCGAAGCGGCCTAGCTCGCAGAGATTGTCTTCGAGGAACGGTTGGCGGATGCCGGGTTTTTCCAGATGGCGATATTCCTTGCGTATGCGCCAGCCGACATCGAGGCCGGCGAGATCTCCTGTGGCGAGAGGGCCCATGGCCATGCCGAAATCGGCGAGAGCTTTATCAACAGCCGCGATGGAAGCGCCTTCTTCGACAAGGAACTGAGCTTCGCGGCGGTAGGGACCAAACATGCGATTGCCGACGAAGCCGCGGCAATTGCCAACGAGCACTCCGATTTTGCCGAGCGATTTCGAAAGCTGCATGCAGGTGGCGATCACTTCACGTGAGGTGGCGTTGCCGCGGACGATTTCCAGCAGGCGCATCACATTCGCGGGGCTGAAGAAATGCGTGCCGATGACGTACGTGGGACGCGAAGTGGCGGAAGCGATTTCGTCAATGTTGAGCGTGGAAGTATTGCTGGCGAGGATGGCGCCGGGTTTGCAGACGCGATCGAGTTCTTTGAAGACTTCTTTTTTTAGGGCCATGCCTTCGAAAACGGCTTCGATGACGAGATCCACTTTTGCAAAATCGTCGTAAGAATGGGTGGGGGTGATGCGCTTGAAGCGTTCTTCGGCGTCTTGTTGAGAGAAGCGGCCACGCTTGACGGAATTCGCGTAATTCGACTGGATGGTGGCGAGGCCGCGATCGAGCGCGGGCTGATCCGCGTCTTTGAGCAGCACGGGAATTCCGGCATTGGCGAGAACCATGGCGATGCCGCCGCCCATGGTGCCCGCGCCGACGACGGCGGCGGATTTCATCGGAAGGAGCGGAGTTTCCTTGGGAACGTCGGGAATCTTGCCGACTTCGCGTTCGCTAAAGAAAACGTGGATGAGTGCCTTGGATTGTTCGGAGAAGAGGCACTCGATGAAAAGTTTTTGTTCGATCTGGCAGCCTGCGGCGAAGGGTAAAGTTGTGGCGGCTTCGATGGCGGTGATGGCAGCAACGGGCGCGAGCAGGCCGCGCTGTTTTTTCGCGACTGTTTCGCGCGCGGCGGCAAAAATCGCAGCGTTGTCGGCTTCCGCAGCTAGTTTTTCGTTGCGCTCGCGCGTTTTGGGAGCGGGCTTGGCAGCGACTTCGCGAGCGAATGCGATGGCGCCGGGGCGAAGATCGCCTTCGATGATGCGATCCACGATGCCGAACTGTAGAGCTTCCGCTGCTTTTATCGGATTGCCGGTGGTACACATCTCGACGGCTTTTGCGACGCCCGCGAGCCGGGGAAGGCGTTGCGTGCCGGCCGCGCCGGGAATGATGCCGAGTTTTACTTCGGGCTGGCCGACTTGCGCGCTGGAAACAGCGACGCGATAGTGGCAGGCCATGGCGACTTCCAAGCCGCCGCCGAAAGCCGTGCCGTGAATGGCGACGATCACGGGCTTCTTGCTGTCTTCGATTTTCAGAAGAAATGGCAGGAGGCCCGCGCCACGCGACTTGCCAGAAGTCATTTTGCCGAATTCTTTGATGTCCGCGCCGGCGATGAAGGTGCGGCCGCCGCCGATTAGGACGACGGCTTTGACGCTCTCGTCTTGTGCAATTTGATCGAGGGCTTCGGAGATGCCTTCGGGGACGCCGGGGCTGAGCGCGTTGACCGGAGGATTATTGATGGTGATGACGGCGATGCCGTTTTCTTTTGTGAGCTGGATGAGATCGGTCATTGAAAGAATCCTTGGTTTGCGGAATTATGCACTTTTTGCCGCAAGGCCGCCGGCGTCTATCACCATCGAGGCGATGCGCTCGCGATGAAAAGTGGCGTCGCCGAATGCCGTTTCCGAACTTTTGGCCCTGCGGTAGTACAGCTGCACATCGTTTTCCCAGGTGAAGCCCATGCCGCCGTGAATCTGGATTCCGCGATTGCCGACAGTGCGGGCGGCGTCGCTCGCGTACATTTTGGCGATGGAGACGGCGGTTGACGCATCCGGGGAATTTTCTTCCAGCGCCCAACCGGCATAGTACACCGCGGAGCGGGAACTTTCGGTCTCCAAATACATGTCCGCGCATTGGTGCTGGACGGCCTGGAACGTGCCGATCGGTTTGCCGAACTGTTTGCGCGTCTTGGCGTATTCAACGGTGATGTCGAGCGTGCGCTGCATGCCGCCGACGAGTTCTGCGGAGAGTGCGGCGGTGGCGACGTCGAAAGCGCGCGCGAGATTGGTGGCGGCACCGATTTCTTCTGCTGGCGTGTTGTTAAATTCGACGACGTAGAGTTTGCGTGTGAGGTCCATTGCCAGCATGGGGGAAATTTTCAGACCCAACGCTTTGGCCTTCACGGCGAACACTCCATTGCGCGCTACTACGACGATGAAATCGGCGATCGCGGCGTCCGAGACGAAATATTTTTCGCCGGTAATCTTGCCGTTGGCGGCGGTGAGCTGGATGTCGCGCGGACTCCAGCTGGCGTTGGATTCCAGGATGGCGACGGTGGAGCGAGCTTCGCCGCGGCATATGGGCGCGAGATATTTTTGTTTGTGCTCGGGGGAGGCGACGGCGTCTAGGACGGAGCCGGCCAGCACGACGGTGGAAAAAAACGGGCCGGGCAGGAGCGCGCGGCCGGCCTCTTCCATCAACAGCATCAGCTCGACTTTGCCGAGTCCGACTCCGCCGTACGCTTCTGGAAAAATGATGCCGGTGTAGCCCTGGTCGGTGAGCTTGGACCATAGCGCGGCGTCGTATGCCGTGTCCGTTTCCATCAGGCGGCGCATTTCCGCGCTGGGACATTCGCCGGCGAAGAATTTGCGCGCGCTGTCTTTCAGAAATTCCTGACTTTCGCTCAAGCCGAATTGCATGGAGGTTCCCCTTCGTATTTTTCGGACTAATAACTTCTGGGCAGGCCGAGAACAAAATGGCCGATGATGTTGCGTTGCACCTCGGAAGTTCCGGCTTCGATGGTATTGCCGCGCGTACGCAGGTAGGCGTAGGACCACATGCCGTTGTCAATCGCGTGCGGATCGCCGGCCAGCAGCTGGCCGTACGGTCCCAGGATTTCCTGCGCGATTTGTTGGAGGCGCTGATTAAGCTCGCTCCAGAAAATTTTCTGGATGCTGCCCTCGGGTCCGGGCACGCCGGTCGCGGTGAGTCGGCTGAAGGCGCGCATCTGATTGAAGCGCATGATTTCGATTTCGGCGCTGCACTGCGCGAGCTTCTGACGAATGATGGGATCCTGTGCGGCGGGCCGGCCGTTGCGTTGGGTGTTGCGCGCGAGTTCGATCAGACGCGTGATGTAGCGTTTGAAAATCAAATGGAGGCGCGCGCCGTAGGAGCCACGCTCGTACATTAGCGTGCTCATGGCGACGTTCCAGCCGTCGTTCACTTTTCCGAGGGCGTTTTCAGCGGGCACGCGCACATCACGGAAAAAAAGCTCGTTGAATTCGGATTCGCCGGTCATCTGCCGGAGGGGGCGAACTTCGACGCCGGGAGATTTCATATCTACGAGGAGGACGGTGAGGCCTTTATGTTTTGCGGCCGTGGCGTCGGTGCGCACGACGAGTTCACACCAATCGCCCACCCAGCCGTAGCTGGTCCACACTTTTTGGCCGTTAACGACGTAGTGATCGCCGTGCAGGACGGCTTGGGTTTGCAGACCGGCGAGATCGGAGCCGGCGTTCGGCTCGGAGAAACCCTGGCACCAGATTTCTTCGGCACTGAGAATTTTCGGAATGTAGCGCTGCTTCTGCGCTTCGGTGCCGTATGCGATGATTGTGGGCCCGATGAGACCGAGGCCGAGGGAATTGGCCATGGGCGGCGCCTCGACGCGCGCCATTTCTTCCCAAAAAATCGCTTGCTGCATCAGCGTGGCGCTGCGGCCTTGGTATTCCTTGGGCCAGGAAACAGCGGCCCAGCGGCCTTCCTGCAGCTTGCGCTGCCAGGCGCGGAGATAGGGGAACGATTCCTCGATGGGTTTTTCGCGCCATTCGTTCCAATCTTTCGGGACGTTGGAGGCGAGCCAGGAGCGAAGCTCGTCACGAAACTGAAGCTCCTCGCTGGTCAGGTTTAGATCCATGAGTCAGACTCCTTCGCGCTGTGTGGCGCATGGCGTGCGCCGAATGTTGCTGTCAGTTGCAAAACAAATCTTCGCGAAACAAACTGCGCCGGGTTGCTGACCGGCCGCGACAATCTAGCTCAGGCGCCGGATTTGGCTTGGGGCGGCCGCACGTTGAAGCCCTGGCGCATGGTGTCTTGACCCTGCCAATACTTCTTGCGGATGTCTTTTTTCAGGATTTTTCCGGTGCCAGTTTTAGGCAGGCTCTCGACGAACTCGAAGGAGCGCGGACATTTATAGTGCGCCACGCGCGAGCGGCAGAATTCGATGAGTTCAGATTCGGTGGCGGCCGCATTCGGTTTCAAAACCACCAGGGCTTTGGGGACTTCACCCCACTTCGCGTCGGGGACGGGAATTACGCCGACTTCGAGGACGGCGGGATGCGCGAGGATGGTTTTTTCGAGTTCGAGGGAAGAAATATTTTCGCCGCCGCTGACGATGATATCTTTTTTGCGGTCAACGATGAGCGCGTAGCCGTCTTCGTTGAGCGTGGCCATGTCTCCCGTGTGAAACCAGCCGCCGCGCAGCGCTTCGGCGGAAGCTTCCGGCTGGCGCCAGTAGCCTTCCATCACGCCGTCACCGCGCACGATGATTTCGCCGATGGACTGGCCGTCCTGGGGCACATCGTTGTCGTTCGGATCCACTACGCGCAGATCCACGCCAGGAATTGCGTAACCAGTCATGGCCTGGCCGGTGAAGCGCTGCTCGCCTTGCCAATCCATTCCGGATTTCATGGGAGAAACCGAAAGCGTGGGGGAAGTTTCCGTAAGGCCGTAACCCGAAAAACATTCACACGCGAGTTTTTCTTCCACTTCGCGAATGAGAGTGGGTGAGGACGCGGCGCCACCGATGACGATGCGGCGCAGGGTGCTCAAATTGTAATTGGGGCGCTCCGGGCAATTCACCAGAGCCGTGGCCATGATGGGAACGAGGCTGCATGTATGCACGCCTTCTTTTTCGATGAGGCGGAAAATTTCCTTGGTGTCGAAGCGCTGGATCATTACGTGCGTACCGCCGAGCAACGTGAGGAAATGCGCGACGCCCCAGCCATTGGCGTGAAACAGAGGGATGGTGTGAAGTTCGACGGCGGCTCTTTCGATCTGCAATCCTAGGCAGACGTGCAACGCGTGGAGGTAAACATTTCTGTGCGTGAGCATAACGCCTTTCGGATTGGCGCTGGTGCCGCTGGTGTAGAAAAGTTCGCAGAGGGAATTCTCATCAATGTAGGAGATGTCCGCGAGATGCGGCGTGGCGGCGGCCAAAAGCTGATCGTAATTTTTGGGGGAGAGCCAGGGTGCCGCGGGCACGCCGTCGAGTTGGCAAATTAATTTTACCGAGGGGATATCCTTGCGAAAGGCTTCGGCGACGGGGAGGAATTGTTTTTCGACGAAGAGAGCGGTGGCGCCGGAATCGTTCAGGATGTAGCCGAGTTCGCTGGGGGCGAGACGGATGTTCAGCGGAAGCAGAACTGCGCCGGCTTCCAGAACGCCGTAATAGGCCTCGAGCAAACGATGGCAATTGCTGCTGAGGAAAGCTACGCGATCGCCGGGCTGTACGCCGGCCTGGCGCAGCGCGCCTGCGAGCCGGCTGACTCGCTCGGCCATTTGCGCGTAGGTGAACCTTTCATCATTGCAGACGACGGCGGTGCGGCGCGGATATTGTTGCGCCGCATAGCGCAGGAAACGCAGAGGTGTGAGTGGAATATTCATAGCGCGCTCGCCTGGATCAGGCGGATTGACCTCCATCAACTGCCAGAATCTGCCCTGTGACAAAATCCGACGCCGAGGAAGCGAGAAAAATGGCGGCGCCTTTCAAATCCTGCGGCCCGCCAAACCGGCCCAACGGAATTCCGGCCAGCAGCGATTCCTTGTTGCGTTCGATGACTTTTTCGGACATGTCGGTGGGGAACCAACCCGGCGCGATGGCGTTTACCTGAATATTGTGCATACCCCATTTGCAGGCGAGGTCTTTGGTGAAGATGATCACACCGCCTTTGCTGGAGCTGTAGCCGATGGCGGAAAACTTCGGAGACGAACCGCGCAGTCCGGCGACGGAGGTGATATTGATGATTTTTCCGCTCCGTTGCGCGATCATGGTGCGGCCCACCGTTTGCGAAAACAGAAAAGTGCCCGTGAGATTGGTTTCGATGACTTTGTTCCACTGCTCGAGCGTCATGGTTTCGACCGGCGCGCCCCAGGACGTTCCGGCATTGTTAATCAAGATGTCGATACGACCAAAATGTTCGAGCGTCGCGTCGGCGACTTTTTGAATGCTGGCCGGATCTTTCACATCGCAGGCCAGCGCGAGAACCTTAACGCCGGCGGCTTGCAGTTCGGCGGCCGCCTGCACGCAACGCTCTTTCTTGCGGGCGCAGAGCACCAGGCTCGCACCCATTTCGGCCAAGCCATCGGCCATCTGGCGCCCGAGTCCTACGGAACCGCCGGTGATGATGGCGACGCGGCCGGATAAATCAAAGAGCTTAGGGGTATTCACGTTGCAAGTTGCGCCACCAGGGTAATGGGCCTCCTCTAAATAGCGTGTGTTTATATCATATGTTAGAGGCTAACGCTACTCGTCCCGGCGAAGCGCTCGTCGAGATTTTGTGGCGATCGCAAACCCGGTACTTCCGCGGCTAAATCCGCAACGACTGTGTCCCGTTAATGTCGTGGCTAAAGCCGCACGCTACAAAAACTCCTGAGTTCGAACAGCAACTCCGCTGCTGGGTTGCTCAGTGCGCGTCGCCGAACGAGAAGTCCGCTTGGCAACCTTGGCCGCCACCTTGGCCGCAATCACGCGTGAAGGCGTCGAACTGACGCAGATAGGGCGCAGGGGTGAAATCTATGAAGGCCGGTGAAACTGGAACGATTACGCCGCCAACCTCGAAAATATTGAATCCCGGCCCGAGCGTTGCGGCGAGGCCGTTGAGGAGGTTCGCGTCGATGCTCGGCCACTGCCCGGTCTCCAATCGTTGCAGCAGAGTTTCAACCGCGGCGATGGTTTCCGCGGGAGTGAAGGCGCAGTGCCCGGCGCGATCCACGAAAGTCTGGCGCAGCAACTTGCTGTTATCGTCCACGAGGTCCACGACATCCTTGTAAGCGGATTCATTCTCGACGACGACGAGGCCGTCACCCTTGGTGTGCATGGTCAAGACTGGAATGTCGATCTGGCCGTCAAAAATAATATTTCGCTTCAGGTATTCGACCGCATTGGGATTGGCTTTGATGCGAGCGGCGTGATTCAAAGTGTCGAGGTCCGCGTCCAGGCTGAGGCCGGCGGTTTGATAGAGCGCCCAGACCTCGTCGCGGTCAACGGATTTATCGAGCTGCTTGCGATAGTCCACGCCGGTATTCCAAGAAACATTTCCTCCGGCGCGTGCTTCGAGTTCCGCGCGGAAGGCGAATACGAATGGAAAGTCAACTTGCTGGTCCCAAAGAAACTGGTTCGCTTCCTGACTGGCGAAGTCGGTCGGAGACGGTTCCGGCGAAGTAGGGGTGAACCAGCCGGGCGTGTCGCCTAGAGCTGCTCCGAGGGCGATGCGCGCGCGGCCTTGTGCCGTGGCTTGAGCGCCGGCGAGAATTTCTTCGGACAGCGCGAAATTCGCATCCGGGTTCGTGATGTCAACCAACTGTAATCCACTCGCGGGTGCGAGAAGCGTCTTGAAAGCGAACTCCGCATCAAGCGCGGTGTTCCAAGTGGCGACGCCGCCTGACAACACGCCGCACATGGGCTGCGCGGCGGCGAAGCGCTTGGGATTTCTCTGGATCAGACCGGCGGTGATGATGCCGCCCAGAGAATGTCCCCAGGCGATGGTGGCGATTGGGTGACCGAACGTGGAGTCAAACAAATCGAGCACGGCAATCTGATCGATCAGGGCTTCGTGAATTGCCCAGCCGGTTGTGGCGTAGGAGGAGCCGGCGAGTGCAAATCCATTGGTGAGGAGAAAAACGCGAGTTGCCGGATCGCCCACGTCGGTAGCAGGGTTCGGGCTTCCCGGAACTACGTAACCATGGCTATAGAGAAACAGAGTCCCATTCCAATTTGCGGGAACTTCCATTAGGTAAGTCGCGCCGTCGCTGAGCGAACCAGTTTTTGTGGTGAGGCTGGCTTGCGCGCGCGAGGTATCAGCGATCGAAAGAATCAGAACCGTGGTGATGGCTATGAAAAGCATGGTGTGTTTGATTTGCTGCCACATGTTAATTCCTCCTGTCGCTGCTGAGTTCGTGGTGCCGTGCCTTCGGCGAAATTAATCGCCGGAGGAATTTCAAAGACAGCGCCGGCGGTGCATGGATCGGGAGCCGCCGGCGATCTTCTGCCGCGCAATCAGAAATTAAATCTGCAGCCGAGCTGAATCTCCCGTTTCGGCAACGCTGAGGTGAAACCTAGCGGCGTGGTGGGGGAGAGGGCGGCGCTGCCGTGCACGTTGAAGGTAGTAAACCCGGGCTGGAAGCCGAAAAGCGGGTTTACCTCGTTGTTCACGCTGGCGTAATTGGTGTGGTTGGCGATGTTGAAGCCTTCAGCGGTCAAAATGAGACTGCCGCGCTCGCCGATTTTGTGCTGCCAGGTCAAGCGCGCGTCGAAGTCAATATAGTTGGGGCCGAGACCGGTGTCGCGCGGATCTCCGATGGGCCGTTCGTTGGTGATGTGATTGTTGCCATTGACTGCGCCGCCTGCGAGCAGATTAAAGGGGTGACCGCTGTGGTACTGGAAAACCGGCGAGAGCTGAAAACCCGACAGGAAAGCGTTCTTCCAAGGGCTGTTGATCACTCCGGCGAGCACAACTTTGTGGCGTTCATCAAACTCCGAGAGAGCGCGTTCCGCGGCCAAGTCCGTGGGATCTTGCGGACCGAAGTCGGTGTTGAAATCGGTGCCGGTGTCGAAAGCTTTGCTGTAAGTGTAGTTTCCGAAGAAAGAGAAATTATTGTTGAAGCGTTTGTGGACTTCGATAATGCCGCCCTCGTAGAGGCCGGATGAGGCGGAGGTGTACTGGTTATTCTGAATGATCAGCGGATTTACAAAGCAAGCGAACGGGTTCGGCGCGCAGGGGAGACCCTCGGTACCGCCGAGCGGGTCGGTTGCCGGGGTGGTGTTCCAGTTGCGATAGGAGACAGACTTGCCGTTCGCGAGGGTTACTGTGCTCATGGGCGTTGAGGGCAGCAGATTCGTATCAATCGCAACCGGAAGGTGGAGGGTGTGGGAATAAATGAAGCTGACGGAAACCGAGAAGCCGGGCGTGATCTCCCGTTCAATTCCGAGTGACGCCTGTTGCGAGTACGGAGGCCTGTAGTTGGGCGGATTGCTGAACAGTACCGTCAGGGGCGAAAGCTGACCAGTGTCCTGCACGAAAATCCCGAAGTTCGCGACGTCAGCCGGTGTGATGCAAGCGTTCGTTCCCGGCGCCGGGATTGTGCACGTGATCTTGTTTGCGCCGGGAGCGTTTCCTGGAGGCGCTGGCGTGTTAAAGAGACCGGAAAATACCGATCCGGCGGGCTGGATGAACGGCAGAACGCTGAAGCCCGGATCTATGTAGATGGAGATGAACCGGTTACAAGGGCTGCTGTTATTCCCCGGAAAGATGGGTATGGGGGGATTCGTGACTCCAATTCCACAAGTGTTCTGGGCGTTGAGGACCTGATCGGGAACCTGCGAAGCATTGTGCTGATTCTCGACGGTGCTGCGATTCTTGTTGAGGACGCCGAGGCTCAAGTCCACGCCGGGGATTTGGGCGTCAATGGGTCCGTAGAAAATCCCGTACCCGCCGCGGACCACGGTCTTGTGATCCTTGAACGGGTCCCACGCAAACGAAATACGGGGGGCGACATCACCGTAATAGGTATTCAGCGGGAGATATTGCGAGTCAATTTCATAACGCAGGCCGTAGTTCAGGGTGAAATTGGAACTGATTTTCCAGGAGTCCTGCAAATAAAGCCCCGTTAACGGCCGCGTATACGCGGGATAGTTCGGGTTGCCGAAGCCCTGTTGAAATACCTGAGGTGCTGACAGCGACGCGGCTTGGAGCGAGTTGATCCCCGTCGAATTCAACGCGCCCGGTAGATTGCATCCCGACGTGTTCGGATCCGCTGTGATGGCGCCATTGGGGTTCCCGAGACAGGGGCTGAAGGCGGCGCCGGGAAGCGGTCCGAAGACGAAGCGACCCGGGAGGAACGTGTGGGATTCCGTGTGATTGCCGCGGAGAATCTCATCGCCTCCGAACTTGATAGTGTGGCTGCCGCGCACCAGGGTGACGTTGTCTGCGAATTCATAGCGGCGAAGGATGGTGAGATTGGGCAGGAATATATTGGTGCCGAGATTATTCGCGAAGCTGGCGATCTGCACCCCCACCTGTCCCGGCTCATTGGGGATGACATTGAAACTGTCGTAATCCCACTGGAAGCGAAATTCATTTTCGGTGCGCGGGCTGAACACGTGATACCAGGAGGCCTGAAGGTTGTTGTCGTAGTTGTGAATCGAACTGCCGGCCGAAAAGCCCGTCAGCGACTGCACGTCAGGGTTCTGCTCCAAGTCGTGGCCGTAACGGTAGCTGACGGCTATGGAATCTGTTTCACTGAAATGATGATCGAGGCGGCCTGAGAACAGGTACTGATTCGTGTTGTAGTTAAAGAGGCCGCCGTTCGATTCCAGCTGGTTGATGAGGTAAGTGTTGATCGCGTTTTGTCCGGGGATGGGGCCGGTGAGCTGGCTGGTGGTCAGCGCGCTCTGCAGAAAACCGGCGCACGTAGCGGCGCCCAGAGTAGTTATCGTGCCGTTGCCATTGTTTATGCAGGGCACGTTGACAGAATTACCCTCCGCGGCGAGCGCGGCGAAAATGGAGTTCTGAGGGGCGGTGGGAAGCAACTCATTCGTGTTCGTCAGCAGCGGAACGGCATTCTGCGAATCCTGGCGCAACCCTTCGAAGGCAAAAAAGACGAAGGTTTTGTCTTTGTGGATGGGGGCACCGATGGTGCCGCCGAATTGGTAGCGTCCGAGAGAATCCTTGATTGGTGTACCCACAGAATTAGTTGCGGGATCGAAGATCTCGCCGGGCGCAAGCGCTTGAGTAAAGGCGAAGGGGTCGCGCGCGTCCAATCCGCTATTGCGGAAATAGCTGTAAACGCTGCCGTGGACTTCGTTGCTGCCGGATTTTGTGACGATATTGACGGATGCGCCGGTTGCGCCGCCCAGGTCCGCGCCATAGTTACTGCGGTTCACCTGGAACTCTTGCACGGCATCCTGGCTCACGGTGGGGCGAACTCCGCCGGCATCGTCCCCTGACTCGCCGCCGTCAACCGTGACGCTGTTCCCACGGCCGTTGCTGCCGTAGAAGGAGAGGCCGCTTTGCGGCGTTTGCTTTACGCGAAAATCCTGGTCGTCTGCGAGGCGGGTTGAATCGGAGACGCCGGGGAGAAGCAAGGTAAAGTTCAGGTAGTCGCGCCGGTCAATGGGGAGGTTCTCGATGTATTGCTGGGTGATGGTATTGGCCTGACCGCCACGTTCTGTTTCGACGACGGGCGGCGCCGCGGAGACTTCTACGACGGAGGAGGTGGTCGCCACTTGCAGATGGAAATCGAGATTGGCCACCTGGCCGACGGTGATCATGACGCCCTTCAGGATTTGCGATTGAAATCCTGCGATCTGCACGCTGAGATCGTAGGTGCCTGGAGGCAAATTGGTGAAGCGATACTGGCCGTTGCCTTCAACGGTGGCCGAAAGGCGTAAGCCTCGGGAGGCATCCTCGGCCGTTACCGAGCCCTTGGGGATTACGGCGCCAGTGGGGTCGGTCACCGTTCCACTCAGGCTCCCCGAATCACCCACACCTTGGGCGTGCGCGATTGGACTCGCCAGCAGCAGACACGCCAACAGCACCACGGCACAAGTAAATGAGATCAGTACTCTCATGGCTCCTCCTAATGTGTGGGACAGATGCGAGATTTCACGGGCAGGGAAAGGGCGCAGGCCTGATGCACGGCCGCAAAGGCGAGAAGGTGCGTCTGGCGGGTTTTCGCCAGAGCCGACCATGGGCGATGCTGACCATGAGTTCAAAGACACCCGACCCCCGTGCCACCCATTCCCTGAGAATTGTGAGTGTAGGTATCACATCATAGTTACTAACGTCAACAAGAAAGCTGATGCGGCACATCGAAATTATCGATGGAGGTAAGGTGACGGGGAGTGTGGTGCTTTATGGAGGTTTGGATAGGATGAATCCGATTACTGGGAACGCGGGCGGATAACAACTAGCGCGGAGTAAGCACGATGCGGCCGGAAACTGTGCCTTTGCGCAATTCGGCCATGGCCTCGTTGACTTGCGCGAGGGGGCGCGTGGTGACTTGCGAATGGATTTTTCTCGCGGCGGCCATGGCTAGAACGGCGCGCAGATCCTGGCGCGTGCCGACCGAGGATGCCTGGATGCGTACTTCTGATGCGGCCATCGAAATGGGCGGGAAGCAGATTGGCTCCGCGGGCAGGCCGACTACCAGAAGAATTCCGGTGGGACGGACGCAGAGAAAGGCGGTGTCGTAAGCGACTCTTGCGGCGGAAGTTACGATCGCGGCGTGGACTGCGCCCGCGCGGCGCAATTCCTTCGCGACGTTTGCCGTGGTCGCGTTCAGAGTGGCGGAAGCGCCAAAAGTTTTAGCTTGTTCGAGTTTTTCATCGGAGACATCAATCGCGGTGACGGCTGCTCCCAGCCCCGCGCCGATTTGCACGGCGAGTTGACCCAAGCCTCCGACTCCGAAGACCGCCAAACGCTGGCCTGGCTGAATATTCGCGTGCTGCAGAGCGCGATAGACCGTGACTCCCGCGCAGAAAAGGGGTGCGGCATCGGTTGCGGAAAGCTGCTCGGGAATTTTCAGCGCGTGACTCGCGGGGGCTTTGACGAATTCCGCGAAGCCGCCATCCACCGTTACGCCGGTGATTTGTTGTTTGATGCAGAGGTTCTCATTGCCGTCACGGCAGAATTCACATTCGCCGCAACTCCAGTGCAGCCAGGGGACGCCGACGCGGTCGCCGACTTGCAAATTTTCGACGGCTGCGCCTTTTTCGACGACGCGACCGGCGATTTCGTGGCCGAGGACCAGCGGCTTTTTGATGATGCGCGCGAGTTGCGGCCAATCGGCGTCGGCCAGGTGTAAATCGGAATGACACACGCCACAGGCTTCCACTGCGATCAACACTTCGCGCGCGGCGGGCTGCGGTTGCGCGATCTCTTCGATGCTCAGCGGGGATTTGAATTCGCGCAGGACGGCGGCTTTCATGGTGTGTGCCTCAGCGACCTCGGGATTTGGTTTTTCGCAGCAGAGACGCGAGTTTACGCGACCGCGGCACTGGCTTAACGCGATTTGCGGTTACGGCCGCGCGCCCCGCAAGAAAAATTCCACCGCATTGCGCACTCGCTCGGTGAGTTTGTGCGGCCCGGTAAGATCAACTGCCCACTGGCGGACGACGGTGTTGAAAAGTCCTTCCATGAATTCGGCCAGGTGCACGACCGGGAAATCGCGGGTCACTTCGCCGTTTTTTTGGCCCTCGGCGATGATTTCGCGGAGAAGGTTGACTGTGGCCGCTTCCGCCCCGCGCAGCTCTGGTGAGCGCACCGGGTCCATCGCGCCGGCGAGAATTACGGCCTGCCACAGCGGGCGGCCGACTTCCGTTACGTTTCCCAAAGTTTCGTAAAAGCGGCGCAAGCGCTGTTCGGTAGTGGCTTTGGTGGAGAGCTCGGACTTCAGGCTTTCGGCCTGGCGCGCAAAAGCGCGGCGGCCGACTTCGCGCAATACTGCTTCTTTGCTGGGGAAATAGCGGAAGAAAGTGGGCTGGCTGATTTCCAGGGTTTGCACGATGTCGTCAATGCGCGTTTTTTCGTAACCGCGCTGGCGAAAAAGATGCAGGGCCGTTTCAACGATCTGTTCGCGAAGGCGCGCTTTCTTGCGTTCGCGCAGGCCGTCCACAGGCTCCTTCCGCGAGCCGGAGTGGCCAAGTTTTCTGGTAGCGTCGCCGTCGCTATCGCCCGCGTTTGCGGGCGCTGACGAGGCTGGTTGCCTGACGGAAATTTTCGCGCGGGGCATGACGCTGTTCCTCCTGCAAAGCGCACCGGGGTGGGGTGCGGGAGCGATATTGTGATAGTGGCCCTAACATTATAGTGACTAACGTCAAGTTGCAAGCCCCGCGTGGTTTTCTTCGTCACGCGGCGAATAGCGATTTGACGGAACAGACGAGTGGACCAAAAGGCGGATTTTCGCGAAGGGAAGAAATGTTGGAGGCGCCGGTGGGAATCGACCCCACGTACTTTTTGGGCGGCTGAAAGCCGAAAAAGTGGGCTGCCGCCCGTTTTGGTAGTTTTCCGGCCGCTGCTTTTGAGATTTCTGGTTCGGACGTCCTTTTGTCTGAAGGACTTGAACATGGAGAGGGTGAAGACCTTGGTACAGACGAGGTTGCAGAGTGAAAATCTTACGTCCTTCGCCAAGAAGCCGCAGTAATCGGGCAGCCGAGCACGGCATGTCCGCTCTTGAATGAGCGGAAGGGCCGAAAGCAGAACTGCTCCGGGCACCAGTTGGCAGCGATGGGTCAGGGGCTGGTCGGACCGGAAGGGTCACTCGATCAGACCGGCACGACCAAGATTGGAAGACCCTTGCTCAGTCACAGTTTCATGTCGCCAGGTCTGGTCACGGTATTCACGTCTGT
>Ga0210407_10001191_pt1 | contig 25186 bp, 21 predicted proteins | sample IncBWC27MmetaG_FD_150860 | JGI IMG/M metagenome (GOLD analysis project Ga0210407, IMG submission 150860) | Forest soil microbial communities from Barre Woods Harvard Forest LTER site, Petersham, Massachusetts, United States - Inc-BW-C-27-M | ecosystem: Environmental > Terrestrial > Soil >... | reverse complement strand
CGCCACGCTGGTTCCGGCGACATACAGTCCTCCGCCTGTTCCCGCGGCTCCAGCACCCGCACGTGCGGCCGCTCCCCCACGAGGCACCGTCGTGCTGGACGTGGGCGGTGGTGTAGCGATCCCGGACTTCCGTGGCAAACCACTGCGAAGTTGTCTGGAAGAAGCGCAATCGGCCGGTATCGAACTGGAAGTCAGCGGCAGCGGCGTGGCCCAGTCACAGTCTCCCGCGTCGGGATCGCGTGTCCCGCCGGGTGGGCATGTGAGAGTGCGGTTCGGGCACTGAGCTCGTCTTGTGAAATCCCGAAGCCTTTTTCCGAAATCCCTCGCTTCGCTCGGGATTCCAGCAGGGATCACGGCTTCTTCGGCGTCAGCCCGCAGGCGTGGGACACTTTCGCCAAATCCAGACCGGCCGGAGAGAACTCCGCGATTTGAGAGCCGTCAAAAGCGCCAAATTCCACTCTGAATATCTGGGCGCCGATCAGCTCACGGGTTGTCCCCTTGTCCATGGCCAGAAAGCGGCCGTTCCAGTTCCAGCCGTGATAGCTGTGATGATTGTCCACCCGGACCATCACCTCCATTTGCGGCTGTCCCCAGAACCCAGGACGGTTCGGCGGCGCGAGCCGGATACTGGGCGTGAATTCGCTGGCCTTGAATTTGCCATTCTCGCAATAAATCGAAATCCTGGACCGGGCATAGCGGTCTTCTTTCGAAGAGTTATCGGAACCAAGTTCAAAGGTGGTCCTTTTGGCCGCGGTCATCCGGTCTTCTGAGTCAAAGACCTTCCAGTTTCCGCCGGCGCTGGCGCCGTCGCCCCGGTTGTCGTCATCGCTTTGGGCGAACACCGGCCTGGCCCCCGCGCAAAGCGCAAGGCACGTAAGGACGGCCCACACCGCGAGTCGCTGGTTTTTGGAAAAGAATGGCAATGCTCTCATGGCTCTCCCCTTGTGCTGGCTAATAAGTATTATCTGGTTTGAACCCGAAAGCTGGAGCGGAGTTGCCCAGGGGGAAGGCTGTGGCCGCCGCTTTCGGTGCGCAGAATCGCTGTTCGCGGTTTCAGGGGGCGAGCACCGCCGTTATCGGTTCACGAGGACGGAATCAAGAAAACGGAAGCAGATGGTGCGGATGTGGGCGTTGGAATAGCTGGCAGGGTACTTGCTGAATCGCCCCAGGATTTGATCGCGCATCAAGCCCTCCAGTGCGCCCATGAGCCCGGAGCGGATGGTTTCTGGATGAATTCCAGGGGACAGTTCGCCCTCATCGCCCAGTTGTTTCAGAACGCCGTCGACGATTGCCACAAACTCCAGGAATCCAGGTACCAGCACCACAAACTCGCCGTTGTCCCGAATCCGGCGGCCTTCCAGCAGGAACAGCACCAGCAAGTCCTGGTCTCTCCCGAGGAAATTCAGGACCATGTCAATCAGCACCTTGAACCGCTCGCGCGGGTTCGGAATACTGTCCATGGCCAGCCGGATCGCCGGATTGATCTGCCGCCAGGCGTCCTCAAAAATCGCCTCCAGCAGCCCCTGTTTGCTCTGATAGTGCTTCAGCAGTTGCGACTCGCTGGTTCCTGCCTGGCGGCAAATGGCCGCGGTCGCCGTGGACTCGTATCCCTGCCTGGCAAAAAGAGCTTTTGCCGATTCACGGATTCGGTCCCGGCTGGAGAGTGGAGATACAGAGCTGCTTACCATGGGAATCCGGTAAAACCCCCTCCTTGCTGACCCCTGGATCTTGGAAGATGGAGTCATATTACCACGGATAATGGCCATAACATCAGTATATTAGGATGCAACATTAGCAGTATCAGTAGCATCAAATCTGTCCTTAGTAGTGCCACAACTCGATAGTTTTACCAACTCCAAGAAAAGCCAAGGAGGCAATATGACCGGGGGCTCCCTTACAAAGAATTCCGCAACCGTCCGTCCTGGCTGGAAAACAGTGGTTTTATTGACGTTCTGCATCGTTGCCACTGCGGTCCCCAGCATGGCAGGCACTTTCAGTGGAACGCTGACAACTGCCGCCACTTCGTTAACCTGGAATAGCACGCAAACCGGGGTGGTAGGCCAAACTCAAACCGGGACGGGCGTGGCCAATCCACCCTGCACCGCGACGATCTGCGATCTCTACAATCTGACGGTCAACGTTCCGGCTACCTTCTATGCCGCTAATCCGAACTCCGAAGTACACGTCGCCGCAACCTGGGGCTCGAATCTGAATGAGTACGATGTCTATGTTTACGACGCCGCGGGCGCCCTGGTGGGAATGGCCACGCAGAGCGGTACGACCTCCAACGACGCAGATCTGGGCCAGCTTCCTTCCGGCGCTTACCAGGTACAGATTGTGCCCACGGTCGCGGTCAATACTCCTTATACCGGGAGCATAACTCTGGCTGCCGATCCGATACTGGTCCCGGGACGCGCGCGCTACAGGCTCGGCAACGCCACCTTTAGCTCGCAAGCCATGACGCGTCCGCATAGCCTCTATAACACCACGCCGGGAGGCCCGATATTCTTCGAGCAGGACGCCGAACCCCGCATCGTGCATGACCCTGTCGGGAACCTCTATCTGACGGCGATCCAGGGCGTTCCCGCCGGAAGCGACACCTGGAAATCCATGGACGGGGGCAGTACCTGGTCCTATATAGGTGAACCGGATGGAGCGCAGGCCGCGGCTTCGGGTTTGGGCTTTGTGGGCGTCGGGGCCGGAGGCGGCGACGAGGACATTATCGCGCTGCCGAACGGGAACGTCGTCATGACATCGCTGTGGCTCGGGGGCAATACCACCTGCGTTTCCAGCACTGGCGGCGACCTCTGGGCGTGTAATCCCGAAGGCTCCACTTTGCCGGCCGACGACCGCCAGTGGCTCGCCAACTTCGATTCCCACATCGTGTACATCACCAGCAAACAGCTGGGCGCCGCGCTCAGCGGCACGGATTCCATCTACGTTGCCAAGTCCATTGATGGTGGAGTGACTTTCCCGCTCGTCAGCCAGGTCACCACGCCGGAGCTGGGAGTACAGCCGGGCGACCAGGGCAATATTCTGGTGGACCCGAACAATGGCAATGTCTATACCGTGTTCTTCAGTCCGGGTGCAGACCAGTTATTCCTGGCAAAGTCGGTGGACGGCGGCCAGAGCTGGATGCTAAAGCTCGTTTTCCAGGCGCCGGCTGGAGTCTCGATCGCACATGTTTTTCCGTCCCTGGCCCTGGACCATGCCGGCAACATCTATATTGCATTCAGTGACGGCGTGACCAGCTTCCTGACCCATTCGACCAACAGTGGCGAGGCCTGGAGCACGCCGGTGCGCGTGAATGCCGGAGCCAACGCCAAGACTACAGTGGAGCCGTGGGTGGTTGCGGGTGATGCGGGGAAGGTCAACGTCTTCTTCTACGGCACGTCCGATCCCAGCTTCAATTCCAGTACGGCGCAATGGAGCATTTATATGGCCCAGAGTCAGAACGCTCTGGCCACGGTGCCAACTTTCTCCATTACCGCGGCCACGGGCGTCATGCACATTGGCGCGATCTGCGATAACGGCCTGGGATGCGCCAGCGGCACGCGTAATCTGCTCGAGTACTTCTATCCGGATGTCTATCCGGACGGCAACGTCTTTGTTCCCTACCCGGATGACCTCCACGTTGACCATACCACCACCATCACCAACGTGTTCGTTCTTAAGCAAACCGGCGGATCAAAGATCATCGGGCAGTAGCAACCGGGCCAATAGGAGCAGGGCAACTCCTTCCCCGATGAAGAGACGGCGGCACGAGCCGCCGTCTTTGAAGAATACTCTTTGAGGTTTGGGTTTTTAGCCGCAGGGCCTTTTCGCTGCGGCGACGCAACGTCGGAATTACTTCACTTGGAACCGCGAAAACGACTCCAGTAATTCAGATTGCACTCTCTGCTGCAGGGCGCGGAAGGCAGGTAGTTCGTACAGGCGCAAGCTCAAGTCGCGAGCGGATTGTTTGACCTTGCCGTCGGGCACGTAATGCAGGACCGCGTCCCGCAGTTTGCCGGTCGTCTCATCGTCGAAGCTCTGGGCGATAATGACCAGATTGCCTGGCCATATCTCCACTGTCACTGGTCCCTCCTCTGTGCCGGCGTGCAATGTCCACACCACGCCGCACGGCGCGGAGCCAACCGCGCAACTCTGATGGTCGGAAAACTGCTCGTCTTTCATGGTGTAACGTTTGGAAAGAGATTTCTTATAAACTTCCGCGAACCGCTCCGCTGATTCCCAGGTCTTCCATTGTGAAACATAGAGCAGGGCAAGATCGGCGGTGGTGGCGGGTCCGTCCTTGACGGAAGAGGTGCTTTTTACAACCACAAAGGAACCGCCTTGCCAGCCGGAGGTGACCGTGAACATGTCATTTTCCGTGCCGTACTGCTGGGACAATATGCGGACATCCAGTTGGCCCAGGGTCCCGGAATCATAAGCCTGGTATTTGCCGGCAAGCAGGTCGCTCAAGTCAGGCAGCGCGACGAACGGCCTTTTCTGCCGGGAAAGGTAGGCTTCCGGCTCCAGAATTTCATGTGTGTCCCACGGCGGACGCGTCAGTGCTCCGGCAAAAGCGAGTTCTGGCCCGCCCTTCTTCAACAGGGCCAACTCGAAAGCCAGTCCTTCCCGGTAGGGAAACATGAGCGTGTCTTTCATCACCAGAGGAGCATCATGAATCACGACGGAAGTGTCATAGCTGGCGGCGACGGTGCCTTCGATGAAATCAACGGCGTCAGGCGTATTCGCCAGTGTGCGACCGTGGGGCTTGAGCAGGTAGTCATAAAACACGATCATGGCCTGCCCCTCAAGCACCGCCGAACGCGCGCTGTTTTCTTCCGAATCGGAAACAGCCACGCTCATTTTTGCGGGCGCCTGCGCGGTCCGGTCCTTCTGCCATTTGAGTAGATTGTAATTCTGGTCCTGCAGAGCGTGTGTCAGCTCATGGGCCATGATGGGGCTCTGGTGCTCCAGGTCCACCCAGTTCATCAGGTTCATCGTCTTGGCCCTGGGATCATAGAAAGCAAGTGTGTCTTTGGTGTGCAAGTCCATCAGAGACTTCTTGAAGGCAAATTCACGCGGCAGGTAACCAAACTTCTTCAGCACCAATTCAGATTGCGCCAGCCGCTGGGCGGCCTCGTGTTGCGACAGCGCGTCCGACAAAAAGCGCGTGAGGTCCTCTTGCGCCAGAAGCCGGTATCCCACGGCTGCATGCCGTGGCAAGCCGGAATCCCCGCTGGCGAAGGTCAGGATCTCCTCGATGGCCCCAAAGAGTTCCTTGGAATCCTTTTCCGTGATCTTGACTTCCAACCGCTTCCGGGCCTGCTGCTCCCGTGCAATCTCGGCTAAGCTCTTGGTAGTCTGCGTGGACTGCGCGTTCTTGCTGTCATCCGCCGGTCCGAACTTCTGCTCCCGCTGCTTGCGCGCAACGTCGCCAAGCGCGGCCGGGTTCTGCGGCGGGGCCTGCTGCGCCAGAGCGCAAGGCGTAAACACCATGCCGAAAACGATGGCTGGAACAAGCAGTTGCCGCATATCCAGCCAATGATATGCCCACTGGGAAGTGGATTTGCCCTGGGGGTGCACCCGAAGGTAACTGACCTTTGGAATGCGGCGGTATCAACAACTCCGCGGATATCAACGGTCAACGGTGCTTGCCCTGCTGGTCCAGCTTATTGAGGTTCAACTTGTTGAGCTTCAGCTTGTTGAAGTCCACCATGAATACACGCAATCCGAAGTTCTTCGTGATCTTGGTATAACCAGCCTCGAGCTGCTCCGGGTAGCGGTCGAGGTAGAAATCGAACGGGTCCCTGGCGTCGTTGTCGATCAGGACCATGTCGGTGTCATCCATGGTCAGTTTGCCGAAGCGCAGGCGGTTGCCGCGGTACGCCATGTAGTTTTTTGCCGGCGCCGGTGCCCAGTGATACGCTTCCAGACCGCCAAACACCTGGACAATGTTGTCATTTTCCAGGTGTATCTTGGTGACTTTCCCGACAATATGCGGAGGCGGCAGGACCTGTTCCGTGTCCAGGATGAGATCGTCCTTTTCCACCTGCACGCCGCGCACCTTGCCGGTCTTGATGAGATCGGCCACCTCCACGCCAAACAAGTCCATCAAGCCCTGCACCGGCAGATGCAGGGCGCGCATTTTTCCCAGATGGAGGCGTATCTTACCGTCGCTGGTAGGCGTGAGCTCTCCCTCTGCTTCAAAGCCGATGTCGTCGTGACGATGGAGTTTCCCTTTTACCTGCACCAGGCCTTTATCGATGCGCAGGGAAATGTCCTTCACCGGAGCATTGCTGGCGGCAAAGACATAAGAATTCAAGACTTCCGCCAGCGCCTTTGGCGTGATGGCAATCTCCGCTGAGGCGATATGCAGAGTGAAAGAATTCCTTTCGTCGAAGACCGGCAGTGCTCCCGCCGGCTCCAGTTCTCCGCCCAGGCTTCGTATGTGTACGGCGACCGTGTCAGTAAAGTGGTACATGACGTTGTGCATCTGCACCTTCACGGGCAGGCCTTCCGTCTGTTTACGGGCAGGTTCCTGGCCTGGGACAGCGGCCACAAGACCAAACATCCAGACCATGAACCCCAGTTGCGTTGGTGAGAGTAGAAGGCGTTTCATGGGGCTTTCCGTTCCCCATTATTCTCTACGAGGTGGGCGGACTCTTCAAACTATATCTCTACCTTCTGCTGTGACGAATCTAGCGGTGTCTCCACCCCCACGAGACACCATCCCGAACGCCGCGGGGTTGGCGGCGGAGGGACCTGCTCCGCTGCCGCTGCGCGTGAGCCAGGCAGAATCGCGCGTACGTCACACAAGTCCGGGAGTGCTACACTGTCGAGTTTGTGAAGAGCTACTGGTGTTACATCATGTCGAACAAATTGCGACGGCTCTACGTCGGCTTCACGGATAACATCGTGAGCCGCACTGTGGAGCACAAGGAAAAGCTCTTCCCGAACAGCTTTAGCGCACAGTACGTTTTTGACATGCTCGTGTATTACGAAAAGCACGCCAGCGTCATACGGGCCAGGATGCGAGAAAGGGAAATCAAGGGCTGGCGCCGCGAAAAGAAGCTGAAGCTAATTTTGTCCCAGAACCCCGACTGGGCCGACTTGAGCCTGGAGTGGCAAGAGAATCCAGGATGGAACCTTGTCCCGGAAGCTCAATACAGACTGAAGCGCAAGCTACCGCGAGGGTAATCCTCATACTCTGCTGGCTCGCGCGAGGCCGCAGCGGGGCAGGTCCCTCACCCTGCTCGCTTCCGCTCCGCAGGGATTCGGGATGGGGTCATGTGGGGTTTTGACCCATCACGAGTTTGAACTCAGGTTGTGAAACGAGAGTTGGAGCCGTGCATGAAGAGGCTGCTCAAGCCGCCTGATTTTGCGGCAGTGGATACAGTTTGTCTCACTGCAATCTCCATACCGCGATACGTCCACCCTCACGAGACACCATCCCGAACGCCGCGGGGTTGGCGGCGGAGGGACCTGCTCCGCTGCCGCTGCGTGTGAGCCAGGCAGAATCGCGCGCACGTCACACAAGTCCGGGAGTGCTACACTGTCGAGTTTGTGAAGAGCTACTGGTGTTACATCATGTCGAACAAATCGCGACGGCTCTACGTCGGCTTTACGGATAACATCGTGAGCCGCACTGTAGAACACAAGGAAAAGCTTTTCCCGAACAGCTTTACCGCACAGTACGTGTTTGACATGCTCGTGTATTACGAAAAGCACACCAGCGCCATACGGGCCAGGATGCGAGAAAGGGAAATCAAGGGCTGGCGCCGCGAAAAGAAGCTGAAGCTGATTTTGTCCCAGAACCCGGACTGGGCCGACTTGAGCCGGGAGTGGCAGGAGAATCCAGGATGGAACCTTGTTCCGGAAGCTCAATATAGACTGAAGCGCAAGCTACCGCGAGGGTAATCCTCATACTCTCCTGGCTCACGCGAAGCCGCAGCGGGGCAGGTCCCTCACCCTGCTCGCTTCCGCTCCGCAGGGATTCGGGATGGGGTCATGTGGGGTTTTGACCTATCACGAGTTTGAACTCGGGTTGTGAAACGAGAGTTGGAGCCGTACATGAAGAGGCTGCTCAAGCCGCCTGATTTTGCGGCAGTGGATACAGTTTGTCTCACTGCAATCTCCATACCGCGATACGTCCACCCTCACGAGACACCATCCCGAACGCCGCGGGGTTGGCGGCGGAGGGACCTGCTCCGCTGCCGCTGCGCGTGAGCCAAGCAGGACCGCTCGCACGCCACACAAGTCCGGGAGTGAAGCGCAAGCTACCGCGAGGGTAATCCTCATACTCCCCTGGCTCGCGCGAGGCCGTAGCGGGGCAGGTCCCTCACCCTGCTCGCTTCCGCTCCGCAGGGGTTCGGGATGGGGTCATGTGGGGTTTTGACCTATCACGAGTTTGAACTCGGGTTGTGAAACGAGAGTTGGAGCAATACATGAGCAAAAGGGGGGACACCCGTGAAGGTTTCTCTCCGACAGGCTCCACGGCCTCGGCTATGAGAATCGCGGGACTGTCACGGGTTTTCCCCCCCGGGTTTCCTGTCCCCGGGTTTCCGTCCTGATCATAATAGCCTACGGTTCCTGATCGAACTTCGGCCAGCGGAGAGCTAGCTTGTATCCAAACAAGGCTGCTAATTCGCTAAGTGGTTACGCCGCCGGATGCTCCAGAATCTCGGCCAAAGCGCGCAGCCGTGTCGAATCTGCCTGGCTTTTCGCCGTGCCGGCGTCCTTTGCCAATGACGGCGCCATGCGCTTCAATTTCGCCAGCGTACCCTTGCTCATGTGCGAACTCTCCGCGCTTTGAATTGCCTTTTGTAGATCTGCGATTTTGTCTGGCGGCAGGGCCTGCGACCGGGATAATTGGTCCACGTACGCCTTCGCGACGACCAGTTTTGCCGGCCACTCGATCCTTTGCTGGTTCTGCACATTCAGTTCAGCCACCCGGACCGCCCTCGCCGCGTCGATTTCGTTCTGCGTCAAAAACTTTGTCGGTGTCAGTTCGAACACGTCCAGGCCGCGCGCAATCTCCGAACCGTAAATGTAGCCGTTGTACCAATAGGCCGACCATTCGCCGCCCAGCACCAGCACCTTCGGATCAATAGGCCCGCGGTCGAAGTAGGCAATCTCAAAGGGATGTGCCGCGTCAGTAAAGTCCACTATGGAGACGCCGCCCTGGTACCAGGCCTGCACTTCGATATCGCGGCCCGGGACGGGAACCAGCGAGCCGTTGTGCGCCACGCAGTTCTCCGAGTCACTCTGCGCAGCCGGCATCTTGTAATAGCTCTGGAAAGCCAGTTTGCTGTCCTTAAGCCCGAAGATCGCGTCCGCGCCCCACTTGTTCGGGTCGTTCGGACGGCACCGCGCTCCCAGGCCGCCGCCCCACTCGTCGGTAAACACGACTTTGCTGCCATCGTTCGAGAACGAAGCCGAATGCCAGTACGAATAGTTCGGATCGTTCACCGCATCCACACGCTTCGGATGTACAGGGTCCTTGATGTCGAGCAGAATTCCGTTTCCGGAGCACGCACCCGCCGCCAACCCGATCGCCGAATACACCGTGATGTCGTGGCACTGGTCGGTGTCCCTGGGTTTCTCCGGGCCCTTCGGGCCATGCGAGCCGCCGCTAGTCAGGCCGTTCATCGCTCCCGTCCGGGGGTCGATAAACAACCGGGGGCTGGACACCACTTTTGCGTTCTGCGGCGCAGCCACCGGGACCTTGATCACTTCGATACGAAACAGTGCTGTATTCGGGTCTTTGTCCGGTTTTTCACCTGAGCATCCGGCCAGTTCTTCCGGCTGACGCACAAACGATGTACCCGAGACGTAAATATAAACATTCTCTTTGTCGTTCGGATCGACGACCAGGGTATGCGTGTGCGATCCGCGGCACGTCTGCACCGCGGCGACCTGCTTCGGGTTCCTGATGTCGGAAATGTCAAAGATTCTCACGCCGCGGAAACGGTCCTTTTGCGCCGCCGGCAAGCGACGTTTCTTTGACTTTTCCTCCTCCGGCGTCGGGGGAGGCTCTGGCGGAAAGCCCTGCGTGCCGCAATCCAGGCGTCCATTCGGCACCTCCACCGACATGAACAGCAGGTTTTTGTACACGGACACGTCACCCTGCCCGCCAGGGCACACCAGCGACGTCAGCAACGTGGTATTCGACGGATTGGAAATGTCATAGATACTCACGCCATAAAAATTTCCCTGAAACAGGTGGTTGCCCTGGAACGCAAAATCCGAGTTCGCGAAAGCAAGCTGCGCGAGCACCAAATGCAGAGGCTTGGGCATCTTCGACGTGTTGCCCATGCCCATTCGCTCCAGCGTCTTCTGCACTTTTGGATCATCGGGATCATCGGTCCCAAGTTGAAATGCGTCAGGCTTCTTGAGCAGCATAAGGTGCTTTATACCCATCGCTGCTTCACCCGCGTCATAGAGGCCCGGGGCCAGTTTTGCGCGCGGATCGTTGGTATCTGATCCGGTCATCCCCGGTGGCAGCCCGGGAGCGGGCTCCGGAGCAAACGGATTCCGTTCTTCTTCCGCGGGTTCCTGCGCGGCCGCTGGGGGCGCAGGGGTCTGCGCTTGCGCGGGTGGTGGGGGCGCGGGGGTCTGCGCCTGGGCCTGCTGCCGGCTCACACCGAAAAATAAAATGCTCGCGGCTACCGCCACGCGAAAAGCAACACTGGGTACTCGGTTCATTGTTTCTCCTCTGGGATTGTTTTCTCCAACATGGTCTGCATAATCCTGATCTCGGCCCGTTGGCCACTGTCCACATCCGTCGCGAAGTCGAAAAGCTCGGCATCCTGCCCCGCGCCCGCGGTGTCGAACAGGTCCTTCACCATGATCAAAGCGCCATCGTGGTGCTGGATCATGCCGGTCAGGAATAAATGGTCGAACTCGCTGTCCTTTGCCTTGCGTAGCGCGTCCATCTGTTCCGGTGTAAGCATACCGGGCATCAGGGCCATCGGATGGCGCGACATGTCATGGTTTGGCATGTCCTGGTTTGACATATCATGGTTTGACATATTAGCGCCCGGCATATCCACGCCCCGCATTCCCGGCATCGCCATGGAAATCGGTTCTCCACGGGCCGCCAGCCAGCGCCTCATGAACGTGATCTCGTCCGACTGCGAACTACTGATGCGCGCCCCCAGCGACCGCAGGTCCTTGTTCTCCGTATGCGACGAAATCAGTGCCGTCATCTCCACCGCTTGCGCATGATGCATGATCATGCCGCGCATGAAGTCCGCCTCCGCCGGCGACCGTGGCGGCAGCTTTGCCGTTGCCGAGGGCGGCAGCCTCCTGCTCGGCTTACCTGGCGCGCCCGGCTGAATCACGACAGGCGCCCGGTCCGTCTGCTGTGCGCGCGCAGCAGAGCAGAAGAAATCTGTTGGAGCGCCCGCCGCAAGAAAGAAGCCGAGGCCACACAACACGGCAAATGCTCGTGCCGGTCGGAGCCTGCGCTTGCGCGGAGAACCATACAGCCAACAGTTCGCAACATTGCTGAACATTTTCATTGGGATTCGATGAAAGCTTGCCACGGAATACTAACATTTTACTATCGCGACGGAGGCGTCGAAACCTGCTTCGCTGAAAGCCATGCCGCCGCGGTCAAACATAACGTAACCACGGCTGAGAAAACGATGGGTATGGTAAAGAAGTACCTCCAGCTCAGGAACGTGATGCCGGCAAAGCAAACGGCGAATGCCCGCGGAATGCCGCGCATGAGCGCCAAAGTCGCAGGTGGAAGGCCACCTAGCTGCCATGCCAATATCGCCGCGAATAGAAGAAACACGCTGACAAAAATTCCAAACCCGACGTAGAAATCCCAATAAGTCCGGCTAAACCCCATAACGTAAAAGTGGGTTGACTGCACGGAGTGAATATCCACTCCCCACTTGGGATCGGACCAGGGAACCCCAGATGTGTGTCCGGCGCAAAAGAGCAGCAGAAGAACGGCCGCGATTCGATAAAAAATGGACGCTTTCATTCCTGCCTCCAGAGATCACCGAAGCGGACGCCATGGGTCCTGCCGCGGAGGGTCAAACTGTACCATCACCTGACAAATTAAAGTGACAAATTATGTCCTTGACTTTCGTCTTTGTTTCGTGGTATCAAGCACCTGCAAAAAGCAATTAGCAGCTGGCAATTGGCAAATGGCCGAACCGAAACCAGGCCCCGAGCCGCCCAGGCGGACCTCGGAAGATATTTGAAAACTATATAGCTAAACCCTTTGGTATCAATAGCATTCCTCGATCACCGCTCAGCAGCGGGCGATTGGGATCGGGTGATCTGGTGATCGCCGTGATCTGGTGATCGGAAAGCGGAAAGCCAAGAGCCAAGAGCCCGCCGGCCCTCTCTCTGTGTTCCTCAGCGTCCTCGGTGGTTTTGGTTTTCCGATCACGGCGATCACGCGCGATCACGGCGATCACGGCGATCACGTGCGATGCCCCCCTGTTCCTCCCCTGTTACGCCCCTGTTCCTCCCCTGTTCGCTCCCTGTTACGAATTGACTTCGTCCGGGAAAAAGGTTCACGAAAGGCCCGTGGAATCGAGGTTTTGAATGTTTGGAGTATCCAAGAGCTCGCGTTCTCCCCTGTTTTTTTCCCTGTTAGCAGGGGAGCGGCAGGAAGATCGCCGTGATCGGTTCATCGCCGTCATCGCCGTCATCGGAAGAGTTAAAGACTAAAGACTTAGGGCTAAAGGTTAACGGCCAAGAGCCAATCCCCTCACGCTGCCCCGGCCACTCCGGAATCGCTTCGAGTTGCCAGTTCGGCGAACCATCCGCCTGCGGCGATCAGTTGGTCTGGGGTGCCTTCTTCCACGATGCGTCCTTCATCCAGGACCACGACATGGTCGGCGTCCTTGACCATCGAGTAGCGGTGGGCGATTACCAGCGTTGTCGGGCGATAGCTCAGCCGGGCCAGCGCGTGTTTGACTTCGCGTTCGGTGGCGTAGTCGAGATTGGCTGTGGCTTCGTCCATGACCAAAATGCGCGGCTGGTCCACGAGAATGCGGGCAATCTGCAGGCGCTGGCGTTCTCCCACGGACAGGCCGATCCCGCTTTCGCCTACTTCGGTTTGCAGGCCCTCGGGCAGGCGTTCCAGCGTATTGCCCAGTCCGGCGGCGAGAGCGGCCGCGCTGACTTCTGCGTCGGTGGCGTTCGGACGCTTGTAGCGGATGTTGTCGGCCAGCGTTCCGCGGAAGACCGCGCCATCGGTCGCGACCATGCCAATCGCCTGGCGGACGGAAGAGGGATCGAGTTGCGCGAGGGATTGTCCATCAATGCGGATCTCGCCCGACTTCGGTTCCCAGAGTTTCAGCAGAAGGTCGGCCGTGGTGGTCTTTCCGGCGCCGGATGGTCCGGTCAGGGCCGTGACTTTCCCGGGTTCCACCGTCAGGCTCAAGCCGCGCAGGACTTCGCGGTCCGGACCGTAAGCGAATCGGACGTCGCGGAATTCCACTTTGCCCGGGCCCGCTTGCAACGCGGCTCCGGTGGCTTCTTCCGGACCAGTCTTGAGCAAACGGATGGCCCGGTTCAGTGACGCCAGGTTCTGCTGCAGGCCCACGGCCAGGCTGCTGAGCGCGTCAATGGGATCGTACAGGCGGTCCAGGTAGGCGACGAACATGACCACGTCGCCGGGAGTGAGCTGGTTCTCCAGCACCATCCAGCCGCCGTAACCGAGCACCAGCGCTTTGCTGAAATTGCTGAGCGTGGTTTGCAGGAACAGGTAGATGTTGGTGAGGCGCGCGCGGTTGAGATAGTCGTCGTAAGCGGTCCGCGAGGCGTGCTTGAGATAAGCGACTTCCCGCGGCTCGGCGCCGGAAAGTTTTACGGTCTTGATGGCGGCGAGTGCGTCCATGATCCGCGCGGAGACGTTCTCCCACATGGTGTAATACTCGGCCATGCCGGATTCCAGCCGCCGCGCTGCCCGCCGCGTGACCAGGAAATATAGCGGCAGGACGGCCAGCGCCGCCAGTGCCAGCCGCCAGCTTTGCGTCAGCATGATGGCGCAAATGCCCACGATCCGTATGGCCTCCGGGGCAATCTGCTGGGAAAAGGCGGCGACGATGGGCGCGACCTGGTCGGATTGATCGATACGTTTCGCCAGTCCGCCGCTGGCGCGGCGGCTGAAGAAAGAGAGCGGCAAGCGCAAGACATGTCCGAACGTGGACTGGATCAGACCGGCCTCGATGCTGGTGGCTACGACGGTGCTCTGGTAGTCGGCGGCGAGTGAAAAGAGGTGACCAATGACGCTGATGACAAACAGCCAGATAACCGCCCACAACAACGTCGAGAGGGTTTGCGAGCGCGTGCGCGGGGCCAGGAAGCCACGGCCGTGCGGCAGCTTGGTTTTTGCCAATCGCGCAGGCGATGATTTTCGATGCTGTTGCTGCGGCCTGGAGCTGGAGGAAGATGCGGAACCGGTCTTGGAGGTGGCTTGATGTGGCGGCGTTGCCGGACTTGCGGCGTCTTCCGCGCCGGCCGCAATATCATCACGATCAACGAACAGTCCGGCGACATCGTTGATGGCCATGCGGTAGATCAGAGGCTGCACCAGGTCGGCGCCGGTCCCGAAAAGGGCCAGCAGCGCAATAAAAACAAAGCGCTTTTTGTAAGGCAGCGCCAGTTGGACCAGCGTTCGTAAAGTGCTGGCTTTTTCGCGAAATTTTGTTTCCGCCATCGTGGACCTCGATGCTGCACAGCCGCCGAAACGGCCCGCAAGCAATCAAATGAGGGATTGTAGTGCAGGAATTGTAGCGCAGGGATTCTAGCGCGGGGATTCTAGCTCAAAGCCCCGCGGCCGTTTGCAGATTGGATTGTCCAGTTGCTTGTTACACTGGTTCGCTGGAAAGGCTGGGAAGAAAAAGAGCTGAAAAAGAAAGCGAGTGCAAAACATATGCGTGGAAAAGTAGTAGTGATTACCGGAGCTACATCAGGAATCGGGCTGGTTGCGGCGGAAAAGCTTGCCGGCCTGGGTGCGCGCATGGTGCTGGTGGCGCGCGATAAAGAACGCGGCGAAGCGGCGCTTTCCCGCTTGCGCGCGATTGCGCCCGGAGTACAACATAGCGTCCACTACGCCGATCTCCTGCGCCTTGCGGAAATGAAGCGCGTGGCCGCCGCGATCGCGGCGGCAGAACCGCGCATTGATGTCCTGATCAACAACGCGGGAGCGCTGTTCAGTAATCGCGGAACTACTGCGGACGGCTTGGAGCGCACTTTTGCTCTGAACCACATGTCGTACTTCGTGATCACCGACGGTTTGCGCGACCGGCTGCGCGCGTCCAAGCCCGCCCGCGTGGTGAATACGGCGTCCGACGCGCACAAAGGCGCCAAACTCGATTTCAGCGACTTGCAGTCGGCGAACAACTACAAGGGATTCGGCGTCTACGGCCGGTCCAAGTTGTGCAACATCATTTATACGTCCGAGCTGGCGCGCCGATGGCAGGGGACTGGTGTCACCGCGAACAGCCTGCATCCCGGCTTTGTGGACACCCGGTTCGGCGATGAAAGCGGCGGCATGCTGTCCGGTGTTGTCCGCGTGGCAAAAATCTTTGCCATTTCCCCGGAAAAGGGAGCGGCGACGATTGTTTATCTTGCGTCGTCGGATGAAGTCGCGAATTCGAGCGGGCAGTATTTCTATAAATGCCGCCCGGCAACGCCCACCAAGGAAGCGCGCGACGAGGAATCCGCCAAACGACTGTGGCAGGAAAGCGCAAAGCTGGCGGGGATTAACGCGTGAAGGCAGGCCGACTTGTTAAGGCTCTTTGGTTGCGGCGTGCAGCTTCCACAGCATCTGGCGCAGCATGCCGAGCCAGAGTTCAGCATCGGTTTCGGTGAGTTTCAGCCGGCGCACCATGCGGCGCATTTTGTCCGTGGCGGAAGCTCTGGACTGGGACTTTAAATAGCCGCTGGCGTGCACCACATCGAGCAAGAGTGCAGTAATAAGCTCGGCCTTGGCTGAACTAACTGGTTGTGGCGCCGCGGCCCTGGCTTTGTCGACCGCGCGCTTCTTACGAACCAGTTCATACAGGCAGACAGCAACCGCTTGTCCCAGGTTCATCGAGAGATGTTCTTCGCGTGTGGGAATGTGCAGGAGCCAGTGGCAGTGGCTGAGGTCGGTATTCGAGAGCCCGCGTTTTTCCGAACCGAAAAGCAGGGCGACGCGGCCACGCTTCGTACCGCGCAAGTGTTTGCGGACCAGAAGCGCGCCGGCTTCCAGGCCGCGAAGAGGATGTTGGAAATCGCGGTTTCGGCCCGCGGTGGTGCCGACTACAAGAGTACAGTCGGCGACGGCTGCGGCGACGGTCTTATGTTCCCGCGCGGCGGCCAGCAGGTCCGGTGCGCCGACCGCGGAACGCGCTTCGCGAAATGCCAGGTCATAAGGATTTACCACCCGCAAATCGCGGCAGCCAAAATTGCTCATGGCCCGCGCCGCGGCGCCGATGTTGAGCGGATTGCGCGTGGCCACCAGCACCACGCACAGACGGTCGAGCTGAGACAGAGGAGGCAAGCAGTAAAACCTTACCACCGATTTGCGGTGCGGCTCGCAAACGGCGAAGGCTTCGAAGCGGGATGTTAAGATTGAAGACTCTGAGACCATTGACCACATGAGGACCAGGATTGCAGTTGCCATCGCCATGGCCGTGATCGCTTTGTCGTTTCACTACGGGGTTCGCGCGCAAACGCAAGACCACCCGCAATCGGTACCAGCCGCCGCAGAACCGCGTTCCGTTTGGGACGGCGTTTACACCGCGGAGCAAGCCAGGCGCGGCGGTGACATTTATTACACCCAGTGTTCCACCTGTCATGGCGAAAAGCTGGAAGGCGTGGACGACGCGCCGTCGCTGGCCGGCAAGGAATTTCTCGACGGCTGGGACGGCCGGACGGTCGGCGCGCTATTTGAAAAAATGCGGACGAAGATGCCGCGGGACAATCCGGGACGGCTCGACCGCCAGACGTATCTGGATGCAACGGCTTACATACTGAGCGCCAACCAGTTTCCGGCAGGCCAGACGGAACTTCCGCAGGACCTCGCGCCGCTGAAGCTGATGCGGATTGACGCCGTCAAACCTGAGCCCAAGAAGTAGCTGCTGTTCGCGGCGTTTCGGTAGTTTTGTAACCTTGATTTAGACTCGTGTGCGCAATGTCACAATCTCTTTTACCCATTCAAACCATCGCCGGCAAGCTGCGCTTGCCCGATGCCTACGTTGAGCCCATTGGAAGGTACGGCGCCAAACTCAAACTGGACTTGTTGTCCGACCCGGCGTTCCCGCGCCGCGGCAAACTGATTTTGGTCACGGCCACCACACCGACGGCTTCCGGAGAAGGGAAGACCGTCACTTCCATCGGCCTGACGCAGGGTCTGGAGCGCATTGGACGGAGAACGATCATCACTTCGCGTGAGCCGTCGCTGGGGCCGGTATTTGGAATGAAAGGCGGCGCCGCAGGCGGCGGGCTGTCACAGATCGAGCCCAGCCAGAAAATCAACCTGCACTTTCACGGCGACTTTCACGCCATTACCGCAGCGCACAACCTGTTGGCCGCATTGCTCGATGCCCACTTGTTTCACGGCAATGACCTGGACCTGGATCCGGAACACATCACGTGGCCGCGCACGCTGGACATGAATGACCGCGCTCTGCGGCGGGTCATCGTGGGCATCGAAAAGAATTCTCCGGGACGTTCCAGCGGTTTTGTGATTACCGCGGCATCCGAAATCATGGCGGTCATGGCCCTGGCCAGCGGTCGTGCCGACTTGCGACGCCGACTGGCCTCAATTGTCGTTGGCGTTACGCGCAGAGGCCGGCCCGTTCGCGCAGCCGACCTGAACGCTACGGGCGCGATGATGGCCTTGCTCGATGAAGCGCTGCTTCCCAACCTGGTCCAGACCACGGAAGGCACGCCGGCGATGGTGCATACGGGACCATTCGGAAACATCGCGCACGGCACCAGCAGCGTGATATCGCAAGACATGGGCAGCCGTCTGGCCGACTACGTGGTGAACGAAGCGGGCTTCGCTGCCGACCTGGGCGCGGAAAAGTACATGGACATTGTGCGACGGTCGTCGGGACTCGATCCGTCCGTCGCCGTCCTGGTGACCACGGTGCAGAGCCTGCGCAACCAGGGCGAAGGCGATCTGGAGCGCGGCCTGCCCAACCTGGGACAGCACATCAGGATACTGCAGGGTTTTGGCCTGCCGATTGTCGTGGCCATCAACCGTTTCCCCACGAACACACCGGCTGAGTTGGACCGCATGGCCGGCTACTGTTCCGAGCACGGCGTAGAACACTCAACGCATGAGGCCTACGCAAAGGGCGGACTGGGCGCCTTGTCACTTGCGGAGAAGGTAGTGGAAACGATTGACAGGAATCCCAACCCAAAGATCCGCTCCGTCAACGAACCTGATGACTCACTCGAAGATAAAGTCGCCAAGGTCGCGCGCAGTGTCTATGGCGCGGCCGGTGTGAACTTCAGCGACAAAGCTCAGAAGAAGTTTCAGCAATTCAAGAACTGGGGTTTCGGCAAGCTCCCCGTCTGCATTGCCAAGACACAGTACTCGCTCTCGGACAACCCCAAGCTTCTCGGTGCTCCGACGGGTTGGCAGCTCAACGTCACGGACGCGTCACTCTCGGCGGGAGCGGGTTTCGTTGTAGTGATCGCCGGCAACATGATGCTCATGCCGGGACTGCCGAAAGTTTCCCGCGCAGCCAGCGTGGACGTGAATGAAAAGGGAGAGATTGTTGGGGTTTAGCGGTCACTGGACTGGCGCCCATCGGAGGGAAGTTACCGGACCGTTCTCGACGATGGTCCGGGGATTTGCTTCCACCAGCGCTGACGCGGCTTCCGGTCCCAGCTTGCTGGAAACAAAGTCGCGGGCGGTGGAGAGTACAGGAGGACGGTGCACAGTGTCGTGGGCGTCCGTGGCGATGATATGGGCCAGTTTCCGTTGCAGGAGCCATAGAGCGACGTCTTTCGCCTTGCGGCCCCAGTGGCCGGTCAGCGAGTTGGCCGTGACCTGCACCAGACAGCCGGATTCCACCCAGGGCGCAACCTGCTGCGGATTGCGTTGTGTGATCGGGTAGCGCTCCGGGTGGGTAAGGATCGGAACAATCTGCAACTCCGTCTTCATGCGAAACAACAGGTCTTCGAATCGAGGAGGCAAGCTGAAGTCGCTGAACTCGATCAGTAAATACTTCGTGCCACTAATAAGGAATTCGCCGGGATTAATAAACAAAAGCTCCAGGTTTTCATACGACAAATGAAAGTCGCATCCCAGGCTGAATTTCATTTTGTTATGGGACCGACTTTGGAGTTCGGCAAGACGCTCGGCGTAGGCCTCGCGGTCATAGCGAAACTGGGAGTTCGCGTGCGGCGAAGCAACCATGTGCGTAATGCCGTCCTCCAGCGCGATAGCGCACATCTGTTCGGCCATTTCCCAGGAAGTCGCGCCGTCATCAACCAGAGGCAGAATGTGAGAGTGAAGATCAATCATGGTGGAGAGGCAATCTATCGCGGCAACTTGAAGCGCCCGCTGCTGAAGTCCAGGAACAACAAAGCGCCGGGTTTAAGCCAGGCGCTTTGGAAGAAATTCGATAGATGGCCCGCGCTTAATACATTACGGATGAGAGGGACTCGAGGGGCCGTCGAAAGCTCCCGCGGCCGCCAACCCGCCGATCAGGCCCCCGACTGCGCCCACCACGATCACGGCCGTCACCCATCCCGCAAGGCCTGCCCTGCCGGTTGGATCGGGTCCACTTGCGGAGGCGCTCATCGGAGCGCGGGTCATCATATGACCGGCATTCAGCTTGGTGGAGTGCGTGCCATCGGTAATGTTGAGAGAGCCATCCAGCGCGGCGATTGTCTCGACGCCGTTTGCGCTGGTCAATTGAAACTTGGCGGAGTGACTGGGATCAGCGGAAATTACCAGCTTTCCAAAACTCGCGCTCATGCCCTTGGGGGCGATCACCACAACGTTGCCGCGCTCGAAGGTGACTGAATTGTCCTGGTACTGGATGGCGGAATCGCTGGCGATGGAGACCAGCGCGCCCGGTGTTTTGATCAGCGCAGAGCTGTTGGCGGCAGTTTGGACCCGGTCACCGGGAAACACGGTAAAAGATTTCGCCGCCTGCGCGCCGTTGACTTGCACGTTGCCGGAACCTATCAGCATGGCCCCGTTCGTTGCCGCGCACATCAGGGAGCCCGACGTGAATATTAGAAAAAACATCGCCTTGCGCATCGTTTGGCACCCCTGCCAATTCAGGCTATAAGAATACTCAGCATTAACCCGTGGAGTCAACGGAAAGTTTCGATCAGATTTTCTTTTTTGACGAATACATGGAATAAGCGGGAAAAATCCAATAAGAGCAATAAAATGGCGTGATTCCTCTCCGATTAGACAAGGGTTGCGTAAGCCAAAGATCAATCAGCCCCACACTTCGGTAGCTTACGAGCCGTGCCGAGCTGGCTTGCCCGATCTTTTCTCCCACTTGCCCAGTTCCCATTTGGCGATGGCTTCGGTGTGCACTTCATCAGGACCGTCTGCCAGACGCAGAGTGCGCACGCCGGCCCAGGCGGCGGCCAAAAATGTGTCCTGGGAGACTCCCGCGCCGCCGTGGGCCTGGATGGCGCGGTCCAGCACGCGCAGAGTGACATTGGGTGCGATCACCTTGATCATGGCAATTTCCGCGCGCGCCTCTTTGTTCCCCACCGTGTCCATCATGTGCGCGGCCTTGAGAGTAAGCAGGCGTGACTGCTCAATTTCCATGCGCGAGACCGCAATATCGGCGCGTAAGGTTCCCTGTTCCGCGAGCGGTTTGCCAAAAGCAACGCGGCACTGCACGCGCCGGCACATCAGTTCCAGAGCGCGCTCCGAAACCCCGATACATCTCATGCAATGGTGTATGCGTCCTGGTCCAAGACGTCCCTGGGCGATTTCAAAGCCGCGTCCTTCGCCGAGCAACATGTTCGAAACAGGGACGCGCACGCTGTTGAACGTGACATCGCCGTGTCCGTGCGGCGCATGGTCATAGCCAAAGACCGTCAGCAGCCGCTCAATCTTCACTCCTGGCGCGTCCATGGGGACCAGAATCATGGACTGCTGTTTATGCTTCGGTGCCGCTGGGTCGGTCTTTCCCATGAAGATGGCAATCTTGCAGCGTGGATCGCCCGCGCCCGACGACCACCACTTGCGGCCGGTGATGACGTACTCGTTACCTTCACGAACGATGCTGGCTTGAATGTTGGTGGCGTCTGACGAAGCCACCGCCGGCTCGGTCATGGCAAAACACGAACGAATTTCGCCGGCCAGCAGCGGCTTCAGCCAGCGTTCCTTCTGTTCCGGCGTGCCATAACGCGCCAGTACTTCCATGTTGCCCGTGTCCGGCGCGGAGCAGTTGAAGACTTCCGGCGCCATGTGGCTGCGGCCCATGATCTCGCACAAGGGAGCGTATTCCAGGTTCGTAAGCCCCGCTCCGCCTTCCGCATCCGGAAGGAACAGGTTCCACAGACCGGCCGCGCGCGCCTTGGGCTTGAGCTCTTCGATCACTCGCGTAGGGCGCCAGCGGTCGTGCTCAATCTCGTGGTGGAAGCGTTCCTCGTTCGGGTAAATATGCTCGTCCATGAAGGCGGTAAGGCGCTTCTGCAGGTCTTTTGTTTTTGGCGAAAATTCGAAGTACATGGGAACCTCAGTAATTTCTGTGGAATCCCGAGCAAAGCGAGGGATCCCTATTTATCTTCAATGGACATTGAGGAGCACGACGACTTCTTCACACCCACAAATCGCTTTGATCTATAGGGATCCCTCGCTTTGCTCGGGATTTCAGAAGCAGACATCACAATCTCCCCACCAGCGTCGCCCCACCATCCACCACGATAGTCTGTCCGGTCATGTACGAAGCGCCATCGCTGGCCAGCAGGACTGCCAATTCGGCGACCTCCGCCGGCTGTCCCAGGTGCTGGATCGGCTGCTTGCTGACGATGTTGGCCTTCAGTTTTTCGTCTTTCCAGTAGTATTCGCTCAGCACGGTCTGAATGAGGCCGGGAGCAATGGCGTTGACGCGGACACCTTTCGGACCGAGTTCCAGCGCGTACGATTGCGTCATCATGATCATCGCGGCTTTGGTCATGCTATAGAGCAACCCGTGGAACTGCGGGCGCAGCCCGGAAATGGACGCAATATTAATGATGGAGCCTGAGCCGCGCCGGCACATTTCCGGAGCAACCAGATTGATCAGGCGGAACATGCTCTTGAGATTGACCTCGACCATTTTGTCGAACTGGCCTTCATCCATTTCGATGGCCGGTCCCTGCGCGATATTGGTAGCGGCGTTGTTGACGAGAATATCAATGCGTCCGAACTCGCGCTTGGTGAAATCCACCAGGTTCTTTGCCTGGTCGGCTTTGCCAACGTGGCAGGCCAGCGGTTTGGCCCCGGGGCCGATCTCCCGCGCCACCTGATCGAGGGTCTCCTGCTTGCGTCCGCAAATCACGACGGTTGCGCCTTCGCGGACAAAAGCTTCGGCAATGGCCCTGCCGATTCCGCGGCTCGCCCCGGTGACGATGGCTACTCTGTCTTTCAGCAAGGTCATCTGCTTCCCCTGTAGTCGTCGGAGATTATATGGGATGAAATTGTGCTCTGCCAGTGGGTTTGATAAAGTTGGTCAGTCAGAACGACCCTGGAGCACGATCATGAACCGCGCGCTGCCGATAACTATCAATATTATGCTGTTGCTGTTCGCCTGCAGCCTTGCGACCGCCCGTGCGCAACAGCCCAAGCCGCCGGAGCCAGCAACAACGCCGGCAGCCGCAGCGCACTTTGACCGGCTGGCTGCCGCGAAAACGATTTATGTGAAGAACGCCGGCGGCAATGAGATTCCTTACAACGTGATTTGCCGGTCCTTTGAAACCTGGGGCCGATATATTTTGTTGGATTCTCCCGATCAAGCCGACATAGTCATGGAAGTCCTGTCACCGTCGGATGAAAAGGAAAAAAAAGACAAAGATTCTGAGTCGAGCAAGACCTCGGTGCGTTCCGGAAATCAGCAACCAGAAGCCTCCACGCCCAAGGAGCCTGTTTCCGACGAAATCAAGATAATCGTGTATGACAAGAACCACAGGCCCATGTGGACCGGAAGGGAAGAGCCGAAATTTGCCATGAAGCACAAGGCGGAAGAAAAGAACCTCGTAGAGGCCGCCCAGAGACTCTTTGTGAGATTTCACGACCGGGTTGAACCGCCGCCGAAGCCGTAGCCCAGAGAGCTTCCGATGCTGCCGCGTTGTTCCGCGGAAAACTGAATGGTCATTCACTCGGTGGCGTTTTGTGCTAGACTGCCGTGTCGCCGCCAAGTCGCGGGCGTCTGACACCGGCTGGCCCAAGGCATTCGATAGAGCCCAGTGCCACTTACCGAGGAGTCCCCTGATGGACCTGAATCTGACTGCTGAAGAGTTGAAATTTCGCAATGAAGTGCGGGCCTGGCTCACTGCCAATGTCCCCAAAGATTGGGACAAGTTTCGTGAAGAGGCCATGGAGAAGCGCTTCGAGTACCTCAGGCGCTGGCAGCGCAAACTCTTTGAGGCCGGTTGGGCGGGAATCTCATGGCCCAAAGCGTACGGCGGACGCGGCGCCAGCCTGATGGAACAAGTCATCTTCTGGCAGGAGATGGCGCTGGCGGACGCGCCGCCGATGGCCAATGTTCTGGGGCTGGGACTGATCGGTCCGACCATCATCGCGTTCGGCACGGAGGCCCAGAAAAAGCGCTTTCTTCCCAAAATCCTGAGCGCCGAGGAAATCTGGTGTCAGGGCTTTTCCGAGCCGGATGCCGGTTCCGACCTTGCCAACCTGCGCTGCGAAGGACGCCTCGACGGCGGTCACTACGTCGTCAACGGCCAGAAAGTCTGGAACAGCTACGGATGGGCAGCCGATTGGTGCGAACTCGTCGTCCGCACCGACCCCAACGTCCCCAAGCACAAAGGCATCACGATGTTGCTGGTGGACATGAAGTCCCCGGGGGTGGAAGTGCGTCCGTTGCGGCAGATGACCGGCGAAACGGAATTCAACGAAATCTTCTTCCATGACGTGCGCGTTCCGGTGGAAAACGTTGTCGGTAAGGTGAACGAAGGCTGGTCCGCCGCGATTGGCACACTCATGCACGAACGCGGCACGTTCGGCGCCGGATTGCAGATCATCTATCAACGCAACATGACCCGGCTGATTGAACTTTCGCGCACCATGCAGCGCAATGGCGGCACAGCCGCGCAGGACCCGCTCATGCGCCAGAAGCTGGCGCAATGCTACGCGGAAATCGAAATCATGCGCATGAACCAGATGCGCGCGTTCAGCCGCATCAGCGCAACGGGAGTCCCGGGCCCGGAAGGGTCAATCCAGAAGATTTTCTGGAGCGAGTTGAACCAGCGGTTCCAGCAGGTCGCTCAGGAGTTGCTGGGACCGTACGGACAACTGGAAGGCGCGGACCCGCTGGCCATCGACCAGGGCGCGTGGTCTTACGGTTATCTGCGTACTCGCGGTAACACGATTGAGGCCGGAACATCAGAGATCCAGCGCAACATCATCGGGCATTTTGTGCTCGGGTTGCCGAAGAGCTATTAAGAATCGGGTGATCTGGTGATCGGTAGATCGGGTGATCGGAAAGGCGTCAGCCAACAGCCGAGAGCCAAAAGCTAATTTCTAAATACTAAGTACTAACTACTGAGGTAAAAATGCAATTCGGACTCAGCGAAAGCCAGCAAATCCTCAAAGACAATGCCCGCAAGTTTTTTGCCGGCGAATGTCCCATGACCGAAGTCCGCCGTTTGATGGAAACGGACACGGCGTATGACGCCACATTGTGGAAGAAAATGGCGGAGCAGGGCTTTACCGGCATTATTTTTCCCGAAGAATACGGTGGCCTGGGACTGGGCAAAGTAGAGCTTGCGTTGTTGATGGAAGAAGCCGGGTACGCGCTGCTGCCCGGGCCATTCTTTTCGACGGTCGTGATGGCCGGCTCACTGATGGAGGCCTGCGGCACGCCCGAGCAGAAGAAAAAATATCTGGAACCAATCTGCTGTGGGGAAGCGCGATCGACCGTTGCGTTGCTCGAAGCCAGCGCGAGTTGGGACCCGGTGGACGCGCAAATGTCCGGGGGCAGCGGCCGGCTGACAGGCACCAAGCTTTTTGTTCCAGACGCCGCGG
>Ga0210407_10001190_pt1 | contig 25188 bp, 18 predicted proteins | sample IncBWC27MmetaG_FD_150860 | JGI IMG/M metagenome (GOLD analysis project Ga0210407, IMG submission 150860) | Forest soil microbial communities from Barre Woods Harvard Forest LTER site, Petersham, Massachusetts, United States - Inc-BW-C-27-M | ecosystem: Environmental > Terrestrial > Soil >... | reverse complement strand
GTGGTCGATCCTCGGCTGACGCGCACCGCGGCCAACGCCGATCTTTATTTGCAGATTCGCGCGGGCGCCGATATTGCTTTTCTTGGCGGCTTGATCAACTACGCCATCGGGAACAACCGCATTGCGCACGACTATCTCGTCAACTACACCAACGCTGCGTTTATCATCAAGGAAGGATTCAAGCTGCCCGAAGATGGCTTGTACTCCGGCTTCGATGCGGAGAAAAAAGTTTACGACAAGGCGACCTGGAATTATGAAGAAGGCGGAGATTTAGGCGGGAAGCCCGTTGCAGGCAGTCCGGCAGCGGCTCAGAAAGCAGCAAACAGCACAACGCCGCCCCCGCCACCGCTGTTGCCACCTAAGACGGCTTATGATCTCTCGCTGCAGCATCCACGCTGTGTGTTCCAGCTTTTGAAAAAACAGTACTCCCGCTACACGCCAGAGATGGTCGAACGCATTACCGGCATTCCGAAAGATCAGTTCTTGAAGGCTGCCGAGTTGTTTACGTCCGTCCGCAAAGATGGCGACATGAAAAAAGTCGCCACAATTATTTATGCGGTAGGCTGGACGCAGCACAGCTTCGGAACTCAGATCATCCGCACAGCAGCGATGGTGCAGTTGCTCCTAGGCAACATTGGCCGCGCCGGCGGCGGCGTGAACGCGTTACGCGGGCACTCCAATATTCAGGGCGCAACCGACATGGCAGGAATATTCGACAACCTGCCCGGTTATTTGAAAGTGCCGAATCCCTCGGATACAGACCTCGCGACCTACCTGAAGCGAATCACGCCAACCGCATCCAAACCTGATCCTTGGGATTCGTTCAACTACTATTCGAACACTCCGAAATTTGCCGTCTCCTTACTAAAGGCGCTGTATGGGTCCGCCGCGACCAAAGAAAACGATTTTGCATTTCACTACCTGCCGAAGATCGACCGCAACTATTCCTGGGTCAATATCTGGAACGACATGTATGAAGGCAAAGTAAAGGGTCTCTTCGCCTTCGGGATGAATGGAGTCATGATTGGCCCCGACTCGTTGAAGAACATCGAGGCGCTAAAGAAAGCGGACTGGCTGGTAGTTTGCGAAATCTACCCCGATGAGACCAGCGAATTCTGGCGCGCGCCGGGCATCACCGCCGACGAGCAGAAGAAGATCAATACCACCGTATACCGCCTGCCGGGCGCCGGCTTTGCTGAAAAAGACGGATCATTCACCAACTCAGCGCGCTGGCTGCAGTGGAAGCAGATTGCGGTGCCTCCACCGGGAAAAGCACAACTGGATCAGGACATCCTGGCTGCGATCTTCCTCAAGGTTCGTGAGCTTTATCAAAAAGAAGGAGGGAAGTTCCCCGACCCGATCCTGAATGCGACGTTCGCTTACACCACTCCTTATAGCCCGTCACTGGCGGAAATTGCAAAGGAGGTCAACGGCAAGGCACTCGTGGATCTTACCGATCCAAAGACCAACGTAACCATCAAGGCAGGGCAGCAACTTCCGGGCTTTGCCTGGCTCAAGGACGATGGCACGACCTCGTGCGGCAACTGGATCTACTCCGGTTCGTGGACCGAGGCGGGCGCCATGCTCCAGCGCCGCGGAACGGAGGATCCTTCAGGACTCGGGATTTATCCCAACTGGGCGTGGTCGTGGCCTGCAAATCGACGAGTGCTCTACAACCGGGCATCGTGCGATGCGGATGGCAAGCCTTGGGATGCCTCGCGTCGCCAAGTCTGGTGGGATGAGGCCAAGCAACTGTGGGTGGGCAACGATGTCCCCGACTTCAAACCCGATTCCGCGCCTAAGGAACACATGGGCCCGTTCATCATGAATCCCGAAGGCGTGGGGCGATTGTTTGTACCTCTCGGCGCGATGGCCGATGGACCGTTCCCCGAATATTACGAGCCAATGGAGAGCCCGATCGCGAACCTGCTGCACCCGAATCAATCGAACAATCCGGTAGTGAAAAAGTATAAGACCGACATGGATAAATACGGCACGGTGGATCAAGGATTCAACGTGATCTGCACAACCTATCGCCTAACCGAGCATTATCACTATTGGACGAAGAACAATCCGATGAACGTGCAGCTCGTGCCGGAGCCCTTCGTGGAAATACCGCATGAACTCGCCGAGCGCATGCAACTGCAAGGTGGAGAAAAAGTCAGAGTCACCAGCGCACGCAGCCACTACATTGCGAAGGCGATGGTCACGCGGCGCATTCGTCCGATGAAGATCGACGGCAAGGAAATGTTTCAGATCGGCATTCCGATTCATTGGGGATTCCGCGGAATCGCGGAGGACGAGGGCAAGACGGCCAGGACGCTGACGAACCAACTGACTCCGACGGTAATCGATCCGAACGCGTTTACGCCGGAGTTCAAAGGGTTCTTGGTGAAGATTGAGAAAGTGTAGGACGGCATGCGGAACAACCATTCAACTTTGTCATTTCGAGGAGCGACAGCGACAAGGAATCTGCAGTCTGTTTGCGCATCCCAAGAACTACAGATCCCTCGCTTCGCTCGGGATGACAATCCGGATGGGGTGTGGGAAGAGGTTCCGGGAGTGGCACACACATGAGCGATCGCAAAACGCTTCAGATCAAGCAAATCTCGGGTCACTCCGGACCTGCGCCCGGTTTCGACGTACAGCGGGACTACGAAGTCTGCAAACTGGTCGACACGACCACCTGCATCGGCTGCAAAGCCTGCGAGGTGGCGTGCGTCGAATGGAACGACATGCCGTTCGGCGCGACAACATTCGACAACACTTATCAGACGATGCCCGAGACGCGTTGGAATTTCTGGAACCTGATTAAGTTCAACGAACACCAGAATGAAGATGGCACGATCCAGTGGCTGATGCGCAAAGACCAATGCATGCACTGCGCCGACCCCGGCTGCCTGCGAGCCTGCCCCGCCGACGGCGCCATCGTCCAATACACAAATGGCATTGTCGATTTCCAGCAGGAGAACTGCATCGGCTGTGAATTCTGCGTCTCGGGATGTCCCTATGACATCCCGAAATTCAATCCGGCGACGAAGAAGGTCTACAAGTGCACGTTGTGCTCGGACCGGGTGGGTCAAGGTCTGGAGCCAGCCTGCATCAAAGCTTGCCCGACCGGATGCCTGAAGTTTGGCAGTAAAGATGATATGAAGTTCATCGCCGAAGAGCGCTCGAAACAACTGCGTGAGAACTTCGGATTCGAAAAGGCCGGCGTCTACGATCCGCAATCGATTGGCGGCACGCACGTCATTTATGTCTTGCACGACGCGACCGATCCCGAACGCTATGGAGGATTGCCGAAGAATCCCGTAATTCCCTGGAGCTACACAGTGTGGAAGTGGCTGTTCAAGCCTGTGCTTGGCGCATTCGCCATGTTCGGTCTTCTGGGCGTGGCCCTGCACTATGTGGCGGTCGGTCCGCGCCGGCCGCAGCCCGAACCGCCAAAGAAGGAGGGCGTCAATGGCAACCGCGGTTGAACGCTTCGACGAAAAGGCCCGCCGCGCCTTTGAGCGCATCGGCAGAACTGAAGTGTACGTCGGAGAGTTGCTGCGCCACCCGGTGTACACGCGGTTTCTGCACTGGATGGTCGCGTTCTTTTTCTTTCTGGCGTTGTTCTCCGGATTCGGAGTCTATCTTCCCTGGTTGTTCCGCTGGTTCACACCGCTTTTCGGCGGCGGACCATTGGCTCGCGAACTGCATCCCTGGTTCGGCCTGTTCTTTGTTTTCTTCTTTGGGCTCCAGACGTTGAACTGGATCAGACCGATGGCATGGAGCAAAGGCGACACGAACTGGATACGAAACATCAAGAGAGTTGTATCGGGCGAAGAAACACTTGAATCACCTGACACTGGCTTCTTCAACGCCGGCCAGAAGGCAATGTTCTGGGAGATTGTCGTCGGCTGCATCGTCTACTTGATTACCGGAATCATTCTCTGGGCCGGTGCGCGAACCTACGGACGTTGGCCTGTGGCCATCAGTTATATTCTCCACGATGTCTCAGCGATCATCATGCTGGGCGGAATCTTCATCCATATTTATCTGAGCACGATCGGCGAACCGGGAACTTTTCAGGCGATGACCCGTGGTTCGGTGAGCGAGTCCTGGGCCTGGACTTTCCATCCCGCATGGTTTAAGGACGCAACGGGTCGCGATCCTCGGCAGGCGTACGAGGCGGCGCGACAAGCCCAGAAGAAATAGCCAAACGCGCACCCGCGCGATTTTAGCCATTCAGGCAATGAGCGTCTAAATTACTACAAATGGTTTCATCTCGATCGTGTCCCAGATGTTTCCCTGGTGCGTGCGCACTGCTTCAGCCTCGATCGCCCCATGAAACGAATCCCTCACAAGAGACACTACTTTATGACAGGAGGAAGGTTGACCATGACAGGAGAAGGGATACCCTCAACCATCAAGCGCGGCAAGATGATCCAGGCAACGCTGACCTTACAACGGGACCTACTGAATGGCCTGAAAATATCCGAACTGGATCGCTGGATTGGCAACTCGGATATACGTGAAACTGTCTTGCGGAACATGGTGTTCGGCAGAATTCGTTGGCCAAAGGACCTCGGAAAGCCAGCCTCCGCGGTGCTCAATCAGGCATTTACCATTCATCACTGGAACACGTATTTCTCCGTGGCCCAGGGGCAAGACGGAGTGGTTGTTACTACCAACACAACGGAGCTGCCCGAGCCCTTCAAATTTGACGAGGTGGACGATTCTGATCACTACAGCGTCGGGTTTTTCACTCAGGTGCAGATTCTGTTTATTCAACGGATTCAGCCGACGTTCACCAGCAATGTCGCTTGGCCATTTCATCTGAACCGCTATCGCATGATCGATCCTCTCGACTGGTCCGGCAGCGAAATAAATCAGCTGGTCATCATTCCAGATTTCACCGTCACAACAGCCCTACTGTAGTTCCATGCTAGTGCAAACCGGAAGCACCTCTTGACTGGAGACGGGAAATGCGATCTGAACAGACCGCTTAAGAACTGTGGCTTTGGGTGGCGCAGTTCCGGCGCTGCGGCAAATACTGTCGATTCAGTGAAAAGCCTTATCCCATGAGGTAGCAGGGGCTAGTTTCCCGCCAAACTTTGAAGGTGAGCGGTCTGGACGTTGATTCCACTATCGCAACGCATGATAATCCCATGATGAAGGTTTCTCCCTGGCGGCAGCGGATCGCGCGAGCTGAGTTCCTGGCGAAACAGTATTCATCCGTGGCGGAAATTCTTGGGTTCTACGCGAACATCGCCGGCTTTCAGGAAGATTTTTATCGGCGGCTGGAGGCCGCAGCGGACGGCCATTCTGGAGGTGCTTCCGCAGAGCGAAGCTTAGGTCCACCAGAGTCGCCGGAAATTCTGGGCAGCTTCGGACCGTTTCTGTCACTTGTCGAAAAGCTTGGTCCGGCGCGACTAGCGGCCTTGGCACGGGATCTGCAACAGTCGTCGCCCGACGCATGGTCCGAGCTTCTGGATGCAGGTTGGACTGCTACCGAGTCCCCTGAAGAGGCACCGGAAGAAGTTCTGGCGCGCGCATTTCTTCAGCCATATGCAGAATTCGTGCGCTCCCGCCTCGCCATGGAATCGGACGGCCATCTCCATTCGCTTTGCCCGTTTTGCAATCGCAAACCCGGACTGGCCGTGCTCCGCCAGCAAGGGGACGGAGCGCGGCGTTCGTTGATGTGTTCATTTTGTCTGGCGGAGTGGGAGTTTCGGCGCATCGTTTGTCCCGGCTGCGGAGAGGAAAACAACGCGAAGCTGCCAGTGTATACAGCGAGTGATTTCGATTACATCCGCGTGGAGTGCTGCGACACTTGCCATGCGTATCTCAAAGCCGTGGATCTCTCCAAGAACGGCTTGGCCGACCCGATGGTGGACGAAATGGCCGCGGCGCCACTTGATCTGTGGGCGCAAGAACATGGCTATTCAAAACTGCAGCGAAATTTAATGGGGATGTAGTTCGCGCCGAGGTAGTCGAGCGTCCGCGAGGATCGCTCCGGAGGTTTACGTCAGCTAGCGGACGCGGGCGGCATCGATATCGCGGGCTCTCTGCGGCGGACTTGGCCGACGCGATCTATGCGTGCGCACCACCACGAGGACGTGCTCCGCGCTTGCGATCTGCTCCGGGCAGCGTCCGGTCTTGTCCACCAGATCGAGCAACTTCGCATATTTTTCTTCCGACGCCGCCCACTCGCAGAGCGGCACATCCATGAACGCGCAGAAGCTCTCCACGGAGAGCGTGTCGGTGACACGGCAGCGCGCGCGGCGGAGCATCGTGCGAAACTTGGCCAGGTCGGTGAGATACGCGTCGGTGAAAAATCCGGCATGCTCGAAGCGGCCGGTCGCGAGGAGCGCGTCCCAGTCGAGCGCATCGAGGACGTCGAAGGCCTCAGCGGTCGCTTCGCGCAACAGATAGCGGAGAGGGTGCAGACGCGGCAGTACTGCGAGGACAATAGTTCCGCCCGGCTTCACCACGCGCACGATCTCGGAGAGCGCCCGATCGCGGGCTGTGTCGTCAAGAAGGTGATAGAAGGGGCCGAGCGCGAGAGCCGCGTCGAAGCTCGCACGCGCGTAGTGATTAAGGTCGGTGGCGTCGGACTGGCGCACTCGCCGCGGGATGTCCGAGAGGCCGAGCGCGGATGCGCGCTTCCGCGCCAGCTCGACGTTCGCGTCCGACAGATCGCAGAGCCACGGGTCGAAGCCGCGCCGGGCAAGCGGTTCGAGGTAAGTGCCCGGCCCGCCGCCGACGTCGAGCATGCGCGCGCCGGCAGGCACGTGGCGGATGATGGTGCGCAGGGTCATGTCGAGCTCAAGGCGGCGATAAGCGTTCTCCTCGAGGCGTTGTGCTTCGTGGGCAATCGTCGCGTCGTAGTAGTGACGGACGCGGGCGATCGACGCAGACGTCAAGGCGAGGCTTCCCTTCCTCGCTTTTTTGGGGCGCGAGCGTGCGGCATTGGTCACACGATCACCTGATACGCGGGGAAGTACACGGGCGATGCATTGAAGAAGCAGGAGCGGAAGGGCAGATCGAGATAGGTAAAGCCGAGGCTCTCGTAGTGCGGGCGCAGTTCGGCGACGGATGCGCCGGCGAGAAGTGTGGCGCCCCGCCGCTTCGCCGCCGCGCGCGCTTCCTCGTACATGCGGCGGAAGAGTCCACCGCCGCGCAAAGACCGGTCAATCATCACCCGCGACCACTCTGCCGCGGGCGCTCCACGGAACTCCGGCGGCAATGCACTCTTCCAGTCGACGAGATCACTCACTTCGAGCGGCCCGTCATGCTCGACGGTGAGGCGGCCGCTCGCGACCAGCCGCGTACTGTCGCGCACGACGAGAGCGGTCGACACGCGGTCGTACGCGTCCCATGCGAAGGTCGCGTCGCCCTGCCCAACCCAGGCGAGTTCGCCGCCGTAGATCGCGCAGCGCATCGCGACGAGGTCATCGGATCTTTCACCGAGCGCCAGCCAGTGAAACGAGAGACTTGCGTCAACGGCCGGCGAGGATACCGAGCAGACCATCGATCTCCTTCCCCGTCGTCGCAGGATTGACGAACACCGCACGCAAGAACTCGCCACGCGGCGATTGGTAACGGCTCACATGGCGGCGGACGCGCGCGCCGTCGAGACGCGGTGTGCCGTCACGGGCACCAGTTCCTCTGAAGGCAACGAGATTCATCACTGGGCGCGCGTAAAGCTCGTAGCCTCCCGCGCGCTCGAGGCCCTCCACGAAGCGATCGGTCAGCGCAAAGAAGTGATCGACGACCTGCTGGTACCCAGCGCGCCCAAGGTGACGCATCAGAATCCACGCGCCGAGAGCTTGAAGTGGACGAGTGCCGTCGAGCGTGAAGCGTGCGAACGAAGGCGTGTCCGGCGCCGACGCGAAGTACGGCGAAGGATCCTTCGCGACGGCCCCTGCGTCGTCGTAATCTCGAAGGAGCAGGGCGCCGAGTCCCTGGTTCAATCCGAGAATTTTGTGCGGGTCGGCGGTGACGCTGTCGGCAAGTTCGATCCCGGCGAGGCGCGGGGCATACCGCCGCGAGAACAGGAGCATCGCGCCGTGAGCGGCGTCGACGTGGACACGAGTGCCGAATCGCTTGGCGATGGCGATGGCTTCCGGCAGCGGGTCAATCGCCCCGACGCCTACTGTTCCTGCATTGAGAACCACGAGCGCAACCTTGTCGCCTTCGCGAGCCGCCGTGCCGAGCGCCTCTTCCAGCGCATCGAGGCGAACGGCATCCGTGGCATCGACTGGGAGCGACACGAGGTTTTCGCCGCCGATGCCGGTGTGGCGCACGGCCGCTCCGACGCTCCCGTGCGTGGCCGAGGAGGCAAGCACTTTGAGCCCGCGCGCGCCGGACTTGCGCATCGCCGCCGCGATTCCGAAACGAGTGGCGTCCGGCAGTGCCAGATTGCGCGCGAGGAGGACGGCGTGGAGGTTGGCCTGCGTGCCGCCCGTGCAAGCAACGCCGCCGGCTTGCTGCGCCAGCGGGAAGACCAGGTTCGCGAGCCAGCGCAACACCTCTTGCTCGACGAACGTGCCCGCTCGCGAGGACGTCCACGTAACCGGGTCCTGCGCGAGCGCACGCACGAGGACGCCCACGGCGATCGACAGGTCCGCAGGTGGAATGTCGAGGTGAGCCAAGTAGGTCGGATCGCGCTTGTCGTGGCAGAAAGGGAGAAGGTTCTCGCGGAGCGCGCGCACGATCGCAGACACACGCTCTCCCTCCTCGGGCATTCGCGCACAGCGAAAGCCGCGCGATGCGCGTTCCGGCGTCGCCTCCTTGAGAGCGCCCCCGCCCGCGGCGAGGTGTTCGACGGCAAGCCCCTCGAAGGCGCGGAGACGGCCACCCAAGACAGCCGGCGAAGGCGAGCGCCAGATGCGCCGGAGCGCTGGGGGCAACTCGACCGCGTCGTTTCGCGAAGCATACGACTCCGCGCGCGGTGCGCGTTCTCGCGTTGCCACCACGTTGAAGTTTGACGAGCTATCGACCACGATTCCTGTCGCAACCGGAATGGAGCGCACGTACGCTCCCGCGTACCGCCCCTCGACGAGGAAGATTCCGAGGGTTTCGATCTCCTTGCGATGCACGACTCGGCCGCTGCGCGCGTCGACGTATGCGGTATTCGTCGGACGCGGCGCGGCCAGCCTCTGTGCGATCCAGCCAGGTCGTCGGGTCGCCTGCTCTACCGCCGCACGCCAATCGGACGCGCTCTGCTCGCGGCCCACCAGGACCCCTTCGCCGGCCGCCCCGGCGTGCGGCTTGAGAACCCACTTGTCCTGCTGACTTAGCAACACCGGCGCGACATCGTGCGCGGCCCGGGTTTCGGGGACTGCTCGCGCGAGACCAGTATCCAGGTTCGCCGCCGCAGGAACCCGCGCGAGCCACTGCTTGTCGCCCCACAATTCGGTATCGAATCCGTAGAGAAGCTTGATCCGCCCGTCGCGCGAGGCCTCGACGAGACGCGTAACCTCGGCGCGGACGCTCGCCACGTGCTCGATGTGAAAAAAACGCACGACGCCCCACGGCAGCGTCCCAGCCTCACATCGCTCATAGCTGAGACGATCGAGCCGCACGACACGAGCATCGAGGCCCGCTTCCCGAGCGATCTCGGCGAAGCGCTCCGCGTTTAGCCTCCACCTTGGCAGATCGGCTTCGCGGATCGCGACGAGGACGCCGCGCAGTTGACCTCTAAGCCGCGCGAACGTGTGGACCAGCGCGACGGCGGGATCACAATACGACAGACCACGGGTTGCGCCTGCCCGCCCAAAGCAGTCGAAAATCACTCGCCCCGCGAGACCCCCCAAGCAGGGGTCGACGTTCCACTCAACGAGGCGGTACCCCTGGCGGGTCGGGACGAAGTCTGCCCGAACCGGCGGCGCGAGGATCGACGGCGTCGCAACGATGAGATCGACCTCGTGCGGCTCGAAGCCGAGCGAGCGCGCGAGTTCCGTCGCGCCCTTGGCCTCGATCGCATGGCGTACTTCTGCGTCGAACGCCGACCAGAGGCGCTCGGCCGTTCGTGCGACGCGCTCGATCGTGCGCGTCGAGAAAACCCGCGGCCCGGCTGGCAGGAATGCATCTGCTCCGGGGGCCTCCGCACCATCGATCCCGGCGACGCGCGCGAATGCCTCATGCAGAGTTATGGGAATGCCGTTGGACGCGAGATCGCCGGTGGCGATCGCGAGCGGCGCGCTCATTGGACCGCCGTGACCGTCGCCGTGATGGGCGGCGACATCTCGCTCTCCTCGTCGACGTAGAGAACGCCGCGCGCGACCCAGGCCGAAAACTTCGTGCCGACGACGAAGCTTTGCGGTTTCGGCGTCATCGGGACAGCGAGCGCAACATCGGCGAGGGCGCCTTTGCCATCCGTGACGAGTTGCGGGGCCACAACGACTGCCAAGCGCGAGGTCCCGCAAATCGCAGCAATGTTGCCGACGTGCGCGGTACCGTCGAAGCTTGGGCCAGCCAGGAGCGAGGACTCGGGGTGGTTCGCGACGTCGGTGAGGAACGTGGGAGTTGAGGCGTCGACGGCCCTGCCGCCGGGTGCCGATGCGAAGGCGACGCAGACGAAATCGCGGATGGCAGTTGTGAATGGGATGTCGACGGTGAGCTCCTGATAGTAGTTGTGGCCCGGCGCGATCTTAATATCGTTGTTGTTTCCCTCGTAGTCGGGGTCGTGTATGACGGTGAGCCTGAGCGTGTTCCCGTTCTTGGCGATGCCTCTGCTGACGTAGAGGTGCGTGCTCCATGGGTCGCATCCGTAACCGCTGGGGCTGCTCGCGAGAGAGCAGCCCGCCTCACGGGCATCGGCGAGGCGCTGCCCCGCCGCGAGGTACCATGCCAAGGCGGCGATCACCGGAAGCAACGCAAACCAAGAACGAAACATCATCGAGACACCGTCGTGGGGATCAGAAGGACAGCGTGCACTTCAAAACCGTTGACGAATCCCCAGGTTGCAATCTCCCCGAGATCATTGATATTAAGCGGCAGCATCAATTTAATAGCAGATCCGCGCGGAACCAGTTTGTTCAAGTCGAATATCCTACCGTTCTCCCACAGAAACCCGTGGGAGCATACGTTAAAGTCGCAAATGCACCCTTTATTAAGATCATTGGTTAGACAGCCAACGATCTGACTCTTTGAGTTAATGCTAAACGCCAGACTGTGTTTGTAACCCGGCAGTACGCCGAGGTCATGGGACTTCCCATTCTTCCAGAGAACGGCGTGGAATGCCTGATTTCCGCTTGTCCAGGCCCCGCCGACAGCTTCCCCGGCATTGTTGATGGACGTCGCGGTCCCCGAATCTCCTCCGAGCGTACCCAGGTCCTGCATTGTTGTGCCCTTCGCCCAAAGGAACGGATGGTATTTCTTGTCTCCCGCCAGGTTCGATTGACCGACCACCTGGCCCTTGTTGTTGAGCGAGGTTGGATATCCCAAGGTGCCGCCGAGTGTGCCCGTGTCCGCCATTGCGTTTCCCTGCTCCCAGAAAAACGGGTCCTGGGTGGGAATTCCAGTAGTTTGATTCGGGGTTGTGTTTGTATAGGAGATGCCAGCCACTTGCCCATGTGAATTCACAAGTCCGGCGACGGCATCGTTCCCCGTACCCAGTGTGCCCAAGTCCGTTAACGCACCGTTCTGCCACAAAAACGCTCGCCATTGGGTTGCTGACGGCCAACAGTTAAGACTCCAACACGGTCCCAGACCAGCTGCATATTGATCGGCGGTCTTGTTCGTTGCTCCTCCAACCACCTGGCCCAAATTGTTGACCGACACCGCCTCGCTGACACTTCCTCCAAATGTTCCGAGATTCTGGATCCTGTGACCACGCCGCCACAAAACAGCGTCATATTCCGGGAAGTTAGTCACTGGATCGATAGAACCGTTTTCGGAAAGTCCAACCACAAAATTTCCGTTATCGCTGACGGCAAACGGAGCACTGCTGGGGTGGTTCCCGGGAAGCGCCTTCAGGTCGGTCAAGACTCCATTCTGCCAACGGGCTGCATGATTCACCGAGCAGTCTGTAAAACATGGCTGGTAAGGATCACCAATGTCCGAACCGGCTGCGAACACTGCCATTCCCAGATTGTTCAACAGATGGAACGACGGTGGCCCGGCAAAGAAATAGCTGTTGAACCCCCTTGGCAACGTGCCCAAATCTTTGAGGACGTAGCGAGGAGGAGCTGCACTGTGATCCTGTGCGGCGAGCGAACTTGGGATGACCAACAGGGCCATTAACGCGGTAGCTAGAAAGAACCGGGTTCTGGATTTCATCTTGCCTCCTCGAGATGCGGGCTAGGGACCGGGGCCTGGTCTATGGAACCACTGAGGGAGTGAATGGGGTTCCGTTAAGTGGCCACATTTTATTCCAAAAACGGCTTTTGTCAAGGCATCACTTGGGGTTGCAGTGCGCGACGGCTCACTACTGCTCTGTGGGAGCGGTGGATCTTGCCGACTTGGACATGCCGCTCGGCGACTGGACTGAGGAATTCAAATTGGTCCTTTAGGAAACTCCCTCACCTGCTATAGCGGGAGTTGCGTCAAAGAGCTGCCATGGTAGGAAAGAATCTTCCGAACTTGAATGAGTGATGGGACGACTCGTTGTGAATCGTCCCACCAAGCTCTAGCTGTCAAGACGGCGAAACAGCTACTTAACCGTCGCCTCGAAGCTATAGTTTTGTTGTGAAGTTGGGTTGGGCGAATAACGGCCCACAATCGTCAAGCTGTCGTTGATCCCGTCGGCGCGGGTGGCGCCATTGCTCTTGGGATCGTCAAACGTGTAGTACCTGCCAGCGTGCAGCAAGGCACCGTGGCTATTCCCGGCTGAATCGAAGGTCGTGAAAACGATGTCCCCCTTGTTGTTAATGCCATGCGCAAACGTTTGCTGCGCCCCGGGAACATCGATATTCTTGTAGGTCTTCGCGTGGTAGAGGTACGAGTGGACGAGGCCGGCGGCGTCAGCAGCCTGTACGGTGATCTGGCCTGATTTGTTAATACCCCAGGCTGTCGTGGCCGTGCTGCCCGGAACATCTAGCGAGGTGAAAGTTTTCTTGATGGTGTCGACAAGAAAGCCGTGGACGAGGTTGTTCGGATCGATCCACTGGCCGACGACCTGTTCGATATCGTTTATGCCGAAAACAGAATAGGGACAATCAGGGCAGCCGGGGGGTGGAATGGGTATCCATACCCAGCCCACTCCGGGTATCCAAACCCAAACGCCGCCATCGTCGCCGCCGAGGCCGCACTGGGCCACGGCTCTACCGGATGAGTTGATGCCGTAGAGAGTGGTCGGCCCCGCAGCACAGTCGACTGTAAAGAGCTTTTTCCCACCGATGAGGATCATCCCGTGCGGAATATCACTTTTGTCGATGTAGTTGCCCACCATCATGTTCTTGTCGTTAATGCCGTAGGTATCGGTTTCGATAGCTCCAGGGGCGTTGATGTCCTTGAACGTGAACTTCAACGTAGGAGCTGCCGCAGGCGTCGCGCCCTCCTGAGGGGTGGCTTGCGGCATCGTGCTTGACGCGGGCAGTGCTACTACAATGAGGAGCGTGAGCGTCACCACGATCTTCATTGAACCTCCCATGAGGATACTTCTCCATACGTTTCTGATAGTTTTTGAGTCTTTCACTTCAATTCTCCTTCTGGCACAGAATGGTGCTCGGTTAGTCGATTATTTTGGGTTTCCGACCGGACACGCCGCTCGGCTGTTGAACTGAGGACTTCAAATTGGTTCTTGAGAAGCGGCCTCACTCTTCATAGCGGGAAGCGCGTGCGAGAGCCGTCATCGATGCCAGCAAGATTCTCGGCTGTTGAAACGGATTGGCGTGCGAGTCTCACTATCAACTAGGGCTCTCCCGCCACGTCATGGAGTGCAGCATCCGGAAGCGAAATCACTTCTGAAAAATGCACCGGAAGACGGTGGAAGCATTCCGGGGGGTGTGGTATTTTTCCGGTACACAGATTGTGGGGCCCCCGGTCGACGAGAGTTTGCATGGCGACACCCGCAAAACCCGAAGTGACCCAACTGCTCAAAGCCTGGGGTGACGGCGATGACGCGGCGCTGGCGCAGCTAACTCCGCTGGTGTACGACGAACTGCACCGCATGGCGAAGCGTTGCATGGCGCGGGAACAGCCGGGCCACACGCTGCAAACCAGCGCGCTGGTCAACGAGGCCTACCTGCGTCTGGTGGACGTCCAGCAGGTGAGTTGGCAGAACCGCGCTCACTTTTTTGCCATCTCGGCGCGGATGATGCGTCGCATACTAACCGATTTTGCCCGCTCCCGTCATTATCAGAAGCGGGGCGGAGATGCGCGGCATGTAACCTTCGACGATGCATTGGTAGTGTCCAGCCAACCGGACGAAAACATTGTCGCGATCGATGAAGCTCTGGGCCGCCTGGCTTTGCTGGACGCAAGAAAAGGCCAGGTCGTCGAACTGCGCTTTTTTGGCGGCCTCAGCGTGGAGGAAACCGCCGAAGTGATGAAGATCTCTCCCGAGACGGTGATGCGCGACTGGAAGTTTGCCAAACTCTGGCTGCGGCGCGCGCTGAGCGGAGAAGATGCCAATGAACTCTGAGCGGTTGCGGCGGGTTGAGCGTTTGTATCACGAGGCGCTGCGACAACAAGCAAGCGAGCGCGCCAGGTTTCTGGATGAAGCCTGCGCGGGAGATGAATCTCTTCGCCGCGAAGTAGAATCTTTCCTTCTTTGTGATCAGCAGGAAGACGGATTTCTTGAAGCTCCCGCGCTCGAGGTCCTGGCGAAAGACTTGGCCAAAGACCCCGAGCAGTCAGCCACAGAGACGGAACTGGTTGCCGGTCAGGCCATCTCGCACTATGTGATTGGCGAGAAGTTGGGCGGGGGCGGGATGGGAGTCGTCTACCAGGCTCGCGACACAGAATTGGAGCGCCTTGTCGCTTTAAAGTTTCTGCCTCCTCATTTGACCTACGATGCGCACGCTCTGCAGCGTTTTCGCAGGGAAGCCCGTGCCGCATCGGCGCTGAACCATCCCAATATCTGCACCATCTACGAAACCGGAGAGCACGGAGGCCGCCCGTTCATCGCAATGGAATATATGGATGGCCAGACGCTCAAGCACACGATCGGCGGGCGGCCGCTCGAAGCCGGGAAACTGCTGCAGCTCGCCGTGGAAGTCGCCGATGCGCTGGAAGCGGCTCATGCCGAAGGGATCATTCACCGCGATATTAAGCCCGCGAACCTTTTCGTCACCCAGCGAGGGCATGCCAAGGTCCTGGACTTCGGTTTGGCCAAACTGCAAACCCGGCAGCGAATAGGATCCGGTTCGCTCGGCGGCCCGGAACTCGTGCCTCACGCCACGATGGCGACCGGGCCCCCGTCAGCGGATTCAGAAGACAGCGCGCCGAATCTGACCGGGCCCGGTATCGCGATCGGAACCGTTTCCTACATGAGCCCCGAGCAAGCGCGAGGAGAACCACTCGATGCTCGCAGCGACTTGTTCAGCTTCGGCGCAGTGCTCTACGAAATGGCTACGGGCCAGAAAGCATTCAACGGAAAAACTACGGCGGTAATCTTTCACGCTCTCCTTGGCGAGGAACCCACACCCGCAGGGCAATTGAATCCTGCTCTCCCACGCGGACTTCGACGCATAATCGGCAAGGCACTTCAGAAGGAGCCTGCGCAGCGCTATCAGTCCGCGACCGAATTGCTCGGGGACTTGAAAGTGGTCGGTGCACCAGGTCCGTCCTGGCGCATGTTCACTTTCGCCGCCGTCGCGCTACTGATGCTATCCTTCCTGGCCGTTCGTTTTTACCACCGGCAGCAATCCCGCAGGCTGACCGAACAAGACACTCTGGTACTGGCTGACTTCGCAAACCCCACGGGTGACGCGGTTTTCAACGAAACCCTCAAGCAGGGGCTGGCCGTGGAGTTGGAGCAGTCGCCATTCCTGAATATTCTTCCCGATGAAAAAGTCGCTCAACAGCTTCGCTTCATGGGACGCCCGGCCAATGAGCCCTTGACGGGCGAGGTGGCCCAGGAAGTTTGCCTGCGCGCCGGCAGCAAGGCCATGCTGCTGGGGTCAATTTCGGGCATAGGCAGTCACTACGCGATTGGCCTCAAAGCAGTGAACTGCCAAAGCGGAGACGTATTGAGCGAGGAACTGGTCGAGGCCAAGCGGCGCGAGGACGTCCTGACCAAGCTGCACGAGGCTGGAACCAAGATGCGTGAAAAGCTCGGTGAGTCCTTGGCTTCGATTCAGAAGTACGACACTCCAATCGAGCAGGCAACAACTCCCTCGCTCGAAGCGTTGCAAGCCTACAGCCGGGCCATGGGAAACCGTTCCTCTAAGGGCGATCCAGCGGCGCTGCCTTCACTCAAGCGAGCGGTTGAACTGGATCCAAATTTCGCCATGGCGTACACAGCTATGGGAACGGTTTACTTCAATCTCGGGGAAGAGGCTCTGGCGGTCGCGGCAACCCAGAAAGCGTATGCCCTCCGCGATCGAGTCACCGAGAGGGAAAGGTTCTACATCGATTCCGGTTACTACGGGATCGCGCTGGGCGATCTGGAAAAAGAAGTGTCCATTTACCAGCAGTGGAAAGAAACCTATCCCCGCGATCAAACTCCATACCAGCACCTTGCCCTTTACGAGGGCTATCTGGGGCGGTATGAAAAGGCGCTGGAAGGATATCGTGAGGCAATACTGCTGGAGCCGAATGATGCCGTCAACTATGTAAACCTGACAGGCACCTACATCAATCTGAATCGCTTCGATGACGCCAAGACTGCGCTCGATACAACGCAGAGTCGCAAACTTGAGCATGAACTTGTGCCCTGGATTTCTTATCTGGTCGCCTTCCTGCGAAACGACGCGAAGGAAATGGAAAAAGTCGTGCCCGCTTCATCCGGCGAAGGGATCGAAGATTTCATGCTCCTCAGTCAGTCTGACACTGAGGCTTTCCACGGACGGCTGCGGAATGCGCGGGATTTCTCCCGCAAAGCGGTGGAGGTGGCCCTTCGAGATGGAGCGAAAGACCGGGCTGCGGCTTGGCAAGCGCACACTGCCTTGCGCGAAGCGGAGTTCGGGAACTCGGTTCAGGCCAAGCAGCAGGCTGTCGCCGCGCTCGCGCTAACTTCAGCCAAAGATGTACAAGACGTCGCAGCCCTGGCCCTGGCGCGCGCCGGAGATACACTCAGGGCTGCGGCCATTATTAAGGATCTCAACCGTCGTTTTCCGACCGATACTCTGCTCAACCGCTATTGGTTGCCCACCATTCAGGCGGCGGTCGAGCTTGACCGCAATAACCCGGGACGCGCCATCGAGATACTGCAAGCCACAGCCCCGTACGAACTGGGAGGCGACCCCATCCAGCTAGATACTCTCTATCCAGTATATTTGCGCGGGCTCGCGTATCTCATGCAACGACAGGGTGGCGCTGCAACCGCTGAGTTTCAGAAGATTCTCGACCACAGTGGCCGCGTGACTAACTGTTCGCTGGGCGCGTTGGTCCATCTCCAATTGGCGAGAAGCTACGGTGTTGCGGGAGATAGAACAAAGGCGCAAGCCGCTTTTCAAGACTTTCAAGCTCTCTGGAGCGATGGCGACCCTGACGCTATTCGCACTGCGGCAAGCCAATATCGAATACGCTAACGGCAGCATCCGTACGCCAAGAAGCCCTGATTGACGCCCGCAGTCGGACCGTGCGATGCGCCGGGCAAATAATCTCCGATGATCTCGAGTTTGTCGTTAAGGCCGTAGCCCTGAGTCGTGTTCTTTTTCTTGTCGTTCGGGTCGTTGAATTTGTAATAAATGCCATTCAGGAAGAAAGCGCCATGCTCGTTTCCGGCGGAATCGAGGAAGGTATAGACCCGGTCGCCAAAGCGATCGATGCCGTGGACCATGCTTTGCGCCGCGCCCGGAACGTTGACCTTTTGGTAGCGCTTTCCATTGGTGATAAAAGAGTCGACGAACTGGTTGGCATTCACCGCATAAATGCTGATCAACCCCGCGTTGTTGATCGACCAGGCGACGGGTGTCTGGTGGCCGGCCACGTCGAGCCTGGTCAATTTCGCGCCGGTCAGCAGAAATCCATGCTGTAGGCCGGTCTCATCGAGGTAATCGCCCACAACTTGTCCCGCATCATTTATTCCCTGAGCCTGTACGGAAACTGCTCCTGAAATGCTTATGGTCGTAATCCGTCCGTGGTTGAACTCGAATGCAACGTCGGTTTGCTGGTTGGTGTCGAAACACCACCCGACTGCCACGTCTTTGCTTGTCAGACCAAAAAGTGCGATGGCGCCGGGACCGGGAGTCGTCAGACAGCCTGCTCGATCGACTGTGGTCAGGCTTTTTCCATTGAGGATCATACCGTGCTGGACACGGTTGGAATCCACGTAATCGCCAGCGATGACGCCAAAGTTGTTAACCGCGTAGGTGTCCGTTTCCATAGCGCGGGGGGCGTTCACATCCTTGAATTTGGAAACGCCGTTTTGCCCCTGGGCCGGGTTGCTGATTGTGATGATCGCCAGGAACATCGCGGAAAAACGCAGAATAGATTTTCGGCCAGCCATTGGATCCTCCCCAACCCGAGCATTCTACCTCTTTTGAAGCTGTGAGTGCCGGGCGTCTACTTTGACGTACACAAGAGAGCGGCGGATGGGGTACACGGAGAGTGTTTCGAGAGGTGGAGCGTGACGCTCGCTCTGGAAGTGTACGACCGCCTCGATCGAGCTGAGTTCCGCGGTCCGATGGCCGAGATTCTGAAGGCGCGGCCTGAGACTTGTCAACTGTATGGGGTTTGGTAGGCGCGGCAGGAATCGAACCTGCAACCCTCGGATTAGAAATCCGATGCTCTATCCGTTTGAGCTACGCGCCCTCAAGGCCCACGTGGTTGACGAACCGTTTCACTAGTTTCCGTCGTTACAGTGCCCGGTCAGTCTCCGAGCTGAGTGTCAACGATGAAGAGCGGAGGACGAATGCGGCACCCGCCGCGACGATCGAAGGCACCGCGATCACGTAGAGGATCCCTTGCGTTCCCCAATGCATGGATAATAGCAGTCCGCCGATCATAGGGCCGACAATTTGACCGGTGCGTCCGATTCCGAGCGCCCAGCCGATTCCACTCGAGCGCATGGACGTAGGATAATTCGTGGCTGCGATGGCGTTGGCGGTGTTCTGCGCACCAAAGGTAAAAAATCCCGCCAGGAATGTTGCTGCCATTGCTAGGATTGCAGCGTTCCCCGAGATTCCAATCGCTGCAATGAAGGCCCCACTAAGAATATAGGAAATGGCCAGCACGAAGTATGGATTGAACTTGTCGCAGAGCGGGGCAATCGCAAGGCCGCCAACGATTCCGCCGAAATGTAATAGTGAGGCCACGACGATGGCTTGATGCTGAGAGATACCCGCCTTGTGGAGAATGGTGGGCAGCCAGCTATTCAGAAAGAATAGCTCCAACAACGCCATAAAAAACATGATCCACAGGGGGATGGTCACGCGGCTCCGGCCGTCGCGAAAGAGCAGCGCTACCGGGAAGCCTGCCTCTTTCTTCTCGGCTACGAAAGTAACACCGGACGGAAGGTGCAACTGCGGGTTGAGCCGGGTGAGCGTAGAGCTGATTTGACTATCGCGTCCACCGCGCTGCGCAAGACCTCGGAGCGATTCCGGCAGGCTCCACCACAATAAAGGTGCAATGACGACGGGCAGCAAGCCACCGAAAATGAAAACCGCTCGCCATGTGTGATTTTCCAGGATGTACGCCGTAATTGGCCCGCCGACCCCGGATCCAATAGAAAAACCGAACCACGTTAAGAGCACGAGGGTTACCCGAAAGCGCTTGGGCATGAAGTCCGCGGTGAGGGCGAGAGCGTTCGGGACAACGCCTCCGAGTCCCAACCCCGTGGCAAACCTCATTCCCATCAATTCGTGGGGAGTGTTGGCGAAAGACGTCAGGAGGCTGCAAGTTGCAAATAAAAGCACGCATCCAACGATGACCGGTTTGCGTCCGACGCGGTCGGCAATAGGGGCAAACAGTAAGGTACCAAGGATGGCTCCCAAGCCACCCGCTGCGAATACGACTCCAAGAGCGGCGGGTTTTATCGCTAGAGCTGCACTCAAACTCGGCGCCACGTACCCTATCGCCTGCGTGTCAAATCCATCGACGAACATTGCCGCGGCGCAAAGAACCAGTACCTGGATCTGGAATCGGCCGATGGGCTGTTCGTCAATCAACTCCGCAAGGTTCACCGGCGCGCTTGCGCGTGTCGCCTTGCCAAGTGCATCCTCATTTCGCTCAGGCATATTGTGAACTGGTTCGTAATTGTACCCCATTGACACCAGCACCCTTTGGCGAGATGCGGGGTGAGTGTACACTGGGTTGGTCAAAACTGTACATGTTCATAATTCGCTCCGGCCGATTGTGGCCCGGGATCGTAATGGCAAAGGCTGCGCTCGAACCGTTAATCTGATTTGCCGGAGGCAACCATGCCTTTCAGCATGAACAAATTGCTTACGGACCTCGCCGGTCAACCGCCGAAGCCTTCCCCGGTTTTTGATCCGCCCGCACTTACTCCTCTGCGAAAATCGATCGCGCAGTCAAAAATCGGGATGTTCGTGAGCTGTGGTGCGCAATTGCCAGAGGACCCTACGCTGGGCGAGACCGAAGACATTTCCTTTCGTCTGCTGCAGCGCGATACGCCGCTTTCGAAACTGGTCATTTCACATAAAACGGCGGTCCGCAAATGGGCGGAAGAGGATATGAACGTCGCGTACCCACTGGAGCGGATGAAGGAACTTGAAGCCGAGGGTGCCATCGGCGGCCTGGCACATACGGCGATTTCGATGGTTGGGTCCATTCAACGATATACCGAGTTGTTGGAAAAAACGGTTCCTGCCATCAAACAGATTTATGATTCTCAAGGTGTCGATCTGGTGCTGTTGTTTCCTTTTTGACCCGCCTGCCATCAGTCCGTGGGACTGATCGCCAGAGGGTTGGAAGCGCGCGGCCTGCCGACCTTGAGCATGAGTGTGCTTTGGGAGGCGAGCGAAAACGTGAAACCTCCGCGGACCTGCTTCCTCGATTTTCCTTTGGGTTGTCCTTCGGGAAAGCCACGGCAATCCAACCAACAACGCGATATCCTCAGGGCCGCGCTTGAGTCATCGCCATTCTTCGACCCGGAACACTGGCAGATGAAGACCTTGCCGTTTCAGTGGGCGGAAGACGGCAACCGGCCCTGGGAAGAGGAGGTTTACGATCTCTATCGCGAAGGGGGAATCAGGACCGTTCTTGCGCATCAAGCAGCGCACAGAACGCAGGGGGAGTCGCTCGCCGGACGCGAGCGAGAGTTTGTAATAAGGTGCAATTGCTAAAGTGCCGGGGGTCCGCAACTATCACTTGGCGAGGACAGCAACTTCGGAAGTTGGAACTCCGCCCTGCGACGCCAATATCCCGACCAGCCCTCTGATTCCGATTGGGTGATGGCGGAGATTTTACCTTGTGAATCTTCTGTTCAAGACCTCCGTGCGAATTTCAAGTCGCTGACAGCCCACATTTTAGTAAGATGGAGGACGAACGGCACTCGATTTGCATCTAAGGGCCGCATGCGCCTTCTGAGTGTTCGCCTTATCGGTTCGCTCATTCTCGGAATCACCCTGGTTTCTTTGCTGTCATCATATTTTGAGGTGAGTTCCGAAATCCGAGGCCAACGCCGGGACCTAGAGCGGCGGGCTGAGGTGCTGGCGGAGAGCCTTGCAGAAAACATCGAACCTTATTTCGAAAAAGACTCCTACAGAGAACTTCAGCGGATTGTCGAGCGATTCGGCAATCGGCAGCACCTGTCGGGCATCGCCATCTACAACCGGCAGGGCCAGCCCATCGCCATTACTCCCGGTCTGGCGCAGCAGTTCTCTCGCGCACCGGCGGTAGTAGGCAGAGCAGAAGCCGACGACCGCGGTACGGGAGAGTTTGTTCCCCTTGGCACAACCTCGGTGCATGCCTATGCTTTGCCTCTTCATCAACGCGGAGAGGTTGCCGGGGGGCTGGTCATTGTTCACGATGCGGCGTACATTGGAGCGCAAAGCCATCGCGTATGGCGTGAGACCTTCTTTCGCATACTCATCGAGATGGCCATCATTGTGCTGGTTACACTCCTGATTGTGCGCTGGAGCCTGACCCGGCCGATTGCCCGCGCGACGCAGTGGATGCACGCCCTCCGCATCGGCCGCGGCTCACCCCAGACAGTTCCGGATTGGGAGTTCTTCGGGCCGCTTGCCAACGAGATGACTACGTTTGCCAAGAGCCTGATTCATGCGCGTTCCGCAGCAGAGAACGAGGCCCGTCTGCGCGATGCCGCCGAATCCACGTGGACTGCGGAGCGTCTGGCAGTGCACGTCCGCGGCAAGTTAGGCGAGGGCCGTCTGTTCGTGCTCTCGAACCGTGAACCGTACATGCACACTCGACAGGGGAAGTCGTTAGAGGTGATTGTTCCTGCGAGCGGATTAGTGACGGCCCTCGAACCTGTCTTGCGAGCCTGCGACGGCACTTGGATCGCACACGGCAGCGGCGACGCGGATTCCGAGGTTGTGGATCAGAATGACCGGTTGCGAGTCCCGCCCAACGATCAGCGTTACACTCTGCGCCGGGTTTGGCTAAGCAAAGAAGAAGAGGAAGGTTACTATTACGGCTTTGCCAACGAGGGCTTGTGGCCGTTGTGTCATATTGCCCACACCCGCCCTCTCTTCCGCGCCTCCGACTGGGAATACTACCGGGAAGTAAACCATAAGTTCGCCGCTGCCGTGCTGAAGGAGATGGAGGGCGTCAAACAGCCGGTGATCCTGGTTCAGGATTATCACTTTGCTCTGGCGCCGCGGCTGATCAAGGAGAAACGTCCCGACGCACGCGTGGCCATCTTCTGGCACATACCGTGGCCCAATCCCGAGGCCTTTGGGATCTGCCCCTGGCAACAGCAATTGCTGGATGGTTTGCTGGGCGCCGACCTGATTGGTTTGCATGTCCAATCGCACTGCAACAATTTCCTGCAGACCGTGGACCGCACCCTGGAATCGCGGATTGACTGGGAACATTTCTCGGTCAAGCGCCACGGCCATTTCACCATGGTTCGGCCTTTCGCCATCAGCGTGGACTTCGACGATTTTAATGTGAAGCAGGATGAGACGACCGACGTCTATGCGGAACGGGCTGCACTGCTGAACGAACACGGTGTGGAGGCCATCTTCATGGGTGTGGGAGTCGATCGCATGGACTACACCAAGGGCATCCTCGAACGCTTTCTGGCAGTTGAACGGCTACTGGAGCGATATCCTCTGTATCAGGGGCAGTTTACCTTCGTGGAGATCGCAGCCCCCAGCCGGACTCACATCAAGCGCTATCACGACTTCCTGGGAGAAGTGGAGTCCGAAGCGGAGCGTATTAACTGGCGCTTCCAGAACAGCCGGTGGAAACCGATTATCCTTTTGAAGCGGCAGCACAGCCACCGCGAAATCCAGCGTTACTACCAGGCAGCCGATCTTTGTTTGGTCACCTCTCTCCACGACGGCATGAACCTGGTTGCCAAGGAGTTCCTGGCGTCGAGGAGCGATGAACAGGGTGTCCTCGTGCTCAGCCGGTTCACCGGCGCTGCACGCGAGCTTCGCGATGCGCTACTGGTGAACCCTTACGACATCGACCAGACTGCGGATGCCATTCGCCTCGCCCTGGAGATGGATCCGGAAGAGAAAAAGAAACGCATGCGGCACATGCGGAAAATCGTCAAGGAACAAAATGTCTACCGCTGGGCAGCCGATCTTATTGGCGAGCTCTGCGATATCCGGGTTGACAAACCTGCTGAGACTCGAGAATCCAACCTCGATGTTGCGGCCGCGCATCAGCCCGGCCCGCTGGATCAGGGAGGTCTGGTTGCTTGATACGAATGTCAAACCGACAATAGAAGATTTTCTGGAAGAACTGGCTCAATCCTCCTGCAGCGCTCTTCTCCTGGATTATGACGGCACTCTGGCCCCTTTTCATGCCGACCGTGATCACGCACTTCCTTACCCTGGTGTTGCTGCGTTATTGCAGGAGATCATGAATACGGGGCACACCCGTGTCGTTCTGATTACGGGGCGGCCTGCACATGACGTTGTTCCACTCCTTCGCCTTGTCCCCCCTCCGGAGATCTGGGGCGTCTATGGTTTACAACGGCTCAAGCCCGACGGTACCTGCGAGATGCGCCAGTTGGACGAAGCAGTCGCACGTGCGTTGGAAGGGGCAACCCAGTGGGTGAACGAACTAGGGTTCGGCAATCTGGTGGAAGTGAAGCCGGGCAGCGTCGCGGTGCACTGGCGTGGACTAGAAGATTCCGAGGCCGCGCGGATTCGCGGCACGGTCCTGCTGGGATGGCTGCCCATCGCCGAGCGCGCGCGTATGACCTTGCAAGACTTCGACGGTGGGGTGGAGATGGTGATGTCGGACTGCAATAAAGGAGACGCGGTGCGTGAGTTCCTGGCGACGTTGAATTCGGCGGTTTCGATTGCCTACCTCGGCGATGACCAAGCCGACGAAGAGGGTTTCCGCGCCCTGCAGAATCGTGGACTGCGCATACTGGTTCGGCCCGAGTGGCGCGAGACAGCCGCCGATGTGTGGCTGCGGCCTCCCGAGGAGTTAGTCGATTTCTTGTTTCAATGGCTGACGGTCTTGCCGCGGCGTGAAGTGAGCCGGCCATAGAGTTGCAATGCCAGGGCGGCCCGGAACAACGCGAATATCCGCCGCTCACGTGTGATAACATAAGTGAAGGAATTTCCTTAGGCGCCGTCGCTTCGACACCCAGACGCGCGACAAAGTAGGTGTCGCGACAAACCCTGGAGACGGTTCCGGCATCTTTCGTGCAGGCAATGCGGAGTAAGCCGGGCTGAAACTTTAACACTCCGTGTCACTTCGCCCATCTGGTAGTTAGAAGAAATCCTCGAAGACGGTAGAACCCAGTCATGACTGAGCGGGAAAACTTTTGGACAGGATGGCGGGAGCGCCTCTCAGCGCTTCGCAATGTTCCTGCTGTTCTCAAGATCGTGTGGGACTCCGGTCCGGCGGTGGTCGTGTTTGGGTTGGTTTCCCGTCTCTTTGCATCGCTCCTTCCCGTCGCGCTTCTGTGGATCACCAAACTGATCATTGATGGCATCGTGCGTGCTGTCTCCACTCGTCAGGCCGTGCAATCCA
>Ga0210407_10001189_pt1 | contig 25192 bp, 24 predicted proteins | sample IncBWC27MmetaG_FD_150860 | JGI IMG/M metagenome (GOLD analysis project Ga0210407, IMG submission 150860) | Forest soil microbial communities from Barre Woods Harvard Forest LTER site, Petersham, Massachusetts, United States - Inc-BW-C-27-M | ecosystem: Environmental > Terrestrial > Soil >... | reverse complement strand
CGTGAAAAGGGATTCATGAGCAGCTGGCCTCAAGCCAACAAATTCTCGATCTTCACCGGCAGTTCCCGCACGCGAACTCCCGTTGCGTGATGGACCGCCGCCGTGATGGCGGCGGCGAATCCAGCCAGGCCGATCTCGCCGATCCCGCGTGCGCCAACTTCGTTAATCTCTTTGTCCGGGTAGTCGAGGAAGTGGACCTCTATCGGCGGCGTGTCGGCGTTGACGGTCATCACGTAATCGGCCAGATTACTGTTGATCGGCGCGCCGTTCTGCGGATCGTAAGACGTGTGCTCGAACAGCGCCATGCCGATTCCCATCACGACCGAGCCTTCGATCTGGTTGCGGCCGGCCAGCGGGTTGATAATGCGGCCCGCATCCATGACCGACACAACCCGGCTGACGCGCAGCCGGGCGATTTCCGGCTGCCATGTGACCTCGACGAAGTGACAGCCGAACGAGTGCGTCGAAAACTTCGGCTTGGGATTACCGAAAGTCGATTCGGACCTGCCGCTGCCGCTGACCAGGCGCAGATTGGCGCGGCGGAGCAAATCGCCGAACGGCACGCCTTGAGCAGCGCCATCAGCCTTCACCCAGACCTTCCCACCTTCGAATATCAGATCTTTGGGAGGGCGATTCTCGAACGGCGAGCCCGGCGTGGTCGCTGCGACGGTCAGCAGCGATGCGATCGCGCTGTCAGCTGCTGCAAAGACGGCCGGGACCACCGATTCGGTCGCCATCGAGCCGCCGGAGAGCGGGCCTTCCGGAAGTGACGTATCGCCCAGCGCGACTTCGATCTTGTCGAGCGGCAAGCCGGTCTTCTGCGAGGCGAGTTGCGCCAGGACTGTGTACATGCCGGTGCCGATGTCCTGCGTGGCAGATGCGACGCGGGCCGTGCCGTCGTCGCGAAGCTGGACGCTCGCCTCGGAGACAAAGCGCGCGGCGACCCACGAGCACCCGGCCATTCCCCAGCCGAGCGTCAAGCCGTCGCGCTTCATCGAGCCGACATCGGGAGTGCGTTTCGACCATCCGAACTTCTCCGCGCCGAGTTCAAAGCACTCGAGCAAGTGGCGCGATGAGAACGGAACGCCCAGCGACTCGTCGATCTTCGGCTCATTGATGACGCGGAGGCGGACCGGATCGATCTTAAGCTGATCGGCCAGTTCATTCATCGCCGACTCGGTCGCGTAAAGCCCGGTTACGCGGCCGGGACCGCGCATGTCAGCCGTTGCGCCGATGTTGCGTTTGGCGCGTCCGAAAGTCACGCGCAAATTGGGCACGCTGTATTGGAACGGCGTCGCTTCGCCGCAGTCTTCGTGGTGGGCGTCGAGCATGGACCGCTGATAGATGTAGTCGTGCTGGAGCGAGACGAGCTTGCCGTCGGGCGTGGCGCCGAGGCGTACGCGCTGCTGAGTGCGCGGCCGATGACCGACCGATTGGAACATCATTTTGCGGCTCAACACGAGTTTCACCGGCTTGCCCAGCTTTTGTGCCGCTGCGGCGGCTAGCGGACAGTGGGTCCATGGCCATAGCTTGCTGCCGAATCCCGAGCCGACAAACCTGCTGATGACGCGGACATTCTCGTTCGGCAAGCCGAACATCTGCGCGAGCACGGACCGAAGGTTGACGACTCCCTGCGACGACTCGTACAGCGTGAGCATCTCGCCATCCCAGATCGCGGTCGTTGCATGCAATTCCAGCGGGTTGTGCGTCTCAGTTGGCGTGACGTATGTCTGGTCGAGCTTGACCGGCGCGCTGGCAAAAGCGGCATCGGCGTTCCCGCGCTGGCTGTCCAGGCGGGGCCGCACACCGAATGTAGTGATTACCGCGTCCGGATCGCTGTCCGCTTCAAGGTGCGTCTCCACGTTCGGCTTGTCCTTGGCGTACGTCGCTCGGACCGCATCGGCAGCGGCCTTGGCGGCCTCGAACGTGTCCGCCACAGCGAGCGCGATGTACTGGCCGTAGTAGCGGACCACATTGTCCTCGAACGGCGGGCGTCTTTCTTCGCAGATTCCAGCGAATCCCGGTCCCGCGGTCGAGCGGAAGATCTTTCCGATGTTCTCGCGATGAAAAATCGCGCGCACGCCCGGCATCTTCTCCGCCGCGGCGGTATCCAGTTTGACGACTCTGCCGCTGGCGATCGTCGCCTCGACCGGCACGGCATACAGCGTCCCGGGAAAGTGGAAGTCGGAGGTGTACTGTGCCAGTCCGCTTACTTTACGCGGGCCATCCACACGGGGCGTGTCGCGACCAACCGGAGAAGCGGTCGGAGTGTCTTGTATTGTCGGCATATTCGCTCCTGCGGTGGAATCAGCCTGTCGCCGCCATTTGGAGGGCGTGTGTGAGGCAGCGCCTGGCCAGCTCAATCTTGAACCCGTTCTCGCTCTGCGGCTTGGCGTTGCGCAGCGCCGCTTCGGCAGCCTTACGGAAATTCGCATGGTTTGCGGGATGACCGGCAAGCGCGGCTTCGGCTTCGTGGGACCGCCACGGTTTGGTGCCTACGCCGCCGAGGGCAATGCGGGCCCGTGTCACGTTCCCGCTCGCAACTGTGATCACCACTGCGGCCGACGCTAGCGCGAATTCGTACGACGCTCGATCGCGCAGTTTCAGGTACACCTGCTTGCTCCCGGCGATGGGCGGCGGAAGCGTCACGTGCGTGATGAGGTCGCCCGGCTCAAGCACCGTTTCGCGGTCGGGCGTGTTACCGGGTAAAAGATGAAAGTCGCCGATGAGGACCGCGCGCGGTCCCTTCGGTCCCTGCACGTGGATGGTCGCTTCCAATGCCGCCATCGCCACGCACATGTCGGACGGGTTGGTCGCGATGCAATGTTCGCTTGTGCCAAGAATAGCGAGCGTGCGGTTGCTGCCGGTGATGGCCGGACAGCCGGTTCCGGGCTCGCGTTTGTTACAGGGCATCGCGGTGTCGCGGAAATACGCGCACCGCGTGCGTTGCAGCAGATTGCCGGCAGTCGTCGCCATATTGCGGAGTTGTGCCGATGCGCCGTTGAGAATGGCCTGCGACAAGACGGAGTAATCGCGCTGCACGATGGGATGGTGGGCGAGATCGGAATTGCGGACGGTGGCGCCGATCTTCAGGCCGCCGTCAGGCGCTGCTTCGATCTTGTCGAGCGGCAAGCGGTTGATGTCGAGGACCCGCTCCGGCGTTTCGACATTCAGTTTCATCAAATCGAGCAGCGTTGTGCCGCCGGCGACGAACCGAACGTCCGCACCCTGTTGCGCGGTTTTTGCGCGGGCAGCTGCCGCGACCGCCGCTGCGGAATCCTGAGGCCGGATGAACTTAAAGGTATGCATGGGATCGCTCCTGTTCGCGGTCAGGTGTCTTTGCGAACTTGCTGGATCGCGGCCACGATATTGGGATAGGCCCCGCAACGGCAGATGTTGCCGCTCATGAGTTCCTTCACCGCTGCGTCGTCGGGACCGCATGGTTCCTTGAGCAGCGCAACGGCCGACATGATCTGGCCTGACGTGCAATACCCGCACTGGTACCCGTCGCGGGCGACAAATGCCGCCTGCATGGGATGCAATGCGTCGGGCGTGCCGAGGCCCTCAATGGTTGTGATCTCTTCGCCGTCGTGCATCAGGGCCAGGCTAAGGCATGAATTCACGCGCCTGCCGTTCACATGCACGGTACACGCTCCGCATTGCCCGTGGTCACAGCCCTTCTTCGTTCCGGTGAGAGCAACGGTCTCACGGATGCAATCCAGCAGCGTGGTCCGAGGGTCGACGCGAAGTTGGTGGTCCTTGCCGTTAATGCGCAGCGTGATCGGGACCGCGTCCTCGATGCTCGGGGCAGTTGCCGCAGCCGCGTCGCTCTGCTCGGCTGTGATGCTCGCGTGAGCAGGTACGTACGCCGCAATGACTGTCGCTGCCGCGGTACCTCCGGTGGTCACAAGAAATGCTCTACGGGTGGGATTTGACGGGCCCGATTGTGGATCGTCATCTTTCATAGGGCCTCCGTTCGCGTAAAGCTTATCGAAACGATACGTGACTGTCCACTCGGTTGCGCGTGTACGTAGAAGTTCAGCTTCAGGCCAACCTGGAACGGATGTAACCCGGAAATACGTTAGCATCCTTCGCGCTCCAGCGCGAAACGCTAGAAGAACGGCCTCTTCAAGGCCGTGAAAAAAGGGGCTCATTAGGAAATGCGCGCTTTAGCGCCGGCCGCGCATGCGTTGAAAAGAGTTCAGCCCCGTCGGCGTTTCCCCGAAACGCATCAGACTCGTGCGCTGGTCCGTTTTAGCAAAAGACTACGTGACCAGCGCACGTTCAGTCAGGAGAGCTGCATGAGGTCAGCTACCGCCAGTGAGATGCGCGACCCAGGCGTTGGTTACAGGAAGACAGGAAAAGTACTCCGAATCGTCCGGCCCGGGCTTGATCGTCAACTCCCCTTATTGACCGCCTGCACCCATACCGCCCTTATCGCCTTCTCGCGTATCGATCGAAATCAGGAAAGCGTTGCGGTCGGAATAGGAGAACGTGTGGCCGGGAAGGTCGGCGCGGTGCTCGATGGATTTGTACAACTCGAACCCGGTGTTGTTCTGTGCGCCGAAGTACTTTACATTCCGCAACACCACGCCCGTGCCGTCCGCGCCGGGTTCGCGTTTCAGTTTCATCGCGGCCATCTGCCCGCCCCCAAGTTTGGCATCAACAATGTCGCCGGCCCGCGTGATCTCGATCGCCGCTTCCTGGACCTTCAGCTCGCCCCATTCCAGACCGTAGGTCTTGAGAATCATCGGCGCCAGAGCATCGCGTTGTTCCTTAGTGGTGGACGGATCAAACGACACCACCACCCATTTTCCCTTCTTGTTGGTGCCCCACTCGTCGCCCAGGTCTCCGCTGAGCCAGTACTTGGCTCCGGTGAGACTCGTGCTGCCGGAGTAACCTTCACGTACCTTTACCGCCATGTTGAACTCACAATGCGGGTGCTCGGCATGCTTGTTGAAGTAGCACGGACAGAACAGATGGCAGCTGCAGGCTTCCACATAGTCGGCCTTCATTTGCCATGCCGGCTTTTCCGGAGTCGCAGCACTTTCTGACGTGGCTCCGGACCAGCTCCCGGCCGCCATCGCCGGCTCACCGCGCAGAGCCCGGACGAGCGGTATTTGTGCCAGCAGGCCAAAACCGATCGAGGTCAAAACAGAACGTCTTTTCATCGGAAGCTCCTTGATTGCTTTGAACGGTCAGGGTCGCATTCAAAGCGAAGATTAATGTCCCTGGAACACTTTCAGGGCGTACCTTCGCAGACGAGGAATGCCCTTTTCAGGCGAAGAATATTCTCCAGGCAGAGAAATGACAAGCAGAATCGGCGACAGGGCCGGGCGGCCTTCGCGCTGGCGCGAAACTGTGGAAGAAGGGCCTTTTCAAGGCCGTGAAAAGGGGCTCAACCGAGCATCAGCCTTTGGGAGCGGAAATCAGCGCGAATAGATAGATGACAATACCGGCGAAGAGCAACAACCCGCCGAGTCCCAGGAACGACAGGAAAGCCAGCGGATGGTTCCATAGCAAGGTCAGGCCTTGTACCAGCAGGCCCAGAATCACGAGGGTGCCCGCCAGCCGCAGACGCCTGGACACAAAAACGCTTTGTTGAGGCATCATGGCTGGGGGCTCCAGTACTTGAGTTGGTCCAGATGAGCGGCGTTGTGGATAACGTCATGGCAGCCCGAGGTGGTGCAGGACATCTGGTTCTTCTTGATATCGTCCATTAGGGCGCTGTGCGTAGTTCCTTCTTCAAAGCTGCGGGCTCCCAGGTGGCAATGCAGGCATTCGCGGTTGTTGAATGGCTCGTAGAGCTTGATCGGATTCGCGGGCTTCGAGATGTAGTACTTGTACGCGTGCTTCAGGCCGCGCAGCTTGTCGTGGACGGTCCCGTAGATGGTGTAGTTGGTGTGGCAGGTGTAACAGGCGTGATCGCGCGGTATGCGATTGTTTTGAAAATGTACGGCGGGCAGATACGTTTTGCTGTCCACGTACAGGCTCCTGCCGTACGGCTCCATCACATGGCAGGAGAGACAGAACTGGGTTTGCTTGGAGCGGTCCATGTGTTCCACGGCGCCCAGAAGACTTACGGCGACGGGAAACACGAACAGCGCAAGAAAGGCCAGGGCCTTGCCTCCGCGGCTTACGGTTACACCGGGCGCCGCGATTACGATGGCAATCGCCACGACGGTGCCCATCAGCAGTGCCAGTACCAACCCAATTGGCATGCTCTCCTCCGCCAAAAACCAGTCTTTACTTCAGGGCGCGAATGTACTTGATCAGGTCTTTGATCTGATCGTCCGTGAGTTTCTTGTCATAGCCAGGCATTTTTTCCTTGCCTTTCTTGGTGATCTCAAAGAGCTCCTGGTCTGACGCTTTCGCGACTTCCGGCGAGTGGAAGTCTTTAGAGCCCAGTTTCTTTCCGGCCGGAGTGTCGGCTCTGCCGTCCGCGCCGTGGCAGACTTGGCATTTCGACTTATAAAGGTCCGCGGTCTGGGCGCCCGCTGGAATTGCCGCTGCGAGTAATGCTCCAGCCGCCAGCATACTGATCAGTTTTTTCATTAGGTTCTCCGTGTGATTTGCTGCCGTTTACATGGTGTAGCGCAGCGAAAGAGTGAATGCGTTTCCGCGGAAATCGCGGGGTAGAGTGGGCCCGGGGTCTGACTTCTCGTTGTAGTCGTAATAGTTCCAACCGGCTTTGTACACCAGGTTCTTGGATAACACGATGGCCAGTGAAGCCGTGGGCAAGTGGTAGTTGTAGCCCAGCGGTCCGGTGGGAGCGATGGGATTCAGAATCGTGGTATTGCCCGCGGTGCTGGTGAGCGCGTAACCCACGCCGGCGGTCACGCGCTTCCAGGGCCGCATGATAAGGGAACCGGACGCGAAGTGCGATATGTCACTGTACAGTGACAGTCCGGAAAGAAACGGCGTGCCACAGGTTATCGCGCCCGGAGGCGCGATGTTGGGCGTGGCGACAAAACAAATATTGGTCTGGGAAAAAATGTCGTTGTAGTCGTAGGACACGTCAAAATTCCATCTGGCTTCCGGAGGCGCGAACACGCCGCTGAAGGCGAAGCTGCGATTGTGCTGTAGGTTGCCGACGTCGGCGGTGGTGTTGCGGTTCTCCAGAATGCGCACCGCAATACTCAGGTTGGCCCAGCTTTCCGGCTTGTAGTTGGCACGTATGCGGTAGTCCTGCAGGTGACGGGGCGTGATCCGGAAGAACGTGTTGTCCGCGGAGAAGAACTCAGCATCGGCGCTGATACGGAGTTTGTCGGTGGGGCGCGCCGAGAAACCGATCAGACCGGTGTGTCCATTGATTTCCGCAAAATCGGCCCCTATGTCATTGGCCGGGACAACCACCGTACACGTGCCATCAGGATTCAGAGGATGGGCCAAAGCCGGTGCGCAGGCGCCGCGGTTGGCCAGCGCCGCGGTGGGTCCGGGGAAGAACGTTTGCACCTGGGCAGCGTCAACCCGCTGTGTGATGTCCCGCTGTTCGAACCGGTAGCCCGCGTGGGCGGTGATCCGTTTGGTAAAGTCGTACTCCAGCAGAAACGTGTTCACCTTGCGGCTCTGGCCGAGGTAGTCATTTCTGTTGTCCGCAATGATGTCGGCGCCTGAACTGGCGTTGTGTTGCGGGCAGGTGGCCGCGGTAAACGGCGGCGGACAAGTCGCCGGACTGAACGCGTTGGGATTGGACAGCAACGTTGCGCCAAACTGGCTTGCCGTAATCAAGGACCAGTTTCCGGGAATGCGGAAAGCGTCGTAGCGGAACGTATCGACGATCCTGAACTTCCTGGTTACGTTGATGGTGACCGCGAAATCGCCGGCCAGGGAAATACGGTGCGTCACCGACCCGCCGGCCAGGTTTGAAACGCGCAGACGGCTGCTGCTTTTCAAGCCGTTGAACACTTCGGACATGGAAGGCATATCTGCTTCCGCGTCCGAGTAGTTGATCCTCCCGGAAAAGTCTACGTTACGGAAATAGCCGCTCTGGAAGCTGAACTGCTCGGTCGGATACGAATTCCGAGTGCGGCCGGAACGGTTGTAGCTGAGAAACCCGTTGCATGTCGGGTTCGCGAACCCCGTACCCAGGACCGGTGTGGCGCACGGAATTCCCGCCACCGTGTTGTAGGGAAACCCCAACTGGACCGGAGTGCCGCCGGCCAGGGTGAGTGGCGGAAGTCCAAAAACGCCGGCGATCCCGGCCGGAGCCAGGGTCGCTGTGGTGTCACCTTTGAAGTACGTGTAGAACTGGTCGTAATTAATGCTGGTCCGGGGAATCATGCGCAGCGCGACCCCAAAACTATAGTTGTCGGTGGTATTCAAGCTGGGCTGGAGCAAAAACCCTTCCGTCCCCTGATGGTCGCTGGAGAACGTGGTGCCTTCGTTCACCACGTGAGACCATCCCAGTTTGAACCTGATGTCGCCGACGGGAAACAGCGTGAGGTTCGCGTCGCTCATCCTGCGGGTCATCAGGAATTCGTGCGGCGAATTCAAGATTGGAACATTCGGGTTGGACGTTGCCGGATTAAGCGGATTGGCCAGCAGATCGTAGTCAAAAATGTTCTGATCGCGCCGGAAGCTTCCGGTGAAACTGTAAATTTTCCCTTTCTGGGCGCGCACGCGGCTGACGTTGTTAGGATCGCCGCCATAACCAAAGTTCGTGAAGAGAAGATCGTCAAACAGCAGCCCATCGTGTTTCGGCGTATGGATGTCCAACGTGTATTCCATCAGCCGCGGGCCTGTGCCCAGATTGACAAAGGTGTCCCAGGTGCCGCCGTTGCCTGTGAAGTCGGTGATGCGTCCGCCAAATTCCGCGGACTGCTTGATCAGGTAGGGCCCGGCAATTTCACCTTCGTCGTTCTCGGAGGTGATCCATGTGGACAGCACGTCGGACTTACGGGCAGAATCCACGAATACGCCGAGGTCCGGCTGGCGGCTTGTCGACTCCGTCTTGGCCGGCGGCTTCTTGTCTTTATCTTTATCTGGCGCCGCTGGTTGCTGGGCCGTCGTCGTATCGTTACCGGGCGTTTGCGCCATGAGCGACAAGCCGGACAAGCTGAAGGGTCCCATTACCGCCAGCAGAAGCCGCGGTGACCATCTGTGGAACATGCGCAACGTCGTTTTCATCTCATCACCTTCACATCCTTACGGCTTGAAGAAAACATGGTCGGAGTTCGAACCGTGTATGGCCACATGGCACATGGTGCAGGCCTGATACTTCGTTGCTTGATTATGGAACGATGGAGCGGCCGGCGCCGGCGCATCCACCGTCAACGTATGGCACTCCAGGCACAACAGGTTCACGTTGCTGCGCTTCAGCAATCGCGGATTGCTGGACCCATGGGGCGTATGGCAGGCCACGCAACCATCGGTCTTTACCGGCGCATGCTCCCACGCAAACGGACCTGCCTTGTCGGTATGGCAGCTGAAGCAGACTGCGTCCTGCGATGCCGTGGCGCGCAACTGGTGCGTCATAAATCCGCCATGCGGATTGTGGCAATCGCCGCACTTGATCAGGCCTTCGTTCACGCGATGATGAAAGGGTTTGGAAAAATCAGGCTTCACTTCCAGATGGCAGCTATAGCAGAGCGTGGGCTGGGCCGCGCGCAACAGCTGGCGGCTGACTCTGGGTGAATGGACGGAATGGCAATCCACGCAGCCGACGTTGTTCTTGAGGTGCTCCGAGCGCAGGAAGTTGGAATGTTCTTCGCCGAATTCATGGCAGCTCAGGCACCGCTTGGACGCCTCTTCGCGCGACAAGCCGGCAAACCCGATGATCTTCGCCGGATCACCCGACTCGGCATGCTCCTTCCCTGGACCGTGACAAGCCTCGCAGCCTTGCCACTGCGGCCCGTGGTGCTTGGCCAGCTCCGTCTTCCAGTGCGGCCCCTGATCGTAGCTCTTGCTTTGTTCCTCGTGGCATGTCTTGCATGTGTCCGCGCCAACGTACTGGGAAGCGTCCGCCGAGTGGTAAGAGTCGGTGGCCTGCAGAGCGGTCTTATCGTTTTTCTTTTTGTCGGATTGTTTATCAGGATCTTTCCGGGCTTCAGAGGAAGCCGCAGAGGGCGCCGCCGACGATACCCCAGGCGCTGCTCCCGACACGCCCCATATAAGCGAGTTCATCGCCAGTACGGCGACCACCATCCACGCCCACTTCCAAGCCTTTTTCTGCATGATCAAGCCTCGCTCTCACAGCGTTTCAGTCAGGCCGCGTGAAAATAATAGAAAACATGTGATTTTGTGACTGTGACCTGGGTCACGGTTGTTATTCCCAAAAGGGGGCGGGAATTCCGTAGATCATAAGGGGACAAGGAATGGATTGACTGTCCATTTCAGCACACCTGCGAGAGCGGTGCTGACGGGGGCAAGTCAATTTTCGCGCCTCAATGCAGAAAAAAATGTGGATTAAAGTTCCTTAAAGAAACTCGTTCGCAGATAAGCGCTTTCCGATCTGTGTTATCTGCGTGATCAGTGGCGAGGTTTTGGTCCTTGCTTTTGTTCTTGCCCTGGCTGAATGCTGAATGCTGAATGCTGATTGCTGTTTCTTCCCAGCGGTAAGGTTTTGTTCTGGCTAACTGCCATTTGCTAATTGCCAATTGCTGGTTACTTGGCTATTTCGCTACTGCTGTATCTGCATTCTCTCGCGCTCAGCTTTGCCGACAATTTTTAACGAGGGTTCGGATCCGTCATAGTAGAAGGGATCTTCAGGCGGCCACACTGAGCGATCACCTTCACGTCTTTTTCTATACGATTCTGCTTCTTCACGAGTCAGGTGGTAAGACGGTTCAACGCCAAAAGATGGTCCGCCGTATTCACGCCGTGTCCAGCGAATTTCCCACACTTCATAAGTCTTTGCCACGGCCAAAAACTCTACGCCTGCTGTCTTCCCTGGACAAGTGAATTCGGCTAGCTAGCCTTTTATTTTCAAAACGCAAACGAGCATTTGTGCTTGACAAAGAGGGTTCCTGGGCGCACTATCGCATCTCTCCAAGCAAGCTTAAAAAATGAGGATGCCATGACAAGTGTATCTCGAGGCTTATGCGCCTTTGTGTTTTTGCTGGCCGTCTGGGCAATTTCTATGCCCAAAGGATTCGGTCAGACCGATTGTTCGACAACTACTCCGGGATCAGGAGAGGCCATTCAATGCCGCATGGGAAATCTGCTAACCAAAAACGCGGACGTAATTACCAAGTTGCAGGCCCATTTCGGTTCATGCACGCCTGCGAGCGATCCTAAGTGCCAGGCCTTGCAACGGCACCTGACTCGGGCACAAAATGCGCAGACCCGGGCATCCAACGCCCACAGTCACACCACCGCCGACAATTACAACCAGCTTACGCTAAGCCCCCATTTCAACCGCAACAGCAGTCGCAAGGGCGGGGGTGGCTCGGGCGGAACTCCGCCCGATACCGTAGATACCACCTACGACTCCACCGGCGCCGGCAGCGCTGGGCAGAGCATCAGCGACCAGTTGGACGACGCCAACAACGCGCTGGACGATGCCACCAGCAACCTCGCGAATACGCCCACCACGGAGATCATTCCACCTTTCAAGGCCGGCGCGATCTACGATTTCAGATCGGACGAAGCCTTTCCCGGATGGTTGCACCCGCATCTTGACGAGAACATCTGGATCCCGGCTTTGTTCTCCATCAAGCTGGCGTCCAATGCTCTGGAGTTCGCCGATGTTGCTGCGGAAAAGGCCTGCAATGAAGTGCTGGTGGTGCTAGGCGAAGGCGGGAACGTTTCTGTCGCCTGTGTGCCGCTGGCGCTGGCCAACGCGGCCCTCAAAGCCACTGTCGAGATGATGGAATTTGCCGACTCCGATCTCCTGTACTGGAACGCCAAGGGCGGCTATGTCAACGCGCAGACTGCGGTCGACGTCGGCAATCAGACGGGCGCCATTGTTCAACAGGCGGCCGGCGATACCGCTGAGATCAAAGCCAAAGTCGATGCCATCGCGTTTTACATCGATCACACGCTGACCCCCGATTTGGACCTGATCAACCACAAGCTCGACGTGCTCCAGGCCACGGTCCTTACCAACCAGGCGCTCCTCAAAGAGGTCCTGAAATTGCTGTTGACGCCGGACGGAAGAAAGATGCTCGACTCGACGATCACAACATGCGTGGGTACAGCTTGTCCTGATCCATTGCCGCAATGCGCCGGCGGCGTCTGCGCGTTCCCGTTAAAGTAAGGCCCAGTAAAATGGTATCGAGGGGCACCCGTGGTTCCTTCATCCCGGGTGCCTTCTTGGTTTGAATGCTGTTCTTTAACAAGAGCGCTGCCTGAAATACCCTGACCAGATGAATGCCGCAACAATCCAAAAGAGTGCGAACTCCACCACTGGCCCGCCGACGAAGACAGAGTGCAGTACGAAGGGAATGGGGATCAGCGTAAAAAAAATCGCACTCACCAATGAGGCCGTGCGCCGGCGCGGGCGCGCGAAGTAGAGCAACCAGAGGACCGCCGCCAGGCTCCAGTCAAACGCCGCGTGCCAGGGAGAGTCGCGGACCATCAGGGAGACGATATGGCCATTGCTGAAAGCGAATGACAGCGGGGCGAGCGTCAGGAACAGGCTGACGCCGAACAGCCACGTGCGCCGCCGCAATCCCCAAAAGACGCTCTCCAGGTCGCGTTTCTCCTTTTCTAAGCTGGCCGCGATGGGCCTGGCGGCCCGCAAGGTTTCGAGCGGCGTCGCCGCACTGCGCGCAATGCGTTCGAAGTCGGGGTCCTGACGAAAATAATCCTCGACCAGCACCTTGGTGTCTCCGCTGGCCTCGCCCGCGAAATAAATCGGCAACAAATCCGTGACCACTTCCCGTGTAACGTTCATGATTTTTCTCCTGCGGCGGGAACCAGTTCCCGCCATGCGTTCCTGGTTTGCATCAGCTTCAATCTTGCGCGATGGACCTTCACTTTTGCGGTGACCACCGGGATTCCCAGCGTCTCCGCGATTTCCTCGTAGGGCATTTCGTCGAGCGCGCGCATGAGCAGCACCGTGCGGTCCATCTCCGGCAGTTGCTGCAACGCCGCAAGCACCGCTCGCACTTCCGCGCTCTGTTCCATTTGCGTCTGCGCGCTGGCGCGCGTATCCGGCATGTTCTCGTCCAGCTGCGTGTGGCGCGCGGCCCGTCGCAACACATCGGTATACGCGTTGCGTGCAATGGTGAAAAGATAGCTTTTCACCGTTGGCTGGCGAATGCGGTCAGCCGCCATCCACGCGCGCACAAACGTGTCCGAGGTGATCTCATCCGCCATCACCACATCGCCGCACAAATACAGCGCAAATCGGCGGACATCGCCGGCATAGCGCTCGTAGAGTTTCTCGATGTCCGTCATTTTGTTTGCTGCACACTTACGCGCGAACACTCGAAAGGTTACAGCAAAGGAATCCTCGGGCGGGTGGAAGAACGGCCTTTCAAAGGCCGTGAAAGGGGGTTTCATTAAGAAAATACGCTTCAGCGCTGGCCCGATTGGCCCCCGGTTAGTTGCAGACTGAGGTACAATCGCGGTTGCCGGAAGGCCCAAAATTGAAGATACCGGTCCAACGGGTTTTGCGAAACCTCAGAGTTGGAGGGAACTATGTCTAAGAAACGGTTGATTCTAGGTCTTGTGCTGGTGACAGTGCTCGTGGGGACATCTTTCGCGGGGCTCGGCGGTGACAAGACGAAGTACATTGGCGGAACGGTCTCCTCGCTCAAAGAAGGAGACGAAGGAAAATCGTCCGCCAAGGACACGAAGGTCTTTGTATTTGTAACCGGCGCCAGCCGGCTTGAAATCCCTTACGACAAAGTGGATTCTCTCGAGTACGGCCAAAAAGCCGGCCGCAGAATCGGAGTCGCGGTAGTGATCAATCCGCTCTTCATCTTTTCGAAGAAGCGGCGGCACTTTCTTACCGTCGGGTACACGGACGCCGACGGGAAACAACAGGCGGCCGTATTTGAACTGGGCAAGGACGTAATTCGTGTGACGCTGGCCTCCCTGGAAGCCAGGACGGGCCGCAAGATCGAGTTCCAGGACGAAGAAGCCCGCAAGAGTGGCGCGGGGCACTAAGGATTCACCCATGATTGGTCTTGGTTTAATGGCCGCCATGCTGCTGGCAGCGCAGGCCGCGCCCGCGCCTGCGCAGCAGACCCAGCAAGCGTCGCAAACCCAGCAAGCGCAGCAAACGCAGCAAGCGCCACAGACAAAACCGGACGCAACGCCCGAAGCCAGGGCCGCCAGCGCCGACTCGAACGCCGCCGCTCTGAACACCAAACTGCTCCAGGTGACCCGGATCTACATCGACGATTTTGGGAGCGAGCCCACCGCCAGACAAATCCAGGCCATGGTCGTCAATAGCATCAGCGAGTCGAAACGCTTCATCATTACGGAGAACAAAGACAAGGCCGATGCCATCCTGAAGGGCACGGCGCTGGAAAAATCTTCGCAGGAATTCCACTCCCTCAACGACCAGGCGGCGGCCGCCATATCCCACGGCGCGCACAGCGGCGAAGTCAACGGCACGTTCGCCAATGGGACAGGATCAGTCTCCGGCAGGTCCAGCGGCTATCACTCAGGCAGCGCAATGGCCGCCGACGATTCCACGGCATCCACGGAAACCATCAATGACGCGCGGGTCGCAGTTCGGCTGGTCGCCGCAGACGGCGATGTTATCTGGTCAACCACGCAGGAAAGCCGCGGAGCAAAATACAAAGGGGCCAGCGCGGACGTAGCGGACAAAGTCGTCAAACAACTCATGCGCGATCTGGAAAAACTCCAGGCCGCAGCCGACTCGAATAAACCAAAGTAGAAGCCCGCGGATTACGAGGTTACTTCTCAGCGCGTGCTGCAAAGATCCTCGAATCCCACCGTTCGCAAAAGCAAAATCGCGAACGATGGGCCACCCGCCGGGGTGGTTCATTATGCCAATGAGTCCAGCTGTTTTAGGTAGCAGGTGAAAAAGGGTTTTTCTCTGTATGGCTGTATCTGCTTCTGGTGATCCAGTGAAAATGCCTGAAGCCCACGTCCTTGCGAATAAAGCATTCCGCTGCGGATTTTTGCAATGTCGGAATATGAATAACCCTCTGGAATGTCGAAAAACTCGAAGCAAAACGAAGTGCCGTATGAATACATCGTGCCGTCTTTCATCTCGACAACAAATGCGGTCCAACTCATAACCGTCTCGCCGTGAATTTGCTTCAGGATGGCTAAGGGCCAAGCATACGGCGATGGCCCGACTGCGCTGATTTGGTAATCGTCGATGCGTGATCCGCCTGCCACAAAAGTCTCGACGACCATGTTGTACTGCGAAGGCTGGCTCCGGAGCTGGTCGAAGCGGCGCAGTGCAAGCTCCACCTGCGACTTCCTGCTCTGGAAAACGACGCACGGTAAATGCGTGCCATCCAAAAGGCGCACCGCAGCCCGATAACGATTACCATAAATTCCATCGTCCAAAGGCTCAATGCTGCCTTTCAGGAATTTTGATAACTCGTCCGGGTTAATGTGACGCTGTCGTATAGCCGCCATGGTGTTCCCCTGTCCTGAGCGGAAGATTGCACGCTTTGTTGGCGTTATACCCCTTTGTCTCTGATTGGGCGGAGGCCGTTTGTGCCAACGGCAATTCTACTGTGTGAACGACCGGAAGACTGGGAGTGGAGCAGCTTTCGCCATTACACGACCGGTTGTGTGGGACGAGTAGAGATTGAGTCCGAGTGGACGGCGCGCCGGCGTGAGCGAGCCGAAGCAAAACTCGAGCCGAAGCAAAACTCCCTCCGGCCATAGAACTTCCCTACTCAATATGGCACGTTCCAGGATTTTTCTCGAACAGCGCGGCTCGATTCTGTCTGGTCCGTCGACGCCTCCAGCCACGTGTCATTTCGAGCGCAGCGCCGCAAGAATGGTGGCATTTCCCATGCTGATGGGCGCGGAGTCGAGAAATCCCGAGGATGTGTGTTCCGCCATGCTGATTCAGGGAGTTTCTACGAGAATGTCTGTGCTACGATTTCCGGCATGCGCGACGGTCGCTATTACAAGTTCTGGGTCTACATCCTGACCAGCCGCTCTGGCACGCTCTACGTCGGAGTGACAGGGTTTTTCGACAAGCGTATCCATCAGCACAAGTACGACACGATTGAAGGCTTCACTAAAAAGTATCAGGTGCATCGCCTGGTCTATTACGAAAGCTTCCAACAAGCGCTGGTAGCCATAAACCGCGAGAAACAAATCAAACGCTGGCGCCGGGAAAAGAAGATCTGGCTGATCGAGAAACTGAATCCACGCTGGCAGGACCTGGCGGAGAGTTGGGGTCGGGAAATGAGGTTTCCGGGACAGTTCCTCGTAGAAACTCCCTGAATCAGCATGGTGGTGCAAACATCCTCGGGATTTCTCGACTCCGCGCCCACCAGCACGGAAAAGTAAACGCTCTTGCGGCGCTGCGCTCGAAATGACACGTGGTTACCGTTTCGACAGCCTGGAGATTGAGTCCGAGTGGACGGCGCGCCGACGTGAGCGAGCCGAAGGGAAACTCCCTCCTGCCATAGAAGTTCCCCACTCAAGCCAAACCAGGCTTGAATGGGCCACCAGCCTGGAGAAGCATTGAGACGACTCTGGCCAGTAACGGAATACGAATCCCGTAAAATAAAGAGGTGTGGAGAGGTAAAGAGGTCCGGAGAGGTGCTGACTTGGAGACTTCCAACCCGCTCGACCTAGCATCGACTTCCTCTTCCGGGGCCCAGCCGCAGTTGGAACCTGCCCCGCCCGATCCGAGGGGTTTCAGGTCGCTTTCGAACACTCAAATCCTGATTGCCACCAACGTTCTCATTTTTGCGCTGATGGTATTCCACAGCATATGGCTCTCCGGCGTTCAGCGGTTCCTCGATACTCCCATGGGCACTGATTTCAACGACAAGGTGTTGCTTTTGTGGGGCAGCGACTATGGCCCGCTCTCGCTCGGGGGCCAGTATTGGCGGGTACTGACTTGCCCGTTCGTGCACTTCAACATTTTCCACCTGGCAGGCAACATGCTGTTCTTGTGGCGCCTGGGAAAACCGTTGGATCGGCTATTGAGCAGGACGCAGACGCTTTTCATCTACCTGTTTACTGGCGCTGCGGCTTCCCTGACAAGCCTGGCTTGGCACCCGACACATCTCACCGCCGGCGCTTCTGGCGCAATTTTTGGACAATCTGGAGTCCTGATTGCGTTGCTTGCGCTTGCCAGGCTCAATCTCCCTCGGCGCCAGATCCTTGGCATCCTGCTCTGGATCGTGTTGCTAATGCCATTCGAACTGCTCTTTGGCCATTTCTCCAAGGGAACCGACTATGCCGCCCATGCGGGTGGGCTGGTGAGCGGCCTTGCCATCGGAGTTCTTCTTGCATGGATCCTCCGCGGTTCTCCTTTGGAGAGTGCGGCTCGCCAACGCAGGGTGCTGGCTCTCACGGCCTTAACCCTTATTCTGAGTTTCGGCGGCGTGATTGCCCTGCGCTACAAGGTCGTCAGGCAGTACCGCCAAAGGTTGGAAATGAAGGCCTTCCTCATTGCAGCCGAAAAAGAAGCAATCTCGAAAAACCCAAACGATGCAGCGGCTCATAAGAAACTAGCGTCCGAATACTTTTTGCAGTCGGAATATGACGAAGCCGCGAATGAACTCCGCCGCGCGCTTGAGATCAAGCCGGGAGATCCCGACACGCTGTCTCAGCTGGCCTGGACTTACATGGCGATGGGGCGTGCCAGTGACGCTATCCAACTTTTCCGGGAAAACCTCTCGCAGGGTCCTGCGACGGCCGATAAATACGCATCCTTTTCCCTGTTGCTGGAGCTGACGGGCAGCTTGAACGAAGCGGAGGAGATGGCCAGGAAGGCTGTGGCGCTCGACAATCGATCCAAGCGGTGCCATCAACAGCTCGCTTCAGTTTTGTCGCAATTGCAAAAAACCGAAGAGGCTGAACGCGAACGCAAACTGGCGGACCAGCTTCCGGAACCCCAATAGTCTAGACCGTGTATCATCCCTACTCGGCCCGATTGCCAACCCGTGGGGCACAGACGGGGCGTTACCTGAAGAAAAGATGACAGGCTCCAAAGAAACAAGAATCATCGGCGAAGATTCTCTGCTGGCGTTTTCCAGCGGACCCGCCACCCGGAAAACCAGAAACCCGGCCCAGACACGGAGGGAGTATTATGCAGATGGTCGTTGAAGCTAGTAGAGAAGGGACAGCCTGAACTGCGCGATTATTCTTTCTCATTCAGACGAGACGTTTTCTATTGCTTTGTCTGGAGCTACTTTCCTTCTCGCGTATGTTAGATTTTGCCCATATGCAAAATTCAGATGACCAGCGCTGGCGCAACCTCACCGGCGGCTATCGAATGCCGTTTGATCCGCGACCTCTACTCGCGAAGCTCGAAGCTGGACAGGACACCGAATCGACATGGCACAAACTTTGGAACGAACTGCACCACCAAGGGGACGTTGGCGATGCCTCGTACGCTGCGATGCCTCTCCTCGTGGACATTTATCGTAAGCAAGGTGTCACGGACTGGAACACGTACGCGATGGTAGCGACCATCGAATTGGCTCGAACGCAAGGTCGCAATCCAGAACTGCCGGAGTGGCTGAAGACTGAGTATTTCCGAGCGATTCGTGAACTAGCTGAGATCGGCGCAGCGGAGGTGTCCCGCGCCGAGGAAGCAGAAACGGTACGCACTATACTCAGCATCATCGCCATCGCGAAAGGTCTTCGTACTCACGCAAAGTTTCTCATAGAGTACACCGAGGACGAACTGCTCGAAATCGATTCGCAGCGTTGAAGGTCGTTGGAAACCAGCACTCAATCCGATCTGAGCGCCTATCCCACGAATACTTCACAAAATCATTAACGGGTAGCGGATATGACTAATGAGACCAAACAGATAGAGCTGAGGGCCAAATTGGAACACCTTCGAGCCATTCTCGCCGAAGGACAATGCGCCCACGGCTATGTCACTCTTTTCGACGAGTTTGTTCGTGAGGCAGAATTCGATCTCGCGTTGCATTGCGTATGTGATTACCTGCTCGAGAAAGAAACCGCCCCACCAGCAGCCACCGTAACAGACCAAATCCATGCGCTCCATGTAGCAATGGGACTCAACGATGATTGCATTAACCGCCTATGCGAGAAGGTAGCCGCCTTCAGCGACCTTGGGACAGTAGTGAAGGGCGAGGGGCCGAGCGAACCGTGAGCGATGGACGGTGAACCCGTGGCGGACAGACGGGACGTTACCTGAAGAAAAGGTGACAGGCTCCAAAGAAACAAGAATCATCGGCGACGATTCTCTGCTGGCGTTTCCAGCGGACTCGCCACCCAGAAAACCCGAAACCCGGCCCAGACACGGAGGGAGTATTATGCAGATGGTCGTTGAAGCTGTCGTTGAAGATAAAGAAAGCTGGGTAAGAGAGCAATGCCTGAGTCCATTGATTGGCCGCGACGTCCGCGACGCCGTGCCCGCCGCCTGCTTATCATTCTCGCCGTCATCGCTGTAGTCGTTGTCGGCTCTCGAATATTTTCTTCTTATTACGTCGACGCGCTCTGGTTCGGGTCTCTGGGCTTCGGGGACGTCTTCTGGAAAAAATTGGACATTCAGTGGGTGGTCTTCGCGATATTTGCCGCGGCCACATTTCTGGTCCTTTACGGATCGTTCCTGGCCCTGAAGCGGGCGCACTCCGCCGACTTGCGGAGCAGTCAAACGATTTTCATCGGCGGACAGCCGGTGCAAGTGCCGGTCGAGCCTGTCCTGCGCATCGTCGGGCTGGGCGTTTCTTTGGTCGTCGCCTTGGGGACCGGGCTCGCGATGATGGCGGAGTGGCCGGCACTGGCGCTGTATTGGTACGCGCCGCGCATGACCGGCGCCGTTATAGATCCGATATTTGGCAAGCCGCTGAATTTTTATCTTTTTACTCTTCCCGCGTGGCAACTCATTGCCGGCTGGCTGATGACCCTGGCTGTGATTACCTGCGTGATGGCCGTTATCTTTATCATCATCACCGGAAGCGCCCGCGCACTCGCCGGACGGCGCGGCAGCGACATTCCCTGGCGCGGACTTTCCATCACGTTTGGGTTTTTCCTGCTGACCTTCGCCATGCGCGTGTATCTCGGCCGGTTCGAGCGACTGCTGGAGGACCACACCATCTTTGCCGGCGTGACTTATACGGATGACCACGTCTGGCTTCCCGGCATGCTCTTCATTTGTTTAGCGCTGGTCCTCGGCGCGGTGATTTCCGCCGTCAACGCCGTGTTCGTGGGACGCGTGCGCTGGCTGGTCACAGCGGTGCTTCCGGCCGCAGTGTGTTATCTGGTCCTCCAGGTATGCGGCTGGTACGTCAACAGCTTTGTCGTGAAACCCAACGAACTGGTCCGCGAGCAACCCTACATTGCCCACAACATCGAGTTGACACGGCAGGCCTACGGGTTGGACCAGGTCGTGCAACGCGAGTTTCCGGCGGAGACGACTGTCGAGGCGGCCGATCCGGCGAACAATCAGGCTACGCTTCAGAACATACGGCTCTGGGACTGGCGGGCCCTTCAGGACACTCTCCGCCAGATCCAGGAGATCCGTACGTATTACGATTTCCCCGACATCGACATTGACCGCTATGAAATCAACGGCACGATTCGCCAGGTGATGCTCGCCACCCGGGAGTTGAACGTCGAGAAGCTCCCGGAGAGCAGCCGCAACTGGATCAACGAGAAGTTGATCTACACGCACGGCTACGGCATCACGATGAACCCTGTGAACGGCTTCACGCCGGAAGGGCTGCCCACGCTGATTTTGAGCAACATGCCGGTCCAGAGCACGGTACCCGGTCTCAGCGTCGCGCGGCCGGAGATTTATTTCGGTGAGCTAACGAACACCGACGTGTACGTGAACACGCGGCAGCAGGAGTTCAATTACCCGCAAGGCCAGACCAACAACCTCACGTCCTACCAGGGCAAAGGCGGCATGGTTCTCGGCGGTTTGTTGCGCCGGCTCAGCATCGCGCTCGACCGCGGCGATTTCGGGAAGCTGCCGTTCAGCGATGACATCAACAAAGACAGCCGGCTGCTGATGCGGCGCAACGTGCGCGATCGCGTGACGGCGCTGGCCCCGTTCCTTACATTCGACCCCGACCCGTATATCGTGCTCAGCAGCGACGGCCGGTTGTCATGGATCATGGACGCGTTCACGACGTCCGACGGCTATCCGTATTCGCGCCACTACCGTCTCGACGGCGATCCCGTCAACTACATGCGGAACAGCGTTAAGGTGGTCATCGACGCCTATGACGGAACCACGACTTTTTACGTGTTCGATACGGACGACCCGATCATCACGGCGTATCGCCGCATCTTTCCCGCACTCTTCAAAGACGCGGCGCAGATGCCGCCGGAGCTTCGTAAACACGTGCGCTATCCCGAGGTGCTGCTCAAGCTCCAGGCCAGCGTGTACGGTCTGTATCACATGACGGACCCGGCGATGTTCTACAACCGCGAGGACCTGTGGACGGTCGCCAGTGGACTCGGCGTGGACGCCGAAGGGAAGCCAACCGCGGTGCCGATGGAGCCAAATTTCGTGCTGATGAAGCTTCCCGGCGAAAGCGGCATGGAGTTTGTGGAGATTCTGCCGTTTACGCCCGCCAACCGGAACAATATGATCGGCTGGATCGCCGGGCGAAGCGACGGCGCGCACTACGGTACATCGGTGGTCTACGACTTTCCGAAAACCAAGCTGGTCGACGGGCCGCAGCAGATCGAAGCGCGAATTGACCAGAACGCTCAGCTCTCCGGACAATTGACGCTGTGGAACCAGCAAGGCTCGCACGTGAAGCGCGGAGCGCTGCTGGTGATTCCAACCGGGCGCGCGCTGTTGTACGCCGAGCCCATCTACCTGCAGGCAGAACGGAGCCCCATGCCCGAATTGCGCCTAGTCGTGCTCGCTCTGCAGGACCGGCTCGCCTACGGACCAACCTTCGAGTCGGCGATGAACGCCCTTTTTGGAGGAGGCGTCTCGTCAATGAGCTCCAATGCCGCCTCCGCGGCGGTGCCATCCGCGCCGGGATCCGCCGCGGCATCCACCGCAAACCAGCCCGCAACGGATCGCGACGCGCTCATCGCGGCAGCGGCCAAAGACCTTGCTGACTATCAGCGCCTGACGGCGGAAGGAAAACTCGGCGAGGCTGGGCAAAAGCTTGAACAGCTAAAGCATACTCTCGAAAAGCTGAACACACGGCAAAGATGATGGAACACCTTACCGCCGGCTACGCTGATGACGCAGATGGGAAGAAAGCAATTGGCCAGAACCTGGACACCGGCGAGGCCACCCGGTCCCTGCGATGCCGTTCAACCCCTGTCATTTCGAGCGCAGCGCCGCCAAAATATCTTCCTTTTCCGAGCTGACGGGCGCGGAGTCGAGATTGAGGCGCATTGGCGGCGTCTGAGCCGCCAGACGAAATCCCGAGCGTGGCCGAGGGAACTTGTATCCCGAGAATGGTCGCACTACCATGCTGATTGAGGGAGTTTCTACGAGGGACTGTCCCGGAAACCTGATCTCCCGAATTCCGATCCAATGGCGCACTTGCCGCTGAGTCCTCCCAAGCCATCATTGCTAGGGAGACCTTAATAATGGAGAATATCGGAAATGGCGGGTTTACCCAACACACTGAATGAGTCCTTAAGCCAGATCAAAGGAAGAGCTCTCAGTTCAGTGGAATTCGTGCAGGACTATGTTCACCTTCGGTTCGACGGGGCTTTTCTGACGGCCTACACTTGGCCGTATTTGACGGTGGGGGTGAAAACCTTTTCATGGGGTGAAGGGTCGTACAAAGACTCGCTATGTTCGCAAATTGGTATCCAGGTGAGGGATGCGAACATTGTCCAGGGCAGGGCTCTCTCGATTTTCTTTGAGGACGGCGCGATCCTCACAGTTTCCCTCCGAGATAGCGATTATCGTGGTCCCGAGGCGGTACAGTTCTCTAGCAATGACGGTGCCGTTTGGGTTGTTTAGGACGGGACAATTTCTTCGGTGTCCATTTTGGGTAGATTCCTCAACAAACATTCTACCGAGGTAACCCGGGGACGGGGCGTTTTCCCAGTTTTCTCGGGTTTGAAACCAACAACGCCCCATCCCACAATGCACGCGCACCGGCAGTCCGGTCGAAAAACTCAGTCAATATTGCCGCTGGGTGATCGATACGGTTGACCAGTGAGGGCCGGGTTGCCGCCACGGTTCTTTCAGCTCACGCGGTTGGTTAAATGTGAAACTGAGTGTGGTTCCGAGACGATCAGCGGCAGGAGATATATGATCGAAAGCAAAACTAAGACTACGCCGACAACCCGAAGCAGAACTGTCATGATCTTAGTATTCCGCGCCCGCCATTCCGGAGTTGGCGGCGGATTGATGTTGGGATGACGTTCACGCAGACCAGTGGTCCAGGCGTTGTAGCGAACGGACAGGGCGGCAGCTCGGACGACAAGAGTCAGCCCGATAGTGGCGTATCCGGCGCCGAAAATCCAATTCACGCTGCCCCTCCTTGCATCTTGGCCTCCAGTAATCCTGCATGAAGTCCCGCATCGCGCCTCATCTCTTTCGCATGGGGCATTGACCAGGTGCGTCCTGCTTCGAAATCAATTGCCAATTGCTCTCTTTCTCATCTGCGTCATCAGCGTAAATCAGCGGTAAGATTTTTTGGTTTTGTTCTTGCCTGGCCAATTGCCAATTGCTAATTGCTTCTTTTTGCTGATTGCTGTTTCTACGCTACTTCGTGGGGGGCCGTAATCCGAAGTCGGTTCCGTGTTCGAAGTGACTTTCAACGCGTTCATGACTGAACGGGAGTTCCGGCTGGGGCAAAATAACCGAGCAGACGACCTCATGGCCGGCAACCTGCGCCGTCAGAAACACTCTCCCTTCCGGAAGGTCAGAGTAGGTGAATTTCACGAGCTGACCGCCGTGATTCACCTTTGTCCATTCATCGTTCATTTGTTTTTGTCCGGCCTAAGTATCGCACGCTGAGAGACGCTTGCAGCCGGCTTTAAAACCAGGGAAAAACCAGAAAAAAGACCATCACGTAACCCATTGAAAACACAGACAAATTAGCTCTTGCATTTCGCTATAGTTTCGCGGTACCATGCGCGCCGCATTGGGAGCAATTAGCAGTTGGCAAATGGCAATTAGCCAGAGAAAACCAACAGCCGGCCCCGCCCAGGCGGACCGTGGAACGATCTTTGAAAACCTAAAGCGAGGAAAACCATAGAACCTTACCACTGATGACACTGATTCTGACTGATCAAGAACATCAGCGTTATCGGTGGTATCAGTGGTATGGTTTTTCGATCGCGGCGATCACGTGCGATGAGGGCGATCACGGCGATTCCCCCCTGTTCTTCCCCTGTTACTCCCCTGTTCCTTCCCTGTTACGAATCGACTCCGTCGGGGAAAAAGGTTCACGAAAGGCCCGTGGAATCGAGGTTTTGCATGTCTGGAGTATCCAAGCACTCGAATTCTCCCCTGTTTTTTTCCCTGTTAGCAGGGGAGATCGGCCGAGCGGTCAAAAAGGAAATTGGGGTGGGTAGTGGGGGTCGAACCCACGACATCCAGAGCCACAGTCTGGCGTTCTGCCACTGAACTATACCCACCGTCGGGAGGAGCTTCTATTTTACACGATTGCCAATTGCTGATTGCTGACGCTGATTTGCTGACTGCTGATTTGTTAATTGACGCCGCAGGAGCCCGGGCCGCGTGGATCGCCGCAGCTGCCGCACGCTTCGCCGGCGGCCGCTGTTTGCGATGGCGTTTTCTCTCCGCCCACGGCGAACGTGGAAAGTTGTTGCTCCAGCTTCTTGCTCTCGCATTTGGGGCATTGGGATTTTTGCCCGTGCAAGACGATGGCTTCAAACCGGTGGTCGCACTTGGCGCAGATGTATTCAAAAATCGGCATAAGGAGTAAGGTCGGTTAAAATCACTTGCAGCACCGATTATAAAATGTCGCAAAGAACAGTTCCACCTGAATTCGAGTCCTTCGTGCCCCGGCGGTTTCTGCGCAACCGGCACGCGCAGACCCTGGCGGGAAACTTTCTGCGTCGGGAAAGCCGCTTGCCGGAGCCCGAGGCCAGGCTGTTTGCGATCGAAAAAGACGTTCAGGTGCTCTGCCATTGTCACTGGCAACCGCGGCGCGAAGAGCATGGCACGGTGGTGATCGTGCAT
>Ga0210407_10001187_pt1 | contig 25211 bp, 20 predicted proteins | sample IncBWC27MmetaG_FD_150860 | JGI IMG/M metagenome (GOLD analysis project Ga0210407, IMG submission 150860) | Forest soil microbial communities from Barre Woods Harvard Forest LTER site, Petersham, Massachusetts, United States - Inc-BW-C-27-M | ecosystem: Environmental > Terrestrial > Soil >... | reverse complement strand
GGAAACAGCGTAATGAACGGTTCTCCCAACAACACATTGCGCTACGATCCGTTGGGCAACCTGCTCCCGGACGGTGAGGACACTGCGCAGAGCTACACTCGCACGAAGGACGATTTCAGCGAGTGGCAACCCGGGTTCACATTAGGTGGGCCGGTCAAGAAGGATCGCCTGTGGTTCTTTGTAGGGTCTGGGCCGTTGCTCGATTCCACCTCCAGAACAGTGAACTTCAACCCTTCCGTTTGTAGTACCGATCCGGTGGCGACCCCGCACTGCATAAATACGGCTCTGGGGAAACAGACATTCAAGCAGCAAGACAAGTTCTACTTCACGACTGCACGTCTTGACGCTGTCTTGACGCAGAAGGTTCGCCTCTTCGGTTCCTGGCTCTATCAATATGAGCACCTCGACGGGAATGCTCTGCCGAGACGAGATCCGCAACCCGGCCAAGGTCTCCTGAACTCGTCAATTACGGTTCTCAATCCATTGGCACAGTTCTCCCACGCCTACGGGTATTCGCAGCCTAACTCGACCTATAACTTCGGCGCAGATATTACGTTGACTCCGAAGATTGTCGCGACCACTCGGTTCGGGTACTTCTTCACGAATTATCACGATTTTGGTTGGCCGACATCGACTTCGGACCTGTTGTGGGAGACGAGCGGTTCGGGGACGCTTCAGAATTGCACACCACAGCCCTGTACTGCCTCTGTGCCAAACCAAGCTAATGTCCAGCAGTCTACCGGGTTCGCCACTTCGCCATATGACTCGAGCTTCACTAGGGTCAACGCCAGCAAGCACTACCAGTTCGACCAGGATGTGGCTTACTTCAAGAGCGGTTGGGCCGGGACGCACAACTTCAAGGCCGGCTACCAACTAAACAAGCTGTCCAACGTGATCAATCAGAACGGCAACGTGCCACAAGTGCAGTTCTTCCCTGGCTCAAAACAGAGCTACTCGTCATCTACGACTACGGGTGGAACAAACTGCGCTGCGCTCATAACCGAATGGGGCAACTGCGCCGGCCAGTACGGCTATGTTACGGTCAGCGACTTTGCCACCATCCTGCCGAAACCCGCGATCGATTGGAACCATGCGCTGTTCGTGCAGGACGATTGGACGGTCGGTCATGGTCTGACCCTTAATCTCGGTATCCGCGTCGAAAAGGAGAGCCTGCCGGTGCCCGCGGGTCTGCAACAGGCTGGCGTAGTCCCGCCCGCATCCATCAACTTCCCGTGGAGCGACAAGGTCGCTCCACGCTTGGGAGCCGCTTGGGGCCCGGCGAACGGAAAGTTAAAGGTATTCGGCAGTTATGGTGTGGTTAACGACGTCATGAAGCTGCTGCTGGCCCAGACTTCCTGGGGAGCGCAGGTGTTTGAGAACTGCACCTATCCTCTTGGACCTAATTCGAGCGGAGGTTTCGCCTTCTCAGACATCACCACAACTTTCGTCAACAATCGGGCCTGCCCGAATGGGAGTTCGACCACGGGAGCGAACTTCACCGGCCCCACACCAGTATCCTTGACGGACGCTGGTACAGGTGTTTCGTTGATCGAGAACGTCAACCTGCGTCCATGGGAACCCGTAGCCCACGGAGTGAAACCGTACCGCCAACATGAGTTTGTGTTCGGCGTCGACTATCAGGTCGCGAAGGACTGGGCCTTCGAAGCCCGTTATGACCGCCGCCGTCTCGACCATGTGATTGAGGATGCGTCGTTGGCCGACCCCTCCCACTTCGAGATGTACACCATCGTGAATCCCGGTGAAGGGGTGAACTCTACAATCGACGGCTACGCCAATTACCTTGGGTCATTGGGGTCGGCCTACGGAATCCCGAACTTCGCATTTAACCCCGCAGCCTTTGGAACATGCACGAGCTGTCCGCCAAACCCGAAAGCAGTCCGCAACTATGACGGGGTAGAGTTGCGGTTGACGAAAGCTACAAGCCACGGCTGGGCAGGTATGTTCAGCTATACCTACAGCAGCCTTTGGGGTAATTACACTGGGCTGACGACCACCGACCAGATCGACGGTGGTACCGTCGGACGCGACTCGCCGGACACGACCCGCGCCTTCGACGAGCCCTTCTACTACTTCGGTGCGAACGGCAAATCAAACAATGGGCCTCTGCCTACGGACCGTCCGAACACGTTCAAGGGCAACGTGTACTATGTACTGCCTTGGAAGGGTGGGAAGACAACTTTCGGTCTCTTCCAATCCGCTTACCAGGGTACCCCGTTAAGCGCGTACACGGATTTCGGGTTGGCTTGCTGCAACGAGCCAATTGAGGCTCTTTACCCCTTCGGTCGTGGGAAGTTGGCGCCTATCACTGTGGACTCTGCTGGCAACGTCACCATAGGTACTCCGTACAGCGCTCGTACGCCCTGGTTCACGCAGAGCGACTTAAACATCGCGCATGCCGTCAGGGTCAACAAGAACAACGAGAACCAGTTGCTCACGTTCCAGGCGACCTTTATTAACGTGTTGAATCAGCACTCCGTCGTCAACCAGTACACGGGCTTTAACTCGATCTACAATTCGAGTTCAGTATTCCCGGACCAGATCTTCTTCGACGGCGCTGGTTTCTACCAGTTAATGGAGACTGGATATAACCTGCAGAGCGCGCTCAATTCCCAAGCCAATGGAACCTGCGAGGCTTGCGTAATCTTCAACGGCGGGATAAGTCCTGGGATTCCTCTTGGTTTGATTAAGAGCTCCCAATACCAGCAGCCGAACCTGTGGCAGCTCTCGCGCAACATTCGTTTGGGAGTTACATTTAGCTTCTAGCTTTACTTGTTCACGTTCAGGGAGCCGGAATTACCGGCTCCCTTTTTTTTGTCTCCGACTCAGGCCGCTCATCCCCCAAACATGGGGTAGTGGCTGGCGGCGGCCATGAAGAAAAGCATCGGGATGGACAGGAACGCGTTGGTACGCGAGGCCAGGAAGGCCATGCGGGCCATACGTTTCGACTCGGGCGGAATCGCGGCGCCCGTTTCGGCGTTGGCCTTAGTCCAGGCGATGATGCGCTTCTGAATCCGCCAGATCACGCCCCAGACGTTCAGCAGCATCATCCAGCCGAGGCCGCCGCCGATGCCGATCGAGAGCAGGCGATTGCTTTCCCATCCGTGCGTATTCAGGTGCAGGAAGAAGTGGGCGGAGTGGGCGACGATGATCGCGACGAGAATGGCGAGGACCCAGCCATTGTCGAGCAGGCCTTTGCCGGGCAGCAGTAGCGCGTAGAGGATGCCCCAGGTCGTGGTCCAGATCAAAATGAAGCTTGCCAGAGCCATGGTTGGGGCTGCGCCGGCGTTGCGCGCGTCGGTGGCGACGATCTGTCCCCAGTAGGCGAGGCCGGCGAGCACAGTGACTACGGCGCTCCACCGGAACCACCACAGGGCGCGCGTCATCAGGTTGGGCAGGACTTTGCCTTTGGTCGCGGGGTCGAGTTCCTTCATGAGCGGGACATTCACTAGATTGAAGAAGTACAACAGGCCGACCCAGGTGATACCGGCGAGAAGGTGGACCCAGCGGAGAAGCATTAGGAAGTTGGTCTGGGTGTCTTGGGGAAATGAAAAATCCGCATTAATGAACATGGGTAAAAGTCCTCCGGGGGAATTTGTGACGCGGAGAACTGTACAGGAAAGGGAAGGGCAGTGCTAGTGGGCAGTGACTAGTTGCTAGTTATCAGAGGCTGTGTCGGCGGTTTGAACTGACCGCTGGCCACTGCACACCAGCCACTGGTTTCTTACTTCAGCGCGCTTAGCCTTGCGCTCAGGCGGGACTTATAGCGGGCGGCGGTATTTTTGTGGAGCACGCCCTTTTGGATGGCCTTGTCTAGGGCAGAAACGGTCTTGCGGAAAATCTGTTGCGCAGAGGCCTTGTCGCCTTTGACCAACGCTTCACGCAGGCCGCGGAGTTCGGAGCGCAGGCGCGAACTGTTGCTGCGGTTCCGCGCGGTGCGGGTTTCGGTTTGACGGGCACGCTTCAACGCTGAAAAATGGTCTGCCATTGCAGTAATTGCCTTTAACGAAAGATTTCCAGCAGAGAGGTGTCCCCGAGGGGGGATGTCCCGGCAGGTCTCGAATAAGCTATTTTACGAGAATGAGTTGCGCGGGTCAATGTTGATGAGTCTGGGCGGCGCCGTCACTCAGCCAAGGCTTGAGGAAATCGGTAATTTACAGCGGTTGACGGTGGCCTACGACGAGGAATAGGCTTTTAACAGAACCTTTATCTGCCCACTCCATGCGGCGAAGTACAATCCGAGAGAGAAGACGTGCGCTGGACAACGGCGACTTCTTGGGCCTCCTGATGACATCTAAACACTGCGGCAACAGCGGCGCTTTTGCGCGTGAGGATATCTGCGAATCTGAATGAAGAAAAGCATTGAAATCAGCCCGAACATTGAAACCCTCTTCGGCACTCGGGACGAGAATCTGCATGTGCTCGAAGACGGCCTGAACCTGAACATTGATCTTCGCTCCAATGCGGTCGAACTGGAAGGCACGCCCCGCGACGTGGCCCGCGCCGAGCAGGTTTTTTCCGACTACGACCAACTGCAGCGCTCCGGACACGCCTTCAACAATGGCGACTTGAACAGCATGTTGCGGGTGCTGGTGGCGGACCCGAAGACCACGCTGCGAGGACTGGCCGAAGCGGGCCGCCAGCGGTCTTTTGGGCGTCGAACCGTACAACCAAAAAGTCCGAACCAGCGGCGGTATCTGGAAGCCATCGAGAGCCACGACATGGTTTTCGGCGTCGGCCCGGCGGGGACGGGCAAGACTTATCTGGCGGTGGCGATGGCGATTTCCGCGTTGCTATCCAAGCGGGTGAATCGGATTATTCTGGCGCGGCCGGCGGTCGAGGCCGGCGAGCGGTTAGGGTTTTTGCCGGGAACGTTGCAGGAAAAAATCGATCCCTATCTGCGGCCTCTTTATGACGCGCTCTATGACATGCTGGATCCGGAGAAGGTGGACCGCTATCTGGAGAAAAATGTCATTGAGATCGCGCCGATTGCATTCATGCGCGGACGAACGCTGAATGATTCGTTCGTGATTTTGGACGAAGCACAGAACACGACTTCAGAACAGATGAAAATGTTTGTGACCCGCCTGGGATTCAATTCCAAGGCGGTCATTACTGGAGACGTCACACAAATTGATCTGCCCAGCGCGCGCCGCAGTGGATTGCTGGAAGCGATGGAAGTGCTCAAGAATGTTCAGGGGCTGTCGTTTGTGTATTTCGACGAGGCAGACGTGGTGCGGCATCATCTGGTGCAGAGGATTGTTCGCGCCTACGATGAGCACAAGACCCGGAGCGCCGAGCAGATGTCGCTGCTCGAATCGAAGGGCGCGGGCAATGGGAATGGCGCGGCCGCGAACGAGCACCGCAGCGGCACGCCAGTAACCGAACCAGCGGCAGAATAAAGATGGTTTAAGCGGGAGGGCAGCGAAGCCCTCCCTTTTATTTTTGATCTCAAGTTTATAAATGACACCGACCATCATTCTTAAGCGGCCGGTAAGAGGGATGAGCCAGCGGGCGCTGACGGAGTTTGTGACGCAGGCCTGCCGCGCTGCGGGGCTGAAAGGGTCGGCGACGGTGATGGTAACGAACAGCCGCGAGATGCGATCCCTGAACTCGCAGTTTCGCGGGAAGAAAAGGGCTACGGATGTGCTGTCATTTCCGTCGGCTCTGGACAATGGCGTTGCCGGAGACATCGCGGTTTCTCTCGATATCGCGGCCCGCAACGCGCAGTTTTTGGGGCATTCGGTTGGTCAGGAAGTACAGATTCTCGTCCTGCACGGAATTCTGCATCTGGCGGGGTATGATCATGCAAGAGATCAGGGAGAAATGGCGGAGCGGGAGCGGCAGTTGCGGCGGCGGTTCAAGCTTCCGACGGGATTGATCGAGCGGGAAGAATCGGATGGTCTGAAAAAACATTAGATGAATTATGCGATCACAGTCACGTTGCTGGTGCTGCTGGCGCTACTGACCCTGTCGTCTTACGTCGAGCGCGTTTATGCTGAGATCGGCAAATTCCTTTCGCGCGAATTTCAAGACAACATTGACGCGTTCGAGCAGCAGGTCGAGCCGAAGCTGAAAGTGAGCCGCTCGCGAGCGTCGCTTTCCATGTCAGTGTTGACGCCCCTGCTGATGGCGGCAATTGCGATGGTGGTTGGCTTCGGGGTGTTCCGGGCCGGCGAGTGGGAAGTGGAGGAGATCCTCGAATCCGCGCTCGGACTGATCCTGATCGTGATCGTTTTCAACCGATTCCTGCCTTTCGTTTTTTTCTCGCGCACAAAAGGTGAGTGGCTGACGCGATGGGTGCTGTTGTTGCGAGTGCTCATTTATCTGGTGCTTCCGGTCACGCTGATTCTGGGTTTTCTGCAATCGGTGACAGCTTTGACACGGGAGCACTCGGATGAACAGCCGGAGACCCAGGCTGAGGCGGTGGATGCGCTGATCGAGGCGGGACGGGAAGAAGGCATTCTGGATGATAGCAATCGCGACTTGATCCAGTCGGTGGTGCAGTTCAGCGAGAAGACGGTACGCGAGGCCATGAAGCCGCGTCCGGAAATGGTGACGGTGGCGGCGGACACCAGCGTGGAGCGTTTTATCGAATTGCTGCGGGTGAAGCCGTTTTCCCGCGTGCCGGTGTTCGAGGGCAGCATTGACAACATTGTGGGCATCGTCTTCGCGCAGGACGTGCTGCAGGTGCGGGATTCCGAAGCCCACAGCCGGACGGTGGATTCGCTCATGCGCAAGGACGTCTACTTCGTGCCCGAGACCAAGCTGGGGACCGACCTGCTGCGCGAGATGCAGAAGAACAAAGTCCGCATGGCGATTGTGATTGACGAATACGGCGGTGTGGCTGGGTTGGTGACTATCGAAGACCTGGTTGAAGAAATTGTCGGCGAGATCAGCGATGAGCATGAACCGGCACAGATCGTGCGTGAAAACGACACCTCGTTTGTCGTCCCCGGCAATATGGACGTGGACCGGTTGGAAGAATTGCTGGGCGTGCGTCCCGACCGCAAAGGCGCTGCCACGGTGGCCGGTCTGGTAAGCGAATTGGCCGGACGCATTCCGAAAAAAGGCGAAATCATTGAAGAAGATGGTCTGCGCCTGGAGGTTTTGCAGGCCAGTGACCGGCGGGTAGAGCGGGTGCGGGTTTCGGTGGCACATCCCGAACAGATGAAATTGATTTAGGAAAGTTATCTAGGAAGTTTGTCCAACCTTATGTCCTTCCGCTCTGGTTTTGTGTGCATACTCGGACGCCCTAACGCAGGCAAGTCCACGCTGTTGAACGCGCTCGCCGGCGAGAAACTGGCGATTGTCAGTCCCAAGCCGCAGACCACGCGCACCCGCGTGCTGGGTGTGATTCATGTTCTCAAGAAAAAAGGCAGGTCCGGAGCGCAGGTAGTGTTGCTGGATACGCCCGGCGTACACCGCGCCGAAACTTCTTTGGGACGGAAAATGATGGGCGACGTGCGCGAAGCCATGAACGGATGCGACCTGGTGTTAATGATCGTGGATGCGGCGAGGAAGTCCGATCCGTCCGATCAGTTACTGGTCAGTCTAGTGAAGCAGAGCAAGACGCCGGCATTTCTTCTTCCCAATAAAATTGATCTGCTGGGGGCGGAGAAACATAAACTGCTGCCGATCATTGAGCAGTATTCGAAGCAGCATGAATTCAAGGAGATCATTCCGATATCGGCCCGCAAAAAAGAAGGTCTGGATGTGCTACTGGATAAGATGATCGCGGCGCTTCCGGAAGGCCCGCGCTACTTCCCGGAAGATCAGATTACCGACCAACCGGCACGGTTCATGGTGGCGGAACTGATTCGCGAGCAAGTGCTGATGGCCACCACTGAAGAAGTACCGCATTCGGTGACTGTAGTGGTGGAGCAATTCGAAGAAGGCGAGAAATTGACCCGGATTGCGGCGGCGATATTTTGCGAACGGGAAAGTCAGAAGGGAATATTGATTGGACGGCAAGGGCAGATGTTGAAAAAAGTTGGGACCGCGGCGCGGCTGGAAATCGAGCGCATGCTGGGGACGAAAGTGTTTCTGGAATTGTTCGTGAAGGTACAGGCGAAGTGGCGGGATTCGCGCGCGTTTGTGGAGGAGATGGATTGGCGGAGGCAGTTGGAGCATTTGGTGACGGCCGAACCGCGTTCGTGAGCGAATGCCCGTCCCACCCGTCATGGCACTTCCGTGCCGGGCTTTCACATACCGCCGCTTGGCGGCTGGGGCGTTACGTTTCTTTTAGCTTTATGGCGGCGCAAGCGGAAAGCAGGTTCCCTTCGACTTCGCTCAGGGCAGGCTCTCGACTGCGCAGTACGATTCGCTTTGCGAATCACGCTGCTTCGCTCGGAATGACAGGGTGTCTTAAGAAAGCTATTCCTTCACTGCAATCCCCAGAGTCTTCATTTTCCGGTAGAGGTGACTGCGTTCCAGGCCGAGGACTTCCGCGGTGCGGCTGATGTTGCCGTGGTTGTCGTCTAGTTTTTTCAGGATGTAGTCGCGCTCGTAGGCGGTCCTTGCCTGGTGCAGGGTCAGGAAGTCGGCGCCGGCGCGGCGGTTGCCGTCGCGGTACACCAGCGGAGGGAGATGCTTGCGCTCGAAGCGGGTGGTGGTGGGATTCATGATCACGATGCGCTCGATTACGTTGCGCAGTTCGCGAACGTTGCCGGGCCAGGAGTAACGCATCAGGGTTTCGATTGCGTCGTCGGTGATTTCGCGCGGACGGCGGCCATACTGGCCGGAAAATTCCTTTAAAAAATGGCGAGCCAAGAGCGGGATATCTTCTTTGCGCTCGCGCAACGGCGGAACGGAAAAAGGGATTACGTTGAGGCGATAGAAAAGATCTTCACGAAAATTTCCTCGCGAAATTTCTTCTTCCAAATCTTTATTCGTTGACGCGATCACGCGAGTGTCCACTGTGACTGGCTCATCACCGCCCACGGGGGTGAAGTTCTGCTCCTCCAGTGTTCGCAGGACTTTGGATTGGGTTTTCAGGCTCATGTCTCCGACTTCGTCGAGGAAAAGTGTTCCTCCGTTGGCCTTGAGGAACTTTCCTTCCTTGTCGGCAGCCGCCGGGAACGAGCCTCGGCGATGGCCGAATAGTTCGCTCTCGATCAAGTCCTCAGGAATGGCGGCACAATTTACTTCAACAAACATTTCGTCTTTGCGCGGGCTTTGCGCGTGGATGGCCTGGGCGACCAATTCTTTTCCAGTACCCGATTCGCCGTAGATCAGGACGCGGCCGTTGGTCGGAGCCATGAGTTGGATCTGCTGCCTGAGGGCTTTCATGGGAATGCTTTCTCCGACGATCACACTCCGGGGCGCGAGCTGCCGCTTCAAGTCACGGTTTTCCAAGCGCAGTTTCTTGGCGTCCACCGCATGTTTGACGAGTGTGAGGGTTCGATCCACGGAGAGAGGTTTTTCAAGGAAATCGAAAGCGCCAAGTTTGGTGGCGCGGACGGCAGTCTCAATGGTGGCGTGCCCGGAGACAATGATGACCTCGGGAGCGTCGGCGAGGGCGCGAATTCTCTGCAGAGTGTCGAGCCCATCCATGCCGGGCAACCAGATGTCGAGCAGAATTACATCGAAAGATTGCTTGCCCAGGCATTCCAGGCAGGCTTCGCCGCTGCCGGCGGTAGCGGTCTTGTAACCTTCGTCTTCGAGCACGCCTTGCAGGGATTCGCGGATGGCGGACTCGTCGTCAACGATCAACACGTTAGGCATAGGAGGGGCTGGCTGATGCAGCGACGGCGTCCATGGCGACCGGCAACTCAATCACAAAGCGGGCGCCAACGGGCCGATTTTCTTCGACCCGGATCGAACCGTGATGGTCTTCCACAATCCGGCTGACGATGGCTAGGCCAAGTCCGGTGCCTCGCTCCTTGGTGGAAAAGTAGGGCAGGAACAAACGCTCTTTTGATTCCTGTGTGACCCCTTGGCCGCTGTCGGCAACGCTGACTTCAACCGCATCACGGCTGGCGACCAGCGTAGTCGAAATCTCGATTTCCTTGAGTAGAGAGCCTTGCAGGGCCTCGGCTGCATTATCGATGAGATTAGCGATGGCACGTCGAATCGCCTGAGGATCGGCCATGACCTTGGGCAAACTGTCGGAGAACACGGTGTGCACACGGATTCCGTCCAGGCGCCCGTTGAACATTGAAAGCGCGCTCTCCGCGATGGCGTTGATGTCTGCGGGCTGAGGCTGTGACGCAGGAAAGCTGGCCAAAGTTGCGAACTCGTTGACCAGAGTGCGGACCGCGTCTACGGCGCTGGTGATGGTTTCGGCGCAATTTCGCACGATCTCGACGGAAGCCGCGTCCGGCTTGGCGTTGCGATCCAAATGGCGCAGGATGCGGTCCGCCGAAAGCGCGATCGGGGTCAGCGGATTCTTGATTTCGTGGGCCACGCGCCGGGCCACCTCGCGCCAGGCTGCCTGCTTTTGCGCGCGCAGGAGGTCCGACAAATCTTCAAAAACCAGCACGTAACCAAGGCGTTCTGCCTGGTGCTGCAGCGTGGCCACGGTTACCGCAACGTTCAACTGCGGACGATGCGACTGTAGCCCGAATTGCATTTGAGTGGTGGTCGTCCCCATGCGATCCGCGCGTCGCAGCAGGGGCTCAAACTCGGTCAGGACTTCGGCGGGGAAGAGGTCGCGCAACGATGCGGCGAGCAGCACAGCAGTCTGACGCACCGGCTCGTCTGAGGGTTTGAACATTCGCAGGAATGCCTGGTTGACGTGGGTGACGCGAAGTCCGGCGTCAAGAGAGAGAACGCCGGTGGGGATGCTTTCAAGAATGGTTTCGATGTGCTGGCGCCGCTGATCAAGTTCCGAGTTGGCGGCGCTGAGTTCGCGGCTGGAGGCCTCGATCTGGCGGCGGCTGGTCTGGAGTTCGCCGGCCATTTGATTAAAAGAACGGACAAGGTCGCCGAGCTCATCCGCAGCCGGGACTTCGACCCGGTAAGTCAGATTGCCGCGGGAGATTTCCTGCGTGGCCTCAGCCAAGGCGATGACCGGGCGGGTGACAAGCCGCGAAAGATACAGCGCCAGCCAAGTGCTGGCAAACAGAACCATGCCGGTGAGCAGCCAAAGGAAGGCCATGTAGGTTCTGCGCACCAATCGGCGGTTGTGCGCCAGGTCAAGATAACGCTGCTGGCTTGCCTCCAGCTGCTTTCTTGTATCGACAAAACTTTGTGGCAGCGGCATTGCGACGAGGATTTCGCCGTCCTCCCCGACGGTAGCGCTTCCCAAAACGTACTCGGTCCCGTTCCAGAGGAAATGTTGGGGATGATCTGGATCGAGCGGCGGGGAGGGAATGGTGGGTTTGAGCAGGGGCCAGGCCCCAGGAGCGCCTAGGCTGGCTTCCGCATTTCCCGCTTCGATGGCGATGGCGAAGCCACCTTGCAGCGTGGCCTCGTGCATCCGGAATTCGTTGAGCACGCCGGAAAAGCTGTGGCCCTCGAATGCGCGCTGAGTTTCGGGAGCGGAGGCAATCGAAGCCGCCTCAGCGCGGGCATTTTCGGAAGCGTACTGGGAAAGCAGCGAGGCCATTATGGCCGTGTCCTGTTGTACCTCCTGCACCGGCGTGGAAAACCATTTATCGATCGAACGGTTCATCAGCACATAGGAAAAATAGAACATCACAATGACCGGAATGAAAGAAAGCAGCAGGCTGCCGACTACCAGGCGGGTGCGGAACTTCGATCCCAGCACGCCCAGGCGCCGCTCTGCAAAAAGCTTAATTAGATTGCGCGCCAGGACAAAAGTTAATGCGATGAACAGAAGGAAAACCAGCGCCGACAACACCACCAGAAAGACAATCTGCTGGTTGTTTGCAGGATTGATGAAGGGCAAATCAAACGACGTCTGGGCCAGCAGAATACAGAACGGCAGCAGGCTGGCGGCGGCCAAAATAATGATCAGCCTTTTTCGGCTGGGGCCGGGCCGGATTGGATTGCCGGAAGCCATGGGTCAAGAGCTCGATCTGCGCACCGGGACGAGTTGTCGAAGGTCAATTATAGTCGGCCTGTCCTGGAGGTGCCTAAAGTACATGACCCTGGCGGCCGACGCCCGGGAAAGCACGGACTTTGGCGGTTTCTAGGGGAGTATCGGAAGGCAATACAGGTACCAATACCAACGTTACTTTTGCCGTTACTGAATCAAGGTGACAATTTGTGTCACGGCGAAATTATGTCACTTCGCTTCTGAACTGGGCACAATTCCCGCTTACGGGGACAAGAGTCCAGAGTCTGTTTTCAGCGGTAGCAGACAGGAGATCAAGGCATGTCCCAGAGACTGGGCGACCTTCTCGTAAAAGAGAAGATCATCACAGCCGAGCAGTTGCAGCAGGCGACCAAGGTACAGAAGGAAACCAACTGCCGCTTGGGCAGCGCCTTGGTCAAGCTCAACTTCCTCACCGACGAGGACGTGACCAATTTCCTTTCCCGCCAGTACGGCGTTCCGGCAATCAATCTTTCTTACTTTGAAATTGACGCTTCCGTCGTGAAGCTGATTCCTTACGAGACCGCGAAACGATATCAGATTCTGCCACTGAGCCGGGTGGGCGCGTCGTTGACCATTGCCATGGTCGATCCCACCAACGTGTTCGCCATGGACGACATTAAGTTCATGACCGGTTTCAATATTGAGCCGGTGGTGGCTTCGGAAAGCTCGATTCTTGAAGGAATTGAAAAGGCATATGGCAGCTCCAAGGAAGAAGACCTCGACCAGGTCATGCAGTCCATATCCGACATGGACGACGCTGACGTTGAGGTGCAAGGCGACGCAGAAGAGTTGGCTCTGGCCGACCTGGAGCGGGCCGCGGACGAAGCGCCGATCGTAAAACTGGTGAACCTGGTGCTTACCGATGCTGTGAAGCGCGGGGCCAGTGACATTCACATTGAACCTTACGAAAAGGAATTCCGGGTGCGCTTCCGTATTGACGGCGTGTTGCAGGCCATCATGTCGCCGCCGGTCAAGCTGAAAGACGCCATCACTTCGCGTATGAAGATCATGGCCAAGCTGGACATCAGCGAGAAGCGGTTGCCGCAGGATGGCCGCATCATGCTGAAGATGCAACTCGGCGGAAGAAAAAAGCAGCTCGACTTCCGCGTGAGCACCCTGCCGACGTTGTGGGGCGAAAAGATCGTGCTCCGGTTGCTGGACAAAGAAAACCTGCGGCTGGATATGACCAAGCTGGGCTTCGAGCCGGAATCGCTGGTTAAGTTCGAGAAGGCAATTTTGAAACCGTACGGGATGGTGCTGGTTACGGGGCCAACCGGATCGGGAAAAACCAATACTTTGTATTCGTCCATTGCCCGCCTGAACCAGCCCGATACCAACATCATGACTGCGGAAGATCCGGTCGAGTTTCAGTTGGGTGGAGTGAACCAGGTGCAGATGAAGGAGCAGATCGGGTTGAACTTCGCGGCAGCGCTGCGCGCGTTCTTGCGGCAGGACCCGAACATTATTCTGGTGGGCGAAATCCGCGATTTTGAAACCGCAGAAATTGCCATCAAAGCCGCCCTCACCGGTCACTTGGTGCTTTCGACGCTCCACACCAACGGCGCGCCCGAAACCATCACCCGTCTGATGAACATGGGCATTGAGCCGTTCCTGGTGGCGACCTCGGTGCATCTGATCTGCGCCCAGCGGTTGGTGCGAAGGATTTGCAAGGACTGCGCTGAGACCATCGAGGTTCCGGTGCAGACGCTGATCGAAGAAGGCTTCTCGCCGGAAGAGGCCAAGACCATCAAGATTCAAAAGGGAAAAGGCTGCGGCGTCTGCAACAACACCGGATACAAAGGGCGTTGCGGCCTTTACGAAGTCATGGAAGTAGATGACGAGATCAGGGAACTGGTCTTGGTTGGAGCATCGGCGTTGGAGTTGAAGAAAAAAGCGATCGAGCGCGGAATGATCACCCTGCGGCGCAGCGGTCTGATCAAGGTGGCGGCAGGAATGACTACGCTCGAGGAAGTTGCGCGGGAGACGATCCACTAGACGATTCACCAGGCGAGCGGGCGGCAAAAGAAAAATTGGAAGAAGGACAACAAACATTATGGCGCTTTCATTAAGTGATCTTCTGAAACGAATGCTGGAGATGAGCGGTAGCGATCTTCACATCACCACCAACTCTCCGCCGCAGGTCCGCGTGCACGGGCACCTGGTCCCGTTGGATTTGCCGCAAATGACGCCGGCGGAAACCAAGCAGCTGGCCTACAGCGTGATGACCGACTCGCAAAAGCACCGCTTCGAAGAACATCTGGAGCTGGACTTTTCGTTTGGTTTGAAGGGACTCGCCCGTTTCCGCGCCAACGTATTCAATCAGCGCGGAGCCACCGCGGCAGTGTTCCGCGTGATTCCATTTGAGATCAAGAACTTCAATCAGCTGGGCCTGGCTCCGGTGGTTGCGAAGCTTTGCGAAAAACCGCGCGGGCTGGTGCTGGTCACGGGGCCCACGGGTTCGGGAAAATCCACCACCCTCGCTTCGATGATCGACAAGATCAACTCCGAGCGTCACGACCACATCCTGACCATCGAAGACCCGATCGAATTCGTGCACATGAACAAGAATTGCGTGGTCAACCAGCGCGAACTGCACGCCGACACAAAGAGCTTTACCGACGCCCTGCGGGCCGCGCTCCGCGAAGACCCGGACGTGGTTCTGATCGGTGAAATGCGAGACTTGGAAACGATTGAGTCGGCGCTGCGAATCGCAGAAACCGGCCACCTCACTTTCGGAACCTTGCACACCAACTCGGCGTCCTCCACCATCAACCGAATTATTGACGTGTTTCCGGCGCACCAGCAGTCGCAGATTCGTGCTCAGTTGTCGCTGGTGCTAGAAGGAATCATGTGCCAAAGCCTGTTGCCGACGGCGAATGGCAAGGGCCGGGCGATGGCCATGGAAATCCTGATTCCCAATGCCGCCGTGCGCAACCTGATCCGCGAAGACAAAATTCACCAGATTTATTCGTCCATGCAATCCGGGCAGGACAAGTACGGAATGCAGACGTTTAATCAGTCGCTGGCTACGCTGTACTTCCAGAAGCAGATCACCATGGAAGTAGCTATAGCGCGGTCCAGCAACATCGACGAATTGCAGGAAATGATCAACCGGGGCGCCAGCCTGGCGGGCCGGGGTGCACCCGCAGCGCCGGCGGCCAGGGGCACGGCCAGCGGTAAGCACTAAGTTTCGAGGGAAACAGATTCAGGGAAGTACCAGATTTCAGGAATATGGATTAAAGAAGAGAGGAAACCATGCCAGTCTTTACATTTTCGGGAAAGAACACAGCGGGTGAAAAAATTTCGGGCGAACGCATTGCCAGCAGCAAACAGATGCTGGCCTCGCAACTCCGCCGCGAACAGATCGCGTCGCCGACCATCCGGGAGAAGGGCAAAGAGTTTGTGATGCCTACCTTCGGCGGGAGCAAGGTCAAGACCAAAGACATTGCCATCTTCTTCCGGCAATTCTCGGTCATGATCGACGCCGGCCTGCCGCTGGTGCAGTGTCTGGAGATTCTGGCGGCCAACCAGGAGCACGCGGGATTCCAGACCACGCTGACCGGGGTCCGTACCACGGTGGAAGGCGGTTCCACGCTGGCCAACGCCATGCGCCAGTTCCCCAAGGTTTTCGACGACTTGACCACCAACATGATCGAAGCCGGCGAAACCGGCGGTATTCTGGACATCATTCTGCAGCGCCTGGCGGCTTACGTTGAGAAGGCGGTGAAGCTGAAATCGGCGGTGAAGTCGGCGCTGATCTATCCGGTCGCCGTAGTCTCGATGGCGGTGTTGATCGTCGGCGCACTGCTCAAATGGGTGGTGCCCATCTTCGCCAACCTGTTTGCCGGACTGGGCGTTTCGCTGCCTCTTCCAACTCGAATCGTGATGGGCCTGAGCGCTTTTGTGGGTCAATTCTGGTGGTTCTTCATCGTTGGAGCAATTGGCCTCGTGGTCGGAATCAAGTACATCCGCAAAGATCCGCGGGGCAAGTACTGGATGGACTACGGGATGCTTAAGATGCCGGTCATCGGCATACTGCTGCGGAAAATCGCGGTGGCACGCTTTACCCGTACGCTGGGCACTCTAATCACATCAGGCGTTCCAATTCTCGAAGGCCTCAGCATTACGGCGCGGACGTCGGGAAACGCGGTCCTCGAAGAAGCGCTGATGAAGGTGCGCAAAGCCATTGAAGAAGGCCGCACCATTGTCGATCCGCTGCGCGAATGCGGCGTTTTCCCGAACATGGTGACGCAGATGATCGGAGTCGGCGAAGCTACCGGCGCGATGGACAACATGCTGCAGAAAATCGCGGACTTCTACGAAGACGAAGTGGATTCCGCCACCAAGGACATGCTGGCCATGCTGGAGCCGGTGATTATCGGCCTGCTCGGCGTTATGATTGGCGGCATCGTGATCTCGCTGTACATGCCGTTGTTCGCGCTGATCGGCAAACTGGCTGGGTAAGCGTTAGTTTCCGCAGGGGCCGAAAGGCCCCTGGCAAGCTCGGTAAGCCGGATTCCGCTGCGGAAAAAACGGAACCTGGAATTCCGACGATCGAACTCAAGAGCGACGACAAAAGAAATGCAATCTGCCATCGAGGACCGGGTCTGGCTGGTTTGGCTGGTGAAAGTCCGGATCCTGATTATTACCGTACTGCTGGGCATCGAGCTGGCAATCGCGCAGTTCACGCCGGCGACCTTTCCCACCCGTCTGTTCGTGGACGCGATTCTGTTTGCCTACACTATTTCTGCGTTTTACCTGGTGTTGCTGCATTTGTGGAACGAACTGAAGGTGCAAGCCGTGTTGCAGGTCATCACCGACCTGCTGTTGGTCAGCCTTCTGGTTTACATCACCGGCGGGGTGGATAGCTCACTTAATTTTCTGTATCCCCTGGTCATTGTTGTGGCCACCATCTTGTTGCCGAGGGCTTGGGCTTACCTGACCTCGGCGCTGGCGTTCCTGCTTTACGGCGCCGTGCTTGAGCTTTGCTACTTCCAGATCATTCCCTCTTACTCGGTCACGCACCCCGGCATCAAGACGCTGCAAGGCATCATTTTCGTGAATCTGTTCGGATACCTTGCCATTGCCTACCTGGCCGGATTGCTGGCCTCCAAGCTTCGCCAGGCTGACAAGCGCCTGGAGTATACCCGCGGCGAACTGCTCAGCCTGCAGGCGCTGCACGAAAACATTATTCGCTCCACCAGCAGCGGATTGATCACCACCGGGCTGGATGGGCGGATTACGCTGGTGAACGTTTCGGCGGAGAAACTTCTGGAGTGCCCCGAGCGCGAGTTATTGGGAGAACCGATCGCCCCGCTGTTTCAGGACCGGCTGCCGCAGCCGGGATCCGGGCACGCGCATGGCGAGGTCCGTTTTGTGGCCGGCAACAATTTTCGCAAGACCTTCCGGGTAATGGTTTCGGATCTGAAAGTGCCCGGCCGCTGGGCTTGGGGCCATGTGTACACGCTCGACGATCTGACCCAGTTGCGCCGGCTGGAGCGCGAAGTGCGCATGCAGGACCGGCTGGCCGCGGTTGGCCGGTTGTCGGCGGCCATCGCGCACGAGGTCCGCAATCCTCTCACCTCCATCGCGGGTTCCGCGAGCTTGCTCTCGGAGATGCCCGACCTCAGCGACGAGCACCGCCGGCTGCTGCAGATTGTCACTCGCGAGTCGGAGCGGTTGAACGCCATCATTACGGATTTTCTGGCTTACTCGCGCAATAAGCAATATCACTTCGTGCATGTCGACATGGTCCCGCTTCTGGAAGACACACTGACCCTGCTGGGGCACCGGCTCGAGGTCGAGAACACGGGAATCAAAATCGAGCGCCGCTACCCGGCGGAAAAAGTCTATGCATTGGTGGACGGCGACCGCATGAAGCAGGTGTTCTGGAATTTCTGCGAAAACGCGGTGCGGGCCATGAAAAAGGGCGGCACCCTGACGGTGAGCATTGAAGAATCCGGCGATGATTGGCAATTCAGCTTCGCCGACACCGGTCCGGGCATGAGCCCGTTGATGGTGGAAAAAATCTTTGAGCCGTTCCAGTCTCAGTTTGAAGGCGGAACCGGCCTGGGGCTGGCGATTGTGTATCAGATCGTGCAGGCGCATGAGGGCAAAGTGTGGGTCAGGTCGAGGCCGAACCAGGGTTGCACGTTCGTGCTGCGAATTCGGCGGGCGGCGGAAGAAGGAGCGGTCGTGGCCCCGGCGGAGAATGCTGCGGCGATCGCTGCTGCGGCGCCGGAACAGTTGATCGGAGAGGGGGCCCATGCCTAATATCCTGATCTGCGACGACGAGCGCTCGATCTGCGAAATGCTGGACATCACTTTGCGTCGCGAAGGCTACAAAGTTGAAACTGTTAATTCGGGAGAAGCAGCCAAGCGCAAACTGGACTCCGCGCTGTTTGACGTAATCGTCACCGACATCCGGATGCCGAATATCAACGGCATCGAAGTGCTGCGACACGCCCACCAGGTTTCTCCGGATTCCGCTGTCATCCTGATCACGGCGGTGGACGACTTCGAAGCGGCGGTGGAAGCAGTGAAGGCAGGCGGCGCGACCGACTACATTCGCAAATCTCCGGGAATGGTGGATGAGGTCAAGCTGGCCATTCGGCGGGCGCTGGAAAAAGTGAACTTGAGCCGACAGAATTTCGCGTTCAAGCGCGACGCGGCGACGCGGAACTCGCTGGACAACATTGTCGGTGCCAGTCCTGCGATGGAGCAGTTGAAGCAGACTATCCGCACGGTTGCCTCGACGCAAAGTACGGTCTTGATCTACGGCGAGAGCGGCACTGGCAAGGAATTGGTGGCGCGGGCGGTGCATACTTGTTCCCCGCGCGCGGCTGAACCTTTTGTTTCGATTAACTGCGGGGCATTTCCTGAGACTCTGCTCGAAAGCGAACTCTTCGGATACGTGAAGGGTGCGTTCACTGGAGCCAACCAGAACAAACGCGGGCTATTTGAAGTCGCCGATGCGGGAACGATCTTCCTCGACGAAATCGGCGAGATGAATCTCACCATGCAGGTGAAGCTGCTGCGGGTGTTGCAGGAGCGCTGTGTGCGCCCGGTGGGCGGCAGTGATGAAATCCCGATTGACGTGCGCGTAATCGCTGCCACCAACCGCGATTTGGAACGGCAAGTTGCGGAAAGCACCTTCCGCGAAGATTTGTATTACCGGCTCAGCGTGATTCCGGTGACGGTGCCTCCGCTGCGGGACCGGCCGGAAGACCTGCCGCTGCTGGTGAACCATTTCCTCAGAAAATATCTTCCGGCAGCCCGGAAAAACATTGTGCGGGTGCAGCCGGATTCGCTGGCGGCGCTGGCGAATTACGATTGGCCGGGCAACGTTCGCCAACTGGAGAACACGATTGAACGCGCGGTGGCGCTCGAAACCGGCGACGAACTCCACGTGGAACTGCCGGTGGAGCGCGCGAAGGCGCGGGCTGCGGCGGCTGGTATCGGCGCAGACGGGCTGGCGCTGCCCCTCTCCATTCCAGCGGGCTCGGTGCTGCCCGAGAGCATGGACATGGAGAAATATGTTGCCGACATCGAGCGCTCACTTCTGAAGTCAGCGTTGCAGCAATCAAATGGCGTGCAGGCGCGCGCGGCGGACGTGCTGAAGATTTCCTATCGGTCGTTTCGACATTTGATGAAGAAGTACGATTTGTGAAGCTAGCTTCTAGCTCTTAGCCGTTAGCTCTTAGCTAAACCGAAGAGCCAACAGCTAAGAGCTAAGAGCTAAGAGCTAAGAGCCGCCTTTCTTCAACTGCTGCTTCCATCCCAGAACCCGTGCCTTATTCGCTTCCGCCTCGGCTTCCGGGACCATTCCTTTTTTCTGATACAAGACTGACAGGCTAGTGTGGGCGAGGATGTCGTCAGGGTCGATTTCTGCGATTCGGTTCGCTGCCTCGATAGCTTCGTCGAGCCGGTCAAGGTCTTGCAGGGTTCTTGCCATACCGTGCAGGGCTTCGGTGAAAGTGGGATCGGCGGCGACGGACTTCCGATACTCTTCGAGCGCCTTCTCGTGATCGCCTTCGGCAAAGTGGTCGAGGGCGGCGTAATAGTGGTCTTCGGATTTGCGGCGGGAATCGTCGGGCATGAGTCGCGATTCGATTCTAGCATCGCAAAAAGCGGGTTATGATGAATGGGATGCTCTACATGCTGCGATATATGTGGAACGCGACCCGCGGACACCGGCTGGCGCCGTGGCGAAGTCCGTATCTACTGTGGCGGATTGAGACCTATTGCGGCGTCAAGATGCAGCAAATTGGGTTTCTGGAGTTTTGGGAATTTCTCTGGCGGGAGCGCGTCCACCTGTGGCAATTCTTGAAATGGACAGGGGAGATGGAGCGGTATGCGAGGCCGGCGGAGAAGAGTAGCAGTTAGTACTTAGAGCTAAGACCCGTTTCCCGCCGCTACTGCTCCTTCCAGCACGACGTTCACTTCCGACCCTTTGCCGGCGCCGGTGATTTGAACCGCCGCGCCGCGGTTAGCGGCGATTTCCAGATATCCCATGCTGCCAAGGATCGCGAAAACCTCGCCGGGCGTGCCTTCGGCGTAATTCATCTTCACGCTGGTGATTTCCTGTTTGCCAATCACAATCTTGAAGGCCGGCGGTTGCGCCTGAAACATCCAGGGGACGTCTGCGGGTGTGATGTTGGTGACCAGGTTTCCGAAGCGGTCGACTTTTAGAATGACTCCGCGCAGAGTGCGGGCGTCGGTGGCCTTGGGTTTGGGAGCGTTGAAGCGGACGAAGTCGGTAATTTCCTCGCCGAATTTTTCGTGCTCCACGCCCTTGGCGCGATAGCCAGCCGACGGCGCAAATACGTCGCGACCGTGAAACGTATTACTCAGAGGCTGCAAGAAATAATGTTCGGCGGTGATGTGGCGGACGCTTAACCGCTCCTCGCGTGCATACACCAGCGAGAGCACGCCGTTGTCGGGCGCGATGAAGCTATAGACCCCGGTATTGGCAATAATCGGCCTGCGCGCGCTGCCCACGCCCGGGTCGACAATCACCATATGGATTGTGCGTTCGGGATAGTAGGAATACGCCTGCGCGATGGTCAAGGCGCCATCGAGAATGTCGAAAGGCTGCACCGAATGGCAAATATCGATAATCTGCGCGTCGGGCACAATGCCGAGAATGACGCCTTTCATGGTCCCGACGAAGTGGTCGTTCAGGCCGAAATCGGTGGTCAGGGTAACGATGGGGCGGTTGGGCAAGGCGGCCTCGTTTACTTAGAGTTTCCTTGAAAGTAAAGGTTTGGGGAAGAGGCGTCAAGGCACGGGAGTCACGCGGAGAAGCCGCTTTAGGCTTCGGGCTTCTGGTTGGGGAGACAGCGGTCTGAGGCTTCCAAGGGCCCCCGTCCCCACGCGTTCTTACTGGATTTCTATACTTCCCGATCCGGTCTGGACGTTTACCGGGACACCACCGCCACCTACTTTTCCGTGGACGTCTTTTTTGCCGATTGAGCCTTCGACGGTCACGGGGTGGCTCAAATTGATCGAGCCGGAGCCGGTGTGAGCCTCGAGATCGAAAGACGCGTTCTGAGGAAGGCGGAGTTCGACACTGCCGGAGCCGGTGTGGACCATCCATCCGCCGGTGGCCTCGCCGTCGGCATGGATGCTGCCGCTGCCGGCCTGCGCTTGCAGCGATCCGTGCACGTTGTGCAGGTCGAGTCCGCCGGAACCGGTTTGGGCACGGACCGAGCCCGGAGCGGTCTGCTCCAGGGTGAGACGGCCGCTGCCGGTTTCGCCGTCGAAGCCTCCGGCGACCCCGGTGGCGTGAATCGAGCCGCTGCCAGTGCGTACCAGGACGCTGCCACCGGCGCCGTCAATCGCGATGTCACCCGAGCCCGAATGCGCGCGGACGCTGGAGCCGATGTGCGATATCTTCAAGCCGCCGGAGCCGGTGTTGGCTTCCAGCGACCCTGAGATGCCGGAGACCTCCTGGCTGCCGGAACCGGTTGACGAACGCAACTGGGTGGTGGGCGGAACTACAACGTCATAGCTGATCGAAATATCGCGCCGCAGATCGGGGTCATCAATGTGGCCGATGCGGATGTCGTTTCCGCTTTGCTGGATAGGAGGATTGCTTTCCAGTTTCTTCACCCGCTCATCCCCTGAGTCCATCCAGTCATGCGACCGGATGTGTCCAGTGACGCGAACTTCGTTGGAATCGCCGGCGCGCACGTTGATGGAGCCGGATCCGGTTTCAATTTGCAGGTCCACGTTTCCACTGACATGCAGGGTGCGATCAAAATTGCCTTCGGCGGCGAAAGCTGGCAGGCTGCAGGTCGCGAGAGCTGCAATGCCGACCATGACTGAGAGTCTATGAACAAAACCTCTTTGAGCAAAGCCTGGGAGACGCATGCTTCCTCCTTGTTTCAAGTCGTCGTTTCAGGGCACCAAGAAAATGGGCACGGAATCGCGGTCCGTGCCCTGAATGCCCGGCGAATAAACCGGGCCGCATGAATCCCTACTGCAATATGACCTGGTCGCCTTCGTTCAGTCCTTTCAGGACTTCAGTCTTGGCGCCGTTAGAAATCCCGATGTTGATTGCGACCTTGCGCTGACCGTCTTTTCCCTTGGCATCGGGAACTTCGACGGAGGCGTTGCGGTCTTTGTCGTAGATGATTGCGCCTTCAGGGATCTGCAGCACGCTCTTGTGCTCTTCCAGAATGATTTCGGCGTTGGCGGTCATTTCGGCTTTCAGTTCGCCGCCGGGGTTCTGGATGGAGACGCGCACTTCAAACGTGGTGACGTTGTCTTTCTCAACCCCCATGGGCGATATCTTGGTGACCACGCCATTGAAGGTCTTGTCCTTGAAAGACTCGACTTTGATCCTGGCAGGCTGCCCGAGATAGACGCGTCCGATGTCGCTCTCGTCCACTTTGCCTTTCACGTAGACCTGGCTGGTGTCGCCGAGGGTCATCACCAGTGTCGCGCCCGATCCCAGCACCAGGATGGAGCTGACCGCGTCACCGATTTCCACGTCGCGAGAAAGGACGATGCCATCCAGCGGCGAAACAATGTCGGTGTAGCTCAACTGCTCTTCGAATTGCTTCAAGCTGGCTTGGTCTTGCGCCACCTGGGCCTGAGACTGCGCGATCTTGGCCTGGAGCACCAGCATCTGCGCGCGGGCCACGTTCTGTTTGTTGACCGCCATCTTGTAGTCTTTCTCGGCGTCATCGAGCGCGGATTGCGAGACCACGCCATCCTTCTGCATCGAAAGATTGCGGTCGTAGGCGCGCTTGAGAAGCGGAACGTCCGGGCTTTCTGCGTCCACCTTGGCGCGCTCATAGTCGGCCTTCGAGCTGGTAAGGTTGGCCTGGGCCGCTTCCAGCGAGGCGCGGGACTGCTCGACGCCGGCCTGAATTTCGATCTTGTCGAGTTGGGCTAGAAGCTGTCCTTGTTTTACCCGGTCGCCGTATTCGACGTACAGCTTCTTCACAATGCCGCTGGCTTTGGATTTGACTTCGACTTTCGTGATGGGCTCAACCTTGCCGGTCGCGACCACGCTCTTGGCGAGATCGCCTTTTTCGACTTTCGCGAGCTTGGAGGGATCAATTTTCGAACTGCCGTGGGAGAACGCGGCAACCGCGCCCACGATCAGTAAGAGGAAGAGTAGGATGGCCGACCCTATGATAATGATCTTGCGCCGCTTCTTTTTCTTTTGTCCGTTTACGTTGCCGTTCACATCTGCCTCCCGCAACAACTGCTAAGTCTGGTTTCCGGTCCTGCCTTTATGTACGAAGCACGCCTTGGATTTGTTCCCGTAGTGCCAGGCCAGGGTCCGGGAAAGTTAAGTGTAGCCGTGGCATATATAGATGGTTAGACCATCCAGTGCGAAAAATGGAAGCAACAGCCTGTGGGAATTCCTGGCAGAGTATGCAACCGCCTAGCCCTTTGCCGCGGCCGGTGTCCAACGCCGTCTTCATTGTAATTGTAGCGTGGATTGGGCCTCCAAAGAGCCTGCTGGCAAGCGGCTTTGGAATGTTAGAATTAGCAGCCAGATGATCGCCTTTGTGCTGCTCCGGGTCCTGCTGGTCCTACTCCTGGTCGCGGCGAACGCCTTCTTTGCCGCGGCCGAGTTTGCCCTGGTCAGCGTCCGCGATACTCGTATTCAACAGCTCATTGACGCCCACCGCATCGGCGCCCGCATCCTTCAAAGACTCCACCGCCGGCTAGACGAAGTCGTTACCGGGGTGCAACTGGGTGTCACCGTGGTCAGCCTGACCCTGGGCTGGATCGGCGAACCCATGGTCGCCCACTTTGTCGAGAGCTTTCAGTTCCTGCAAAGGGTCCCGCACGCGATGGTCTATGCGCACACCTTTGCTATCGCCATCGCTTTCGGGCTAATCACCTTCATGCACGTAATCCTTGGCGAACTGGTGCCGAAGTCGCTGGCCTTGCAGCGGGCGGAGCAGGTGGCGCTGGCGGTGGCGGCGCCGATGGATGTTTTCCTGACGCTGACGCGGCCGCTGACCTTCGTCATGGGGAAGTCGGCGGGATACGTGTTGAGAATGTTTGGATTGCGAAAAGTGCGTCAAGGTCCGGTGCATTCGCCAGATGAAGTGAAGCTGATCGTTACCGCCAGCCGGGAACTGGGACAGATCGCTCCGGCGCAGGAAGAACTAGTGCATCACGCGCTGGAATTGGAAAACATCACGGCGCGCGAGGTGATGGTGCCGCGGCCGGACATCTTTTCTTTGCCAGGCGATCTCACGTTGCAGGAAGCTCTGGAGCACGTTGTCGAAGAGCAGCACTCGCGGGTGCCAGTTTACGATCCGAAAAGCGGGCCGGAGCACATTATCGGCGTGCTGTATTCCAAAGACTTGATGCGCTGGGTGCTGCGGCTGGCGGCGCGTCCATTGCAGCCGGTGCCGGTCCGCGCCCCGGATGTGAAAACCGCCGAAACCAGAGTCGGAGAGATGAAAATCGGGGAAATGAGGATCAGCCAGGTGATGCACGATGCGCTGGTTGTGCCTGAGACCAAGCCACTCTCCGAGTTGCTCGACGAGTTCAAGGAACGCAAGCGCCACATGGCGATTGTGGTGGACGAGTTTGGATCGACCGCCGGCCTGATCACGGTGGAAGATATCCTGGAGCAATTGGTCGGAGAGATTGCAGACGAGTTTGACGTGGTTCCGCACGAGCCCGCGCCGCTTAGCGGAAGCAAAAGCCT